>Ga0181518_10002363_pt1 | contig 18239 bp, 20 predicted proteins | sample PEATcosm2014_Bin_28_FD_119751 | JGI IMG/M metagenome (GOLD analysis project Ga0181518, IMG submission 119751) | Peatland microbial communities from MTU Mesocosm Facility, Houghton, MI, USA - PEATcosm2014_Bin01_60_metaG | ecosystem: Environmental > Terrestrial > Soil > Wetlands > Peat | place... | reverse complement strand
TTGGACAACTTCGGCGCGTTGAACCTGGGATTGGGCTTCTATAACGGCGCTACCAACCTGAATACCGCCATCAACACCCCGGCCAACCCCGATCCCTTCGGTACTGCGGCGGGAAGCGCCCGGATTACGAGTTGCAGCAGCACCGCGCGCAAGAACTGGGTCAGTGGGGCGCGGCACGTTTTGCGGCTGGTGGATGGTTCGCTGGGCAACGTACCGTTGCGAACGGACGCCGCTGCGACCGTGGATAGCCCTGGCGGATTCACCGTGGCCTCGGAGAATCCGGTGTACATCCTGGGCGACTACAACAGCAACACGGCCGACTCGGCGGGTTGGGCTGGCGACACCACCGCGTTCGCGGGCGATGTGACAGGACACGCGGCTGCGGCGGTAATTGCCGACGCTGTCACTCTCCTCTCGAACAGCTGGTTGGATGCGGTAAGCATGCAGACGGGCAATGTTACCAATGCGGGGAACAGGAACGCCAACAGCGTTACCTCTTACCGGGTGGCAATTTCAGGCGGGAAGAACAGGACTTTCCCCTATTCGTCGGCATCGACTTGGGCTGTCTATGCGGGGGAACCGGACATCGGCACCGACGGAGGTGTACACAACTTCCTGCGCTTCCTGGAAAACTGGAATGTTGCCGCGAATTACAAGGGCTCGCTGGTGAGCCTGTACTACTCAACCTACAATACGGGGTTTTACAAGTGTTGCAATACCGTATATGATCCGCCCACGCGAAATTACTTTTTTGACTTGGACTTTACCAGTCCGGGAGGCCTGCCACCCGGAACACCATTGTTCCGCGACGTGGAGAGCCTGGGCTACCGGCAGGTATTCACGACACGTACCAGTACCAACTGAACGCACTGGTCGACGGATCTGAATTCGAGTTAGCGCATTCACTTAACCCCGATCCGCAAGGATCGGGGTTTTTGTTGGTTTGAAAGTGCCCCGGATCAGCGGGGCTTGCGGAGAGGCGGGATTGGCTCGCTTACTTTTCGGGCAGCGGGTTCGGGCGGCGGCGCGCTGACCGCTAGATCGGAGGACCAGCAATCGGCGAGAATCTTCCATGTGCCGGCGGGCTGTCGCACCAGGACGACCAGGTACTTTCCGCGCTCTTCGCGGCGCTTGCCCATGGCGACGGGCACGAGCATTTTGCAACGGCCGAGATCGAGAGCAATCTCACCCAGCACTTCGATGCGCAGCGATTCCATCTCAACATCGCCCAATCCGGCTTCAAGCAGCGAAATTAGAAATTCCCGGATCGAAGGCAAGCTGCGAACCGGCGGAAGGTTGGATCGGATGAGAGTAGCGTCGGCGGCATAGAGCTCGAGCAGGTCGTCGATATGCCTGGTGTTGCAGGCCTGCGCCCAGTCCTGCACAACCTGGCGGGCGCTGGCTTCGGCGCGGCCGCCGGTCGACGTGCCCGGGGAACCGGGAGCCCGACCGCGAGGAGCAGCGGGCTCGGATTCGGCAGATGGCGCGCCGGATGCCGTCCCCCGGCTGGGGACAAAATGATGATAGTGGTGGTGAACGTGGTGTTGGCCGGCGCCGGCTCGAGCACTGGCATCGCCGGCGACCGGCTGGCTCGGCATTCCGCAGCCGGCACAAAAGCGAGCGCCCGCCGGGAGCGAACTTCCGCAGGCTGAGCAAGCGCTACCCAGTTCGTCCGCATCACCGTCTGCCGCCAGCTCCTGCGCGGCAGCGCCGCCAAGCGACATGCGCTGAATCGCTTCCACGGCAGCGGCGACCGCCTCCGCATTCGGCTTCGGCCAGCGGAAGTTGCCGGGGAGCCGTTGAAAAAACTCTTCGACCTCCTTGCCTTCGACGGGCTGGTCCTTCTCTGGATTGGGAGGATTCGGCTTGTCTTTGCTCACGGCAACCTCATCGCTGATATTGTAGGAGAATTCGGGCGCTAGCGGATGCGGAATCTTACCTGAGCTTCGGAATCAATGGGAACGCCGTTACAGAGTGCGGGACGATAGCGCCAGAAGCGGACCGCCCGCAGCACAACCTGGTCCTCGCCGGGGCCGCCGCTGTCCAGGACGAAGGCACTATGCACGTGTCCGTCGGATCCAACTATGAAGCTGACGCGCACGTGCAGATCGTCATCTTGCACGTTCAGCAGCGGGTCGGGGGTGAGCAAAGCTTCGGGCAAGCGGATGTTCCCACATTTCGGCAGGGCCAGCTGCTCCCATAGGGTAGAGAAATCGGAGATGTGCGCGGGCACACGGCGCAAAGTCTTTTCCAATTGCGTGAGCGGGGTCGGATGCGAAATGACGGTCGATGGAGATGGCGACGTTACTGCGCACCAACAGGCAAGAACATCGCTGAGGCCGACTAGCAAAACGACCGCCGCAAGCGCCTTCCTTCTCGCCGTTTTCACTTTCGCGCTCGGCCAGACACACGTCATCAAGAAGGTAGTGGGCAATTCACCTTCCAGCTCTGGCGAAAGGTACGGCCTTTGCCGTCAATAACTTAGCCCCGATTCCCTGCCAAACTTCTTAAGACGGGTGCAATCCGTTGCAAATGAGTCAGACAGAATCGCAACCGGAGGTAGGGGCGTGCAGCTGCAAGTCTTGCGGTCGTAAGTGCATGGCGAAAACATTTCATGCGCGCCGCAGGATTTCGGAAGGAATGGATCGTTCCAATTCTCACAACTACATTGAGTACCCGTTCAGACCCGGATCTCCGATTCTTGACGGCGTGCGGGCTGCGTGCGGAGACGCCCAACCAACCGACGATCTCCTTGCTATCTATTGGACGCAAGGCTGTCCCCGGGTCATCATTTTCGTGTCATTGTCCCTTGTTTCATCATGGTCATGTCATCCCGTCTCCACGTAATTCCACTCTGGATAAATAAATCCTGACAGAAACGGCGAGTTAGTAATACAATGGCCGACGGTAATTACCCGAGGGAGGGTACTTAATGACAAATATTGCTAAGGCAATTGACCGGCTCCGAGAGGAACGCCGGGATGCGCAAAACCAAGTCCAAAAGCTTGGGGAAGCTATTTCGGTTCTCGAAAGGCTAACCCGGGGTACGGGCGCAACGGTGCACGCGGGGATACCACGTCGCGCCAAGCGCGTACTCTCCGCCGCAGGACGCAGGAGAATTTCTCTGGCCCAGAAAGCACGCTGGGCTAAGATCAGGCAGATGAAGAAAGCAGCCTAAACGCCGGGCGGGCCGCATGCTACGCGAAGATCCTCGCGAAACTGAAGCCCGCCGGATTCTTGCTGGCAACCGGGCCTTACACCTTTTTGTTTCGGTCTTTCCCCCTTTGAGCCGCTTCGACCCGCGGAGAACTCCAAGCCGACTAACCCACCTATCCGTGTCCTCCGCTGAGCTCACGCACGATGCTACCGACAAATGCTTTGGCATCTCCAAACAGCATCAGGGTGTTATCGAGATAGTAGAGCGGGTTATCAATGCCCGCGAAACCGGGATTCATGCTGCGCTTGATGACCATCACGGTATGGGCTTTGTCCACGTCGAGAATGGGCATCCCATAGATCGGGCTGGAAGTATCGGAGCGGGCAGCAGGGTTGGTTACGTCGTTGGCGCCAATTACTAGCGCGACATCGGTCTGAGGAAAGTCGCTGTTGATTTCCTCCATCTCAATCAGGCGGTCGTACGGGATATCGGCCTCGGCCAGCAGCACATTCATGTGACCAGGCATGCGTCCGGCAACGGGGTGAATGGCGAAGCGCACGTCCACACCGCGCTTGGTCAGAGCATCGTAAAGTTCGCGCACTTTGTGCTGCGCCTGGGCCACAGCCATACCGTATCCGGGAACCACGATGACTCGGTTCGCGGCAGAAAGGATGGCGGCGGCTTCTTCCGGGGTAGCGCTGTGGACCGGTCTGGCTTCTTCTCCGGCAGCGGCCGAAGCTTGCACCTGACCAAAGGCTCCGAACAAAACGTTGGTGAAGGAGCGGTTCATGGCCTTCGACATGATGATGGAGAGGATAAGGCCCGACGATCCGTCGAGAGCGCCAGCGATGATGAGCAGTTTGCTATCGAGGACGAAGCCCATGGCCGCCGCCGACAGACCGGCATAGCCGTTCAACAACGAGATGACGGTCGGCATGTCGGCGCCGCCGATGGGGATGATCAACAACACGCCGAACGCCAGCGCGATCAGGATCATGAACGGAAACAGTGACCGGAATTCCGGATGCAGGACCAGAGATATGGCGATCGCCAGAGCGCAGGTGAGCAACACAAAGTTGACAAGGTTCTGGCCTTTGTAAGTCAGCGGCCGCTGCGGAAGGATTTCCTGCAGCTTGCCCGCAGCCATCAAGCTGCCGGTGACGGTCAACCCGCCGAGAATGACCTCGAGGGAGAGCACCGACATCATGAAGCGCGAGATGTCGGGTGAACGCAGGTAAAACTCCGCCGAGCCGACCAGTGTTACGCAGAGTGCGCCAAAGGCGTGACTGAGCGCGGTTCGCTGCGGAACCGCTGTCATCGCCACCCGCCCGAGCGGAACACCGATGATGGTGCCGAGCACCAGCCCAATGGCGATCAGCCGGTAGTCGACAATGCCGTGGCGCAGCAGCGTGCCGCAGATCGCCAGCAGCATGCCAACTTCGCCCGCCCAGATGCCGTGACGGGCCGTGGTTGGCGAGCTCATCCACTTCAGCGAGAGGATGAACAGCACGCTCGCGATGAGATATACAAGCTCGATGACGACCTGGCCTCCTGCGAGTTCGGCTGTCATTATTGGCCCACCGACTTGGCCGCTGGCTTAGCCGCGGGGCGGCTGGATTTAAACATCTTCAACATCCGGTCCGTAATCAGGAAGCCGCCGACGATGTTGCTGGTGGCAGCGACCACGGCGATGAATCCGAAAACCGCGGAGAGCGTGCTCTTGTGCTCGCCCACGAGCACGATCGCACCCACCACCGCGATCGCATCCAAAGCGTTGGTGAGCGACATCAACGGAGTATGCAGCAGGGGAGAGACTCGTCGGATCACTTCAAAGCCGATGAATCCAGCGAGCACAAAAATAAAGAGTGCGTTGATCAGGTTCGAACTACTGTTCATCTTTCCTCCGTAGAATCTCGCTCGATCAGCCTTCTTTGATCAGCCTTGCTTGATCAGCGTGACCAGCGCGGGCAAACTAAAAAACTCGCGAACCCGCGCATTCACAATCTCGCCACCATGGGTCAGCAGCGTCTCGCGAACAATTTCATCGTTGAGGTTCAGATTCAACTTTTGGTCCTTGATCAGGTGCGTCAGGAAGGCAGTGACATTGCGGGCATACATCATGCTCGCGTGATAAGGCACGCCGGAGGCCAGGTTGATCGCTCCTATAATGGTTACACCATGCTTTACTACGGTTTTGCCGCCTTCGGTGATCTCGCAGTTGCCGCCACGTTCTGAGGCCAGATCGACGATCACCGAACCGGGTGCCATTCCCTTCACCATATCTTCGGTTACCAACACCGGCGATTTTTTCCCTGGAATCACCGCCGCCGTAATCACCACATCGCTTTCCTGCACTACTTTCCCCAGCAACTCGCGCTGACGGCGATAAAAGTCTTCATCCTGCGCCCGGGCGTATCCACGAGCGTCCTGCGCGTCTTTTGCCTCGATGGGAAGCTCGACAAAACGTCCGCCGAGACTCTGCACCTGCTCCTTCGCCGCGGGCCTCAGATCGTAGGCCGAAATCACCGCGCCCAGGCGGCGCGCGGTCGCGATTGCCTGCAGTCCAGCAACGCCGCAGCCGATCACGAACACGCGGGCGGGCGTGATGGTTCCAGCCGCGGTGGTAAGCATGGGGAAGATGCGCGGGTGCGAGTCGGCGGCCAGCAATACCGCCTTATAGCCGCCGGCTGTTCCCATCGAGGACAGTGCGTCCATGCTTTGTGCGCGCGTTGTCCGTGGCATCAACTCCACGGCAAAAGCGCTGATGCCAGCGTGCGCGATCTCCTGCACGATGTCCGCCGAACCGAAGGGACGCTGAAATCCGACGAGGATCTGATCGCGGCGAAACAACGGCATATCCTGCTCACCGGTCACGTCGTTGGAACCGTAGCAAAGAATCTGCACGAGGACATCAGCGGCAGCAAACACGGCAGCGCGGTCTGCAATGATCTTCGCGCCCTTGTCGGCATACTGGGAATCGGGATAGCCGGCCTCGATTCCAGCGCCGGACTGTATGTGAACTTCAAACCCAGCTTTGGTCAGCGTCGGGAGGACTACCGGCACGATCGCAACCCGCCGCTCCCCCGGATAACTTTCTTTCGGCACACCGATGATCACGAGGCCCTGCCTATTTAGCAATTTTTGTTGCGACTGAGAAGATCGGAGCCGCCCGGCTCGCATCAATCCTACTCTTGCGGGCAACGTTCTAATTAACGCGAGAATTTTAGTTGAGCTGAGGAACGCGCGCAAATGGCTCAGGGTTCAGGTGTCAGGAGAGTCAAGAACAAGGTCTTCCCGAGAGCTGACACCTGAGACCTAGCTATGATGGCGAGAGGCTCAACTCCAAGCTGCCATCTTCATGGCAGGCGGCGATGTCGCCGCAGTTTTGGACGATCCAATCGGCACCGGCGTCTTCGAGATCACGGCGGATCATGGTTGTGAGGAATGCAATCACTCTGGCGCCAGCCGCCTTTCCCGCACGAATTCCAGCGGGCGCATCTTCGACCACGATGCAATCGGAGGCGGAAAACCCGAGCTTAGCCGCCGCCTTCAGATAAGGCTCGGGATCGGGCTTGCCGATCTTCACGTCGCTCGAAGTGATCATTGTGCTCGGAATGGGTAGGCCCGCGGCCCGCAAACGCACCTCGGCCAGCGGGCGAGTACATGAGGTCGCAATGTTCCAGCGTTCGGGAGGCAGAATGTTCAGGAGTTGCCAAGCACCCGGCAGCAGGACCACACCATCGAGGTCTTCCATCTCCCGGCGTTCGACTTCGCGATCTTCGCGGTCAATATCAATATCAACTTCCGCGTTGGACAGCAGCTCGCAGATGGTGGTTCGACTCGGGCGCCCATGCGCTATGCGAACCACGGTCTCTGGATTGAAGCCATGCTCAACCGCCCACCGATGCCAGACGCGCCCGACCGCAGGAGTGGAATCGATGAGGACACCGTCCAAATCAAACAATATTGCACTGCAGCGGATCGCGATCATTGCATCCAATTTACAACGTGTGGGGGAGATGAGGGTTCGAGGACAGCGCCCGGCTAACTTTGATTCAAACGCCAAGCGGCAATTCGGTGACGGCCGCAACCACGGTAAACTGAGGACCGGTTGCGGCTTTCGGAGACGGTAGGCGAATGCCAGGCCGGGCGCGATATGGTGAGCGCGGCAGGAATCGAACCTGCGACCCACGCCTTAAAAGGGCGTTGCTCTACCAACTGAGCTACGCGCCCACACCATTGAAAACAATCAGTTAACCAACCCCGATACCCCGGCATTCTTTGCAGATTCATTGCCGATTAGCTCAACGCGACCGTCAACCAGGGCGTCCAGCTTGTCCATCGCAGCGATGCTCTGCGCGTCCCTGGTCTTGACGTAGCACTGCTGAGTCACCGAGACGTTGCTATGCCCTAATATGCGCTGAATCGTCAAATCATCCACTCCAAGCGCGTGCAAGTTGGTCGCAAGCCCACGGCGAAAGGCGTGAAAGCCGTGCCACTCGGGACGTGACTTGTCACGGGTGTAATCGTGATCGGCGCCCCCGTGCCCGATCTTCTCCAGACCGCACGCGCAGCGATCGAGCGCAGGCCGGATCTGATCATTTAACAGGTTGTTCATGCTCAGAGGCGTATTGTTTCGGGTCACAAACATTATGCCACAGGTGGGATTCCCCGAGGTGAGCCGGTGCTTATCGCGATCACTGCCACCTACTATCTGAACACGGGAGAACTCGGCAAGGCGGGGCAGGCCTATCAGGAGGAGATCGAGAGCTATCCCAGAATCCAGGGCCCTCATCTTAATCTCGGAGTCGTGTATGCCGAGCAGGGGCAATATGAAAAGTCAGTCGAGATGTCGCAAGACGAACTTCAGTTGAATCCCGACAACGTGGCCCCGTATGACAACCTCGCCGACAGCTTCATCGCATTGCAGCGATTCGATGATGCTCGCAAAATGATTCGCGAGGCCCGGGCAAAAAAGTTAGAAGACTACATCACCCGCATGGCTGAGTATATTCTCTCGTTCTACTCCTCGGACTCTGCCGGCATGGCGGAACAACTGCAATGGTTCAACGGCAAGCCCGAAGAGAACTACGGGTTGGCGCTCGCCGCCGATACCGAGGCCTACCATGGGCGCCTGGGTTCCGCGCGGGAACTGGTAAAACGAGCGGTTGAGTCCGCTGTTCGCGCCGATAGCAAGGAGAATGCGGGGGTGTGGCTGGAAAACATGGCTCTGTATGAAGCCAGTATCGGCGATCGCGAGGAAGCACGTCAAAAGGCAGCCGAGGGACTCAGACTTGCGCCCGGAAGCCAGGGCGTGAAGAGCGAGGCCGCGTTAGCGTTCGCTAGGGCGGCGGAAACCGCGCAGGCTGAAACCTTGGCGAAGGAAATGAATTCGCAGCATCCTTTGGACACTCAAGTACAGTCCCTGTGGCTGCCCGCAGTCCGGGCCGAATTGGACCTGCGATCAGACAAACCGCAGGCTGCCGTCGAAGCTCTCCAAGCCGCCTCCGGCATTGACTTGGGGCAATTCACTTTCGTTAACAACATGTCTTGCCTGTACGACATTTATATTCGCGCTGAGGCCTACCTCGACGCAGGCCAGGCGAGCGCATCGGCCAATGAATTTCAAAAAATTGTTGACCACAACGGTATTGTCTGGAATTGCTGGACCGGAGCGTTGGCGCACTTGGGTGTGGCGCGCGCGAACGCGTTACAGGCCAGGACATCGCACGGTGCGGATGCTGACGCCGCCCGTGTTCGCGCAATTGCTGCATACAAAGATTTTCTCTCGCTCTGGAAAGATGCCGACCCCGACATCCCCATCCTGAAAGAAGCCAAGGCGGAGTATGCAAAACTACGGTAGAGCGGCCATTCTTTTTCGAGCGTCCTTCGCCTCCCTGACATTGCTCGTTTTTACGGGAAAGCTGAGTCTTCGTTCCCGAGAGCAAAGGCCATCCGGGGCTGGACCAAATCATCAGTTTTCTGCCGGGTCGCGTTCGCTCGTACGCCGCAATTGAGGTCAGGGTTTTGATCGAGAGCTCAAGACGCTCTGCCGCGCCGAAGAATCCCTGAGACCGCGTAAAGGAGGTCCAGTGTCGTATTGGTCGTAGAGCGCCGCCGGAGCATTTCCATCGCGGGAGGAACGGTCCTGGATCTTCGTTCCAGCGTCGGAAAAGGACAACGCACACGGAGAATGGCCGCCCCGTCGGCTCGACGAACTACAGGGATTTTGGTGGTGTTCCTAATTTGAAAACTTCTATCAAATCAGGTCCGGCTAATTGTTGTCATCGTCTGCGTAATTGGCGGATTTGGTGATGTTCGCACTCTGTCCGTCTATAAAGAACTCTTCGAAGCTATTTCCGGGACACAACACTAGCATATGCTTGCGTTGATATTCACGGCGCCGGGCGGGCATCACCGCTCATTCCGCTACCGGTCTGGCATAGCGCACCAAAGAGACCAAGAATTTGCCCGGCTCCTCCGTCATCGGTAGATGCGCCGAGTTCTCGAACCATACCAACTCCTTTGATGGTGCTTTTACCTTCGCGAACCATTCGGCTGCGACTTCGGAGTTGACATTGAAATCATAGCGTCCAGCAAAGACGATAAGCGGGCAGTCCAGTTTTCGAATTCCGCTCAGATCTTGGTTGAGAACCTCCGGCAGGAGGTGCTGCTCGGAAAAGTCGTTGCCCTGCCAGATGCGCGAAATCTCCTCGTCCGTGTAATCCGGCGACAGCTGCGCAAGTGCGCTCTCAGCGGAGTTGCCTTGCCGGTGAGCCATGACGCCCCCGTAAAAGTCCAGCCACTTCCGCTGGGTATAGATGTCTTTGAGCGGGGTGCGCTGACCCGGCACAAAGTATGGAGCAATAGCTTCCAATTCGCGCACCGCCTCTGAGTTTCCCGCGCGGCGTGCAGCTTCCAGAGCGAAGGCCCAACCACGGCGTTCGCTCTCAGGCCCGTCGATCAACTGTCCCACACCAATGTAGGCGTACAACCAGTCGGGATGGCGCTCGGCCAGCTCGAGGCCAAGATAACTGCCCCAGGAGTGGCCCATGACAAAGATCTTCTGCTTGCCCAGATTAAGGCGGATCCAACTTGTCATCTCTTCGGCGTCCCCCACCATCCGTTCGAGGGTCAAAGTGGGAGTGATCGATGTTGGGTCATTGAGCAGGTATGTTTTGCCGGCGCCGCGCTGGTCCCACTGCACGACGGTGAAGTATTCTTCCCATCCGCGGCTGAACCACCAGCTCATGGGTATCGAGACATACCCCGGCCCACCGTGGATCAGCAATAGCACTGGGTTGCGCTTGTCAACCCCGCGGATCGACACCCACTGGTCGATCCCGCCGATCCGAACCTTCTCAAGCCGCTCGACCCCACTCGGATTCACGATCCTGCGGGCGTCCGCAATTATCTTGGTCGCCTCGGCCCGGCGAAAGGGCTTCGACGACGGATCAACCTGTGCCGAACCCGCAACAGCGAGCGCGGCGAGCACGGCGGCAAGTTTGCTAATGTTGATGTTAAAGTTGAAGGTCATGCCCCAAATTTAGCGCAGTCTGGGGCCGCTAGCCAAACGGCGGTTGGTCGGCCAACTTTACCTTACCGGACTACTAATGGGATGATCCGCCGCCTCTACCCAGCCAGCAGGTTGGGTATAAGAGGTGAACAAGGAGGCGTCCCTATGCAACTACACACGATCGGCATTCTTGCCATTCAACGCTGTGTCACCGTTCGCTTCCATACGATGAGGCAGGTGGGCCGCAGATTACACCCTGATTGTGCGGCCCGTTCACATAAAGAGGTGCATGTGTGGCCAACCAAAGACCAACCGCAGTCGTAGTATTTTGGACGGTTTCGGGCACGACAGCGGGGGTGTCGTGCGGATACGGGTCTTCGTAATTGTCGACCGACCATTCTGAAGGAATTGCTTGTTGCTCGCTCAGCCGGCTGACAAACGTCCGCGTGTCGCTACTAAAAGTATTGTTGGTGAATTGACGGAAAGTATCTGGCTTGCCTTTGGCATTGGTGGGCCAAGGGTAAGGAGAAAGCAACATGGCAGTGCGCAGGCCGTGTTCATTGCCCCATTGGATGGCCTGCACAATAAATTTCTGGTAGCCGGGGCCGCTTCCGCCAGTCAGAAAGAAATTGGGCGGAACATCGAAGGCGATGGCTTTGCCATAAAGCGCCTCACCGCGCTCAAGCGCATAGTAGGGGTTGGTTGCAAAGACGTGATCTCCTAGTTTTGGTTCGTTCGGATCATTGGGGCCCACGACCGGAGCGACGGTTTCGATACCGACAGTTCTGGCCGCATCCACGTACTCTCGCCAGAGATTTAGGTCCTTTTGCAATTGTCCGGGAGGGGCAGTATCGGATGGCGTGTTCACATTGGCTTCTGAGGGATGAAGACCATTTTGTATGTACACAGCCTGGTAGTAACCGTAGCTTGGGGGAAGCGTGAAGTAATTCGCGCCGACCTGTCCGAGTTCAGCTTGTCCGGGCCCGGTTCCCGTGAACACGCTCTCGATGGCTTGGATGATGCTCGGTGGGCGCTCGGCTGCGACGACGGCATTGGCATGCTCGTAGAGCCCCACGTGGCCGGTTTGGAGGAGCTCGGTAAACTGGTCGCCGTTTTCGAGGCCATCAAAACCGCCCGTCCCGCCGACGAAAATGTATACCCCGAGATTTGCGCAGGCAGTGTTTCCTCCGGAGGCGACGGCCGGCTTGTCCGGCGGGGCGGCAGAGGCGGTCGGGATGGCTAGGGCGATAGCCGCGACCAACGCTAGATGCCAGTATGGGTGCCGCACACAGATCTTGGGCATGGTATTCCCTCCCCACGCAACAAATATTAAACCTCGCATCACGATGCCGTACCGGAATCTACACTTTCAGGCACACACGCATCTAATCTCGTTCCAGCGTTATTCTGGTTGTACGCTAATCGAAGAGCGCTGATCCCTTTACGCCCCAGATCTCGCGCGCGTACTCGGCGACGGTGCGATCACTTGAAAACTTTCCCATCCCCGCCACGTTCAAAATCGCCATCCGTACCCAGCGATCCCGATCACGGAATGTGTTACCTGCCTTTTCCTGCGCTTCGACGTATGGAGTGAAATCTGCCAGGTGGAAATGCTCGTCGTTGGCATCCAGAATGCTGGCAGAGATCCATGCGAAGAGGTCCGGTTCGTGAGGACAGAACAGATTGGATGAAAAGCTATCGACGACTCGCTTCACGTGCGGATTGCGAGCGTAGTACTCCCATGGCCGATAGGACTTCTGTTCACGCATCACCCGAATTTCAGCCACTTTCAGGCCGCAGATGAACACATTGTCCTCGCCCACTTCTTCCAGGATCTCGATATTGGCGCCGTCGAGAGTGCCGATCGTGACCGCCCCGTTCAGCGCCAGCTTCATGTTGCCGGTTCCCGATGCTTCTGTTCCGGCGGTCGAGATCTGCTCGCTCAGATCGGCGGCGGGAATGATCTTCTCCGCCAGCGAGACGCGATAGTCGGGAATGAATGCCACCTTGATCCACTGGCTGGCGCGCGAATCGTTGTTGATCACCCGCCCGACGTTGTGGATCAACTTAATAATTTGCTTCGCGAACCAATAGCCGGGCGCGGCTTTTCCGGCGAAAATATAGGTCCTCGGCACAGTGGGTTGACGGCCATCCTCGACCAGGGACAAGTATTCGTCAATGATGTGCATCACGTTGAGCAATTGCCGCTTGTAGGCGTGGATCCGCTTTACCTGAACATCGAACAAGAAGTCGGGGTCGACTTTCAGCCGGGCGGTATCTTGGATGATTCTCGCCAGTTTCTCCTTATTCAAGCGTTTGACTCTATGGAACTCTGCTTGAAAGCCTGCATTCGCCGCATGGGATTCGAGACCCCGCAATTCATAGAGGTCGGTGAGCCAGCGTTCTCCGATCGCCGAACAGATCAAATTTGCCAACCCGGGATTTGCCTTTAACAACCACTGCCTTCATCGACGCTCTTGGCTATGATATAAATGCCGAATCCGGAGTCGCGCGAGCCATCGAGCGACGGCGGTGGCGCTGTTGAGGGGTCAAAAGCATCTCCGAAGTGATGCAACCGGATCGCAAGGCGGCCTGGGAACGCTTCGGCCTCAAGATGAATCGATTGATCTTCGCGGCCATGATAGGCGTGCTTCATAATGTTGGCGGCCGCCTCGTCAATCGCCAGTTCGAGTGCGGCAACGCTATTCTCGTCCAGCGGTGGACCGGGAAGATTGCGGCAAAAGGCGCGTACGAATTCGCGTGCCTTTCGGAGTTGTTTGAGATCGCTACGAATCTCCAGTTCCTGCCGTGCGATCGGGATCTGTCTTTCTTGCACCCGGATTGCCACGATGGTTAGGTCGTCGGTGGGGCGGAGCGACCCGGTGAAGGTAGCGACGGCTTGGCGAACGGCCTCCACCAGCGACGAAGGCTCCAGTTGGGAGTTGCTCGCAATACATTCCTCCAGGCGCTGCGGCCCAAACAGCTCGCCAGTGAGGCTCCGCGCTTCGGTGACCCCGTCCGAGTAAAAAAGGAACAAGTCTCCGGGCTCGAAAGGAACGGAGATCTGATCGTAGATCTCACCTTCCCGGATTCCCAGGGGCAGGTTGTTTCCGTGCAGTATCTCGTGGAGCCCTGTCTTGCCGTGCAAGTGAACCATCCCTGTGTGCCCGCAATCGACGAGCTCAAGCCTGCGCCGGCCTATGTCCAATCGGGCATAGCACAAGGTCACGAAACTATCCAGATCGACCAGATGCCGCACTAGTTCCGCATGTGCGAGCATCACGATTTCTTTGGGCTCCGGGAGCTTACTGTCCTTGGACAAAACCAACAAGCCGCTGAGGGCTCTGAGGAAGTGGCTCTTGGTAGCGGCCCCCAAGAGCGCCGCGGGCACCCCTTTGCCCATGACATCTCCAACGATCACATCCAGGGACTCATCCGACTGTCGCAGAAAGACGTAGAAATCGCCGTCGATTCGCTGGGAGGGGATTGTCAGCGCGGCGATTCGAAGTCCGGACAAGTCCAAGGGTGGCTGATCGAGCAGCAGGGTCTGCTGGATTCTGAAGCCGATCTCGATCTCCCGTTCCCGGGCTTGTTCCAGATCCTTGTTCGCTGTCTGGAGTTGGGTGGTTCGTGCAATGACGCGCTGCTCCAGGCTGGCGTTGAGGGCTATTATTTCGGCTTCCGCGCGCTTGCGCTCCGTGATGTCCACACGAAGCGCGGCCGCGAAAGCACCGATCAGCACCGATCCCAAAATACTGCCAAGAAGAATGAACACGTTCGCTTGACGGTTGACCTGTTGAGTGGCCCCGTTCCGCTGTCGCAGAAGCTCGATTTCGGCGTTCTCGATATCTTCGAGTGCGGTGCGAGTGTCGCGGAGGCTCGTTCGTACCAAAGTCTGCGGTGGTGTTTTTGCCGGAAGCGGTTCGGCGCCCCGTGAGTTGATTTCGACTTGAAGGGCACTTATCACGCTGTCAACTGAGGGCTCTAGATTGTCAAATCTGCGTTGTTGCGCGGTGTCATCAATGGTTAGCTTGCGTAGTCTCTGACAATGTTCACCGATGCTTCTGGTCGCATGGCTATACGATCCCAAGTAACTGGCATCACCTGTGATCACAAAGCTCTGAGCAGCGGCGTCGGCACGATTCAGGCCGCCTCGGATCGCCTGAAGTTCTAGCAGTACCGTTTGGGTATGGGATGCTTGCCGGCTATCCTCGTTCACTCTGCGTAGTCATCGCTGGAACGAAACGTAGCAACTGCCATTGCTCTGGCGCTGGTCAGCATCGCCGGTCTCGGTGTATTGCAATACCGTACGATACGCTTCATACTGACCGACTCAGTGAGTAAGTGACTGACCCTAGTCATCCAATTTGTGGCTTTTTTTCGGACTTCATCGCTTTCACCCGATGCCTTCCTTCCCCAAAACATGGGTGGTCCACTTGACGCGCTAATCGCCTTATCGTCCGATGGAACCGTTTCGGTGGAACCGACCGCCTTCGAAGAAGCGGTGACGCACCATGCTTTGGCCAAGCAGAAAAAGGATGACCGCCAAGACGACCCCAACCAGGAACTGTCGAATTCCGAACGAGGGTGGCTTTCGTCCTGCACGAGCACTCGTATTCAGAGAAGTTGTCATCAGATCTGACTCTCCGCTAAGTCGGTGGCTGCAATGGAGACCGTCATTCATGGGCTTATTTCACACGCAAAAGGAGCCCGCTGCCGCTTCGCACGTCAAAATTGCTTCTCTCCGAAGCAAGTGTAATTTGTCCAACTGGATGGCTGCGGCCCGCGTGCACAATCGCCAAGTCGGGGAAGCCATAGGTTCCACAGGCAGCGGCAGAAAAGACCCAAAGCGCCTGAGGCTGCTCATTATCGCCGAGGTCGCCGCGGCACTTACTGCCGGGCTTGGACGCGATCCGAACCAACACACCATTGGGGGCAGCTGTTGGCGTCCCCACCACTTGCAATCCGTTGGCTACCGGTCCACCGCCGCGGTAAACAACGTCGCCTCCAATCTGTTCGGTGGTCCAGGCATCTTGCGGAGTTCCGCGGTCTGGGCCGGTCTTCGGAATCTGCGCGTCCTCTACCTCCATCATGGATGCCAACGCTCTCAGGTTCGTGGTGATGGGTATTCTTCGCTTCGAAACTTCAAGTGTGTCGAACTGCAGAGAAAGTTTCGCTCCGCTTCCGTCCTTTGCCTCGACTACGTCGAGTACATGGCCGATTGCTTTGGAGCCAGCCCGGATCCTCTCACCTGATGGTAGCGGCACATCCTGCATGAGGCGTGCGGTTACAAGCTGTCCGGGCTTGCTCTTTGCTGAGTTCAGCGAAGTATCCAATTGCAGTGGCAGTATAGTCCCAGCCGGGATCGCGTTCTGTCCGAACGATCCCGTAGCCAGCGCCAGCAAACCAGCCAACAAACCAACCAGCAACGTGATTTTCATCTTGTGATACTCAAGCTTCCATTCGTACGGCTGAATCTTCGAGTTTTTCATGGTCTTCATCTCCAGTTCCCGCCCCTATGCGTCCAAATCTTCGAAACCCCCTAGTGGTCGTTCCGAGTTCCGAAGATACGAATCAAAAAAACGAAGCAGAAACGGCCGACAAGTCTATCTCGTGGAAGTTGGTCTCCTTTCCCGAAAACCAATTTGGGTCACTAGTCGACGCCGTCACAGCGTCGCAACCGTTGTGCTGTCCAAAGCGCCTGCGCGCTGCTAATCGCAGTTCGGAATGGCCGACGATATGGCATCCGACGAACTGCACAAATGCCTACGCAAGACTTGCTGATGCGACAGGATCCAGATGCCCTCGCTGTTCGCCACATAGATCAGACCGCGTGCAACATCTGGCAAAACACTCGTGACTCCATTGAAGGCCTGAACCGTCCGCGGATGCGCCGGATCGCTTACGTCGAGCACGCGAACCGACTCCGGGACATTACCGCCGCCGGGAGCGCCTTCCGCACCAAAGGCGCGAGAATCACCCACGGCTGCGGAGTTGTTGGGCTTTTCAGCGATTGCCAGCCCGGAACTCACCACGGTTAAGTTCTCCCCCAGCATGTGACTGACTATTTTTGGTTTTGTCGGCTTCGTTACATCGACAACCGTGAGACCTTCCTGGGCAGGCTGCTGCAAGTACAAATACTGCTTCCTGCCAGCTTGTTGCAAAAACATTTGTCGCGGCGATGCGCCGGACAGTGCCAGGTGGGCGATCACCTTCGCGTCTGTATGAGACGGATAGAAATCACCAGGCGATGCGTAAGAGCGAATCGTCAGAAAAAATGTGCCCAGCGCCAAGATCGCGCCGGCAACGCTCGTTGTTCGATTGATAGTTCTCATTGTCATACTCCTTTTCGTGATTCGGTTGAGAGGAAGCGGTCCTCATCCCGTTCTCCTCAAAGTGACTCGCTGATTGGCGAGCTCTCCATCTTCCGCGTCCTCCGCGAATGTTCTGCGGTTACACCTCCAAACCTCCTAAGCCATCTCCAACCCGCTCCGTATTTCGCAAATAGGCGTCAAAGAAGCGCAGCATGAATTTTGTCTGCCTGCCGACTCCGGCAAACAACAGGACGGGGATGTCGGGATGTATCGATTTCAGTTTGGTGCGCAATGTGGTCCCGGTTGCATCCGGCAAATTGTCTTCCAGAAGCACTCCGTCGATCGCTTGCTTGGTAAACAGATCGATCGCCTGCCCTCCGTTGCCTGCAGGCATCACTTCGTAACCAATCCCTTCGAGCGCGGCCGTCAGAATTGCCATGTCCTCGGGTTGGTCTTCGACACATAGTATCTTCATTCCGCTCATTTTCGTTCTCCCGCACTCAGGTTCCCTTCAGACTAAGGGGCTACATGCCACCTGGTTTAAAGACCAACGCCTCTTTCTGCCCACCGAATTCGATCTCCTCAAGGGTCTTAGTGTCGGCGTTCGTCACGATGGCGTCGTTGGTTGCTTCGTTGTTTTTCATTTTCAAGGTCCCTGAAGCTGTAGCCACAGTCTTCCCGTCCAGCAGAAAACTTACCTGTACCAGCGGGCCAGTTCCTTGCCACTCCACCTTGTAGCTGCCAGGGTTCAGCCGCGTGGAGCCGACTTGCACGGCATCAGGAATATCTACCGGGTGTTGGTTCTTGTCCCGTGCCAGTGCACAGAACGGGGATAGCAGCGCCATAGCCAAGAGCAGTGCCATGTACTTGAGATATTTCATTTTGCAATTTCCTCCTTCAGAAGTTGAGCAGCTTCAACCGGAGCCGCTTTATCCGGGTTACCAGAGTTAGCTCAAACATGGAGGCTCAGCGGCCGGTGCTTGTAACCTCCGGGAACTTGGAGAACGCTATGTGAAAGGCGAATTAGCTAATCGGAGGCGGACGATTGTAGTGAAAGCCCTTGGCTTGAGGCGCGGAGAATAACAGTGGCGTCGGTATTAAGTGTGCCGATTCGGCGGTAGGAGGAAGTAATTGAAATGTGTCGGCAGGAGCTTTCCACTTCGAGCCGCTGTCGTCAAACCGAGGTCTCTGATCAGGGTGAGAGTAGGCGCCGATCGTGGAATGTTCACATGGCGTCTTGGAGAAATCGGGC
>Ga0181518_10002361_pt1 | contig 18249 bp, 7 predicted proteins | sample PEATcosm2014_Bin_28_FD_119751 | JGI IMG/M metagenome (GOLD analysis project Ga0181518, IMG submission 119751) | Peatland microbial communities from MTU Mesocosm Facility, Houghton, MI, USA - PEATcosm2014_Bin01_60_metaG | ecosystem: Environmental > Terrestrial > Soil > Wetlands > Peat | place... | reverse complement strand
ATGGCGCCGGGGCAGCCTGTCTTCGACGATTTGAGGCGGTGTAGCGGAGCGGAATGGAAGCGCGGGCCGGTGGAGCGGTTCACCGGGCGGCGCTGGAATGGAGCGGAGTGGAACCGGCTTTAATTGGCGAAGTCAGGCCCATTCCCCAGCCGATGGGTCGGTGGAACACCTTCCGGCGACTCATCGGCGGCGGGTGCGGTGCGCCCTGTCCGATGGAGCATCGCTGGCTGACTTGGTTCTAAATCGTGCTTCCGATCCGGCCTGAAAACGTCGGAAAGGATTACCCTCTTTGTTATTCTACTGCTCTCCTTGCTAAACGACTTGACCTCAATGTGTTATGGCGAATTATTCTCCAATCGCCTCGGCCTCTCTCTTTAAAACGTCGGAATCCTTTACACTACGCTTTATTTGGATTAGATTTCATAATTCGCTTTTCTGGCCATAAGTTCCTCTATATCAACATGTTACACGATGGTTATCCTCTGCGTCCGAAATGTGGCATGTGACTTGCGTGCTGTTGGGGAGTTCAAGGCTTCACATGTAAAACCGTATGATATCGAAACACGAACTGGCTATTTATCCCAAATGCCATCCGCTCTGCAAATTATGTGTGGTTGCGGTGACCATGGTTTTTGGAGCGGTTACCAGCTTCGCCCAGAATGGCACCTACCTTTATACTGGGTCGGAAGAGACTATCACTCTGACCCGCGGCGCTTACGACATCACTGCATACGGGGCTCAGGGCGGCGAAGGCACTTACGGTGGCGCCGGCGGACTCGGGGCCGAGATGAGTGCCGAGTTTTCCTTTTCTGGACTGACGACACTCACCCTCTTGGTAGGCGGCAGTGGCGGCGGTGGTGGCACCGATGGCGGTGGTGGCGGCGGCGGCAGTTTTGTTATCAACGGCAGCACACCACTCGTCATCGCTGGTGGTGGCGGCGGCGGTAACAGCGCCGGGGGTCTCGGCCTGGTTTACGGAGGAAACGGCAACGCCGGGAGTGCTGGTGGCAACGGCCTAAACGGCAACAATGAAGGCCTTGGCGGTTCTGGCGGCTCTGGCGGCGGAGGCGGCAACGGTAGCGGCTACGCCGGCAGCGGAGGCGGAGGAGGCGGTGGCTACAGTGGGGGAGGCGGGGCCGGCTTTGGGGGGATCTACGGCGGAGGAGGCGGCAACAGTTTCTTGGCCGGTGGGGCTGGCGGCGGGGCCGGCTATATATACGGCGGTGGCGCTGGCGGCTTCGGTGGCGGCGGTGGTGGCGGTTTTTCCGCCGGCGGCGGTGGTGGCGGTGGCTACAGCGGCGGTGGTGGCAGCGTCGAAGGCGGTGGTGGTGGTGGCGGTTCCATCATTAGCTCATCTGCATTAATGGATTTCGTCGAGATTTCTGGCGTCGCCAGCCCCGACGGCTCACGCAATGGCGAGATTATCATTACCGCAGTCCCAGACGATCCCAACACACTTGGCTTGGCCGCAATAGGCCTGTTGCCCCTGCTGCTCCTCCATCGTCCGCGCAAGTAACTGGGTTCGTCTTCATTTGACCCGCTTCGGGGAACTGGAGCGCGTTTTCCTGTTCCATAATTGGTGGAAACTCTTTGCCAAACGAACAACGTTGAACTCAAGTGTCTCGTCACACCGATACGATGCAGCGTGACGTCCTTTCTTCCAGCGCGCGCCTCTTCTCCCTCTTGCGGCTTTTATTTCACTAACTCCTGAAAAGGGCGAGCATCGAGCATCTTCTTTTGCGGGCGGCGGTGGCTTTTGTCTTTGCGATCGTGGGGAATGGGCAAGGGGGAAAATTACCTGGGCAATGGGGGATTTCTGACTTTGGGCAAGAGGGAAATTTCCTGGGCAATGGGGGCTTGCTAATGTTGGGTTAGGGGGTTCTTTTCCGCCCCACTCGCGCGCCAAAGAGCCGTTCCATTGCCCCAACCGTTCGATGCCCCGGCGATGAACCATTGCCCTGGGGTGCCATAGTCGCGCGAGTGGAAGCGCCCCGTGCCGGCCGGACGTCCGACGGCCCTGGACGGCGCGCGGCTGGCCGGAGGGCTGCGTGGCGGCCAGAGCGAAGGCGGAACGCGCGACCGGACGTCCCTACCGGGGAAAGGCCGCCCGGCTTGCGCGCCTAACTCGCGAAGATGCGCGTTTCGCGCATTGTGGCGCGTCCGTTGGCGGTTAGCCGTTGGAATTCGTCTCCAAACGTTCAATGGCGCGCCTCCGGGGTTACGGGGTTGGCTGACTTCACCGTATGCCGTTTGATCCACCCTGCCGGCCCTGGGGGTGGTGAGATTTTCAGGGGTGGTATTTGGCCCTTTGTAGGAACTCCCTATTTCTTCCTTTTGCGTTCCTTGCCGCTTCGTACCCTATTTTATTCCCTCTTTTGCCCGCCTCATGTTTCCCTGAATTGCCCGTTTCCCGTCGTCCCGCGTCTCGGTTTGAACTTCTTCTCCCAATTTGCCTGCAATCATTGTAATCCATTGTGGATACGATTGTTCTGGCTGCCATTTGCCCAATTACCTTTCTCTCCATCCTCTCAAAAGGATTCTTACCACATGTTTAAAGGCCCCCTATTGGTTGGAAACCCCCTCAATTCTTACATGAGAAGTGTTTTTTATCGCGGTTACACGCTTTTACCGCTTTATCTCCTTTTTCCCTCTCAGTTACCAACCCGCTCGACTTTCACATGACCGCCATTTTACACCTTTGTTAAACCCGCTTTTGTTACCGGCTTTTGACTTCTCCCGTTTTCTGGGGCGATTTTCTTTGAATTCCCCTCTTTAACGCGCCCATGATTGCGGTTCTTAAAACAGAAGCGGCTTTCGACGGTGCCGGCCCTGATGCCATTATGGGCGGTCGCAAAGGTGTAGCCTCCTTCATCAACTTGGCTTTTCAGGGCCGCCTCAACACACGCAGCGCCTTCGTCAATCAAATGAGCATCAGCCGGTGGCTTCGTGGCGAATTCCTTCCCCGGCAGTGCCGTGAACTTTTCCCGCCCCCGGATGGGGCTGGCCGGTTTTCAAAGGCCAAAGTCTCCGCTTGGGTTGAGAAATACCTGCTCACGCCATCGCCAACTATCGAGTCTGATGTAGCCGTGATTCCTGATATGACCGACTACGATCAGGAATTTAGGAAGGAAAGGGCTTTGAAGGCGCGGCGGGAGCGCGAGGAATACGAGAAAGCGCACGATGGAAAGTGGATGTTGTGTTCGGATGCCCAGGACTCCCTGACCAGAATTCTGGGTATTTCCTGGCCGCGCTTTTGGAGGATGGTTGAATTTGAATTAATCGCTGGCCTCGCTGACGCTGTCCGGCGTGGACTGACCCCGGCGCAACTTGTTGAGGATGCCCGATCCCGCCATCAAGCCGCAATTGACGCCTTCGCGAAATATATGCAGGACCTGGCGAACCAGCCGATGCCAGACGTTGCTGTTGACGCGGCGGACGTCGCGGCGAATGCGCAACCGCAGCCAGCCGCCTTCCAACAGCCGGCCCCGCCCGCCTCTCCGCCTTAGCCGAAATATCCCTTCCACCCTTTTGTGGCAGCACAAATTGCACCGTGATCGCCTTCTCCCTTGCTTCTCGGCTGCACCGCCGCGGGGCTGATTGTGTTGGTTGTGTTTGTGGTTGTGTTTGTTTTTGAACCGCGTTTTTCCCAGTTTTCGCCGTATTTCAACAAACCGCCTCCGCAATGCCGAAAATGCAAAAACCCCTGTAAAATAAGGGGAAAATGCGTGTTTCAGGCCCCAAAATTGGTTGCGGGGGCTGGATTTGAACCAGCGACCTTCAGGTTATGAGCCTGACGAGCTACCAGGCTGCTCCACCCCGCGTTCCAAGAAGACTCTCTCACTTTACCGGCCCGCAAAAGGTTCCGCAAGCTCTATCTCACTCATTTTCCATTTTGCATTCCGCGCTTTGTCGGCTAGGTTTTGTTGATCTGGAATGGAGTGTAATGGCCCGGCCGTGCCGGATTGTTTGATCGTGATTAAGAAGTGTTGCACAGTTTGTTTGGTCTTGTTCGGCTGGCTTGCGCCGGCGTTGTTTTCTCACGCGCAATTTCCTTCCCAGGCTCCCGCCGCCACCGTGTCTCCCGCCCCGCGCCATAAGGCGCAGGTGAGCGATCCCGCCCTGGCCGCCCGGCTCGCGGACGGCGGGGCGCGCCGGATCGCCGATTATGGCGGTTTTCAGCTTTTTGATATTGACCAGGCGGCGGCTGCCGCCCTGGCCGGCCAGATTCAATTGCGGGACGAGTATAATGTCATCCGGCTCAATGCCGCCCCGCTGGACACTTCGCTGCCGCAAATCCAGGCTCTGCGCAAACCGGCCGGGGCGTTCGCCGGCAAACGGCTGCGCTTGATCCAGTTCGCCGGGCCGGTGCTGCCCGCCTGGCGGGAATCCCTGCTCCAGGCCGGCGTGGAGATTGTCAGCTATATTCCGCAGAACGCTTACCTGGTCTATGGCGGCGCGGAGGCGGTTGGGCGGGTTCAGGCGCTGGCGGCCCAGGCCCCGCATGTCCAATGGGAAGGCTCTTATCTGGATGATTACAAGATTCATCCGTCGGCCAGGGCGGTGGATGCCCGGGGCCAGCCGCGTCCGATTGGCACGGACCTGTTTGAGGTGCAGATGATGGCCGACGCGGAGGCCAACGCGAAGACGTTGCAATTGCTGGACACGCTGAAGCTGGAGCCGTTCGAGCGGCAGTACGCGGCGCTGCATTATTTGAATGTGGCGGGCCGGTTTCGCCCGGCGGATTTGGCGCGCATCGCGGCGCAGCCGGAGGTGGTTTCCATTCTGCCTTACTTTAAGGCCCGGAAGCTGGATGAGCGGCAGGATGAGATTGTGGCCGGGAATTTGTCCGGGGACGCGCCGGGCGCGCCTTATTATCTGGCGTGGCTGGAGAGCAAGGGCTTTACCCAAGCGCAATTCGACGCTTCGGGCTTTGCCGTGGATATTTCGGACAGCGGGATTGATGACGGGACGACCACGCCCAACCATTTCGGCTTGTACAGAAGCGGGCAAACCGGCGACGGCAGCCGGGTCATTTACAATCGCTTGGAAGGCACGCCGAACCCCGGCAGCACCCTCAAAGGCTGCGACGGGCATGGAACGCTCAATTCCCATGTCGTGGGCGGCTATGATGATGCGACTGGCTTTCCTTTCGCGGATAGCTCGGGCTATCGCTATGGGCTGGGGGTTTGCCCTTTTGTGCGGCTCGGTTCTTCCGTTGTTTTCGATCCGGACAACTTTACCAATCCGGACTATGCCACCCTGGAAACCGCCGCCTACCAGGGCGGGGCCAGAATCAACAACAACAGTTGGGGCGACACCGGCGCCGACGGCCTCTACAATTCGGATTCCCAAGCCTACGACGCGCTGGTCCGGGACGCCGATACCGCCGCGGCCGGCAATCAGGAAATGGTGATTGTCTTTGCCGCGGGCAACGACGGTGTGAACGAGCGGGGGCGAACCGCCTCAAGATCCATCACCCCGCCCGGCACGGCCAAAAATGTAATAACCGTCGGCGCGGCGGAAAATGTGGTGAGCCTGGGCGGCACGGACGGTTGCGGCTGGGATGATGCCTATTCCGCCGATGCCAACGCAGTCTTCAGTTATTCCAGCCGCGGGCCGTGCGACGACGGGCGGCACAAGCCCGACATCATGGCCCCCGGAACCCGCATCACCGGCGGCGTGGCACAGGCGAAAAACCCGGCGGCCACGGGCACGGCGGACCCGTGTTTTCTCGACGATGGCAGCGGCATTTGTGGCGGCGTCGGCACGAATGGCATGGAAAATCTCTTTTACCCGGACAACCAGCAATTCTACACCATCTCCACCGGCACCAGCCATTCCACGCCGGCGGTCTCGGGCGGCTGCGCCTTGCTGCGCCAGTATTTCATCAACCAGGGCTGGACCCCGCCCAGCGCGGCCATGACCAAGGCTTGCCTGATGAATTCGGCCCGCTACATGACCGGCTCCGGCGCCAACGACACACTCTGGTCGGAAAGTCAGGGCATGGGCGAAATGGACCTCGGCACGGCCTTCGACGGCGTGCCGCGCCTGTTGCGCGATGAACTGGCCGCCGACCTCTTCACCGCCAGCGGCCAGACGCGCACTTATACCGGGACCGTCGCCAACAGCACCGAGCCTTTCCGCGTGACGCTTGCCTGGACCGACGCGCCGGGCAGCACCACCGGCAGCGCGGCCAACAACGATCTGGACCTCACCGTCACCATCGGCGGCGTCACCTACCTGGGAAACAATTTCAGCGGCGCCTCCTCCGTCAGCGGCGGCTCGCCCGATACTCTGGACAATGTGGAGAGCGTGTTTCTCCCCGCGGGCGTTTCGGGAAACTTCACCATCACGGTGACGGCGGCCAACATCAACTCGGTTGGCGTGCCGAACAACGAGGACGTCCTGGAGCAGGATTTTGCGCTGGTCGCCTACAACACCGGCGGCATCTACGTCTCCTCCGCCGCTCTTACGGCCGAAAGCTGCCTCCCCACCAACGGGGTCATTGATCCGGGCGAAACCGTCACCGTCAACTTCGCGCTGTTCAACGGGGGCCAGGCCAATACTACCGACTTGACAGCCACCCTGCTGGCCGCCGGCGGAATTACCGCGCCAAGCGGCCCCCAAACCTACGGAGCATTGACAGCCGGCGGACCCGCCGTCGCGATGCCGTTCACCTTCACCGCCGAAGGAACCTGCGGCGGGACGATCACGGCCAGCCTGCAGTTGCTGGACCGATCGGCCAGCCTGGGAACGGCCACTTATGTTTTCCAGTTGGGTGTGCCCCAGCAAAACGGCACTTATGCCTGCTGCGCCGCCGCGCCCCTGACTCATCCGGAGATTACTTCCCCTTCGTCCGGTTTCCAAACCGCCTCCGCATCCATCGAGGTCAGCGGCGCGGCCATCGTGGGATTGCCGTTGACCCTTTATGACAACGGGGCCGCCGTCAACTCGCTTGCCGACATTAGCAACGAGTTGTTCTCGCTGAACGCCGCCCTGACCTACGGCACGAACCTCCTGGCCGCGGGGCAGTTGCAAGGCGGGACAAACAACTTCAGCGCCTCCATTTCAGTAGTATTGACGCCGCCGCCGCCCACCCTGGCCGTCCCGGCCGATTCCGCCCCCGCCGTGGCCTTCGCCGAACAGGGGATCTCCAACACCGTCGTCAATTTGTACGATACCATCTCCGGCAGCCCGGCATTGATCGCGACCTTCACCAACAATGCGGCGGGTTACTATTCCAACTCGGTGACGCTGGGCATCGGCGCCCATTCCCTGACCGCCACCCAAACCGCCAACGGCGCGACCAGCCCGGCCAGTGCCGCCGCCGCCGTCAAGGTGCTGATCGTCTCCCCGCCCGTCATTCTGGCGCCCACCAACGGCGAGGTCGCCACCGATCCTTCCCTGACCGTCAGCGGCACGGGGATGGCGGCGGCGATGGTGACACTTTACGACGGCTCCGTCTCCATCGGCGCGGTTGCTGTCAACAGCACGGGAAAATTCTTCGACACGCTCAAGCTCGCCAACGGGGCGCACAGCCTGACCGCCGTTCAAACCGCCGGCGGCGTGTCCAGCGCGCCCAGCGGGCCGGTGCTGGTGACAGTGGCCTTGGCGCCGTTCATGGTTCTTGAACCGCAGTCCCAATCCATGTTCCTGAAAGGGAGCGTGACCTTCGACGCCGAAGCGTCGGGCGCGACGCCGCTCCGGTATTCCTGGCTGAAGAACGGCGTCAAGGTGGCCGGGGCCGACGGGCCGTCGCTGACGTTGAGCGGCATCACCGCCGCCAGGGCGGGCACTTATACCATCGTGGCCACCAACGCCTACGGCCGCGTTGCCGGCGATCCGGTCACGCTGACTCTCATCCCCAACCCCTTCACCAACCTCACCGGCAATTACTACGGGCTTTTTTCCGAAACGCCGGCGCGGTTTCCCAGTTCCGGCCGGTTCACCCTGTCCTTGACAAGCCTGGGGGTCTACAGCGGGAACGTGCAGGGCGCGGACGGCTTTTACGGTTTCACTGGCGCGTTTTCTCCCGCCGGCCGGTCCGCGGCGCGCGTCCCGCGCGGATACGGCAAAACGCCGCTGGCTCTGAGCCTGGCTCTCGACGTGAGCAACGGCACGCAGCAAATTTTGGGAACGGTCGCGGACACCAATTGGGTGGCCGCGCTGGAGGCGGACCTGGCCGTCTACAGCGCCACAAACCCCTCTCCCTTGCGGGGCGCGGACACCATTATTCTTGACAGTTCCGGCGGCGGCGTCGCCGGCCCCGGCGGCGACGGTTACGGCAAAGTCACCGTCAATAGGGATGGGATGGCTTCCTTCATCGGCGCGCTGTCCGACAACACCGCCGTTGCGCCGTCGGCGGCGGGCGTTTCCAAGTACGGGCGATGGCCGCTGTACATTCCGCTTTACGGCGCAGGGACGCTGGGATCGCTGTCGGGCTGGGTCACGTTCACCAATCTTCCCGGCCTGAGCCTGGAAGGCGGCGCGGCGTGGTTCCGCGCCAACTCCGGCGGCGAGATCTACCCGCGCGGCTTCACCAATGCTGTGTCAATTACAGGTTCCAGCTTCATGCCCGCCTCGGCCAAAACACCCGTGCTGGGCCTCACCAGTTTCCAAATCATTTTGAGCGGCGGCAACCTGCCCCATCCGCTGAGCAACAACGCCACCCTTTCTCCCGCCGGCAAGTTCGCGGCCAACGGACCGGGCATTGCCAATCTGACCCTGTCCGTCTCCACCAACACGGGAATTCTCAGCGGCGCTTTCCTGGACCCGGCGACCGGCCTGGCGACGCCGGTCAGAGGCATCGTCCTGCAGCAACAAACCAACGCCGCCGGCTACTTCCTCAGCACCAACGCGACCGGCTTGTTCCAACTAACCCCGCCATAACGCTCAAACGCAACGCGGTAGGGCGACGCTTCCAATGAACCTCGTAGCGGCTTTCGGCAGAAAGCCGCCATGGTCGTTTCCACCGCTGGCCAGCGCCAGTGGAACCCGAATAGTGCGGCGCTCTGCCGAGCGCCGCTACGCGCAAAAATAGAGACGGCGGAAAGATATTCTTTGAACAGGAGGGAACAGAGGCAACCGAGAAAACCCTAAACGCCAATCGTGCTCATCGCCCCCACTCCCGATGGAGTGGTGGAGTGATGGAGTGTTGGGAAAACCCATTACTCCATCGCTCCATCACTCCATCACCCCACCGCTCCACCACTCCATTCCGCTCTTGCTTTCAGTTAATTTCAGTTAATTTCAGTGAATGTCGGCAACCAAACGGCGCCGGCGCGTCAGGACACCGGTATGAGCGAGCCAATTCTATCATCGAACTCCTGCCCAAAGTGCGGGGCGGCGCTGCCTTCGGCGGCCACAGCCGGCCTCTGCCCGCGCTGTCTCATGGCCGAAGCCATGGCGCCTACCCAGCCCGAAACCGGGCCGGCCGCGGCGCGCAAACCGCTCGCGCCGGAGGAACTCGCCCCGCACTTTCCGCAATTGGAAATCCTCGAATGCCTCGGTCGCGGCGGCATGGGCGTGGTCTATAAGGCGCGGCAGAAAACCCTGAACCGTTTCGTGGCGCTGAAACTCCTCGCGCCGGAGCGCGTGCGCGAACCGAAGTTCGCCGAGCGGTTCGCCCGCGAAGCGCAGGCGCTCGCCGCCTTGAACCATCCGAACATCGTCACCATTTACGATTTCGGCCAGGCGGGCGGATTTTACTATCTGCTCATGGAATTTGTGGACGGGGTGAATTTGCGCCAGCTTTTGCGCGCTCGAAAATTCACGCCCGAAGAGGCGCTGGCCATCGTCCCGCCGCTGTGCGACGCGCTGCAATTCGCCCACGACCGGGGCATTGTCCACCGTGACATCAAGCCGGAGAACCTGCTGCTGGACAAAACCGGCCGCGTGAAGGTCGCCGATTTCGGCATCGCCAAAATGATCGAACCCGACGCTGGCAGGGCCGGCCTGCCGGTCAGCCCTGATATTGCGGCCGCGCAGGAGCACGGCGCGACCGGCATCGTTGGCACGCCAAATTACACCGCCCCCGAACAGAAGACCGATCCGGGGCGCGTGGACAGCCGCGCGGACATTTATTCCCTCGGCGTGGTTTTCTACGAAATGCTCACCGGCGAACTGCCCGGCAAACGCCTCGAACCGCCGTCCCGCAAAGTTCATATTGACGTGCGCCTGGATGAAGTCGTCCTGCGCGCCCTGGAACAAAACCCCGCCCTCCGCTATCAGCAAGTCAGCGAAGTCAAGACGATGGTGGAGACGATTGTTCAATCGCCTGAAACCCCGTTTTCACCACCCCGGATGCCTCCCAAAGGCTGGGGTTATCGAAGCAAGCAGACGGCGTTTGGAATACCACTGTTTGATATGGCTTCCGGCGTCAATCCTGCGACTGGGTGTCCAGCAATGGCAAAAGGCATCGTCGCCATCGGCCCAAGCGCGATGGGATTGATTGCGATTGGCTTCGAGGCTGCCGGCGTTTTTGCAATAGGTCTGCTGTCTCTCGGTATCTTCCCGATTGGACTCCTCGCACTGGGCGTTTTGTGTTCGGCGGGTATCGCTGCATTTGGAAAGATGGCCATTGGCGTATTGGCCGTCGCAAGCGAGGGAGTTGGTGTGTTCGCCATTGGAAAGGATGTGGCCGGGCTGCACTCATTCCCCTCCAATGCAGCCACCGCGGTTATTTACTTGGCCGCTTTTTTTGCTGCCTGGCTTATCCACCAAACGATTAAGCAAGGTGTGCTCGCGCGCGCCGCCGCCCAGCCAAAGAATCCGGCTGAGAGTGGGAAATTGGAAACGGCCCCGCGCTTCTCGCGCACGGCGATTGCGGGAGCCTGCTTTGGAATGGTTGGACTGCTGGCGCTGGTATTGATCCTGTTTGGGCGCAACTTCTTTGTGCTGGGCAACCTGGCCTTCCCATTCTACACGGTGGCGGCCTCGATGGCTTTGTGCATGCTGCTCTTCACCACTCTTGGCTGGGTGGCTGTGTCACAAATCAAACGCAGCGCGGGGAGACTTCGCGGATTGTGGCTTGCGCAAATCGAAAGGCTGCTGTTTCCGATGCTGTTTCTGCTGCTGGTGCTGGATTTTTTAATCATCTATTCGCAAGCCTATATCACTATTGAGACCTTGCACATGGACGCTTTCATGAACCATGCGGCCCCTCCGCCTTTCCACGTTACCCAAGCAACATCCATTGTTCCGTATGAATCGCTGGTTCGGATTGCCAGCGCGTTTATTTGCGCCGTTTCAAACACGCTGATCGCTTGGGGCGTGTGGCGCGCGGTCAACATCGGAAGCCCGCCGCCCCCGCCAGCGGCCTCCAAAAACAGCGGGTTCGGCAAATTGGCGTTGGGACTGTTTCTCGTGGGAACGATCGGCTCATTCTTGCTGGCGATCATTGGGGACGGGCGGGGGAAATTGGCGGCGGAATGCGCCAGCGTGGCGCTGACGTTGGCACTGATTTTGGGTCTGTTGAATTGGCGGGAACGCCTGGGCAAATTTGCCGCCCTCGCGACCACTGGACTGTTTGTTGCGTTGTTACTGTTAGCGGCCCACGTCAGGTTCGTGATTGTCCCCGCATGGTGGGACAGGTTGCAGGCCTCCTTTGGCCCGGTCACCGAATGCACTTTGCCGATGGATGAAGACGGATGGACGCCGCTCTTCGACCTTGACTACAACCTTCCGATCGAAGATCTGAATCCAGGCGACTCAAACAACATTATCAGCGCCGCTCAAGCCACGACAGATACGCTGAAATATGTAAGGGACGTTTCAGCCAGGGCAAATTTGAAGAGGCCCGGCATGGCCTTCCAACATGACGCCCGGAAGAAAATCATCAACTGCACGGCCATGTCTGGCATGACGGTTGGGTCCGCCACCGACGACCAATGGGGGAGAATTACCGCGCTGGCACAGGTCTCGGGGACTCTGTTGGAAGTTGGCACCGAGCTGGGCGGAACCCAACCCTACAACGCCCCGGATGATCCGCCGCAAACCATCTTCCTCAGAACCGGCCAGCACAGGCTGGGCATTTTGCAAGTCACCGATTTCAACGACAGCGAGCACTGGCTGAAGATTCGCTACAAGCTGGCGCCGCAAGCTCCCCCTCAGAGCATCGGTGTGCGGCTGATTTCCTTCGGCCCGATCATCGAGCGCGTGGTCGCCGACAGCAAGGCGGACTTCAAGACCGAAGCGGAGCGCACCAATGCGCCCATGATGATTGATTTTGATTCCGGGTCGCTTCTTGCCGGGCCGGCCGCAATTTGGGCGGAGGACACAAAAGACCAAAGGGCCTGGATGGAAACCAACGGCGTGGATGCCCTCGGCGTGATTCCCCAAGTCAACGGCCTGGTTGCTTTGGACATGAAGGTTGCCGCCGTGCCGCCTTCGGCGTGGGATATGGTCCCGGAGCCGGACTTTACCAATCAACTCGCGGGAGTCACCGCGCGGGAAACCACAGGCTTAAGCGGCCAGGTCGGTTCTGTTTCCACATGGTACTTCCAAACCCGCAAAGGCCGCATGGGCGTTCTGCAAATCACCGGCCTGGCCGAAAACCCGCCCGGCGTGAAAATCCGCTACAAGCTGGCCCAAGAGTGGGGAACCATCACACCGGCGGGCGGGAACACCGCCAGCAACCAGGAGCCTCAGAATTTTCAGTGGCAGCCATATCCGTCTGCCGCCGCCGCGCCCGCCGCGCCACCCCTGTCCAACGCGATACCGGTGCTGGCAACAGCCGCTTATAACGGCGACATCGCGGTTCGGCTGGACAGTCTCGGCAACGTTGAGTCATCGAATACAGTCACTTTTCCCATCGCTGAAAATTATGCCCAGCAGTTGGTCAAAAGGTTTGATGCCGGCCAGGTCTTGACCGTGGAGGCGGAGGGTGGCGACGGAAAGCCCTTCGGCCGCGGCTCCTTGCGGGGCGTGGACAATCAAATTGACACCGCCACCGGCACGATCAAATGCACCGCCACACTCGCGCCGGATGGAGACAATTTGATGCTGCGCGGCTTGTTCCTAAATATCCACCTGACGTTGGAGGTCAAACACGGAGTCACACTCGTGCCGTTTGAAGCGATTCAGCACGACGCGGAGGGAGCGTTCGTTTGGGTGATTAAACCGGATCAAACGGTGAGCCGGCGGCGGGTGGAAATGGGAGCCCGAGACGGCGCAAAGGCGGAGATTCAGAGCGGTTTGTCGCCGGGAGAACTGGTCGTCATCGGCCCGCTCAATAATTTGCGCGACGGGCAGAAGATCAGCTACAAGCTCGCGCAAAACAGCGGCGCAACCAAGACCAATTCCGCCGCCGCGCCCCGCTGAACCCGCTCCCAACGGGGGGCCAGTGAAAAAGCGGCGGCAAGCCGCCGCACTCCAAAGCGGGCTCCCGGCCGCGCGCCCCCAGCGCGAAGCGCCCTGGAGTGCGGCGCGACAGCGCCGCTTTGCCCGTGAAACAGCCGCATTCCCCCAATTTGGAGAATTCCGTCTCACACCCGCGGGGGTTTGGGCTTCGCAAAAAGCCCTTGACAAAAATTAGACTCTATGATTAAATAGTCAGCGTGAGGCACGAAGGCACAGTCAACGGCGAACGGCGCATCCGGGACGAGGAGGGAGATATTGCGGATTGCGGATTGCGGATTGCGGATTTGATAACAGGAGATAACGGAGATAATCCCGATTCGGAATCGGGAATTCCGAGTCGGGATTCTCTGTCTTCTCTGTTTGCTCCTGTTCATGTTCTTTGGTTGCGGCTTGCCGCGCTGTGCCTTTGCGCGTTTGCGTTTTATCACCCCCTGTCCAGGGGTGCTATTGTCCATACTCTACCCAATCACTGTACATTCCGGTGCCCCTGCAATACTGTTTTCTTGCGCCTTTTTCTCAGTTTTGCGAAAAATCAGCGCAAGTTACTTGCTATCAACAACTTACAACTAGAATCGTATTTTTCCAATTAAGGTCAATTAAGCCTAATTAAGGTTAATTAAGGTTAATTAAGCCTAATTAAACTTGTTTTTGAGGAGTCGCATACGGCAATGAATCACGCAATCCTAACTATATTGGTAAGGATTCCCAGGCCCGTGCCGCAGATTTCCAAATCTGCCGTGCCGCAGGCTTCCAAGACTGCCGCACGTTATCAAACCCGTCGTTTCCGACACCACCCAGGCCCTGGCGATTTGGAAATCGGCGGCACGGCAGATTTGGAAATCCGCGGCACGAGCCACGGCCTCGTCAAAGCTCAGATTCGCTTTTGCCCCGCCGTGTTCGCTTTTTGCACTTACCTTTGATGGGATGATGTGGTTTATTCGCCGCCAGTAATTATGAATTCACAAACCAATGGCACGCCGCCAACGCCAAAACGCAAGCCCGCCGGCGGACGGGTCTCCGCGCAATTGGTGGAGTCGGGCCGGATGGAGGCGGCGGACGCCTTGCGCAAGCTGGAAAGCGGCCCGGACGGGTTGACGGAGGCCGTGGCGGAGGAGCGCCTCGCCCAGGCCGGTCCCAATGAAGTCTCCAGCGAGAAGCGCCATAACTGGGCCACGCGCCTCTACCACGCCGTGCGCAATCCGCTGGTCATCCTGTTGACCGTCCTGGCCACCATCAGCTTTTCCACCGCCCAGGAGACGAGCGATTTTGTCGGCGCCTGGCTGATGGTCCTCATGGTCATCCTCGGCGTGGCGTTGCGCTTCATCCAGGAATCCAAGGCCGACTCCGCCGCGGCGAAGTTGAAAGCGATGATCAAGGTCACGGCCACCGTGGTGCGCGAGGGCAAGGCCGCCGAAGTCCCCCTGCAACGCCTGGCGCCGGGCGACGTCGTCAAGCTCTCCGCCGGCGACATGATCCCGGCGGACGTGCGGATTCTGACCGCCAAGGACTTGTTCATCATCCAGGCGACGTTGACGGGCGAATCGCTGCCCGTGGAAAAATTCGATCCGCGCGAAACGCGGGACAACATCTCGCCGCTGGAATTTGGCAACCTCTGCTTTTTGGGGACGAGCGTGGAAAGCGGCACGGCGCAGGCGCTGGTGGTGGAGACCGGCCCGCGGACTTATCTGGGCAGCATCGCCACGAGCATGGCGGCGCAAACCATCGAGACCAACTTCGACAAGGGGATCAAGAAATTCACTTATCTGATGCTGACGTTCATGGTCGTCATGGTCCCGATGGTGTTTTTCATCAACGCTCTGAGCAAGTCGCCTTCCGAGGTGGACGACAGGGACATTGTCAAACTGCCCGCCCTGGCGGACAAATTGGCGGCGAAGGCCGACCCCTTGTCCGCATTCCTGAGCGGGGAATTGGACTCGGAGGCCAAAGCGGCCCTGGCGGCCTGGCAACTCTCGCCCACGAACAGCGAGGGCCTGGCCGGCATTCTGGCGGCCAATCTGAACACAATTGTTTCCGGGCCGTCCATCTACGAGGCGGGCCGTTTCCGGGGCATCACGTTGAGCGCGGAAACGGAGGCGCGGCTCAAGCGCCCGCGCGCCCATGATTTCCGCCTCAATCGTCTGCTGCTCGAGGATGCCTATCCGGCCGAATTGAAGAAAAGCCCCACACACGATTGGCCCGGGGCGTTTCTGTTCGCGCTGGCGGTCGCGGTCGGTTTGACGCCCGAAATGCTGCCGATGATCGTCTCGGTCTGCCTGTCCAAGGGGGCGCTGGCCATGGCCCGCAAGAAAGTCATCGTCAAACGCCTCAATTCCATTCAGAACTTCGGCGCGATGGACGTGCTCTGCACCGACAAAACGGGCACGCTCACCCGCGACCATGTCATCCTGGAGATTTATTGCGACGCCTTCAAAAACGAAAGCAATGCCGTGTTGCTGGATGCCTACCTGATCAGCCGGTTCCAGACCGGGCTGAAGAACGTGCTGGACCGGGCGGTGTTGAGCCATCCGGAGGCGCAGGAGAAAATTTGTATTGACAATTTCAGGAAGGTGGACGAAATCCCGTTCGATTTCTCGCGCAAGATGATGTCGGTCATCGTCGAAACGCCGGAGCATGAATACCGCATTCTGACCAAGGGCGCGCCGGAAGCGGTTTTTGCCCATTGCACCCAGTTCGAAAGCGAGGGCGAAATCCTGCCGATGGAACCCATCCTCGTCGGCGATCTCATCCAGGAATACAATGATCTGAGCGCCGACGGTTTTCGCGTTCTGGCTGTCGCCTACCGGAATCTGGACAAGCGCGCCGCTTACTCCAAAGCGGATGAATCGGAACTGATTCTCAAGGGGTACATCGCCTTTCTCGACCCGCCCAAGGAGACCGCCGGCCAGGCCATCGCCGCCTTGCAGCACAACGGGGTCAGCGTCAAAGTGCTCACCGGCGACAACGATCTGGTGACGCGGAAAGTCTGCAAGGACGTGGGACTGGACACGGGCGAAGTGCTGCTCGGCAACGCGGTGGAAAACATGAGCGACGAGCAACTGGGCAAGGCGGTGGAAACAACCCATGTCTTCGCGCGCCTTTCCCCAACCCACAAGCAGCGCATCGTCGAGGCCCTCCGCCGCAACGGCCACGTCGTCGGCTTCATGGGCGACGGCATCAATGACGCTCCCGCCTTGCGCGCCGCCGATGTCGGCCTGTCGGTGGACAACGCGGTGGACATCGCCAAGGATTCGGCGGACATGATCCTGCTGGAAAAGAACCTGATGGTGCTGGACGAAGGGGTGCTGGAAGGGCGGAAGGTCTTTGTCAACATTCTCAAATACATCCGCATGGGAGCCAGCTCCAACTTCGGCAACATGTTCAGCGTCCTGGGCGCCAGCGCCTTTTTGCCCTATCCGCCCATGCTGCCGATCCAACTGCTGACCAACAATCTGCTCTACGATTTTTCGCAGGTGGCCATCCCGACCGACAACGTGAACGTCAACCTCATTGCCAAGCCGCAGCCGTGGGACATGGGAGAAATTACGCGCTTCATTCTCTTCATTGGCCCCGTCAGTTCGATTTTCGATTACACGACGTTTTTTGTGATGCTGGACCTTTTCAATTGCTGGGTGCCGGCGGGCGCGGCCCTGTTCCACACCGCCTGGTTTGTGGAATCGCTCATGACCCAGACGCTCATCATCCACGTCATCCGCACGCGGCAGATTCCCTTCCTCCAGGCGCGGGCCAGCGCCGCGCTGACGCTTTCAACTGTAATCATAATGGCCGTCGCGGCCTGGCTGCCTTTCTCGCCCCTGGCAAAATGGCTCGGCTTCGTGCCGCTGCCGGGCCTGTTCTGGCCCATCCTGCTGGCCACGCTGGTCTGTTATGTCGTCCTCACCCAACTGGTGAAGATGTGGCTCATCCGCAAGAAATGGCTGTAGCATGACACTGAAAAACACCAAACGCAAAATGCTCCGGGCTGTTTTCAGTGGAATGGCAAAAAAGCGCACAGCGCCGGCACGACAACGCCGGCACGACAACGGACCGCAAAGCTCCGCTCTTCAATCCCAAAGGGATTGCATCATTCAGCCCAGTGTTGGCCCGATTCCGAGAGGGCCTGCCCTGGGTTGCCGTATTATATTTGACAACCCTGAAAGGGTTGCATTGCAGCGCCTTATGGACGACATAAAACCCTTCCAGAGCTTGGATTTCTTCTGCGCCACGGGCCGGTGTTGTCCGCCCTCATTATTGACACTTTTTATCCTGGTTGGAAGACTTTTGACGTATGGAAGAAAGAACGCTTAAAGCTGTGCCAATACTGAGGACTGAGGCCGGCACACAAGATATGATGCAAACCAATGGTGGCCCGATTCCATTGACGGTGACTGATAGCAATATCGTTAGTTTCTTTTGGGTCTTAGATGGAACCTGTGCAGTGACCTGCACTAACAAATTCCCGGGGATGACAAACACCATGACAACGACTTTCCATGTCTTCCGCCCTACAAACATAAGTGTTGCAACCAAACCCGGAAGTGTTACCATTGATACAAACGACGGCGGTAGTTTATATATGTTCTTTGGATGGACCAATTTCGAGACGGGTGGAATGTCGTTTTCAAACAGTTTTGCCATGCCAACAGGGTTTTCTAACTACAGTACAGAATGGCTTCAGTTAGTTATGTCCAAGACAGCCATCATAACGAATACACACAGTAATGTCGTTGTGCCACATGTATTGCAGTACATTGGGCCGGTGTTAGATACGCACTGTCCTTACGATGTCACCGTCCCGCAGACGAACCGTGTTTGGGATACACCGAGCATTCCTTTATATTTTTATACCGAAACTGGTGTCACCAATTCGGCAAATTACCAAATGTGGCTTAT
>Ga0181518_10002360_pt1 | contig 18253 bp, 14 predicted proteins | sample PEATcosm2014_Bin_28_FD_119751 | JGI IMG/M metagenome (GOLD analysis project Ga0181518, IMG submission 119751) | Peatland microbial communities from MTU Mesocosm Facility, Houghton, MI, USA - PEATcosm2014_Bin01_60_metaG | ecosystem: Environmental > Terrestrial > Soil > Wetlands > Peat | place... | reverse complement strand
GTTGCGACAATGTAAAACGCAAAAGGCGCCAAGGCCAGGACAAGGACCGAAATGCGCCAAAGAGAAATGGGAAGATTCATGAGCTGATAGGAGTGTATCGCTTTCGGCTCTCTCTGCCACGGAATTGCCAGACAACCAGGGTTGAGAAGATAGCTCAGCCCGTGGCAACGACGAGCAGCACACCCAAAAACACGAGGGCCACACCGAGCCAGCGCTTCAGCGTGACGTCTTCCTTAAGAAGATATTTTGCACCAAGCGCGCCCGCGACATAATTGAACGCCGAGGCGGGAATAACCAGGCTGATGGGCGCCCAGGACAACAAGATCAAGAGCGAATAAAACGAGACTGCAAGCAGAGGAAGAGCCAGCCAAACCCAGCCGGACTTGATGGCTCGTCCCAGGAATCGCAGAATGGAGCGCGGATGGAAGCCTTCGAGCTCGCCAATGCGCTTCATGCCATAAGTAATGGCGATTTCGCCGCCGGTGCTGCAGCAGATCAATACGCCCAGCATCAGGATGACTTTAATCATGAGGGCACCTGCTGGGCGGTCGTGGTGTTAGGTTTCGTTTGCCCGACCAACATCACGCCGAAGCAAATGATGAGCACGCCAATCCAACGTTTGAGCGTGACGGCTTCATGAAGAACGAGTATGGCAAGCAGCGTCTGCGTGGCGTAGCCGAAGGCGCCGGCGGGCATAACGAAGCTATAGTCGGCCCAACTGACTGCGCTCATGTAACAGATGGTGAAGCCAAGCAGGAACAGTATGGCCAGCCAGATCGTTCCACTCTGGACAGTGGCGAGCAGTGTTTGCTTCAGGCCTTCCAGTGAGAGATGCACGGCGCCGATCTGGATCATGCCACGCTTTAAGAGGAGATCGCCGATGTTTGCGCACACGACCATCAGAAAGACCGTGAACAAGGTCTTAATTCTTAACCTGTGCTCGTGCATCATTCTGTAGAGTCTAGTCGTTTCCGCCGGCAGTGGAAGCTCCAGGCACGGACACGATGGTCTCCGGAGAATCTCCCCCGCGACGTACCCACTTGACGCGTTCCGCGCGCAGCTTCAGGAAATCCACGGCTTCCTGGTACAGGCGCTTCCGTTCGTTGCCATCCCAGAGGGCTTCGCGGACGATGCGCCAGGCGACGCGAGGCCGGAAATAATACTCATCATAAAAACGGCCTACTCCGGCCATCATGTCCGCCTTGGACAGGTGCGGGTACTCGATGTGGGGAAGCTGATGGCCGCTATTGTCGGCCAAAGCTTCGACGCGCAGGAAACCTTGCTCGGCCATGGTGTCGTGAAGCTCGGTGCCGGGCATGGCGTGAGCGAGAGAAACCTGAATGGTCTCGCAGTCGAGTTCCTTGGCAAATTCGATGGTCTTTTGAATGGTTTCCTTGGTTTCGCCGGGAAGGCCGATAATGAAGTCACCGTGAACTTTGATGCCGACCTTGCGGCAATTTTTCATGAAAGTGCGGCCCATTTCAACGGTCGCGCCTTTCTTGATGTTCTTCAGGATTTGCGCATCGCCGGATTCGAAGCCAACGATGAAGAGGCGGGCGCCGCCATCGGCCATGGCCTTTAAAGTTTCGTAGTCGCTATGCACGCGCGCTGTGGAAGACCACTGGAACTTCAGTGGCTTGAACTTGGCGCTGAGATCGAGGACGCGATCCTTGCGGATATTGAAGGTGTCGTCGTCGAAGAAAATCTCTTTCATCTGCGGGAAATATTCCAGAGTCTTGGTCACTTCGCGGACGACGTTGTCGGTAGAACGGGTGCGCCAGGCGTGGCCGGAGATGGTCTGGGGCCACATGCAAAATGTGCAGAGGGCGGGGCAACCGCGCGTGGTGTAGAAGGAGACGTAAGGGTGTAGGAGGAAAGGAACGTTGTAGCGCTCGATCTGCAGATCGCGTTTGTAGACATCGGTGGCAAAGGGAAGCGCATCGAGTTCCGCGGTGTGCAATTGAGGCTGCGGAGCATTGTGAACAATGCGGCCATCCTTGCGGTAACTGGCGCCAAGAATCTGTTCGAGAGGCTTGCCGTGAGCATAATCGGCCACGGCGTAATCAAATTCGCCGCGCGTGACGAAGTCAATGTCCTCGCTGGAATTCAAAGTTTCATCGGGCTTGATATGGCCGTGGGGACCGACGAAGGCGACCTTGATGGAGGGATTGGCTTCCTTGATCTTGCGAACGAGCTTGATGTCGCTGGCAATCCCGACAGTGGAAGTAAACAGGACGAGGAACTCGTAGTCCTTGCAGATTTCGATGGTTTGGCGCCAATCGATGCCGTGAGGCGAAGCATCCAGCAGGCGGCTGCCGGGAATCAATCCGGCGGGATACGTCAGCCATACGGGGAACCAATAGGACTGGATCTCGCGCGTTGCGGGCCATCGTGAGCCCGCACCCCCGTCAAAATTCTCAAAACTTGGGGGGTTCAACAGCACCGTTTTCATGACATCTGGCATTCTGCACCCTCAGCTTCTGGTTGGATTCCGCAAATGGGTGAGCAAACGATAGCTACACCCGTACTGACGAACTCAGCGTCTACCCTAGTGTAGATCATAGTTTAGCTGAGTTGGTTGCATGGTCCCATGGGTTTCTGCCAAAAGGGCGAAAAAGGCATCCAAAAGCTAAATACAGCATTAAGTGGGAGTTGCAATCCGTAAAAGGACTGACGATGAGCCGCGGCTGGTGAGCGCGCCGGAAGCCGGCCTATTATCCCAGGCATTCTCGAGTGGATTCGTCCAAAAGCGCCCAGATGCGGTCGAGCCAATCCAGGTGCTCGGGCTTCATGAGGACGGACCTTAGGCAGGTTACGGTGGAGCGAGTGCGCTTCGCGCCTTGCCAATGCTCGCCAAAAAAGGCCACGGGAATTTCTGCCACCGCCAAGTGCAAATTCCTTCGAGCAGCCGCTTCAAAGATGCTTCGGGAGAGCATGGAGGTTTCGTCGAGGTTTGGGGCGCGCGGCGCGAAGACGATGATGTCGAGCTCAGGAGGGAAAGGAGTCAGGAAACGGTCATCCACGGCAAGACGGTGATGGAACTTTACAGCGGCCTCGCGGCAACGATCAAGAATACTTGCGAATTCGCCCTGCTTCTTTAAGGGAAGCAGGCGCTGTGTGGCCCAAAGAGCCACGGCTGCCGCGCCGGGGCGCGAACATTCCAGGCTGATTTCGCCGAGATGGAGATCGGTGGAACTGAAGTAGGTGTAAGGCGAATCGTGTTTGTAGAGACGCCCGATCGCCGGATCGCGAAACAGGATGCAGCCGCACCCGTAGGGTTGCAGGCCGTGTTTGTGAGGATCGATGACGATGGAATCGGAATACTGGATGTGGTCGAAATGCTTGCGCGTCTCTTCCGGAAGGTTTCCGGCTAAATGGAAATAACCACCGTAGGCGGCGTCGACGTGAATGCGGAAGCCATACTTTTCGCGGAGCTTAACAATTTCCGACAAGGGATCCACGGAGCCGGTGGCCGTAGTACCCATCGTGGCCACCACGGTTCCAACATCGCCACGGGCCAGCCGGGTGCGCAGGGCGGAAATGTCCATGCGGCCGCGGGAATCGCAGCGAATTGTCTCGCATGGCAGTTGCAAGACGCTCGAGATGCGCTGATGCGTGTAATGCGCCTGCTCGCTGGCCAGGATCGTTTTGTTGGGAGCGAGGCGCCCGGCTACCCAGAGCGCTTCCAGATTGGCCATGGTGCCACCGCCGCACAGGTGTCCAAGATGGTCATCCCAGCCGAACATGGCGGCGATTTCCGCGACGGCTTCTTTTTCCATGGCAGAGGAAGCGCGTCCGCCATCCAACGCGTGATTGTTCGGATTGATCCAGAGCGCAAGCGCATAGGCCAGACGAGCGACGGGGTGGGGCGGCTTGAGCATTTGTCCCGCGTATAACGGATGAAAATAAGGGAAATTGTCGTGGAGGCGTTCCGCCGCCGATGCCAGAATTGCGCTGGTTTCTTGCGCGTCCAAGGCGGCGGCATCAAAAGCGGGGAGGGATGCGAAACCTGCGTCGAGCTTATGGAACGCTTCCAAAAGGATTTTCAGGGAATCTGATTCAAGCATGAGTGTGCCTCACTCCTTCCGGTTCAGACTATCCGATTAGTGAGCTATTGCAGGACCTTATCGAGTTGGCCGGCGGTGCGCAGAAGCTCCAATTGTGCCTGTTGCCGCTGAAAATTGGCATCCAGGTAGGCCATCCATTTTTCGTTTTCATCCAGCCGGGCGCGTTCCACTTCGCGAAGGTTTGTTTTGCCCTCTCCGAATTGCGATTGCAGGACGCTGACATTTTGTTGTGAGAGTTGCAATTCGAGGCGCGCGACTTCCTTCGCCGCATCGGCTTCCTGGACTTTGCGGGATTTCTGCCGTACTTCGGCGCTTACCTGATTTTTGGTGCCGGCCAGATTCATTTTTGCCGCGTCCAGGTTGGCTTGCGCGAGAGCGACGTTGGCGCGAGTTCTGGCGCTGAAAATAGGCAGTTGCACGTTTACACCCGCATTGAAATTGTTGTACTGGAATTTAGTGAAATAATTCGCGTAATTGTTGAATTTCGCCAACACGCTATAAACGGATACCAATTCCAGCGTCGGTAAATTTCCGCGCTTCTCTCCCGCCAGCCGGAATTCCTTTCCCCGCACGTCCGATTCCGCGAAAGCCAGGCTGGGATTGTTTTCCGAAGCCATGGCAATCAGATTGGCGCCCTGTTGTTCCGCGGCTCCGGGCAATTCCTCGGGGGTGACTTCCATGGACTGCTCCGGCGCCAGCCCGAGTTGGTTGCGCAGGAAAACTTCCAGTTCATCCTGACGCCCCTCGAGTTGCAGGATTCGCTGCACAACCTGCGCGCGCGTGAGCTGCGCCTTGGTCACTTCGACGGGCAATTCAAAGCCCTCGCCTTGCCGCTCCTGGGTGATGTCCACAATTTTTTCCGCGCTCTCTTTTTCCTTGCGGAGAAGTTCGAGGGCATGGCGCACTTTCACAAGTTCCAGATAGGCGCTGGCTACGCGCGCCATGACGGAGTTTCGCGTTTCTTCCAGAAGGACGCGCTGCGCTTTGGCTTGTTCCTGCTGCTCCCTCGCCAGGCCGCGGAGGGGCTCGTTGAAAACCTGTTCGGTGTAGGTGACATTGAAAACCGAGGGCGCGCGGCCTCCCGGAGTTTCAGGAATGCCATAGGTGTAGCCGGCGCCGGAACCGACGAAGAGATTCGGCTTGAACTCCGACCGCGTCAGATTGGTGGACTGATCGGCGACACGCGCCTGAATCTTGGCAAGCTGGATGTCCTTGCTATTCTGAAGCGCGAGCTCGATGCTGCGCCTGAGGGTCAGCAGGATGGGCGCACCCGGGGCGTCTGCAAGTTGCGGGGAGTCTTGAGCCAGCAAAGCGGTGGCACCCATCAACAGGGCCGTAATCCCACAGGATAGAAGTTGCTTCCAAGTTGTCATTTCCCCTCCCACTTCAACAGACACTATTGTGATTTCGCGTTATTTGGATTACTCGTAGCGCAAAGACTCGACGGGCTCCATGTGGGCCGCCTGCTTCGCGGGCAACCACCCGAAAAAGATTCCCGTAGAGCAGGAAACCAGAAACGCCACGACCACACTGATGCCGGAAACGGGTACGCGCAAGTTGCCAGGGAGCAGTTGCTGCACCAGGACCGGGATGGCCAAGCCGAGCAGGATGCCGATGACCGCCCCGCCGCCGCTAAGAAGAAAAGCTTCGAAGAGAAACTGCGAGAGAATTTCTTTCGGCGCTGCCCCCACGGCCTTGCGAAGTCCAATCTCCCGCGTGCGTTCCCTTACGGTAACCAGCATGATGTTCATGATGCCAACACCGCTGATGAGCAGCGCGATGAACGCGACCAAGATCAGTAAAATGGTCAGCGCCAGGGAAATGGTGTGCGCCGCGCTCAGGATGGAACTCAGGGTGCGCACGATGTATTCCGCTTGTGCGGGATGGCGGCCCTTCAGCAGCATCAGGATCTTTCGCTGCACCGCCGGTACCATTTCCGGTGCCGAGGCTTGCGCATAGATCGTGCGGATCACTTCCCTGCCCGTGTAGTACTTGATCAGGGTGAATGGAATGATGACGGATTCTTCCTCGATCTCCGACAATCCATAGGTGGGCACGCGCTCGCGGAAGACGCCGATGATGGTAAATGTCAGCTCTCCCATGCGAAGATTCTGACCGACCGGATTTTCCAAACCGAAGATACGATCGGCAAGTTCCCTAGTGATCAGGCAAACCTTGCCGCGAGTTTCCATGTCACCGGCGTCGAAGTACCTGCCCCGGAGGATCAGCAGGTGGCGAATGGATTGATATCCCTCGGTGACACCGATCAAGGTGGCTGGCCGCGTCTTTGCGTGCACTACCACGGCCATGGGAATGGCGGAAATTCCGGCCACCTCGGCGACGCCCGGGACGGTCGTCTTAACGTCGGCCATATCCTCCAGGGTCAGTTCATAATCCAGGGGCTGGGCTTTGTCCGGAGTCTTTATTAATTCGGCCCACACCAGGTTTGAGCCCACGGCTTCAATTTGCGAAATGACGTATTTCCTGCTGGTGAGCGCCACAGTGACCACTAGAACGATGGAAGCGCTGCCAATGATGACGCCAATCGAGGTGAGAATCGCGCGCAGCTTGTTGGCGCGCAAGGCGTCGACTGCCAACGTGATGGATTCCCGCATGCGCATAAATCGTTCGCGTTCCTCAGTTCTTTACCGCACGACTGGTGCTCTGCCCGCCACGCCGCATGGCAGTTCGAATCAGGTGTCGCAACTCATCAATCGCCCAGGTGTTTCAGGGCCTCCTGCGCTTTCTTATATTTTGCGTTGAGTTTCAACGCGGCTTCGTACTCACCGCGGGCCGCTGCCGTATTCTTCTGCTTCTCATACAACTGACCCAGCCAATAGTGGGCAGACCAAAGCTCCGGATAGGAAGGCCGCCGGGGCACAACTTGCATGAAATTGCGCAGGTTCTTTTCTGCTTCGGGCAGCTTTTCGCCCTTCAGTATCCAGCCCAGCGCGCGGAAGAACGAAGCACGCGGGTCTTCGGGCGCGGCAGCCCGGGCGGCATCGGCCGCTTGCAGGACGCGATCGCCGGCGCCGCGATTCGCGAAGTAGGCGGCTATTCCCTGAATGATGTCCAGCGACTTTGGCTTGCATTCCAGGGCCTTTACAAATTCCGCTTCGGCGCCCGTGTCATCCTTTTTCTTAAGGCGGCAGTTTCCGGCAGCAAAGTGGCCCTGCGAAGCATCCAGCGCGAGCAGTTGCTGAATCAGTGGCTGCGTCTTATCTTCTCCTCCACCGACAACGGAGGGAGCGGTGCAGTCATACTCAACCAGATTTTGAGCTGCGTCGAAGTTGCGTTCATCGAGCTGTACCGCGGTTTGAAATTCCTTCTGCGTTTTCCGGGCCAGGGGGAAGGCGCTGAACATCGAAGCGTGATCGGCCTTCTCGCCATACGCCTGCCCCAGCCAATTGTGATATTCGGAGTTTTTCGGATCGATGGCCACGGCCTTCTCGCCGCTGCCGACGGCCGCATCAATCTGCTCCGCACCCAGATAGGCCTTGGTCAGCAAAAGCTGGATCTCGCCGTTGCCTGGCTCTTTCGCCGCGGCTGCCTTCAGCAACTCGATTGCCTTGGCGTACTCGGAATCCTCATACGCTTTTCTGCCTGCCTCCAGTGAGGTGTCTTGTGCCCGCAGGCCGGGAGTTGGCGCAAACAGCAGGAGAAACACGCCAGCCAGGAGCGCGCTACAGCTTCGCATCCTTCGCTTCCTTCTGGCTCGAGGTGTCCATGTTCACTACCTTTACTCTCATTCGGTCATGAAAATCCACGTCGCCGGGGAGGGCCACGACTTCGCCTTCCTGTAAGCCGCTGATGACTTCGTAATTCGCGGGGTCGGCAATGCCCACTTGAATCAGCCGCTTTTCCAGCCGAGTGGGCCCGACGCCGTCCTTGACCACGAACACGTACCGCTGAGAGTTCTCCGTGTCCACCGCACCGCGCGTAATGCCTAGCACATTCAAACGTTCCTTCGAATTGATGCGCACGTTCACGTTGGTATTCGGCAAAAGCTCCAGCTTATCGTTTTGCACGGAGCACAGGAGCTCCCCGACGCTGCGCGAACCGCGGGCGACCACCTGTTTGGGAATGATTTCTGTTCTGCCATCCCAAACGCGATTCGGCAAAGCGTCCCAAGTGATTTTCACGACTTCATCGGGCTCGAGGGCGCCCATTTCGGGCTCGTCAATGAAGGCGCGGACGCGGACCTTGTGCAGGTCGGCCATCTCGGCGAGCAAGTCGCCCACCTTGACGAAATCTCCTTGATGAAGCGGCATGGAGTAGAGAGTCCCATCGATAGAAGCACGAATGCTTCCTTGCGTGACCTTGTCTTCCAGCGCCGCAACATCGCTGCGCGCCTGTTGCACGGCGAGAGAGGAGCGGGCCTGGTCGAGATTCGCCTGGCGGTCGAATTCCTTTTTGGCGGCTGCCAGCTTGCTCAGGTCCGATTGTGTTTTTTCCAGCGCGAGCTGATTGGCGGCAAGTTCGTCCTTCGTGGCTGCGCCTTGTGCGAGGAGCCGGGTCAAGGAATCGTGATCGCGTTGCAGGCGGTCACGCTCGGCTTGCGCTTTGGCCAGATCTCCGTTGATGCGCGCCGCTTCATCTGTGCGCCCGCCGGTGTTGGCCACACGCAGGTCATCTTCGGCACGCAAGAGCCTGACGCGGGCGGCGGCGAGTTGCGAGGCAGCATCCTTCACGTTCAGCTCGATCAGGAGCTGGCCTTTTTTGACGTTTTGCCCTTCCAGGACATGCACCCTGGTAACAAAAGTGTCCAACTGGGCGCGCACGGTAACCGGCGTGATGGGTTCGACCTTGCCGTTGCTGCTGATAGAAGCAATAATGTTGCGGCGGGCGGGCGTGGTGGCCGAAATTTTTGCCACGGGCTGGCGGCCGCTAATCGCCACCAGAAAATAAGCCACGATTCCCGCAACCAGCAGGAACACCAAAACTCTGTTTCGCAGAATCTTATCCATAAATTCCTGAAATCAATCCGTCCATCGCCGCAGGCGCTCGTCCAAGCTCCGCCCGCGCGTGCAAGTAACTGGATACGACTGGCATCTTTTGCGGGGCTTGCTGGCCGAATGTCTGGGCGGTCTATCCCTGCGGTAAAGTTTATCAGGACGGTTGGCCATTTCTCCATATTTCCGTCGGGAGCCTGTCATTTTTGTTCAGATGCCCGGGGAGGCATTCCGGATGCCGCGACTTTTCCCGCAGCCATGCCGTGCTAGAATCTAGCCATGAACACCAGCGAAACGCCCTGCGTTCCGGCGCCCGGCACGGCCGCAACGGTTGCTCCTCCTAAGGTACTCCACCGGGTGTGCATCCAATGCAACAATGTTTTCCGTGTGCCACCCGAAAAATTTGATGCCAAACAGTGCCCCAATTGCCACAAAGGTTAGGGGCAACCTGCTGGTTTCCCTGGTTTTACGGCTTCCGCTGGTGTTCTGTGGATGCTGCGAAATCTTTCCTGCTTCCTTTGCGTACTATCCTGTGAACGCGGTTTGTCCTGTGCCCCGATGAAATTTATGAGGATGCTCCCATGATCGAAACCCGTGGTCTGGTTAAAACATTTAAGGACAAAAAACGAGGCGAAATTCGCGCCGTGGACAACGTGAGCTTCGTGTGCAAGCCGGGGGAGATTTACGGATTGCTGGGCGCTAACGGCGCGGGGAAAACGACCACGCTGCGCATGCTGGCGACGATCCTGGAGCCGACCGACGGCACGGCGATTGTTTGCGGGCACGACGTGGTGGATGCTCCCGAAAAGGTCCGCGCCAATGTGGGGTTTCTCTCCACTGCCACTGCGCTGTACCCGCGGTTGAGCTCGCAGGAATTTGTGGAATATTTTGGGCGCTTGAACGGGCTGGATGAAGCAACGCTGAAGAAACGCTTGGATGAGATTTTCGCGCGGCTGGAAATGAACTCTTTTCGTGACCGGCGCTGCGACAAGCTTTCCACCGGAATGAAGCAGAAGACCTCCATCGCGCGCACGCTGATTCACGATCCCCAGGTGATGATTTTTGACGAGCCCACGCTGGGGTTGGACATCATGACGGCGCGGACCATCATTGATTTCATCCGCGAGTGCCGCCAGCGGGGCAAGACGGTGATTTTCTCGACGCACGTGATGAGCGAGGTAGAGAAGTTGTGCGATGTGATTGGCATTATTCAGTCCGGGAAGTTGCTGGCGGAGGGGTCCCTTGCGGAACTGCGAGCTCGCCACAACGAACAGGACCTGGAAGAGATCTTCGTCAAAGTGGTGACTCCACACCTGCAGAGCGAGGAGGCCTAGAGCCATGAACTTCGGCGCTATTTCCGTTGTCTATCGCAAAGAGCTGAAAGAGTGGTTGCGGGATCGCCGCACGCTGATTTCCACGGTCCTTGTGCCTCTGCTGGCTTTTCCCATTTTGATGGTGGGCATCACGGCCCTGGCCACGGTGATGATCGGCAAGGCGGAACAGGAAGTTCCGAAGGTCATGATTATTGGAGGCGAGGACTCCCCTCAATTATTGGAGCGATTGCAAAAAATCGACAAGCTGGCCATCGTTCCATATGCGGCTAACTGGAAAGACCAGATTTCCAACAAAGAAATTCGCGCTGCGGTGGAAATTCCCAAGGGCTTTCAAGCGGCACTTGCGGAAGGGACGAAGCCCACAGTAAAGGTTGATTATTACGAGGGCGAGTTAAAATCTTCCTTTGGCGCAAACCATTTGCAGGATGCCATCAAGGACTATCGTGAATCGGTGGTGAAAGATCGTCTTGCCGCAAAGAATCTTTCGCCGAGTGTGCTGACGCCGTTTGAGATCAAACAGGAAAATGTCGCGCCGCCGGAAAAAGTTGGAGGGGCGAGCGTCGGCGGGTTCATCGGTTACGCCGTGATTCTGCTTTGCCTGACGGGCGCGATGTATCCCGCCATTGACCTGACTGCCGGGGAAAAAGAGCGGGGCACGATTGAGACGATTCTTTCCAGCCCCGTTTCGCGGTTCGACCTGGTGATGGGCAAGTTCCTTCTGGTATTTTCCGCTTCGCTTGTTTCCGCGATACTGTCCGTCACCTCCATGGGAACGTCTTTCGCCATCCTCGGCCATTCTCAGTTGATGCATTCCTCTGGAGGAGAAAGCTTGCATTTGAGCCTGGGGCCGCTTTCCGTGGTGGCCGTTTTCTTCATGGCCCTCCCATTGGCGGTATTGTTTTCAGCGGTGTTGATGACCATCGCGCTTTTTGCGAAGACCTATAAAGAGGCCCAGAGCTACCTGACGCCGCTGACGTTTCTTGTGGTGATTCCCGCCGTGGCTTCCGTAATGCCTGGGGTCGAACTCAATTCAAAGCTCGCTCTGATTCCCGTGCTGAATACCAGCCTGGTGTGCAAGGAGATCATTTCCGGCACGTACCACTGGAATTCCATCATTCTGATTTTTGCGTCCACTTGCGTGTATGCGGGCGCGGCAATCTTCCTGGCGGTGAAGATGTTCCAGCGGGAGGATGTGCTGTTCCGGTCGTGAGTTTCCTCGCGCGGGTTGATCTTGCGGACATGGGGTCCCCGCCTCCGGCGGGCTGGACCCCTACTCAGAAATCCACTGCGCAGACTTGGCAGCGGTGAGAAGCAAGCATTGCTAGCGTGAACTTTCCTCGATTCTTTTGCGTCTATTTTAATATGGGACTGCGACGGAGACTTTTCCGCATTTTTCTAATCCTGCTCCTCTTTCCGCCTTTGTTTGCGGGCGTGGCCGGATGGCTGGCGGCACCGGCGTTTTTGCATCCGATGCGGCGGCCGCTTACGCCGGATCTCGTTGCGGAGGCCGACGCTTCGTTTACGGAGATTCACGCTCGCCGCGAGGAGTTCGACGTGCGCGCACCCGATGGCGCGCTTTTGCGCGGATGGAAAGTGCGTCCCGCAAATCCGAATGGAGCGTGGGTGCTGGTGTTTCACGGCGTGGCGGATAACCGCGTAGGAGGTCTTGCGCAGGCGGAGTTGCTTCTGCGCGCGGGGTATTCCGTCACCATGATGGATGCGCGGGCACACGGCGAAAGTGAAGGCCCCACGGCCACTTACGGCTGGCTGGAGCGCAACGATAGCCGCGCCATCGTGAACGCGCTCATCGCAACGGAGCACCCAACGCACATTTTTGCGCTAGGAGAATCGATGGGAGCGGGTATCGCGCTGCAATCCGCGGGAGCCGACGCGCGCATCGAAGCTGTCGTGGCGGAGGCACCCTTCGCCAGTTTGCGGGAAGCTTCGTACGATTATGCGGGGCTGCAAAAGTATCCGTGGCTGGGAAAAACGATTTTTGCGCCCGGCGCCTGGATGATGCTGAGCCGCGGGCAATCGCTGGCGGGCTTCCCCTCCGTAGACGTCTCGCCGGAACTGGCGGTGGCATCGCGCGCTTTTCCCGTTTTTCTGATCTGCGATACCGCGGACACGACACTTCCCTGCCGTCACGCCGAAATGATTTATCGCGCGGCCCGCGGACCGAAAACGCTTTGGGTAGTTCCCGGAGCGTTTCATACGGCCGCGATTGGATTTCAGCCACAGGAATTCCGCCGGCGGGTATTACGGTTTTTCGCGGACCCGGCGACGGCGCCGTGATTTGGGCGGATGCCTAGTTCGGCGATTGCGCCAATTCGCGGGTCATGGCTTCCGACTGCGCTTCCCATTCGTCACTCAGACGCCGCACGGTTTCCCGCATGCGCACGGCTAGCTCGGCGATCGTTTCCAGACGGCGTTCGCTTTGCGGCGGCAGTGGTACCTTGTTGCGGCGGAGTTCCACAAGCAGGAGTTCGGCATTCCCGAGGATTCCGGTCAGGGGATTGTTCAGTTCGTGGCGCAAGATTTCGCCGAAATCCCGCGCCTCGGGATCCGCGGAAGGTCCTTCAATGACAAGGGGCTCGGCCATCCGCGCACTTTTCCATCCATTGCTTCGGCGCAGGCGGCGCTCCACCAAGCCCAAGGCCAGCGGCAGGCAGCCCAAAGCCCGGGTGACAAAATCGACCGTTCCACCGGCAAGCAGCGCTTGCAAACCGGCCTGCTGCTCGGCGCTTCCGATCACGACCGTCGGCGCGTGACCCGCAAAGAGCGTGACCATCGCGGTCAATGACTGCGTTTTCTCGCGCGCCGCTCCAGCAGCCGCCGCATTGGCCTGCTCCTCGAAAAGAATCGCCGCCGGGGTCCGCGCTTTGAGAAGATTGCTCGCGGGCTTACACCCATCCACGAATTCCAGACGGACAGGATTATGGCGTTGCCGCCATTGTTCCCTTACTTCCGCGCTGAATTCGCGATCACCGCATACCATCACGAACTCTTCCTCTTCGGTTTGTTTGTTGCTCCGCATCGTAGGTCCAGCTCTCTAGGCCTGTTTTGCCCGGACGGCAGCCTTCAGGGCCGCCATCTCTTTTTTCTTTCCCAACATGGCCTGTACCGCCGCGTTCAATTCCTCCATGCGGAATGGTTTGGCCACATGCGCCAGATGATGGCGATCCAGGAACTCCTGTGTGCGCGGCGCGAGTATGTCCCCGGTGACGAACAGCACATGCTCGTGAAGGGGATTCTGCCGCTGCGCCAGAATCTGATAAAAACGCTGGCCGTCAATGCCCGGCATTTTCACGTCACAGATGGCCAGGTCGTAGGTTTCCCGCTCGGCCTGTTGAAGCGCGTGGCGCCCGTCCTGCAGAACATCCACGCGCATGCCTTCCTCGCGCAAAAGATCGGCGATGAGACTCGCCACGGTTGGTTCGTCCTCGACGACCAGAACTCTTGGCGCACTGGCAATCGGAATCTGCTCGAGGGCAGCCGCCACTGCGGGCCGCGCGAGTTCAACTGGCGCCAACACCATGCTTTCCTCATCGTCCTGGAGTTCCGCTTCCGGAGCCGCGGGGAGTTCCACGGTAAAACGCGTGCCCCCATGCGGCGGACTCGTCAGGGTTACCGTGCCGCCATGCTGGCGCACCAAGCCAAGCACAATGGCCAACCCCAGGCCGGTGCCCACGCCCGGCGGCTTGGTCGTGAAGAAGGGATCGAAAATGCGCGCATGGATCGCGCCGGGAATTCCCGGCCCGTCGTCCCAGACTTGCAGGCAGACGCGGCCGTCGCCCGCAAGTGTGGTGCGTATGCCTATGGCGTTGCCCGTTCCACTTTGTTCTATGGCTTGTTGGGCATTCTGGAGCAGATTCATCAAGACCTGCTGCAATTGCCCGAAATCCCCTTCCACGAGCGGCAGCCCTTTCTGTTTTTCAACGATCAGGCGGACGCGATTGCCGGAAAGAGCAAGCCGTTGCAGTTCCACGGTGCGATCCACCATTTCATTCAGGGAAAAGCGGCGGCGCTCCGGTAGCGATTCGCGGGAAATGACGAGCAACTGGCGAAGAATATTCGTGGCGCGCTCCGACTCCTCCAGGATGTTCTGTGCGAGGGTGGCACGGGTTCCATCGCTTTCCTGAGAGCGCAGCCGTTGCGCGTTCACCAGAATGGTGGTCAGGGGGTTGCTCAATTCATGAACAATCCCGCTGACACGCTGCCCGGTGGCGACCAGTTTTTCCGTCTGCACCATGCGGGACTGGAACGAGCGCTGGGCGCTCATTTCGCGGTACACCTCGACGCGGCCCAGTCTTCTTCCATTTCTGCCCACGATGGCGCGGGTGTAGCGCTCAATTACCTGCGGAAGTGGTCCCTTCATGCTCAGTTCCTCGCGCATCCCCTCTTCGGCGCCTTCAGCAAAGGTTTTCCATCGCGCCGCGAACGTTTCCGGCTCACTGGCATTGTTGGCCGTGCGGCGGATCAACTCGCCGAGGCTGTGCAACTGGGCGGCATCATCCGCACCGAGGCCGAGGATCTGAAGAAAGCGCGCGTTTTTCGCGCGGATGCGATCGTTTTCGTCGAAGACCACCACACCTTCATCCAGCCAATCCAGGACCTGCTGGAGCTCCGCCTCGACCTCGTGCACTTCTCGTGCGCGCGACCCTTCGTCCGCCCGCTCGAGGCTTACAGAGAAGTACTCCCGGTCGGAGATGTCCATGCGCCGCAAACGCAAGGCGCTGCCGTTTTTCGCGTGCGCAAGGAAGGAGGCATCTGGTGGTTGTGCGTCCCCGGCAAGATCAGCGAGCAGCCAGCGATGGACGCCCTCCCATTCCCGTGGCCGGAATAGCTCCGCAAAACGCAGGAGCGACGGAGAAGGTTCCACCGTCAGGGAAGAATCTCCGGTCAGTTGCCGGGCCCCGCGGCTTATACCGTTGATGAATCCCTGGCGGTCCACGATCACCACGGGCTCTTCACTCGATTCCAGCAAGACGCGTTTCTGCGTTATTTCGCTGGACGCCCGTGCGTCACGGTTTCTGCGCTCGAGGACCTGGGCGGCCAACAAGGCGCGGAGTTCCAGTCGCTCCAGAACACCGAGCGAGCCGCTTCGCCGGGGCAGTCCAGCCAGCAGAACCGCGTTTATGCCTCCATCAAAGGCCACGGGGATGGCGACAATCCTGGAGATTTTTCGCGCCAAGGGAAGCCTGTCGGCTTCCACGCCGCAGACGTGACGGGTTTCCACGGCCTGACGCCACAGATTCTCCAGCGGCCCATCCTCCAGACTGTGCGCCCACGCGGGGTCTCCGGTTTGGGCAAGGAGAAGCAAACGATCCGCGTTGCCGGCAGCTGCAGGTGTTTTCACTGGCTGACGGCTCTTGCACTCGGCGAGCATGGCGAATACGGCGCCGGCTCCGCTTTTCCCTTTTTCCCCGGCGCAACTTTCCGTCAATTCGCGCAGCAAATTTTCCGGAACTTCCGGCTGTTCCAGTTTGTCCTGTACGTTCCGCCACAGCGCCAAATCTTCCTGGCATTCGCGAGCAAGACTGCGCCCTTCCTCGATTTCCAACAGAAGGCCGAGTTCCTCGCCGATCTGTTCTACCTTGGTGCGCGGCAGGGGTGCGTGCTGCGGTTTGCGGCTTCCGGCAAGAATCAGGCCACCGAGGTTGTGGTGCCCGTTGACCGGAACCCAGAGGACGCGCTGGAGTTCCACAAGTGGCCCAAACATGGGCAGAACCGTGGCGCCTTCCAGTTCGTATTCCACGCTGTTCGTGCCATGAAGAACTTCCCGGGGCAAGGGCGCTTCCGCGGAAATTCTGCGCCACTCTCGCGGCAAGTTGCCACCGTTTCGTTCCCAAACGGCCCCCGTGAAAATCATCGCGCCGCCGGTGTCCTCTGCATCCGCCGCTGGCAGCAGCCAGATTCCGGCGCGATCAAACGCGGATTCCTGCGCCAGTTCGTCCAGGGCAATCCGGATCCACTCGGCACGGCTGGCACCGGCTCGGCCCGCGCGCAATACGCTGCCAGTGGCCACCGCCTGCAGCGTCTTGGTTTGACGGCTTCGCGCGAACATGCCGACCCCCAATGCGTACCCAGGGTTGAGCTATGCATTGGCTGGTCCAAACTTGTAGAAAGGGGCTCTTATTGAAAAGACAGGAGATGCGAATCGGGGGGAATTGCCAACTCGACACTCGCAACAATCCATTCCCAAAGTGAACCTAAGGCAGCGTGAACGTGGCTAAGCGTCGGTGCGTTCGATCTGGTATTGCTTCAGCTTTCGGTACAGCGTGGTTTTGCCGATACCCAGCATGCGTGCGGCAGCCTGCTTGTCGCCGCCGGTCTGCCGCAGGGTGCTGAGGATGGCGCGGCGCTCCAGTTCATCCAAAGGAAGGAGTTCTTCTTTTTCCGGTGCGCGGTCGGTGGTTGGATATTGCAGATTGGTTGGCAGGTCGTGGACACTCACGAGCGGTCCCGTGCTTAACGCCACGGCGCGTTCAATGGTGTTCTCTAGCTCACGCACATTGCCCGGCCAGTCGTACGCCATCAAGCGGCGCATGGCGTCTTCGGTAAGTTCGCGGTGAACGTCGTCGGGGTCGGCAAATTTCTCGAGGAACGCGGTCACCAGCAAGGGGATGTCGCCTTTCCTTTCGCGCAGCGGCGGCAGTTTGATCTGCACGACATTCAGGCGGAAATAAAGATCCTGGCGGAATTGCCCGTTTTTGATGGCCAGCTCCAGGTCCCGGTTGGTTGCGGCAACGATACGCACGTCAATGGTTCTTCGTTCCGTCGAGCCCACGGGCTTGATTTCCCGCTGTTGCAGCGCGCGCAGCAGCTTCGCCTGCATCTCCAGGGACATTTCTCCAATTTCGTCGAGGAACAAGGTGCCGCCGTTGGCCGCTTCCATGAGTCCCTGCTTGGCCTGGAACGCTCCGGTGAAGGCTCCCTTAGTGTAACCGAACAACTCCGATTCCACGAGGGTGGGCACCAGGGCCGAACACTCCACCGGGACGAACGGCCGGTCTTTGCGAGGCCCCAGAAAATGCGTGCTGCGCGCTACCAGTTCTTTGCCGGTCCCGCTTTCGCCAAGTATCAGCACGGGATGCATGCGCCGGCTTACCTTCTCGATTAATTTGTACACCCGCTCCATGCGCGGGGACATACCGATGAGCCCGCCAAAGCCCGGACGCGTGCGTACCTGCTCGCGCAACAGGCGGTTTTCCCGCTTCAACTCCACCGAATGGGCCACCTGCTCCAACCGCGCGCGCAATTCCTCCACGCGAAACGGCTTGGTGACATAATCGGCGGCGCCCATGCGCGTGGCCTCGACCGCGGAATCAATGGTGCCGTATTGCGTAAGCATGACCACGGCGACGTCTGGGTAGATTTGCATGACACGCCGCAACAGATCCAGTCCACTCGTGCCTGGCAGGCGCAGATCGGTCAGCACGATATCCACGGAGGACAGTTCCATCACTTCAAGCGCCACTTCCGCAGTGCTGACATCCGTCACCTTCATGCCGCAATCTTCCGCGACGCTGCGACAAACTTCACGGATATGGTCGTCATCGTCAACCAACAGCAAATGCATGGAAGTGGCAGCCCGCTCGTTGCGCGCAATTCCCTCGAACGGCACCTTCTCCATCCCACTGCCGATCGAAGTGTTTGCTGGCCGGAATCCTTGCAAGTTCGCCATGGTCGCTCCATCTCGTTCAAGAGTTTCACAGGGCCCGGGGAACGAATGCCGAAAGGGGAAGGAGGGGCTTTCCATCCCAGGAAAGGTCGTCCTAAAGTTACTTCTATGACAGATTTATAGTATTGTCAATCCGATAATTACCAAAATAGGACTCGTTCGAGAAGTGTACTGAAATGAAACAGTCCCTTGGAGGACTCCGTCGCGCCAGCCCGC
>Ga0181518_10002359_pt1 | contig 18255 bp, 13 predicted proteins | sample PEATcosm2014_Bin_28_FD_119751 | JGI IMG/M metagenome (GOLD analysis project Ga0181518, IMG submission 119751) | Peatland microbial communities from MTU Mesocosm Facility, Houghton, MI, USA - PEATcosm2014_Bin01_60_metaG | ecosystem: Environmental > Terrestrial > Soil > Wetlands > Peat | place... | reverse complement strand
CAGACTTCCTAATCTAGGTTCGACCCAACGAGCCCGCTGTCATAAAGAATGCGATCCAGGGAAGCGCTGTTGCGTCATTCAGGAAGTGGGCGACCATTACAGGAAGTAATCCGCGACGACCAAGGAGGTACGCAACTCCCCACATCATACCGAGAAACGCGGTGGGAAGCATGATGCCGAGCCAGGTGAGAAGGCCCTGATTTAGATAGCCCGCGTGCGCAAGCCCAAACGCAACGCCGGGCATAAGGACCTGCATGACATTGCCGTAGCCGGCGTTAGCGAATTCGGTCATCAGAAAGGCGCGAAACAGGACCTCTTCACAGAATCCAGCGGTGATTCCCATAAGAAGTGCGGCAACAAGATGAAATCCAGGCGGCATGAACGCATATGAGATAGGAATATGCATTCGGGGCAGGAATCGGAGATTGCTGCCGATCGAAAGAGCTGCAAATAGGAGTGCCATGACCCAGCCGGGCCATCTTCCTAAGCGCCAAACGCCGATGCCTTTGAATGAGGATCCGCGGGTTCGTAGTACAAACCAAACCACGGCTACAAAGCCCCACTCGACGATCCCGCCTCCAAGAATCCAAAATAAGAAGCGTTGCTCAGCAGAACCATGTACCGCCGCGGAAAAGGACAATGAAATGAGCTTAGAAACAATCCAAATCGCAGCAGGGATCCCAAGACCTAAGATCAAAGACTCCAACCAGCACCCTAGCCGGCCAGACGAGGCGCCAGCCGTCGGAACACTTGAGATATGCGTGTCCATGGTAATCGGCCTCCGGCGGAGCAGAATTGTGACGAAAAGGACCCCGCCTCAGGCAAAGTACGAGGCTTCCCGGGAGAAAGTTCCGTCCTTGAGCGACTTGCTCAGCGGCCTGCTGGTAGCTAGCAGCTAGCGGCTGGTAGCTGGCTTCTCAATAATCCTGAACTCCCCGCTGCAGTGCATCATGCTTATCAGATAGAGCATCCCGTCGTAGTACCGCGCTTCGCCGCTCGGCACCGGCGTGTTCCACAGCGCATCCACAAACGCCTTCGCCGTGGGTCCATCCGTCGCCGCCAGGCTGCCCACCGCCGCCGTCGCCAACATCCCAGTCGAGTGCGTCGTCGACAACGGCTTCCCGTCCAGCGTGTAGCGGTTCACAAACGTATCGATGCCCTGGCTCGACAAAAACTTCTGCAGCCGATCGCTCAGCACCGTCTCGCGCGTATCTTTTTTCCACCACGAATAGTCAACGCTCCAGTTGCTCACGCTGCGCCACGAGTCGGCCATGAACGGCACCGGCGTCCCATCGCGTCCCGTCACTGGAGTCCCGTCAAAGTTGCTACGGTCCGGCGTCAGCCCCGTCTCAGGTCCCGTCACGCGATTGAACAAGTCGCGGCTCACATCCGCAGCTGTCGCCCAGAACGTGCGATCCTCTACCGGGCCCCACCGCGCCCACAACTCGTAGAACGCCGGCAGGTGATACGACGCATCCGTCGTCCCTCCCGGCCAGTTGGGCACAAACTTGATCATGTTGTGGCTCTCGTCCACCATCGGCCCGATGCTTTCCTGTTGCGGCCCGCGCGGAAACCGGAAAACTGGTGGCCACGGCCTTCCAGCCGCCTTCGCTTCCTCCTCCATCCTGCGGCTGGAGATGCTCGGCCACGGATGATCCGGCTGCACGAACGGCGGATCGTCGGGATGAATCCGGAACGGCCCAGTCCCCGTCAGCACCGGATGATGCCGCATGCCGCGCAGAATCTTTTCCGCCTCCGCCTGGTAGTTGTAAATCCCCTTGCCATTGCCCCAGCGATGCGCGGCAAAATAAAGCGCCGTGGTGAAGTACTCTTCCCCATCCGGCGCCGCCCCCGTCGATCGCGGCGTTCCATCCGTGTTCATCGACCACGCAAAGTACCCCACCGACGGATCCTTTGGGTCGGTGATCAACATATACGTATGCGCCCAATTCCAAATCGCGTCGAACTCGCGCTTCTTGCCGAGCTCCACGCAGATCATCATCCCGTAGCTCATGCCTTCGGTGCGCGCGTCGTTGTTCGCCCAGTCGGTCACGTAAGCCAGTGTGCCGTTCTCGTTGGCTCCCGTCTCAAAGTAGATCCGCTCCTCCTGCCCATCGCCATGAAACAGCTGCTGGAATGCCTTCTCGATCTTGGCGTGCGTCTCTTCCGGCATGTGTCCCAGCTCGGCAAACAGATCGCGATAGTGGCCCGTCTTGTACGCGCCATCGCCATCGCCCGGGAAGCGCTCGAATTTCCCCAGCGGCGCGTTCTCGTGCGGAGCCGGCATCATCCATCCCGGCATGGCCGGAGGCGCTTGCGTGGGCGCGGGCGCTGGCGCAGCCGCCGGAGCGCCGCTCGCACCCACACTCCCGGCCTGCGCCCTCAGCCCACCAGCCGCCAAAATCAAAACTCCCACCGCAACCACGCAACCCGAAATCCGTACTTTCATTTCGATTCCTTTCCTCTCACGCGCAATCGACCGCAATCCACCTTACGATAATAAGGGGTCGCTCTCATCATGATCACGGCCGCCATTCTCATCCTGCTCGTCCATTTGCTTTGGATCGCGCTGGTCATCTTCGGCGCGCTCTTCACTCGTGGTCGCCCGCTGTGGACCACCCTCCACATACTCGCCTTGCTCTGGGGAATCGGCGTGGAAATCAGCCCCTGGCCCTGTCCGCTCACTCTCGCCGAGCAGTACTTCGAATCCCGCGCCGGCCTCGTCTCATTTCAGGGCAGCTTCCTGGCTCACTCTCTCGACGCCATCGTCTACCCCAACCTTCCCGACTGGCTCATCACTGTCGCTGGCATCACCGTCTGCGCCTTCAACCTTGGCATCTACCTCTGGCGCTTTCTCGCCTCCCGCCGCTCTCGGCGGCGCACCGGCTGATCACCATTCCATCCACGCCGCTGGTCGCTCATGATCCGCGACCACCGACCCCTGATCGGCGATGACTTGCTCCCTCGCTCGCCTTGGTCCGTTGGTCCCTCGGTCCCTTGTTCCCTTGTTTTCTTGTTCTCTGTACTTCCCGTCACAGGACGTTCACACTCTCGCTGTGATAGCATCCGTCTTTCGACAAGGCGCACGCCAGACCACGGTTATCCACTCGTAAATCCCGCCGAAAGCGCGCCTTGCGAAGGAGAAGCCTATGAAAATGTACCAGGGAAGTGAGATCCGCAATGTCGCTGTAATTGGGCATGCTCACTGCGGCAAAACCACCCTCATTGCCGCACTGCTGCATGCCGCCAAAATGACTCCCACCCAGGGCCGTGTTGAAGACGGCTCCGCGGTCACCGCCTACGACGAAGAAGAAGTCGCGCGCGGCATCACCATGCAGAACGCCGTCGCCTTTGCCGAGTGGCAGGGCATCAAGATCAATCTCGTCGACACGCCCGGCTTTCATATGTTCACCCACGAAGCCCGCGCCGCCCTTTTCCCCGTCGAATCCGCTATCGTCGTCATCAATGCCCAGAACGGCGTCGAGCCCGTCACCGAGCGCGTCTGGCGCTTTGCTGAAGAGGCCAACGTTCCCCGCATCGTTCTCGTGAATCAAATGGACCACCCCAAGGCCGGAGGGGGCGGTGGCCTGAGCGCCCTCATGGACGATCTCAACGACCGCTGGGGCCGCAACTGTGTTCCCGTCCAGTTGCCCATCTCCGACGCGCAGGGCTTTCACGGCGTCGTCGATCTCGTCACCATGGAGGCTTACACCTACACGCCCGGCGGCGATGGCCACGGCAAAGTCTCCGCTGAAATTCCCGCCTCGCTCGCTGCCGACGCCAAGGCGCGCCACGAAGCTCTCGTCGAGCTCGTCGCCGAAGGCAAGGACGAGCTGATGGAAGAGTACTTCGAGAAGGGCACCATCCCCCAGGACCACCTCATCGCCGCGCTCCACGAAGCCATCCGCGAAGACCGCATCTTCCCCGTGCTCTTTTCCAGCGGCCTCTCCAACATGGCCCTCGATCATCTCCTCGACTTCATCAAAGCCTACACGCCTGCGCCCACTGAGCGCGCTCCTATCACCGGCAAAGCCCCCGGCGCCGCCGCCGACGCGCCCGCCATCGTCCGCAAAATCGACGACGCCGGACCAGCGGGTGCAGTGGTTTTCAAAACCATGTCCGATCCCTTCGCCGGCCGCATCACCTTCTTCAAGGTCATCAGCGGCGTCATCAAGAACGACGCCACCCTCGAGAACTACACCCGCCGCGGCCAGGAAAAGCTCTCGCACCTCAGCGTCATGCAGGGCCGCAAGGCCGTCGAAGTCCCCGAGCTTCACGCCGGCGACCTCGGCGCCGTAGCCAAGCTCCGCGACACCCTCACCGGCGACACCCTCGGCCAGAAGGGCGCCGACTTCCAGGTCGATATGGCCGCTCCTCCCGAGCCCGCCATGACCTACGCCATCGAGCCCAAATCACGCGCGGACGAGGACAAGCTCGCGCCCGCCATACACAAGCTCATGGAAGAGGATTTGCTCATCCGCTTCTTCCGCGACCCGCAGACCAACGAGTTCCTCATTGCAGGCGCTGGCCAGCCTCACATCGAAGCCATCGTTAGCCGCCTCAAAAAGCGTTACCACGCTGAAGTCACGCTCAAGGCGCCCAAAGTCCCCTACCGCGAAACCATCCGCGGCAAGGCCGACGCCCAGGGCCGCCACAAGAAGCAGACCGGCGGCCACGGCCAGTTTGGAGACTGCAAAATCAAGTTGGAGCCTCTGCCGCGCGGCGCGGGCTTCGAGTTTGTCAACGACATCTTCGGCGGAGCCATTCCGCGCAACTACATCCCGGCGGTCGAAAAAGGCATTGTCGAGTCGGCCGCGCGCGGCTTCCTTGCCGGCTATCCCGTGGTCGACTTCAAGGTCATCCTTTACGACGGCAGCTACCACGAAGTCGACTCTAACGAGCTCTCCTTCAAGATGGCCGGGCGCATCGCCTTTCGCAAATGCATGGAGCAGGCCAAGCCATGTCTGCTCGAGCCCGTCATGAAGGTCGAAATCGAAGCCCCCGACGACTTTGCCGGAACCCTCATGGGCGATCTCAACTCCCGCCGCGGCCGCGTGCAGGGCATGGAGACCAAGGGCCGTACGACGATCATCAACGCCGAAGTGCCCATGGCCGAAATGCTCGCCTACGGCGCCCAGCTCACTGCCATGACCCAGGGCAAAGGCAGCTACCGCATGGAAGTCGACCACTACGACATCGTCCCGCAACTGGTCGCCGAAAAAATCCTCGCCAACGCCAAGCGCCCCATCGACGAAGAGGAAGAATAGCGCTGTCGGTCCCTAACGCGGTCAACTAACATGGGTGCCCCACCCTCGGCGCGCTTTTCCGTTTAGGGCGGGATATCGCACACTCCACCTCACCGCTGTCATCCTGAGCAGAGTCTCGCGCGAGCGAGACGCAGCCGAAGGATCTGCGGTTGTTTTTTCCCATCTCAACCCAGCGCCGCCACAGCCGGGTGCCGGGTGCCGGGTGCCGGGTGCCCCATCCTAAACGCGCTTTTCGCGTTTAGGGTGGGATACCACGTCTCTCAACCCACCAAGACACCCTGTCATCCTGAGCGGAGCGCATTCGGAGCCCCGTATTTGCATCGCGAATACGGGGCAAGCGGAGTCGAAGGATCTGCGGTTGTTTTTCTTCGAATGTCGCACTGCCGACGCACTTACGCGTAGAGCCGCACTCCAGTCCGGCTGTCGTGCGGGCGCCCACGCCCGCAAACTGAACAGACCGACCCTTCACCAAAGGTATAATTCAAGCGATCTAAGGTACGAGAATGGAGATCCGCGATGGATTACCGCGAGGAATCCTTTAGGCGCAAATTCAGCAGCGCTGCTCAATATCTGAATGTCAGGCCCGATCAAATTGTCTCGTTGAAACTCCGCGAAAATGTAGGCTCATACGGTGACTATCGAGATCTTCTCGATACGCTCCAGCACGAAGCTGGAATTCATTACTCGGAAGTTGACGGTGACCTACAAGGTCGCGGATACATCGTGGGGCTCGAAAAAGCGAAGCTTCTCCTAGTGGAGCATGAGACCGGGCTTGAAGTCTTGTACATTGCGGGCTCAATTGCGTCATTGTTCGGATTGATCCCTCTAGTTCTGCAGGGGTGGGCCGCAATCCGAGGACGATTCCCAGGGCGGCACGCAAAAATGGATGGGCCTGTGGAGATACGCAGGATCGATAACGCGGGCCGTCTCCAGGAGGAACATCTTCACTCTCAACAGCTGTCCGCATCGATACTCCATATCGGCACGTTTGCTCCAACAGTTTCGATGGCCGCGACCCTCATGGAAATCGAGATCAAACACCTCGTTCGACAAATCGAAGAACTTAGGCATCGGATTGATGCCATAGAAAAGAATACGCAATCGAAGCAGGCGGCCACTGGACCGAAATCATCCAAATCCAAGACGGACCGATCAAAAAGCAAGACAAGTCCTAAGAAGGCTCGAAAAAGCTCTTGAAATCTTCGCTTGGCGGAACCATCAGCGGTCAGCAGGTCCAAGGTCAGTGGCCCCTCCTCAGCGCGACGGCAATTGGAAAGGAACGTCATGGCCAGAAAAACTCGAGAGCGCATAATTCCCGGCAGCGGCAACGTCTTCGCCGATATGGGCCTGCCCGATGCCGCCGAGCTCGACACCAAGGCCCGTCTCGGCGCCGCCATTTGCCGCATCGTCGAGCGGCGTCACCTCACGCAGGCGCAGGTTGCCACCGCGCTCGGAGTCAACCAGCTCAAAGTCTCTGCTTTGTTGCATTACAAGCTCGAAGGCTTCAGCGTGGAGCGGCTGATGCGGTTCCTCGTCGTCCTCGGTCAGGACGTTGAAATCGTCATTCGAACCAAGCCTCCTTCTCGCTCAGCTCGAATCGCCGTCCGGGCAGCCTGAATTAGCCCCCCACTCCCGGGCAGCAGGCATTTATCCCCCGTTCCCCATCCCGATACTCCCTCTCACCTCGCGGCGCTACCATAGAAACAAATGCCCACAGCATTGTTGGAGCCTGCGGCGCTCGCAATCGCCGCGGCGTCGGTGCGCTCCGCCGACGGCACGCGCATCGGTTTTTCGCGCTTCGGAGAGGGTCCCGCGGTTGTCTATGTGCACGGCAGCGTCTCCACGCATACCGACTGGATGCCGGTCGCAAAGCTTCTCTCTCGCCGCTTTTCTTGCTTCGTCATCGACCGCCGCGGCCGCGGCAAGAGCGGCTTGGGAAACTCCCCCTACTCCATTGACCGCGAGTGCGAAGACATCGCCGCAGTAGCAGCGGTGGCTGAATCGAGCGTCGCCCTCGTCGGTCACTCATACGGCGCCATTTGTGTTCTCGAAGCCGCCATGCGCATCCCAGTACGCCGGCTGGCCGTCTACGAGCCGCCTCTGCCCGTCGGCGGCCCCATCGCCGGCGAGTACCTCGAACCCTATGCCCAAGCCATCGCGGCGAACAACCTGGATCTGGCGCTCGAGATCGGCCTGAAGAGATTCACTCGCCTGAGCGCGCCCGCGATTGAGAAGCTTCGCGCGTCGCGCGCCTGGTCCCGCCTGCGCACCCTGGCCCCAAGCTGGACGCGCGAGCTCGAGGTCATGGACTCCATCAGCCCCGGCGTCGAGCGCTACCGCGCCATCGCTTGCCCCATCCTGCTGCTTGCCGGCGCCGAGAGCCCCGAGCACCCTATGAAGGATGCCACCCGCGCCCTGACCGAAACACTGCCCGGCATTCAAACCGGAATACTCCCCGGCCAAGGCCATATGGCCATGCGCACCGCGCCCGCCCTCCTCGCGTCTCTCATCGGCCGCTTCCTTTCCGCGTAGGCACAGAATCTACGGTTGCACCCGAGAGCTGCCTTCGCGCCCTCAGACGAAAAGCCCTCAGTCGGAGGGGTTGCCGCAATCGCGACCATCCGCGCCTCCGCAAACCCGCTCAAAAAATCACCGGGCGAAGTGAAAGGCACATTCTCCCTCTCGCTCCGCCCAGCTTGGTTCCCAACTTTAATTCATCTTTGCGCAAAGCTCCGTTTAATCTCGCCCGTTCACGCCTCTGCGCCTTCGATGCTCTCGACGTGAATCACTTTCGCTTGCTCATCGAGCTCGCCCGTCACCTTCACCGTCTTGCCTTCGAACGGCTTGGCGCGCTCCGCGTCGTCCAGCTTGAAGATCGAGCCGGATGAATCACGAAGCATGTAATCCGAGCCGTCCTTCACGACGGTTCCGGTAAAGGTCGCGGTCTTGGCCTGGCTCTGATCGGGTCGCGGTTGCTGCGGCTGTGCCTGCTCCTGTGCAAGAGCGGAGCCCGCAGCGACAAACGGGCTTCCTAGTACCAGCGCCAACGCCAGTGTCAACGAGCAAAGTGCACAGAAGTCAATAAGATCACTTTTGACGGAACGCATGAAAAGTACCTCCGGGGTTTTGGATTGGCCAGGGTGCGCTCTGTCCGTTCGGCCCTGGTGCAGGAAGGTCTGCATCCGGCGGGCCAAACCTAAACTGACTGAAGGCACAGGACATTCGCCGCCGCATGAGCGCAAGGCGGGTAAAAACTGCTCGCTTGGTAGAGGGTAAAAACTGCCGGCGCAGGTAAAAAGGTAATCGCTGCGCGCCGTGGCGCGTCTCACTTCCGTCTCAGCTCGCCTCTTCCGGCCGGACCCGCTTCGCCAGCGCCCACTTCAGCTCTTCGATTCCATCGCCCGTCACTGCCGAGATGGCGTGAAACTCTAGCTTCTTTCTCTTCGCGTACGCGGCCAGCTTCTTCAGCTTCTTGGGATTCGCGGCGTCGATCTTCGTCGCCACCACGATCATCGGCTTCCCGGCCAGCGGGTGCTCGTCCGCGCCTTGTCCCTTCGAGCTAAAGCTGGCCAACTCGTTGTTAATCACCTTGAAATCTTCCACCGGATCGGGCCTTCCCGATGCGTCCGACACGTCCACCAGGTGAACCAGCAGCCGCGTGCGCTCGATGTGGCGAAGAAACTGAACGCCCAACCCCGATCCCAGGTGCGCGCCCTCGATCAGCCCCGGCATATCGGCCACCACAAACGATTCGAGATCAGGCTCTTCGCCCACCGTCACCACGCCCAGGTTCGGCTCGAGCGTCGTGAACGGATAATCGGCGATCTTCGGTCGCGCCGCCGAGATGCGCGAAATCAGCGTCGACTTGCCCGCATTCGGCAGGCCAACCAGCCCCACGTCTGCCAGCAGCTTCAGCTCCAACCGATAGCTGCGCTCTTCGCCCGCGCGACCCAACTCGTGCTCCCGCGGAGCCTGGTGTGTGCTGGTCGCAAAGTGCTGGTTGCCGCGCCCGCCGCGCCCGCCCTTCGCGATCACAATGCGCTCGTCGGGCTCCTTGAAGTCGTGAATCAGCTCGCCAGTCTCGGCGTCGTAGAGCGACGTTCCCACCGGAACCTGCAGCGTGATCGACCGTCCATCCAGCCCCGTGCAGTTCGAGCCCATGCCGTGTTCGCCACGCTGCGCCTTGTACTCCGGGTTGTAGCGGAAGTGAATCAGCGTATTGTGCCGCTGGCTCGACTCCATCACGACGTCGCCGCCACGTCCGCCATCGCCGCCCGACGGCCCCCCGCGTGGCACGCACTTCTCGCGCCGGAAGGCCATGCAGCCGTTGCCGCCGTCGCCGGCCTTCACTCGAATTCTGGCTTCATCAATGAACATGCTTCTCGCCGGCCACTGCGGCCCTCATACGTTGGCCCACATGGACTCGATCATCGCCTAACCGCCGTCTTCTCAGTTTACCGAACCAATCAGCCCGCATTAGCCCGCTGCAAACTCAGCCTCTTCGCCGAAAAAACATGCATTTGTGACGCAGACTACTTTTCATCCGCAATTTTGAGGCATAGAATCGCTCCCAAACTTCGATCAGACCCACTCAGGGCAGCGAACAATTACAGATTTCGCCCCGCCCGCACCCTAACCGCCGCCAGAGCGGACCGCCTCGCTTATTTGTTTTTCTTCCAGTCCTTTCTCCCCGCATCTGCCCGGGCGGCGCTGGCGATGGCAGATTCAAGGCGGAACTGGATTCGGTCTTTGGTGTTGGGAGCGCTGTGCCTGAGCGCTCACGCGGTGGTCCTCGCCCAATCGGGTCCAGCCGATTCCCTCCCGCCGAACTTCGTTCAGATTCAATCTCCTCAATCGGGTTCCATTGCCGGCCGTCTCACCGATCTGCATTCGGCCCCATTGGCCGGCGTCTCCATCGTCCTGCGCAACCAGGCCACGGGCGCTGAGGCCCGCACCATCACCGCGAAGAACGGCGCCTTCCGTTTTGCTTCTCTCGATGCGGGCGAGTACGCACTTGATGCCGACGCGGCCCAGCTCGGTCACGGCCGCCTCGAAGGAATTCTCGTCACCGGAGGCATCGAATCCCGCGTGCAGGCCGCGATTCACTTCGAGCCTGTCGCCCCCGCGTTGCTCGAGGCCGCCGCGCCGCCGCAGACTGCAAGTTCCCCAACCGTGCCCACGTCGATGCCGCCAGGGGCCACCCTGTCGGCAGCCTCCGTGCCGCCCGCACCGCTGCCTTCGCCCTCGCCGGGCCCGGCAACCGTCGCGCAGAATACCCCGCCTGCCGCTCCACGGCCCGTTCCACGGCCCGCTCCAACCACATCCAGCCCGCAGCTCGTGGCGTCCATCGCCGACAAGCCGCTCGGTCGCCTTCCTCTAAGAATCTCCACTGACGCGGACGCCATCAGGCCTTCTGCGCAACCCGCAGTTCCAACGCCAGTTGCGCCGGCCGTCGCGCTTCCGCCCGCAGCCCCAACCAAATCCCCCATCATCGCCTTGCCGTCTGCGACGCCCGCACCATTCGCGCCACAGCACGCTCAACCCGCGGCTCACGTCCTCGCCCTGCCGATGCGCGCCGCGCTTGAAACGCAATCCGCGGCCGGAGAACTCGCGCTCGCCGTCCCGCCTCCACGCATGTTTCTGCTCAAGGCAGGCTCCGCACCTTCTCTCGCCGCCACCGCGGTGCCGCCCAGCCTCGTGCAGGCGGCATTGCTCAATCTGCCTCCCCTCGCGGCGACCGTGGCCGCTCCACAACCTTCAGACCCCGTCGCGCCTGCCGTCTCCACCACCGTCACTGCCGCGCAGTTGCAGGCCCTGCCCGCAAGTGGGCGCCGCTGGCAGCAGTTCCTTCTCGACACGCCTGCTGCCAGCGCCTCGGCTGACTCGTCGCAAGCCTCCTACCGTGGCTCCCAGCAATCCGCCGAGGTCGCGATTGACGGCGCCAATGCCAGCCTTGCCTTCGGCGTCGCCGCCGGTTCCGCCACGCGAGCCTCAAGCTCCTCAGGCGATGACACGGATTCGCAGCGCTCGATGAGTCAATCTGGGAACCGATCCTGGTCCGGTGGCCGTGGCCTCGGCGTCAGCGAAGCCGCCATCCGCGAGGTGACCACCGCTGCGGGCAATGTGGAAGCCGAAGGCATGCGCTCCGCCGGCGGGCGCACTTCCATCCGCACCGAAAGCGGCGCCAACGCTCTTCACGGCCAGGGCTTCCTCTTCTACCGACAAAACACGTGGGGCGCCCGGAACCCTTTTACGCAGTGGCTGCAGAACACTGGCTCCGCGTCCGCGCCCAACTTCACCACCGCTCCCTTCACCCCGCCCGATCACGAGATTGTTTGGGGACTCGGCTTAGGCAGCGACATCCGGCGCAACAAGCTCTTCTGGTTTGCCGCTCTCGACAGCAACCGGCGCAACGACCCCGGCCTCTCCACAGTCAGGAATCCTGCCGAGTTCTTCACCCCGCCCGAACCCACCAGCGCCTCCGTCACGCTGCTCAGCGCGCAACTCGGCGAAAGCCAGAATCAGGCCTGGAACGATTACCTCGGTGTCGCCGCATCCGGCTATGCGCCGGCAGGCCTCGAGCAGCTAGCCGCACTCCTCGGGCCCGCGCCGCGCACCTCAGCGCAATGGGTCGGCTTTGCTCGCATCGATTGGCAGGCGGCCGAGCGCCATCACTTCACGCTCGAAGGCATCGGCGCGGACTTGAGCGCTCCCGGTGGCGGTCTCACCCGCGTCTCAGAAACCTACGGCAGCCACAGTTTCGGCTCCAGCCAGGCCAGCCAGCAATGGCTCCTCGCTCGTTGGGAAGCGTATCTCACGCCGAATCTGCTCGCGGTCACGCAGGGCTCCGCGGGCCGCGCCATTCTCAGCGCTCGGCCCGATGCGCCATCTGCTTTCGAGCAATCGTTCCTCCGCGGCAATTCCTGGGGCCAGTTGCCGCAAATCGTCGTCGACTCGCGGTACGGTTTCACCATCGGCAATCCCTCAAGCTTCGGTCAGGGCAGCTACCCTGACGAGCGCCTTTTTCACGGGCAGGAAATGCTCGACTGGGTCCGGGGCAAGCTGCTGATCAAGGCCGGTTTCGAGCTCGACCACAACTCCGATGCGGTCACTGAGCTTCGCAATCAGACCGGCACCTACTCCTACTCCACCGTCGCCAGCTTTATCTCGGATGCTCTGGCCTTTCAGAAGTTCGGCCTCGGCGATGCCCTCGACCCTCAGAATCCCCACAACTGTGGCGTCACCAACACAAAATTCGGCAGCCAGCCCTGCTATTCCTACTACTCGCAAACCATGGGCCCCACCTACTGGCATTTGAGCACCAACGATTTCGCCGGCTACGCGACCGCGCAGTGGCAACTGAGCAAGTTGGCCGTCTTCTCCGCGGGCCTGCGCTGGGAGCGCGAGCAAATGCCGCCGCCCATCGCCTCGCTTACCAATCCCGAGCTCCCATTCACTGAGAAGCTGCCGTCTCTCGGCGATAATTGGGGCCCGCGCGTCAGCCTCGCCATCGGAAAAACTCATGACCGCTGGCCGGTGCTGCGCGTGGGCTACGGCATGTATTACGGCCGCACTGAAAACGCCACCATCGAGACCGCGCTCACACAGACTGGATCGCTCAAGGGCGACCTGAGCTTTTTCATGCGCCCCTCCGACGATTGCCAGTTCTGCTCCGGAGGCGCTCCGCCCTTCCCCTACGTCTTTGCGGGCCAGCCCTCCAGCGTGGTCAAGCCGGGCGCAGTCGGCTTCGCGCCCAACTTCCGCAATCCCGAGGTCCACCAGGCGGTCGTCGGCATCGAGCAACCGCTGCCGGGCCACATGGAGCTCACGGCCAGCGCCGTGCTCAGCCTCGGCCGCCGCCTGCCCGTATCGATCGATACGAACATCAATACCGACCTGAGCGGCGACGTGAGCTCCGGAATCATTACCTATGCCGTAAAAGACACAACCGGGCGCATAAAGTCCCCGCAGATCACCATCCCTAAGTTCTATGCGTCCTGGCCGGGAAGCGCGGGAACATGTCCGTACTATTCACCCCCGTCGGGTGACGTCCTCCTCGGACGGCTCTGTCCTGATTACCAGCAAATCACGCAGATCATGAGCCGTGCGAATTCGACCTACGAAGCCGCCATCGTCAGCCTCGCGCGCTACGGGCGTCGCGGCCTGAGCTTCCACGCCCACTATACTTACGCCCACGCCATGGATTGGAATCCCCAAGAAGTCACACTAGGCGCCGGGAGCAGCGCGCTTGCCCCCCTTGACTCAAAGCAGGATTCTGACCAGGAATACGGTACGAGTAACCTCGACGTGCGCCACTCCGCCGCTGTCATGACCGTTCTTGAATCGCCGTGGAAGCTGCACGATGTCGCCGGCCGTCTTGCGAACGGCTGGATGCTTTCGGCCATCGGGCAGTTCCACAGCGGCCTGCCCTACTCGATGCGTATCACTGGTTCCATTCCTGCAAGGCCCGAGTCCGGCTCTTATCCACAGTTTTTTGGCCTTGGGCCAAGCATGAACGGCTCCGGCGGCGACAACCGCATCTATGGCACGGGTAGCGACGGCGCTTCATATAACTTCGGCCGCAACAGTTTCCGCTATCCCAACACATGGAAGGCCGACCTACGCCTCGCCAAGCGATTTGATTTGGGCGAAATGCGCCAGCTCGAGGTCTTGGTCGAGAGCTTCAACCTCTTCAACCATCAGAATGTGACAGAGCTCGAAACCACCGGCTACTCCATTGAAAACAGCTCTGCGAGTGAGAACCCGACGCTCAACCTCCTTACCGAGGGCACGACCGGTTCGTCAGCCACCACCCCCGCCTTTGGCAAGCCGCTCAACATCAACGCCACGGATTTCTACCGCGAGCGGCAAATCGAAATCGGCATACGCATGCGGTTCTAGCAGCCCCTCTGCTCCATCCGGCTCGCCCATGCAGTTGGAACCGTTCACGCTTCACTTGTTCACTCCTTCACTCTTTCACCGTTTCCCAGCGGAAATCTCTCCCTCACAAGCTTCAGCGCTTCCTCCGTTGTCGCGATCGTGCCGTCCAACTGCGCGTCCTCGGCCGCGCGCAGCATCTCGCGGAACCGCGCGCCCGGGAGATAGCCTGCCGCAATCAGCTCCCGGCCCGTGATCAGCGGCTTAGGCCTCACTGCCTCCTCCGGCATCGAAGAAAAACGCTCGCGCGCAAACTCCCAATGATCCAGGTAGCCGCTCGCGGCCAGGCAATCCATCTTGTGAAGCGCCAGGTGCTCTTCAAATCGCGGGAGCCTGAAAAACCTCTTCAGCGTCGACTCTTTCATGCGCTGCGCATCCATGAACCGCATGTGATTCTCAATCAGCGCCACCACCTGCCGCGCCTCTTCATTTGAAAACCGGAATCGCCGGCAAATTTCCGCGCCCATCGCCGCGCCAATCTCTACGTGCCTATCAAAGCGGATCCGATCCGGAGCGCGCCTGAACGTCGGCGGCTTGCCCACGTCGTGCAGCAGCGCGCCCCACGCCAGTGTTGCCGAACATCCCGGCTCCAATTGCTCCAGCAGCATCAGCGTATGAACCCACACATCGCCCTCGGGATGGAACTGCGGCGGCTGCTCCACGCCTTTCATGCGCGCCACTTCCGGCAGCACTTCGTTCAGCAGCCCCGTCTCATCCAGCAGCTCGAAGGCCCGCCGCGCGTGGCCCTCGGTCAGCATCTTCGTCAGCTCGTCGCGCACGCGCTCACGGCTCACGGCTTGAATCCTTGAAGCCAGCGACCGAATCGCGCGCTTCGTCTCCGCTTCCAGCTCAAACCCGAATCGCGCCGCGAACCGCACTCCGCGCAACATGCGCAGATGGTCTTCTTGAAACCGCTGCTCCACCCGCCCGATCGCGCGGACTACGCCTGCATCCAGGTCCGCCAGCCCGCCCACGTAATCGAGAACTGCGCCGCGCAGAAGCTTCGCGTCGTTTACGCGCTCGTTCGAACCGGGGTGCCCCACCCTCGCCGCGTCTTTTTTTTTGCGGCTAGGGTGGGATTCGAGCACATTCTCGCCGGAAAGCAGCCGCAAGGGGTCCATCAGCAATCCATTGATCGTAAAGTCCCGCCGCTTCACATCCTCCTCGGCGGTCTTTGTGTACTCGACCGCATCGGGATGCCGCCCATCGGAATATGCCAGGTCTGATCGAAACGTCGCCACCTCGGTAACAAATTCCGCATCCTCGGCCTCCGGAGCGACCAAAACAACTCCAAAATGCGCACCAACGGCAAAAGTCCGTGGAAACATCTCCAGCACTACGTCAGGCGTCGCGCTCGTGGCCACGTCGTAGTCGGCCGGCTCGCGCCCCAGCAGCAGATCGCGCACGCATCCGCCGGCAAGGTACGCCTCATACCCGCGCGCGCGCAGCGTCTCCACAATCTTCAGCGCCGCTTCGAACTGTCCGCTTCCAGCCATCGTCGCCTCATCTATTCTCGCTCGCCCACACCAATAGGATCAGCCAACCCGCTGACTTGCCTGCTCCTCTAGCTCCGCGAACTCCGCTAGCCCCGCTAACCCCGCTCTCTTCGGCCCTCTAAACTAAAACTATGCCCGGCTCCGGCCTCATTCTCGGCATCGAGACCTCCTGCGACGAGACCGCCGCGGCCGTCGTCGAGCGTGGAGCGCGAACTCTTTCGTCTGTCGTCGCCTCGCAGATCGCCACCCACGCCCGCTATGGCGGCGTCGTTCCGGAACTCGCCAGCCGCGAGCATCTTCGCGCCATCGTTCCTGTCGTCCGCGCCGCGCTCGCTGAAGCCCGCCTGACCCTCGCCGATCTCGACGCCATCGCCGTCACCTCCGGCCCCGGCCTCGCCGGAGCATTACTTGTCGGCATCACCTACGCCAAGGCTCTCGCCTTCGCCAACAACCTTCCCCTCATCGCCGTCAACCACCTCGAAGGCCACATTCACGCCGTCCTCCTCCAGGAGCGCGAGTCCGCAGCCCATGCACAGAACAAGGGTGCCTCAGGTCCGGGGTCCCCAGGGACAGGTCTAAGTCCCTGGGGCGGAGGTCCCGATTTTGAGATCTGGGATAGCGCAAACCTCAAGCCCAGTTCCGCTCTCGCCCTCGTCGTCTCCGGTGGCCACACCCACCTCTTTCTCGCGCAACCTGCCAACGGCGCATGGGCCTACACCCTTATCGGCCGCACCGTCGACGATGCTGCCGGAGAAGCCTTCGACAAGGTCGCCAAGCTTCTCGGCCTCGGCTATCCCGGCGGTCCGTGGATCGACGCGCTCGCCAGATACGGCAACCCGCACGCCGTGCCCTTTTCCTTCGCGCAAATCAAAACAAAAGCTCATCTCGGCGGCAAGCCCGCGCGCACCAAAGCCGCCCGGACCGCCCCCATCGCGCGCCTCGACCCGCACTTTCTCTTCTCGTTTTCGGGAATCAAGACTGCCGTGCTGCGCTACGTTGATCTCCACGGCCTGCGAGCCGAATCCAAAGCCCGCGTCAGTCGCGTGCTGGCCAATTTTCGTCCACCGCAAACCCGCGAAGAGGCTCTCGCACTCTGCCCCCAGCCCACGCTCGATCTTATCGCCAGCTTTCAGCACGCGGTCGTCGGCGACCTGATGAAGAAGACATTCGCCGCGGCCGAGTCGCTTGGCGCCAAACGCATCCTCGTCACCGGCGGAGTCGCCGCTAACCGCGAGCTTCGCGCCCGCTTCGCCGCCGAAGCCGACCGCCGCGCCCTGCGCATCGCCTTCCCCACGCTCGCGCTCTCCACCGACAACGCCGCCATGATCGCCGCAGCCGCCTGGCCGCGCCTGCTCGCCCAGAACTTCGCCCCGCCCGACCTCACCGCCAATCCTTCCCTCGCGCTCAGTTGACGAAGGCACGTCTCGCTTCACTCGCTACAAAACGTGCAAAGGCCCAGCTTGCGCCAGGCCTGCTCCCTACCCCGGATTTCATATCTGGACGACTTGGTCCATTGTTCCCTTGGCCCCTGCTTTATTCCATCCAACGCCGCATGATCAGCGTGGCATTGATGCCGCCGAATCCGAATGAATTCGACAGCGCAATGTCGAACGAATGTGCGATGGCCTTGTTGGGCACGTAGTCCAACCGGCACTCGGGATCGACGTTTTCGAGATTCATCGTCGGCGGTATCTGCTGATTCACCAGCGCCAGCACGGAGATGCCGGCTTCCAGTCCGCCCGCGCCGCCCAGCAGGTGTCCAGTCATCGACTTCGTCCCGCTGATCTTCAGCCTGTGGCTCAGTGCGTGCTCGCCAAACACTCCTTCAATCGCGCGCGACTCGTTGCCGTCGCCCGCCGGCGTGCTCGTCGCATGCGCGTTCACGTAGCCCACCTCTTCCGGCCGGATGCCGGCGTCTTTCAGCGCGGCCCGCATGCTGCGCTGCGCGCCCGCGCCCTCGGGCGCGATGGCCGTCATGTGATACGCGTCGGCGCTCATCCCGTAGCCGATCACCTCGGCCAGAATCTTCGCTCCGCGCGCCCGCGCAAATTCCAGCTCCTCCAGAATCAGGATGCCCGCGCCCTCGCCGATCACAAATCCGTCGCGATCCCTGTCGAAGGGCCGGCTGGCGTGTGTGGGATCGTCGTTGCGCGTGGAAAGCGCGCGCATGGCCGCGAATCCGCCCACCGACATCGGTGTTACTGCCGCCTCGGCTCCGCCCGCGATCATCGCGTCCGCATCGCCGTGCAGAATCATGCGCACCGAGTCGCCGATGGAATTGGCGCTGGTGGCGCAAGCTGTGGCCGTCGCCGAAATCGGGCCTTGCGCGCCATAGCGGATGCTGATCTGACCCGCGGCCATGTTCACGATCGCCGCGGGAATGAAGAAGGGTGACATTTTGCGCGGGCCGCCCTGCAGCAAATTCGAGTGCTCGCGCTCGATCACCTCGAACCCGCCGATCCCCGAGCCGATGAATACGCCCACACGTTCGGCGTTCTCTGCCGTCACCTTCAGGCCCGACTGCTCCATCGCCTCCTGGGTTGCGCCAAAGGCGT
>Ga0181518_10002355_pt1 | contig 18263 bp, 21 predicted proteins | sample PEATcosm2014_Bin_28_FD_119751 | JGI IMG/M metagenome (GOLD analysis project Ga0181518, IMG submission 119751) | Peatland microbial communities from MTU Mesocosm Facility, Houghton, MI, USA - PEATcosm2014_Bin01_60_metaG | ecosystem: Environmental > Terrestrial > Soil > Wetlands > Peat | place... | reverse complement strand
GAAGCGAACCGGCATCCGAGATATAGCTGGTTCGGAGCGAATTGTCTCATGGTCGCGCGCACGATGGTGAAGTAGCGGCCGGCAAAGTCGGTGAGGAACCCGCCGAGGTCCGCGACACAGGCGGCGGTCAGCGGGGAGGGAAGTGTGACCGCGTGATTCGAAATGTCATTCCAAGATGCGAGGCTGGTGTTCCATGCGGCGTTCAACCGGGATATCGAGGAGTATCGGCTCTGGAGCAGTCGGGCGAACTCGGCCTTCGCGGGCAGGGCGTTGGTGGACGCCAGCACGCCAATGGGCAGGGCGTATTGTTCCGTGGGGCCGCTTCCCCAGCCCGCCCAGGGGAGTTCGTTTTCCACAAAATACCCCAGGCACCACGGGTCGTTCTTCCTGGAGGCAACGGCGTTGGAGATGCCCGCCGCCATCCGGGCGGGGAAACGCGCATCAAACACATCTGTTGTCTGTTGGCCGGCAGAGAGAAACTTGGCCAGGCCTGAATTGTTGTAATCAACCGATACGGTGTAGGGAACGCGATGCGCGTCAGACAGATCACTGGAGGACCAGTTGCCGATGGTGTTAAAGCCCCAGGAATCCAGCCGGTCCAATGCGCGGGAACGCGCCTGGCTTCTCCAGTTGGTTCCGTACTTTCGATAAAGATCCATGCCGTAGAAATTTGCCGTTCTGGAGGGGCCGGGATAAGAGAATTGTTGGAGCGGGTCGCCGGGCCCGGGTAGCCAGTCGAAGAGGCTCTCCCGGCCGGCAACGCGAGTGGTTTCTCCGTAGTCAATAACATCCACACCCAGCGAGAAGAAGAGCCGCCCAGACGGCGCGACGAGCCACCAGCAGCCCTGGTTCGCCGGCGCGGAGCCGGGGCTGACCTCCTGTCCATTGCGGACGAAGGCGGTGCGAAAGAAGCCGTTGTTGCTGAGCTGTGGACCATCCTTCCAAGCGCCATAGAGATCACAATCCGGAGGCTTCGGGTGGGCGGCGAGCCACTGTTGCTCCTCGGTGTTCTGCTGCTGAAAATCCGCGTCCTGATGGATTTTGCCGGGCCAATCGGCGCCCGTGAATTGGCCGTATTGGTCAGCCAAGCCGTTCAGCGGCGTCGGAGCCGGCAAACGGATATTGTCGAGAAAGAGGGTCGTTTGCCTGCCCGGTTTCGGGAGGAAAAGCTGGAAAGCAACAATGTGCGAAAAGTCTATGGACGGACCGGAGACATTCATAAGGAGAACGTCGGGGGCAATCGGCGGGCCGCCTCTCATGCCCGGAGGAACACTCTTGCTCAAGGGCATCACCACGGTAGCCTTTTGCCCCGCAGGAACGCCAATCGAGCCGGTTTCGCAGTGTTTCGCTCCGTCTGCCGAAATGTCGTCATCCACGCGGATGTTGACTGTCACGCTGGCCGGGTTGGTATTGAGTATGTCCACCGCCACAGCACCCCAGCCGCGCCAGTCGCCGTTGGCAAAACCTGTTCCCACCTTGAAATGGAGGTTGGGCCAATCCACGTTGGAAAAGACGACCAGGGCCGCTTTCTGCCCATCAGTGACCCCCTCGGTCGAGGAGGAAACGGAGCAACTGTTCTGGGTGAATCGAAGCAGGTCCGCACTGGTCTCAAACGAGTTGACCAGCAGACCGTTGGTAACCTGAGCGCCGGAGGGCATCCCCAAAGCCATCGCCAGGTGAACTCAAAGTTCAACCGAGTCAAGTCACCGCCACCGCCAAACTCTTCGCGGAGGGCGCCACTGTTCCATTCATAGCCCGTTATCGCAAGGAAGCGACCGGCTCGTTGGACGAAGTGGGCGTCACGAGCATTCGCGAACGGCTACTGAGCCTTGCAGAACTGGATCAGCGCCGGGAGGCAATCCTGAAATCTCTCACCGAGCGCAATCTTCTCACGGACGTCCTTGAGGCCGCCATCGCTGGGGCCGAGACGATCACTGCGCCGTAGGCGGCTTTCAGAGGAGCACTCGACGCTGTAAGCATGCCGCCCGGTGTATCAATTATCCCATATTTGGTTGCGCCAAATCCCTTGCTCGAACATGGTGGAAACGATATATATCTGCAAACATGTCATGGGATTTTTCCATTTATCCAGAAATGACCGAGGCGCAGAAGAGGACCACCTTCGAGGCCGGCCTGACCTTGCTCTGCATCCAGGCTGCCGAACACGAACTTTCGTTCATGCTTCGTTGGGTATTTCCAACTGATCCTGGAATGAATTTGAAGGCCCTCTACGCACAAGATTCCGCAGGCCAGAAGCGCACCCTTGGTCAGCTTCTCAATGAACTTCGCAAACGAGTGGAAATTCAGCCGGACTTCAAAAACATGCTGCTGGAGTTTTTGGAGCTTCGAAATCGATTTGTTCACCATCTGTTCAATGAGCGGGACTTTAATTTGGCCACCGACGAGAGTTGTGTCCGCGCTTCCGATGTAATTCTCCGCCTGCAGTGCCTCGCTTGGGACATTCAACGTTTGTTCATGGGCTACATCATTCTTTGGGTCGAACACTGTGACATCCCTGAGCTTGTCACTGCATCACAGGAACTCGTCAGCACGAATCGGCACCTACAACAAGTGCGCGCGCATTTTCAGCCTGTTATTCAGCCAAAGCCCCGGCACAAAATCAAGCCAACCAATTGAGCGTAAGCACGACTATGGCCAGCGTGATGCCAATCGCCATCCTCTACCGCCCCTAACCGTGAACACCGAACGTCTCCGCACCGCATTAGAGAATGTTGCGAAAGTACATGCTGCGTTGGACATGACTGCAAGTTACATGATGCGGTTATCGGAGCCAGATCGAGCGCTGAGGAATCCAGCCACCGCGGAACCATCGATGCTTGCTCTAATTGAGGCGCTGCGAAATGATCCTGAGCTGGAGATCTTTAACAACAAAGCCTTGGTCATCGCGGGCGTCAAACGCCTTTTTACCTACGCGACTTTGGCAAGCTGGCTAATCAGCCGCACGACCAAGATTGACGAGACCCTGGAAGATCTCGCAACGTATTTGAATGCCAAGGAGTTTCAATGCGATCAAGTCTTGGCCTTCTACGGACTAGACCTCGACCAGCCAGCGGATTTAGGAGACGGCATTTCGCTTCTCCCTTGGGAGCGTTTGCCGGAGTCGCCCGAAAAACAAATGGTTAGTTTTTCTCGGACACAAATCATTCATATGATCTCTGGGAAGCCCAGCGCTCTTTATCGTAGCTTTAAAACAATCAAGCGTCACATCAAGGCGGAAAGCGACACTTTGAGCCAAAAAGAGCACACTCCTGAGTTCGAACTCCATGATGCACTCATATGTATTGGCCTCGCTATGCCGTGGCGCTGGCAAATTCTTGCATCATGGGTCGGAATTCCCAAGTGGGTGCCGACTTTCAGCCCCTATGAGCCGAGCCGCAGCATTGATCAGTGCTGGCCTAAAAAACTCCTGCCTGAGGCGTTGGCTGAGGCTAAAAAGTTATTCGCATCCTTTCATACGCGTGATCAAAATACCAAAGCCCATATCAGGCTTGCGATGGAGCGCCTAAACCAAATGGCGGAAAAAGGTGTGGTTGATGCCGCAATAGATTTGGGCATCGCGCTCGAAACCCTTTATTTAAATGACCCGGGTGAAGACCGGGGCGAACTGACCTTCCGGATGAAGATTAGATCGGCCCGCTTTCTCGGTCGCGATGAGGCCGACCGGCAGAGAATCTTCGATCTTGTCGGCGAACTTTACACGCTTAGGTCCGCAGCGGTTCACAAAGGGAAGCTGCCTGCGAAATACAGCGTGCGTTCAGTTCGTGAGGTTCTTGATAAGGGGTTTGATCTCGGTACTCAAACAGTCAGGCGTTTCATTGTGGAGGGCAGTCCCAACTGGAATGAGGTCCAGATGAATTAAGGGCAATCAACTTGGAGCGGGCACCCTCGCTCGAAAGGGCACGACTCAAATCTCGATGCGTCAATGCTGGATTCTGTGCAACGCCTGGTTCGGTGTTAATTTGGTTTGCTCTCCAAAGGGAAACCTCTTTTCCCCCCTGTGGGAGGTGCTCCGGCAAGGGGTTGGGGTCGGGAAGGCCAACCGCGAGGCGCAGGTCATCCGGTGGCACGACATTAATTTCACTCGATGACCAGCGGTTCTGCAAAAATGTCTCCAAATGGAGACATTATGCCCGGCCACAGCCAAAGCGCCATGATCGCCACTTTGATCGCCGTTCGTAGTAATTCCACAGGCGGAATTCCAGGTTGCTCGATTTCAGTCGTCATTCGTGAAATTTCGTAACTCACGCCGAACCCCATCAAGTGACGGCATTGCCCTGCGAGAGAACCTTCTTAGTTCTCGCGGCGAGACCTGAATAACCAACCGCACCGCCGCTCTCCTTTTGAAGGCTCGGCAGCGTGATTGAATGTTGGCCATGCCCACTTTTCAAAGAGCTCAGTCTAAAGTTATTCCCCATCAGCGGGCATCTGGATGAGCAGTGCCAGGAACATTGGTCATCAAGACATACATCTTTGCCCCTGCGGGTATACTTTGGGCGAGGTTGTGGGGTTTGTCTATGTCGCAGCCGCACAGCGCGGCGATGTGGCGGGCCAATAATTGCAGCGGAAATGGGGACGAGACGGGATAAATCGACTCCTGTGGTGGCTTGCCGCCCAGCGCGGCAGTAGGGGTCTAGCCCGCTGGCAACGTTTGGCCAGACCACAGCAAAAACGATTTCAACTCAGGTTTAGATTTCCCCGGATCAAGTTTGAAATTGTCAGGTCAGATTTGAATTCCCAACCCACAGCGAAGCCGTCGATTCCCACACCGTCCACTGTGCCGACTGCGGCCAAATCCGCGCGAGTGAACTGGCGTTCCGCTGGCTGTATTGCGGGCGGTGGTTTTGCTTCACCCGCGCGAAGCAGCATTTCGGCCAGACACTCCACGATTACCAGGACAAGAAACTGACGGTGTAAATCACCAACGCCGTGTGGAGGTGGATTCCGGGCCTTGGGGCTCCGGGCCGTGCTTCAGGATGCAAAGACCAATCATGTCGGCCAAAACCTCCAACTCGCCGACGCGGTGGGGTGGCATCGACGAACCAGAGAAGAAACCAAGCTCGGTGAGCAATTTGTGGAGAGTCCGGATTTTCTCAATGCCATCTTTCGTCCAATTCACGCTTTGGAATTGACCGACGCCGATTTCCGCGAACGCGGAACCTGTCATCCATCGGGCCTTTCCCAGCCTTTCAAGTACGAGGGACTGCATGAGGAGGTGGATGTTTTCTGGCACATTTGGTTCTTGATTGGGGTCAGGGGGTTGATTTGGAGTGCTCATGGGTTTCATTTTAGTGTATCCAATTTAAAGAGTCTCCGTGCCTCGAAGTGTTCGACGATCTTCTGGCTGCAATCCTGGAAGAGGGCTGCATCCTCGTTTGCCGCGTGCATCGCCCCGCTTAGCCGGCTGTAAATATCCTTCAACGACGGGAATCGTTGCTTGAAATCGTCTGGCAATCTGCCCTGGTATGCGTCACCCATCTCGTCGCCGGTTGGCTGCTTGATTGCGAGCTGCTGGATCGCTGGAAGCGAGCGCCAATACTGTTCGATAAAAGTCCGCAGCAGGAAAATCCCGGCGAGGGTTTGACCGGCGTTGTGCGCAATATGCGCGCTGCTGAAATACCTTGCCATTGCTTTGGGCAATTCCTTTGGCGTCGGCAGAACCTCAATCGGATCCCGCCCCGTCAGGGAGAGCTTCAAGCCCTCCCGGTGAATCTGGAATCGGACAAGCGTGACTTGGCATTTCTGGCATAGATATTCTAAGAGGAAGCATTGGTTGTGATTGTCGCCAATCGGCACGATATTTTCCGTTGGATTATGTGGCCACGCAGCCCCGCACTGCTCACAATATGTCGTAATCGAAGGGATCCGAAACGTTACCAATGCGCGTCCTAGTGCGTCCACATCCTGATCGGGCCCGAGCGAAGCTGGTTTGGGTATCCACAGACCCTCGAGTTCGGCCTTGCCTTTTCTGATCAGCTCGTGCTTAGAGGGCATATCGCGCGAGCTGCCGGGGTATGACCTTTTCCTTTCCTGCTCGTCGGCGTCCTTGGTGATCGCGCCCAGGTCGAGCGTGACGCTCTGGTACAAGTGCTTCTCGGTGAGGAGCTTTTTGAAAGCCTCTCGGACAATTTTCGGGGTTAATTCGTGATAATAACTCATAGTTTGCCGATGTTCGCCCAAAGCGGCTCCAGATCTGGCTCGTCCAGGGCCGCCTGCCGCAGACTCCTATCCAGCGCGAAAGCTCGCTTCAGGCAGTCCCGCGCCGCCTGCAAGTCGCCAGTCCGGCACTCGGAGCGGGCCTGGCGAAGCCACGCCTCGGTCGACGGGGCCTTCGCAACCAAGGCGCGGGCAATATCGCGGCCACGTCCCACCGCTTTGCCGACGCGTAATCACCCCACCGCACCAACAAAACGTCAGGATTGGCGCGATGGCCGGCCTGGATCTGCTCCAGCTCCTCGTTCGCCTCCCGCCAGTGACCCAGGCCCAGCCAACCCTCGGCAGCCAGGAGGTGGCGCTGATCCTGTTGGTCGAGCGGTTTCAACGGCTGGAATGATAACTTCCCGAAGGGTACCCTGCAATATTTCTTGCGTTTAGGCCGTCGCCGCCTATCAGTGAGGCAATGACAAAAAAGCGAGATGAGGTTTCAAAACCGCCGCGCATCCAATGGCTGCGTCGCAATCCTCACTTCAGTGATTTTTTGCAGCCGTCACGGCCTCCGGAGCGAGTGGATGAGCCATTTTCCGGAGCCATTTCGGCCGGCAAAAACACTTACGTTTACGACGCCCATACATATCATACGAACGTTCCTCCCCAGGGAATTGCGAAGCTCATCGAGTATTACACTGATTCCGGCGGGGATGTTCTGGACCCGTTTTACGGATCCGGCATGACTGGGGTGGCCGCCGGAGAACACGGCAGGAAAGCACTTTTGAGCGATTTGTCACCCGCAGCCGTATTCATCGCAAAGAACCTGAATGAACCTGTAGACGCCGGGGCATACATGAAGGCCGTGAGGACTCTTCTGGATCAGGCTGCCGAGTTGGAGCATACCCTCTATGACACGTATTGCCGAATATGCGGCGAACCGGTTCCGATGATTTACATGGTTTGAAGCTTCCTACCGGTGATTCCCCTGTTTGACATCCACCCGTGCCCGGCGCACTCTGGTCGCCATGAACTTATCCGATTTATCCGTTGCGGACCTCAAGCGTGTCGTTGAGATCAAAGAGTGAATCGAAGGGCTTGAAGCCCAATTGAGCGCCCTCATTGGAGGAGAGGCGACACCGGAAGCGGCAAAGCCCGGCCGCCGCACAATGTCCGCATCGGCGAGGCGAAAAATCGCGGCAGCACAGCGCGCCCGCTGGGCAAGAGTCAGGGGCGAGGCTGCACCCAAAGTTGCCAAGCCCAAGAAACGCCGGATGAGCGCCGCCGGTCGTGCCGCCATCTCCGCAGCTGCCAAGGCCCGCTGGGCCAGGGCTCGGGCGGCCAAGTGATTCGGCATGGAAGACAATGAAAAGTGCCGCCGAGTGGGATCTCAATTACGCCCTGCAACTCCCCGCCGGGGAATTTGACTGGCTCGAGTTTAAGGGGAGGCGCGGCCTGGATATAACGGCAGGAGCAAATGAAAACCTCGTGCTCGATGAACTTTCAAAACAACTTTCTGCTTTCGCGAACACGGGTGGCGGCGTGCTCGTCTATGGCATTCTAAATCCAACCGAGAACAAACCCCGGACGGTGGATGATGGCGGCGTGGCAATCGCCATGAAGAGGCCGAACACGCGGGAGTGGCTCGAGGATGTAATTCCTAATCTCGTTGAACACCCCCTCAAAAAGTTCAATGTTTACGCGTTGACCAGCCTGTCCGGTGCCCCAGGGCTGGCCAATGACAGGTGCATAATTCTGATCGATATCCCCGGCAGCGAGGACGCCCCGCACATGGCCCGCGATCAGCGGTATTACGCTCGTGTTGGGGGAAAATCCAGACCCATAGGGCACCAAATCGTGACGGACATCCTCAACAGGGGGCGTCATGCGCAGTTTAAAATGAGCTTCAGTTTTTATTCGGAAACGTGGATTCCGAAGGCAATGATCCAACTTCCAGGCAGGGATCTTGATCCGGTGCGGGGTGTCAAACTTGTGGTTGGTGCAAGCAATGTCGGGAAAGTTTACGCCAAGTACATGTCCTTAGAGTTGTGGTTGCCTGAATTAATTGTCCCAGTTGAAGATCGTGATTCCCGCAACTTCATCAATGACGCTGGAATCAAGTACTTCCATCACCAACGCGACAATACGCGGCGGGATGTTGTCGGCTACGACCTTGGATATCCTAGATACGGCTCTTCCTGGTTCGACCCGGTATTGCCGGGGAGCTTCCGAAATTGGGAGGTTCCATGCATTTCGACACTTCGCCCTGAAATGCTCAAAGATCAAAAATTAATGTGGACCATCCAGAGCGACAACTCCCCCAGTTCGGGCGATTTAGTGGATCTTAAAGGGGTTCCCTTTGATGTCCGGGACGAGCACGATGTTCCAGGATGAGGGCTCGCGCCGGGAACAAAGTTGACGAATTTTGATCCGGCTGGTCCGGCGCCATTGACTCTTTTGTTTTCATACGCTCGAGTTTGGCAATTTTCAGAGCGCCACCGGATCGCGGGCAGTTTGCTCGTCTGTATGGTTAGTCAGGCTGTCGGTGTGCGGCCGGCGCGGCATATTGCCTGGATAAATATCAGCGACAGGCCCGCGTCAATCTAACGTGCTTGCGTTCGAGGACGGCGCCATCCGGCACAGCACCGGAGACCACGATTGTTACCTGGAGAAAGAACAGCGGAAGGCGGAGCAGGCCGCGCGCTGGACAACAAACGCACCGCCAACAAAAGCGGTGGCGATTTCGGCGGGCATCGGGAGCACAGAAGACGGAAAAGTCGCGCGAGGCCGTGGTTCCACCCCGTCGTTCGCCTCGTTGGCGCCACGCCCACCCAACCCCGTTTGTCATTGCGCTGACAATATTTGGATAACGCATTGAATATCAATGGCTCCATTAAAGTTTTTTTGAATTCTGCCGATGGCTAAATGTATCAGAGTGCATGGGGGCTTTCCTCCAACGATTGAAAATCAGGCATTGCTCCGGCGATTGCAAGCCAGGGCTTTGAAAGTCGAGCATGAAACGAACAATCTTGCCGCATGAACCGTGAACGACGTTTTAGCTTAATTCACTATCCACCTTCCGTTGATTAATCCAATGATCACCTTACAGGAGTTTTTTCTCATTCCAGAAGCCTGGCTCAAGTTTCAGCCAACCATCGCCATTTTCGGCAATAATCCATCCTGGACCGGAGAGTTGCTGCCGGCCATCGCTCTCCGAGAGACAGCGGAAAACATTGCTAACATTGAAGCCTCCGGCATCCAACTGCGGTATGGGTGTTTTAAAATTCGCGATGTAACCCTGGCATACCTCGCAATGGAAGTCGTGAATTCCTCGAACGGGGCGATGCAATGCCGCAGTGAAATGTTGTTTGACTACCACAATCGTGACGGCAAGGAGTTGTTCAAGTGGCTGGCCAAAGGCTTTCCAATTTTGGTAATGCTCTATGATAAACCGCCGCTTTGCCAAAGGGCGGTGATGGTGAAAGCGCCGGAAGGGGGATCTCAATTGCCGGAATTCTTCGCCAAGTTGCGGGAGGAACTGCAAACAAGCGACGGTTGGACAGACGAGGAGTTTCTGCAGGCCAAGGCCGATTTTGAACAGCAGTTTGACCTGATGGAGATCTGGCATATGCTGCCCGCCCAAATGCAGCATTTTGCGCAAACCGGCCAGGTCCGGGTTGTCGTTCTTGGTCCGCCCTCGGGAAGCGCGCGGCGAAGACAGATGGATTTTCTTCAATCGAACTGCGGTCCGTTGGTCCAGAGGGCCGTGAAAGGCTTTCAGAAGGAGGGGCGGGGTTACCTGCTGGTCGAGCCCTTTCCATCGGGGATCCAGATTTGCTATCGTGCTTTAGGCCAGCTGGACGAAAGCGAAGCTGAGGATCTCGGGGATGCTCTCCATCTGTTGAGCGACTACAATCCAGAAAAGGAAACGATCGTTATGTTTACTGAAGCTGGGTCGTTGAGCACTTACCGCATTCAGAATCCCAGCCCAGTTTGACTGTAGGTTGCTCCTGGATCTGCGTGGGGCGCTCATCGCGGCGACGAAGGACGCGATCTTCGCCTCTTGGTCGATTTTTATCAACCGGTCCGGCCATCGCCGTGGGAATTCTATCCAATGATACGCGGGTGGGCTGGCGATGAGGCGGTGGGTCGTCGGTACGGCATTTTTGGCAGGGGCAATCTTTGATTCGCACTTTGGGTTGGCCGGCCGAATCAAAGAAGGAGTGGCTGAATTCGCCGACCGATCCGTCAAAGCGACCGAAATTCTCAGTCGTCGGACCGACCCGCTGGAATCACTCTGTGGATCGCCGCACCCGGGAACGAGATTCAGCCCGGCGTCAAAATAGCCGCCGAGCTTGCGAGTTTCGTTTAGCCGGCCGCCCTCCGCAAAGCGGATTCGGCCACTGACGCCGGAGCCATTCTCGGCCACGACGACCCCGGAAAATCGGGGGTTCGGAGGCAGCCGGCCCGTGTTGCGGCTGGGAGGGCGGGCGGTTCCGCCATTGGCAAGGGCGGCAAAGTCAGGCGTGAAATGTTGCGCCATCCTGTGTTCGCCGCAATGGTCGGGCCAGTGGCGACAACGTTCAGCCGAGACCACTTTGTTGGCCAAGTCCTCCATCAAGCGGGCCGCCACGAAACCGTCACGGAACCCGTTTTCGGCGGAGGCAGGGACGAGTGGGGTTCCTTTTTTTCCCGCGCGCTTTGAAAATCGAGCGGCGGAGGCCTGGAGGCGGGTCAAAGAGGGTGACGGGCAACGGCGCGAAGAGTCGCTTCCACATCAGCGGTCTCGCACTCCCGGAAAGTCGGCGCGATGGCGGCGAGAATTGGGGGCGCTGCCGCCCGGGTTGCGCGCCAGCTTTTGAGCCGTTGGGCTGCGCGCAAAAATCCGCGCTATCCAAGTTGGAATACCCGCGGATCATCTCCAGCGATTCCCGGATCATCAGGGCCGATGGCTCCACGGTCGAGTCCGGCGGGATCGAGTTCGGGGGTCGGGGTGCTTTTCGCCGCCCGGAATCTTCGGCGATTCCACCAATGCAGACGCCCCCGGAGCGTCCGGGCTGCGAACTCCATCGCGCACCGGTTGCTTCCTTAAACCTTTCGGCGGCCAAACAACCAGCCGCGCCCGCATCCAGCCGCGAGATCACTGCCCCAATTTGCCAGGCTTTTGCCTCCGAGGTTGGAGGGCGTCCCGCCCGGACCCCCGCCAAAAAAGACCCAGAGGGGGTCTGGCGCCTGGGACTACGGTGGGTTTCCGCTGCTTTTTTCGCGGTTTTTATCATCGTGGGTCGTCTCTCTGGCAACGCAAATGGCCTCCTCCCAATTCTTCGCCTTGGCTTGGATCTGCCAACGGACCTCCTGCACGTCAGGATGCAGCCGCAACTCCGGGGTGATTTTTTCGATTTCCGATTGGGCCTCTTGCCAGTTTCCAAGGCCAAGCCAGCCATCCGCGGCGATCAGATGGTGCGAATCTGGAGGTTCCAGCGATTTCATCGGACCATCATTGTGAATTGCGAGTGACACCGCAATGCAGGAAATCGGTTGATCCCATCAGCCCATCAGCGTCAGCAAGGGACCAAGTTCGTGATCTGGTTCGGCACCGTGTGCGCGGGCTTGCCATCCTCCCGTTGTTGGTATCAATCTTGAGCGCGTGGCCGTATCCCAAAGTGGCACTACGACATTTATGAAAAACAGAATGATTGACAGATCAAAAACGGCGCTGGTGGTCATTGACCTCCAGAAAGGCATTGTCGGGCGGCAAACCGCCCCTCATGCGTCGGACCTCGTGGTCAGAAATGCGGCGGCTCTGGCCGAGGCGTGCCGGAAAATCGGGATGCCGGTTTTTTTGGTGGGGGTTGCTCTGACGCCGGACGGAAAGAATGCCCTGCATCCGGTCGCGGACGCTCCCATGCAGTTTCAAAAGCCGCCGCCGGATTGGACGGAGATTGTCCCGGAAATGGGTCCCAAACCGGGCGATATCATGATTACCAAACGCCAGTGGGGCGCTTTCTACGGGACGGAGCTTGACTTGGAATTGAGAAGGCGCGGCATAACGGCCATGATCCTGTGCGGCATCTCGACGAACATCGGCGTGGAAAGCACCGCCCGGTACGCTTACGAATACGGGTACAATCAGGTTTTCGCGGAAGACGCGATGGCCGCCATGTCGGCGGAAGAGCACACGCTGACCGTCACCAAGATTTTTCCCCGCATTGGACTGGTGAGAAAAACCGGGGACATATTGGCCGATCTATCGAACGATTGATTATGGGTTTTCGCTTCAGCCGGCGCGTCAGCATTCTGCCGGGGCTTAAGTTAAACTTGAGTGGCAGCGGCGTCTCGCTTTCTGCGGGCGTCCGCGGCGCCCACATCAACCTCGGCCCGCGCGGCCTTTACGGCTCCGCCGGCATTCCTGGAACCGGCCTGTCCTACCGGCAGCGCCTGGACAGTTCCTCCCGAAGCTACGATCGTCCGTCGGTGGAACGCCGCCTCTCCGCCCGCCAGTGGGAGGCCATGCAGCGGCGCCAAGAGCAGGAAGAGAAGGCGCAAGAGGCACAACAAGCGATTGATGACCAGTGGGAGCAGTATCAGCAGATGCTCCACTTTTGGGAGCCCCTCCCTGAAATTCCCAGCCTGGAAAACTTCATCCAAGCCCAAACCCAGCGGCCGTTTGAATCCACCCAGCAATCTCCGCCGGAGCCGGTCTGGCCGGAGGAAGAGACCAAATGCCTCAACGAGCTGACTGAGTCGGTGAAATCCCAAGCCCCGTATCGGTTGCTGCCGGCATTGTTCGCCCAGAACCACGCGAAGACGCTGTTCCCGGCCGTGTGGCAGGAACGACAGCCTGAAATCCAGCAGCGCTATCAGGATTCGTTGGCCGACTACGAGCAGCAGTTGAAGGCGGCGCAGGCGGAATGGGAGGCCCGGGAAACGGAGCGCGTAGCTTGGCTACAGCGGTTGACGGCCGGTGATCTTGAGGAGATCAAACACACCCTGACGGAAATCTTTACCGGCCTGCACCTTCCATTCCAGGACGCAACCCAGTGCGGTTTGTTCTTCGACACGGCGGATTTGGTTTCGTTGAATCTGGACCTGCCCGAAATGGAACAGGTCATTCTGCCTACACGGAAAAGGCTGCTCAAGAACGGGGAAATCCGGGAGGTGGCGCGTGACAAGGTGGAACGCAACCGTGATTATTTTGACCTGGTGACCGGGGAATGCGCCTTCATTGCGGCGGAGATTTTTTCCTACCTGCCGCTGTGCCGGACCATCCGGCTGGCGGCCTACACCCAACGGGCCAAGGCGCGGGAAACCGACCCCATCGACACCTGGATCCTGGACCTGAAATTCACGCGGGAGGAGTTGAAGGCGTTCAACCCGGACACCACCCCGATGCACCCGTTCTTGGTTCACTCCGGGGCCCGGTTCCAGATGGCGGGGGATTACCAACTGGCGCGGATCGAGCCGCCGTCCTGGCTGAACCACGAAGACATCCAGAACGCCCCAGGCGAGTGAATATCGATGCGTCAGTTTTGAGCAGCACCATTCGCTTTCTCCACCACCCGCCTGTTTTTGAATTCCGCCCGAAGTCGGCTGAGGCGTTTGGGGCTGGTGAGCGGATCCCAGCCAAGACGAGCGCAGAGAAACTGGTGCTTCTTTTCACCTTTCAAGCCGAGGCGGAGAGATTCTTTGTCGAGACGGCGAAGTTTTTCGGCGGCTTTCATCTGTTCAGCAAGTCCTTCGGCAAGGGCGGAGCCTTGACGCCTAGGGACGCGCATGCGGTGCAAGCTGGCGATGGCGTCCCAGCGGATGTCCCGCTTGGGATCAAAGGACCAATAGGCAGGGATGTGGATCATCGTGCCGGAGGGCGTGATGTTGACGGCGAGTTTGACCAGGAGTGGGTCGTCGTTTTGCATGCCATAGAGGTTCCAGCGCAGGCAAAACGCATCGAACGCGGCGCGAAAAACATCCTTCTGGCGGCGCAAGTTGACGTAAAACGACCGGCGCCGGTTGCCCTCGGCGCTCATGGTTCGGCGGATCACCCCCTCATGGTCGCGGTAGGCTTGGACATTGAAGGCGGCTTTGATGCGCTCCCATTGTCGGCGAAGTTCTGGATCGGTCTTGATGGCGAGTTCGTTCTGGGAATACTTGGCCTGCGTCTTAACCAGGTTTTCGTAGGCGCCCTTTTGAAGGAGGAGTTCGTAGTCGGCCACGGCATCGCAGATCGTTTCATCCGGCGGTTCCGGCAGCAGTTCAATGAGAATACGATGGCGGGAGTTGAGGCGTTTCCCATGTTCCAGGTCGCAAAGGCAATCCGCCAGCAGGTCTTGGACATTAAACGGCCAAAGCGTTGTTGGGACGAATATCCAGTTGTAAAGCGCTCGCAGTTGTCGAGCAACCACACCGTTAGGATTCAGGTTCGCGGCGTAGTAATTGCGAAGAACCCCCTCCGCCCATACTGTCCTGTCATAAGCGCGGGCTTTGAGTTTTTTCAGGTCGAGATTTAATGCTGTTGTCATGGTTTTTCCGTTGCGTTGAGGTTTTTCCGGCGTCTGGGCAGGTCGTGTTCATCAATACCCGCCCAGCGACAAAGCTCGGCGTGGGTTTGCTTGCCGTAATTGACGGGACATTTTCCGGGGCAGAGAGATCCGGTGTGGAGGGCCTCCAGGACGGCTGGTGTGTCGGCTGGTATGCCCGCCCTGAAAAGGAGACGGTTCGCCCGGTAGGACAGTCCGTTGTCAATGGCGAGGGGCGTCGTGTTTTTGGGGATGGTCGGCGACACGAACGATTCATCAAGACCCGCCCAGCGACAAACTTCGCGGTGCGTCTTTCTTCCGTAGAGCGCCGGGCGAAAAAAGGGATAAAGCGCACCGGTCTTGAGGGCTTGGAGGACGGCTTCCTTTTCGGCGGGAACGCCCGCAGTCGAGAGACAGCGGTTTGCCCGCGCAGAAAGGCCGTTTGAAGGGGGTTTGGGTTTCATGGCAGGGGCTGCAAACCAGCGACGATCTGGCCGTAGGCACCGTTGGAAAGGAGTGCGCGGGCCCGCAAATCCAAGGCAATCTTGCCAGAAGTGACCTCAATCTTGCGTACGCTACAGGTGAACGTAGCGGGCTTAACCAGTTGAAACAACTGCAGATTGCCGCGAGGGGGAAACTCTTTGCGGATGCGACCAAAAGATTCGATTCTTGATTTCATGGCACGACTCGGTGTGCGGTTCGGCAAAACAGTAGCAAAATCCTCTGATGCGGTGAAGCGCGGAATTTGGCGAAGACACACGGCTTCCGGATGCGCCGTGGGCATTGGCCGCCATGTCCGCCAGGATCAGCCGGAATCTTGGTGGTCCTCCCAATTCCCGGCCTCGGTCACCACCTTCAGTCAGCCTTCACTTTGCCGGAGGTTACTGAGATGTCTTGCGAGCCTGCGCAATCTGCACCGGCAGGCACGTTTCCCTGGCCACCAACCGGTCAAGGCCGCGCAACCGCGCGCCGCCGCCTGCCAGGACAATGCCCTGTTCCGCCAGATCTACAGAAAATCCCGGCGGGCAACGTGCCATCGTCAGGCGAATGGACTCTAAAATGGCGGAAAGGGCCTCGTGGAACGCCTCCCGAATTTCTTGCGAGCCAACTGACACAGCCTTCGGCACACCCGTGCTTAAATCGCGCGCTTTGATTTCCATGCTTAACTCCTGCTCCAGCGGAAGGGCCGACCCGATTTGGATCTTGATCTCCTCCGCGGTACGTTGGCCAATCATGAGATTATAGGCGCGCTTCAGATGCGCGACAATTGCCCCGTCAAACGCATCCCCGCCCACGCGCAAGCTGCGACTGAAGACTATTCCATCGCGGGAATTGATCTGGATTTCGCAAGTGCCGCTTCCGATTTCAACATTAAGCATCTCCCACAACTTGCACCAGACTGCACCCCGGAGCAAGGGGAACAGAATGTCCCCAATGTTGTCCCAACTCCTGGTAGCCATTTTTCACGTACCAGCAAATAAAGAAAACCATGACAAAACATCTGAAGGCCGCCAAGCCCACAGTTGAGGAGCGTGGTCGTTCGTGATCAGGGTGAACCAAAAAAACTGCGCCAGCCTATGACCCTAACTTCACAACGTCTTCCTCCCCTCCGCCCTCGCCTTCGCCCATCTCGCTTTAGCCGCCGCTGAAAGCTTGGCCCTGACCGCTGGGCTGCTGCGCCAATCCTTCTTTCTAGTCGGCTTCGTTTTGGTTCCCTTTGCCTTGGCCCAGCGAATTTTCCGTGCCCTTGCCAAAGCCTTTATGAGTTTGCGTTTATGGGCGGCCGACATGTGATACTTGCGCTTGGCGGGAACAAGGGCTTCCTCAGTTGAAGGGGATTGAACTTCTCCTCCGCCAGCAATGGAATCGAGTTGGCCTTGCAGCGTCTCGATCTGCTCCTTGATAGTGATGATTTGGTGAAGTTGGGTTGTCGTTAAGTCTGTGAGTTTGGTCATGGCGGAATTTGTAATGCCGGGAGGGGTTGGGAGTCAATCGCGGATATGGCCGTTCTCAGGGACTACGGGGCGCAGTCAATGGCCGCCTCACTTCGATTTCGCCGTTGGCGGCAGGTCATACACAAACACCTCGGTGGTTGGAATTGCTATCCGAATCAAAGGCTCAACGGATTCCCATTTCCCACCCGCAAGGCCGCAACCGATTCGCGGCATGTGAATGGTTGCCCGCAATTTCCGCGCTTCGACAGCCAATATCGCCAAGCACTGCCTGAGCGCGGCGTAGCGGATTGGAGGAACACCGTCTTCGGTGCAAATTCCCCTTTGGGCAATCATGTTCGCCACCCAAATGCCGGGATCAACCTGGATCAGGGAGAGTGTGCCGAGCGCCAGACATCCCCGCGATTTCAGGTATTGCGCCTCTGGCTGAGGCCATCGCTTGGAGATGGCCAGGACAAAACCTGCGCCCCACGCGCCGATGTCATTACAGACATGGGCGATGATTTTGTTTCCAGATCCAATAGGATCGGTGGCGTCACCGGTGATGAATTGGATTTTCACAGCGCGTAAGTTCCATTGGCCTCGGGCAGTTCCATCGCATCAGCCAAACGTGTTCCCGTTCCAGCCCCAATGGCTGGCTTGGACATCGGTGAAGTTGAGGTAAATGCGGTTTGGCGGGGTGCCGAGAGCTTCGTGCAACAATTCGCAGACTCTCTTCGAGAGATTGCAGTTCACCTCGCCGGTCAACCCGCCGATGCTCCGGACGTCCACGAAGGCAGCGTCGCCCGGTCTGCCGGACATCTGCATGGCGGCTTGGCTGGCAGTCACCATGACGTATTGCTCCGGTTTGCCAATGGTTTCGGCGACGATTTTGGACAGAGAGGCCAGCAGGGCTTGCCGCTTATCCTCAGTCAGGGCAACGGTGGTTTCGAGTTTTAGGAGTGGCATATTTAATATCTTCCATCAGCGATTGATGGCCTGCATGCTGGCTTCAGGGTATCGCACGCCAGTGGCAGATCCAGGAGGCAGCGCGGACGAAATCTCTGTTATCTCCGCCGGGGTCAATTCCACGTTCAGCGCCGCGACGTTTTCTTCAAGATATTTCCGCCGTTTGGTGCCGGGGATGGGGACGATATCGCCGCCCTGGGCAAGCAGCCAGCCCAAAGCCAGTTGCGCCGCCGTGCATTTCTTCCGCATGGCCAGCGATTCAATCCGCTCCACCAGTTCCCGGTTGCGTACGAAATTCTCTCCCTGAAACCGCGGTGAGTTCCGGCGCCAATCCCCCGGCGGCAGGTCTTCCGTTTTCTTGAATTTCGCTGTGAGAAACCCCCTGCCCAGAGGGCTATAAGCCACAAAACCAATTCCCAGTTCCCGGCAGACCGGCAGGATTTCCGCCTCCACGTCGCGCGTCCACAGGGAATACTCCGTTTGCAATGCGCTGATGGGATGCACTTTCATGGCGCGGCGGATCGTCGCAGGCGCCGCTTCGGACAATCCGAGGTAATGCACCTTCCCGGCTCGAACCAGTTCGCTCATCGCTCCGACGGTCTCTTCAATCGGCACCTGGGGGTCCACCCGGTGCTGGTAGTAGAGGTCAATCTCATCCACGCCCAGCCGCCGCAGGCTGGCGTCACAG
>Ga0181518_10002347_pt1 | contig 18322 bp, 13 predicted proteins | sample PEATcosm2014_Bin_28_FD_119751 | JGI IMG/M metagenome (GOLD analysis project Ga0181518, IMG submission 119751) | Peatland microbial communities from MTU Mesocosm Facility, Houghton, MI, USA - PEATcosm2014_Bin01_60_metaG | ecosystem: Environmental > Terrestrial > Soil > Wetlands > Peat | place... | reverse complement strand
TCGTCTCGGACAAATCCCTGAAACGTGCGGGCGCGATCTTGCTCACGGCCGTCGTCGTAGCGGCCTATTGGGGTTACGTTCGAATCGTCGAGAAGCGGGCGGTATCGGAATTCTCGGGCCACCACGCGATCCGTGAAATGGCCTCCGGCTTGAGTCTCGGGGCGCTGCTATTTTCGCTGACGATAGGGGTGCTTGCCGCGCTCGGCGCGTATCAAGTCACGGGGAACAACGGTTGGCCGGTCATGCTTGCGACCATACCCGGATTCATTCTGTTTGGCGTACTCGAAGAAGTCGTCGTGCGCGGAATCATTTTCCGGATACTCGAACAATTGCTGGGAAGTTGGATCGCAATTGCGATCTCGGCGGCCGTTTTTGGGATGCTGCACCTTCTGAATCCCGGCGCAACGGTCTTGAACGCGGCGGCGGTCAGTATCGAGGCCGGCATTTTGCTCGCGGCCGCTTTCATGTTGACTCGTCGGCTTTGGCTCTGCATCGGCATCCATATTGCGTGGAACTTCACGCAGGGCGGAGTCTTCTCCGGCGCCGTATCGGGAGGCTCGACCACCGGTTTGCTGCAGGCGCGATTGGTGGGACCCAACTGGCTGACGGGCGGCGCATTCGGCGCAGAGGCATCGGTCGTCGCGCTGGCTGTTTGCGCGGCCGCCGGCATCCTGCTGTTGATTGCGGCCGCTAGAAGAGGCAATGTCGTCGTACCACGGTGGTCCGGCAGACACGCCCGCAGCCCCGTCGAAGCGCGTGCCGCGCAATAGATCGGGTGTGCCGCTGGGTTCGCGCAGCCGCCGATACCATCGATATCGAGTCTGAAAGTAACGGCGGCATGGACATATGGTCAATGCAGATCTCGGCCAAACGCCAGGATTGACGGCGTGCCCGCACCGCCCACCGTGTCCGGGCTGCCCACGGTTCGGTGAGCGCGACATCGCATCGGCTGCGCGCGCCACGCTCGATGCGCTGGCGCGCGCCCACGGCTTGCCCGAGGTTTCGGTGATTTCAGGCCAGACCGCCGGATTTCGCCTGCGCGCGCGACTCGCGATCCGCGGCCGGCTGGGCTCGCCGAAACTGGGACTGTTCGAGCTCGGTACCCACCGCGTGGTTCACATCCCCAACTGCAGCGTTCAGCATCCCTTGATCAATCGCGTCGCGGCCGTCGTACGGCGCGCGCTCGTCGACGCTCGAGTGACCTGCTACTCGGACAAAGCCCATTTGGGTCTCGCCCGCTACCTGCAGGTGGCCGTGGAGCGCAGCTCGCAAACTGCGCAGGTCGTAATCGTCGCGAATAGCCCGACACCTGAGCCCCTCGCGGCGTGTTTCGAGCTGATCCGCGAACGGCTCGGGTCCGAGCTGCACAGCCTGTGGTTCAACGGCAATGGCGAGCGCTCGAATACGATCCTAGGTCCCGACTTCCAGCATTGGTGCGGACCGGCGAGCGTCGTCGAACGTTTTGGCGGGGCCGCCGTGCACTATCCGCCGGGCGCGTTCGGGCAAAACAATCTCGAGATCGCGCAGCGCATCATCGAGCACGTGCGCGCGGAAATCCCGCAGGGCGCGCGAATCGCGGAATTTTATGCCGGTGTCGGCGCCATCGGCCTGTCGCTGTTGGCTCAGGCCTCCGAGATCCGAATCAACGAAGTCAACCCGCATTCGCTGCAGGGACTCGAGTTCGGGCTCGCAGAGCTCGACGCGGCGAACCGGGCCAAGATTTCGGTCGTCCCGGGCCCGGCCGGCGCGTCGCGCCTGACTGCGTCCGGCGCGCAGGTTGTGATCGCCGACCCGCCGCGCAAGGGCCTCGATCCCGAGTTGACCGATTATCTGCGCGAATACCCGCCCGAGCGTTTCGTCTACGTGAGCTGCGGGCTCGAGTCGTTTCTCGGCGACGCCGCGCGCCTGACCTCAAACCGCAAGCTACGCCTCGGTGCGCTGACCGCATACAATCTCTTGCCATTCACCGAACACGTCGAAACCGTCGCTCGCTTCGAGCGCGCGTGATGCCCTTGGGCCGGGTTTTGATCGCGAGCAAGGTGTGACTTGGCCGTGCAGAAAGCTAATCTTGGGGAAACCTCGGTTTCGAGGCATTGATGGATGACGGCGGTGATCAAACATGAACGAAACCCAAGCGTGGAAAATCGTGGGTGCCAACCTGCCGACGCTCGTGGGTCTGATGATCACGGTGCAGAAGGGCGCACAGGTGGATGTGTTCTGCGATCCACAGGGCAGGGATTCTTCGTTCTCGAGGCCCTCAGCCGAAGCGAACATCAAGCTGTGCGCCGTGACCGCGCCGGATCTCGAAGGCTCGTATGGCATTCGTCGCAAGGGGACCTCGTTCGTCACCGGCGATTGGGCGGCAAATTCGGCCCGGCGCGCTTCAAGAGGATGTTTCCCGGCTCGGCGATGCGGTATAAGCGAGCAGGGTACCCGTGGCGTGATTGAGTTCTATGGTCTGTTAACCAGGTGCTGACGTGGCGAAATTCGAGGTACATGACGTCATGCGCCTGCCCGGCCGCCCCGCCGGACCGGCGGTCGTTTTCGTCGGGCGTGCCATTGAGGGGAAGGTCGGCGCGGGCATGAAACTTTGGATCGAGGCCCATCCTCGACTCTACATCACTTGCGCGATCGAAGCGGTCGAGAACATGGATGGCGCGTCTGCCGGGGAATCTATAGTGGGGCTTCTATGCCCGGAGTCCGGTAAAGCGGATCCCAATTACTACTCGAATATGTGCCCTCCCGGCACCGTCATCGAGGTCATCGATCTGAGCGATGATGTCGATGACGATGCGGATTGATCGGCGAGGGACGCGGCGCAGCGGGGCGGCATCGGCGTCGATGCGCAATCAGGCGCGCACATCACAGGCGCGATTTTCCGGGAAGCTCAGTGTCGCGAAGCGGCTCACTTCGGCCTCTCCCAGCTTCTTCTGCGCGCGAATCTCGTTGACTATCTCGAGCGCCGTCTTCGTGCACGGCGGCAGTTCGGCGTCGCAAGCATGCAGTGGCGTCGTGCGCTGACCCCACCGGATCAAATGCGCGGAGAGCGTCAATCCGCCTCCGAACGCGGGCATCAGCACCAAGCCCCCGGGCGGCACGCGGCCTTCCTCGACGGCTTCGACCAGCGCGACCGGCGCCGTGGCCGAGCTCATATTGCCGTACTTCTGTACCGTCAGATACACCTTGTCCGCCCCCGCGCCAGCGCGCTTTGCGACAGCCTCGATGATGCGCAAGTTTGCCTGATGCGGCACGACCAGCGCGATGTCATCCATCGTCACGCGCGCGCGGCTCATCACGTCGAGGCTGGCCTCGCTCATGCCTTGCACAGCCTTGCGAAAGATTTCCTGACCGTCGAAGTCCCAGCTGGTCTGTCCGAACTGCACGCCCAGATTGGCATACATGGTCCCCATGCCGCGCACACGGAGGATCTGCCGCGAATCCGCATAACACTGGAGCTTCTCGGCGATGACGCCGGTTTCCTGCTCCGACGTTTGCAGCACCATGGCCGCCGCGCCGTCGCCGAACAGCACCGCCACATTGCGATTGTCCCAGTCCATGTACCGCGAAATCAATTCGACACCGATCACCAGCGCGTTCTTGACGATGCCGCTCTTGATCATCGATGAACCGATTGACAGCCCGTACATGAAGCTGGTGCACGCGGTGTTGACGTCGAATGCAGCCGCGTGAGTCGCACGGATGCGCTGCTGCACGCCGGAGGCGCTGTTGGGTACCGTCTCGTCGTTGCTGCAGCTGCCGTAGATCACGAGCTCGATGTCCTCGCCACGCATGCCGGCGCACGCGATCGCGCGGCGCGCCGCGGTGATTGCAAGTTCGATGCCCGGCACATGAGAGATGCGCCTCTCCTTCATGCCGGTCCGCGTCTTGATCCACTCGTCGTCCGTCGGCAGGAACGTCGCCAGGTCGTGATTCGTCAGGACGGCCGGTGGCAGGCACTTACCCCAGCCGACGATTGCAGCGTGAGTCACTAGAACTCCCCAAGCCATTTTGTTGTATCGCGCATTGTCGCCGATATGGGCGCAACCCGCACGCCTCATGGCGTCGACGCGGGACAGGCCGCGTTCCGGGCGTGTTATTGTGCGATCGTTCAATAGCTGTTGTGTGGGACCATCGACCAAGGCATAGTGGGCACCAGGGCGGCGGAAGTTCCGGGCCCGTGCGGCGGCAAGCCACAGCGAGGAAATCGTGAGCGACACTTCACCCGCGCGGCCCCGCGGCCGCGATGTTCGGCTGGCGCGGGCCCGCACGCCGCCCGCCAAGTATCCCTATATCCGCCGCAAGCTGCCGGTCGTCGAGCTGCTCAGCACCGAGGCGGTCGAGGTCATCGAGGCCAACGCCGAAACGATACTCGAGGAGATCGGCATCGAGTTTCGGCGCGATCCGGAGTCCTTGCGTCTGTGGCGCGGGGCCGGCGCCGACGTCACGGGTGAGCGCGTCCGCATCCCGCGCGGCCTCGCGCGGCAATTGCTCAAGACCGCGCCGCGGGAATTCACGCTGTATGCGCGCAATCCGGTGCGCAACGTGAGCTTCGGGGGTGACGCGACCGTGTTCTCGCCGGTTGGCGGGCCGCCGTTCGTCTACGACCTCGATCGCGGGCGTCGCTACGGCACGCTCGAGGATCTGCAGAATTTCATCAAGCTCGCGCACATGGCGCCGGCGATCCACTTTTCCGGCGGCTGCATGTGCGAGCCGATGGAGATTGCTGCGAACAAACGTCACCTCGACGTGCAGTATTCGTTCTTCCGATACAGCGATCAGGGCTGCGAGGCGACGCCCGAGACGCCCGGCCATGCGCGCGACGCCATCGGCCTTGCCCGCGTGCTGTTCGGCGCAGAATATCTCGAGACGCACCCCGTGGTGCTCGGAAATATCAACTCGAATTCGCCGCTGGTGTTCGACGGCCGAATGCTCGGGGCACTGCGCGAGTTCGCGGGCGCCAACCAGGGCACGATCATTGTACCGGCGGTGCTCGCCGGGGCGATGGGGCCGGTGACCGCCGCCGGCTGCCTCACCGAGATCCTCGCCGAGACCTTGGCCGGCATGGCGTTGACCCAAATCGTGCGGCCCGGCGCCCCGGTGATTTTCGGATCCTTTGTCGGAGCGATTTCGATGCGCACCGGTGCGCCGACCTTCGGCACGCCGGAGGCGACCCAGATGATATTCGCGACCGCGCAGCTCGCGCGGCGCCTCGGCGTGCCGTGCCGTAGCGGCGGATCGCTGTGCTCCTCGAAGATCGCCGATGCGCAGGCCGCCTACGAGAGCGCGCATACACTGCTGCCGACGCTGCTCGCCGGCGTCAATCTCGTGACTCACGCGGCGGGCTGGCTCGAAGGCGGCCTGGTCGCCGGCTACGAGAAGTTCGTCATGGATGCCGACCAGCTCGCGATGATGCAGGCCTTGTCGCAGGGCATGGACCTGTCGGAGCGCGGGCTGGCGCTCGACGCGTTGCGCGAAGTGGGCCCCGGCAGCCACTTTCTCGGATGTGAGCATACACAGGCGAACTTCGAAACGGCCTTCTACCAATCGACGATTGCGGATTACTCATCTTACGAGCAATGGTCGATGGAAGGCAGGCTATCCGCGGAACAGCGTGCCAATGGGGTCTGGAAGAAGATGCTGGCCGAGTACCAAGATCCGGGCATTGACCCGGCCGCCGACGAAGCGATGCTCGCGTTCATCGCCGCGCGCAAGGCGGTGCTCACCGACGCCGTGGAGGAGGACTAGGCCGGGAATGTTGCAATGCCGGTGCGTCGCGAATAGGCTGCATCGGCAAAGCAAAAAAAGGCGAGGGGACGCCGATGGCGGAACGCCCGGATCAGGTCAGCCAGTTGTTGCAGCAATGGATCAACGGGGATCAGGAAGCCCTCGGTGCGGTCGCGCCGGTGATTTACCAGGAGCTGCGGCGTCTGGCGCATTACCACCTCAAATCGGAACGCGCGAATCATACGCTGCAGAGCACGGCGCTCGTCAACGAAGCCTTCATGCAGTTGCTCGGCAGTCAACCCGCCGAATTGCAGAACCGCGCGCACTTCGTGGCGATCGCTTCACGCCTGATGCGCCAAATACTGATGCAATATGCGCGCAGCCGCCGGGCCAACAAGCGCGATGGGGGATGCCGGATCGCCTTGGAGGATATTGCGGAACTGCCCATCGCCGGCGATGAGGAACTCGTGGCCTTGGACGATGCCTTGGAGGAGTTGACACGCATCGATGAACGACAGGGCAAGATCGTGCAGATGAAATTCTTCGGTGGACTGACTGCGCCCGAAATCGCCGAGGTGCTCGGCATCTCGTTGGCGACGGTCGAGCGGGACTGGGCCACGGCGCGGATCTGGTTGCGTCGGGAAATGAGCCGAGCCGCATCGCCGTGAGTCTGCCCAGTTGGGCGCACGTGAAGGAACTGCTGCACCAGGCGCTTGCCTTGGGCCCGGAAGCGCGCGCGAAGTTCCTCGATGAGGTCTGCGGGTCGAATGCGGCGCTACGCACGGAACTCGAGTCGCTGCTATCGGTCGGCGACGAGCTCAACGCCGGCTTTCTGGAAGCGCCGACGCCCCAATTCAGTGCGGACGGCGAGGGACTAGGGGCCTTGGGGTTGGCCGAGGGGCAGCTGTTCGCCGAGCGGTTTCAACTCGTGCGCAAGCTCGGCGAAGGCGGTATGGGGCAAGTGTGGCTCGCCGAGCAAACCGCGCCGGTGCGCCGACCGGTGGCCTTGAAGCTCATCAAGGCGGGTATGTACGACGAGACGGTCGTGCATCGGTTCCAAGCGGAGCGGCAATCGCTCGCGATCATGGATCATCCGGCGATCGCCAAGGTATTCGATGCCGGCATCACGCCGCAGGGTCAGCCGTACTTCGTCATGGAATACGTGCCGGGGCTGCCGATCACCGAGTATTGCGATCAGCACAAGCTCAACATCCGGCAGCGTCTCGACCTCTTCATCCAGGCCTGCGACGGCGTGCAGCACGCGCACCAGAAAGCGATCATTCATCGGGATCTGAAACCGGCCAACATTTTAGTCGTTGAGGTGGACGGCAAACCGGTACCGCGGATCATCGACTTCGGCCTCGCCAAGGCGACGACCGCGCCGCTGACGGACCAGACGCTCTATACGCGCTTCGGGCAGTTCATGGGAACCCCGGGCTATATGAGCCCCGAGCAGGTCAATTCGAACATCCGCGATATCGATACACGCACCGACGTCTACTCGCTCGGCGTGATTCTCTACGAATTGCTGACCGGGATGCAGCCGTTCGAGGTCAAGGGGCGGCAGCGGCCCTCGCTCGAGGAGTGGCTGCGCCAGCTGCGCGAGGAGGAGCCGCGGCGTCCGAGCAGCAAGCTCGGAGCGGACCGGGACTCATCGACCGAGGCCGCTGCCGTGCGCGGTACCGAGGCGAGACAATTGGTAAGCCAGCTGCGCGGGGATCTCGATTGGATCACGATGAAGGCGCTCGAGCGCGATCGGGAGCGCCGCTACGGCGCACCCTCGGAGCTAGCGGCCGACCTGCGCCGCTATTTGAATCACGAGCCGATCGTGGCCCGCCCCGCGAGCGTCGCCTATCAGCTCGGCAAGTTCGCGCGGCGCCATCGCCTCGCGGCGATCGTCGCAGCAATCGTGACGGCTCTCGCGATCGCAACCTCGGGCGCCGGATTGATCGCGGTTCGACAAAACCACGAGGCGAAATACCAGGCGGCGCAGGCGCTGCAGGCCCAGGCGCGGCTGCTGACGATGGCCGCCGCGCAGCGGCTCAAAGATGCCGACATTTCTGGCGCGCAGGGCATCATCCTCGAAGTACTGACGAACCCCGCATTCACCCAAGCATATACGCCGGCGGCCATCAGCGTTTTTCAGGATGTCCGCGCGGCCGACGCACAGCGCGCCGTGCTGTTCGGACATGGCGCAATCGTATACATGGCCGCCTATTCGCCCGACGGTTCGCAGATCCTCACGGCATCCGGAGACAAGACGGCGCGGATCTGGGACGGCCGCACGGGCGCAGCGCAGGCCGTGCTCTCCGGCCATACCGGCGTTATCTATAGCGCCGCCTATTCGCCCGATGGGACTCGCATCGTCACCGCATCGGATGACCAGACGGCACGAATTTGGGATGCGCGCTCAGGGAAGCAGCTGGCTGTGCTCGCGGGACATAGTCGTTTGCTTTGTTCCGCCGCTTATTCGCCCGACGGCGCACGTATCGCCACGGCGTCGGGCGACAAAACCGCGCGCATCTGGGATGCGCGCACCGGCGTGCTGCTGCGCGTGCTCGCAGGTCACGCAGACGTGGTTCAGTCCGCGGCCTTCTCTCCCGACGGCGCACGCATCGTCACCGCGTCGTCGGATAAGACTGCGCGGATCTGGAATGCACGGACCTGGGCGCTGCTCGCCGTGCTTGCCGGGCATGACGATGCTCTCTCCAGTGCCGCGTATTCGCCGGATGGCACTCGCATAGTCACCGCTTCGGGTGATAAGACCGCGCGTATCTGGGACGCGCAAACGGGAGCACCGCTCGCCGTGCTCTCCGGCCACGGCAAGTATGTCAACTCCGCCGCCTACTCGCCTGATGGTGCACAAATCGTGACCGCATCCGGTGATAGGACGGCGCGAATCTGGGATGCGCAAACGGGGGCGCCACTCGCGGTATTGCTGGGGCACGGCGGTATAGTAGATTCCGCTGCCTACTCGCGCGACGGCTCACGCATCGTGACCGCGTCGGACGACAGGACCGCGCGGATCTGGGACACGCATCCTGGCGCAACGTTCGCGGAACTATCGGGCCATAGTGGTTTCATTTTTTCGGGTGCGTATTCCCCCGACGGTGCGCGGATCGTTACCGCGTCGACCGACAATACCGCGCGCATTTGGGATGCGCACTCGGGCAAACAGCTCACCGTACTTTCCGGCCACGGCGATAACGTCGTCGCCGCCAACTATTCGCCCGACGGTGCGCATATCGTCACCGCATCAATGGACAAGACAGCGCGGATCTGGGATGCGCGCACCGGTGAGCCTCTCAGGGTGCTCGCGGGCCATGGTGATTTTGTAAGAGCCGCGGCCTATTCGCCCGACGGGGCTCATATTGTCACCGCCTCAAACGATAAGAGCGTACGGATCTGGGATGCGCACTTAGGGAAGCAGCTCGCGCTGCTCTCCGGTCATCGAGATGTGGTTGCTTCCGCAACGTATTCGTCGGACGGCGACACAATCGTCTCCGCGTCCCAGGATAGAACCGCACGCATCTGGGACGCGCGCACGGGCACCCAGCTCGCAATGCTTTCGGGCCACAGCGGTACCGTGTATTGTGCCGCGTACTCGCCCGACGGCACGCGCATCGTCACCGCTTCCGGCGACAAGAGTGCGCGCATCTGGGATGCGCGCACGAGCGTTCAGATTGTCGCGCTGTCCGGCCATGGCGACCGCGTCAGGTTCGCCGCGTACTCGCCCGACGGCGCGAGAATCGTGACGGCGTCGCAAGATGGCACGGCGCGCATCTGGGATGCAGCCACGGGTGCACAGCTTGCGGCGCTCATAGGGCACCGTGACGCCGTCTATTCCGCAGTCTATTCGCCTGATGGCTCGCAGATCCTGACCGCCTCGCTCGACAAGACTGCGCGCATCTGGGATGCGCGCGTTCCCACTGGAGTTTCAGCGCAAATTCTGTGGGCCGCCGCAGCACAAACGGATCTGCTGGCCGACGCGGATCGAACACAATTGGGTATACCGCTTGATCCGCGCGTTCGAGTTTGGCCGACGCCGGAACCAGCCTGTGGTCAGGCCGCAGCGCCCTACGATCCGGACCGTCTGACATCCGGTGCGTTGCTCGAGAATATCGCGGTAGACATCGCCAAGCCGGCCTGTACGGCGGAGGTCAGCAAACCGCAACACGACGCGCGTTTGGACTATCAGATGGGGCGCACCCTGTTCGCCGCCGGCGATGCGAGCGGTGCGCGACAACAGTTCGAGACCGCCGTGGCGAAGGCGTATCGGGCGGCACGAATCGATCTGGCCGACCTGCTCGTGAACGCGTCGGCGGGGAAGCTCGATCCCGGCCGCGCGGTGTCGCTCTATGAGCAGGCCTGGCAGGAGGGCGTGCCGATCGCGGCCTTCAATCTGGGCCATCTCTACGAACACGGGGTGGCGGCAGACGTCGGACTCGCGAGCACCGCCGTTGCCCGAGACGAGCCAAAAGCATGGCAGTGGTATCAGAAAGGCGCGGATGCCGGGGAGCCGAACGCACTGGCGCGCATCGCAGAGCGCGAGGAAAACAGTGCGCTTGTGCAGACCGACACCAAATCGCGCAATGCGCGACTACTGCAAGCCTTCAGGCTCTACGCGGCGGCGGCCGAGGTGGCTCGCGAGGAGGCTTGGCCCGAGGATGCCTGGAAGCAGTGGCGCTATCGGCGTGCTTCACTCGCCCGCGTACTCGCGCAGCAGGGCATGATGCAGCAGGTGGCGGATGCGTACGGCGCAATGCTCGACAAAGCTCGTGCGCGGCACGCCGGCATCATTGCAGCGGATTGACGCCTGGTTCCACTCGAGGCCGCCAAGCGCGCCGCTTGGGCCCATTCTCGCCGGCTGAAAAAATTTCCTGCCCGATGAGGGGTTTGACCCCCGCTTTGCACATCTCTCCTCGTACAAACGGATTTCGGAGCGCGCGCCGCCGGAGCGGAGGGGAATGTGTCGACCAATCTCATCAGACGGCTCATCAATTGGTGGCCGCCGTTCTTGTTCTCCGGCATCCGGGTCAAGAGTATTGCGCCGGATTGGCGCCACATCGAGGTCGCATTGCGCCTGAGGTGGTGGAACCGGAATGCGGTCGGAACGATGTTCGGCGGCAGCCTGTTCGCGATGATCGATCCATTTTATCCATTGATGCTGCAACATAATCTTGGTCCCGGGTACACGGTCTGGGTCAAGTCCGCCGCCATCGAGTTCATGGCTCCGGGCCGCAGCGTAGCGCTCGCGAGCTTGCAATTGTCGGCCGAGATGCTGGATGAAATTCGTGCGGCGACCGAAGGCGGCAAGAAGTATCTACCGGCATTCTCGGTAACGATCACCGATCCGCAGGGCAAGCCGATCACCCAAGTCAACAAACTCCTGTACGTGCGGCGCAAGCGGGCGGCGAATTGAAATGAACCGCATGACGAAGTCCAATTGTCGCTACACGGAATTCTCGGTCCACCGGAGTCCACTCGGTTGTGAAGTCAACGTCAACTCCATCGGTACGGCGAGAGCGCTGTTCTTGAAGCAAACCCAACTGCGCTACCGGCCATTGGCCGCGCTGGTGCGCAGCGCAGTCAAACACCGCGTGATGATCGTCGCCGACGGCGAGGAGTGGAGGCGGACTCGCGACGCGATCACGCCGCATTTGGCAGCGGTGCCGATCGCGCGAGAATACGCGCCGGTCATCAAGACCGCCGCGGAGACAATCTTCGACAATTTGGTCGAACGCTCGGCCGGCGCGGCCGCAGCGCCGGCACTGATCGACATCGACGTCGAATCCCTGATGCGCGTCGTGATCTCGGCCGTCATGGGATATGTGCTGTTCGGCGAGGTTCTATCCCTGAGCGAGGCGGAATACCTCGATAAAACCTTGAGCAAAGCGACTCAGATGGTCCGCGGCAATATACCGAGTCTGATCAACACCGTCATCGCGGCCGCATTGCATCTGTTCAATTGTTCGGAGCATCAGCCCTTCCTATTTCCCAGGGAGCAGCGCAAGGCCGTCAGGCATCTCCTGGGCTGGATCGGTGCCAAAATCGATGCGGCAGAGCTTGCCGGCGCGACGGTACCGCTGCTCGAGAGTTTGAAATCCCGATTCGCCGATCGCGGGCCGGCGGCGCAGAGGCGCTGTATCGTGGCCGAATATTCGATGATGTTCGTCGCCGGCATTGAAACGACGGCGGCTGCGCTGACGTTCGCGATCGCCGAAATCGCCAACAATGCCTCGGTGTGCGATGAGGTCATCAAGGAAGCGCGGCGGGAGGCAGAGGCCGAATTCGACGGCGAAGCCTTGACGCTTCGATATCCATACATTTACCACGTGCTGCGCGAGACCTTGCGCCGGCATACGATCGTCCCGACGATGCTGCGCGAGGCCGAGAGCGACCAACAGATCATCGGAAAGAGGGCCGGCGATGATTCCGGCGAGACCGTCGAATTCGGCGAGACCGTCAAGATCAAGCGCGGGTCCGTGCTGCGATATTTGCCCGTACAGGGCAATATGCGCCGAAGCATTTGGGAGCACCCGCATCGGTTCGATCCCGACCGCTTCGGTCGGCCGCTGACCGCGGAACAGAAGAAGAGCCATCACACGTTTGGCCTGGGGCCACAAAGCTGTCCAGGGCGCGCGATGGCGATTACCGAGACCATTTTGATTCTGAAGACATTCTTCGAACGCTTCGACCTCGAACACAAGACAATCACGCAAAATATTTCCATCGAAAGAAATGTTCTTCTGACGATTCGGCCCGTGGGCGTGAGCGCGAGAGTCCGCGCCGCGGCACGCCGTACCGAGCAACGCTCGCAGGGTTAGCGATTCGGAAGTCGAGCCCGGCCGAAATATTTTTTGTGATCGATGAAGGGTTTGATCCCCGTTTTGCACAATTCCCCATGAGCAGCGGGATTTCCGCAGCAAAACTCAGGGAAGAGCCACAATGAAACGTGAACACTTTGTCGCCATGGCATCGGGTTTGATGCTGACCATTCTTGGTGCCGGTTCGGCGATTGCGGTGAACCCGGACAAGCCCCCTGCGCTGATTGCGGATTACGGCAAGCTGCCGCTCGCCTTTGAAGCCAACGACGGTCAGGCGGATGCGCGGGTCAAGTTCCTCGCGCGGGGCCGGGGATATGCCCTGTTTCTGACCGGCAATTCGGCGGTGCTGACGTTGCCGAAAGCGACCGACTTGCCGAGGCCGAGCACGTTCCTGCGTATGCAGCTCATGGGCGCGAATGTCAACGCAGCCGTGACGGGCGCGGAGAAACTCGCGGGCAGAAGCAACTACTTCATCGGTAACGATCCGCAGCAATGGCGCACGAATCTGCCGAATTACGCTGAGGTCAAATACGCCGGCGTTTACCCCGGTGTCGACCTGGTTTACTACGGCAATCAGAGCGGGCAGCTCGAATATGATTTCGTCGTAGCACCGGGTGCGGACACGAGCGCCATCCGGTTCGAAATTGCGGCAAACAGCGACGACGGCGCCAAAGGCGCGCGGCGCACGCCGATGCGGATCGCCGCCGACGGGGATTTGGTGGTCAAGGTCGGCGGCGGCGAGATTCGGTTCCACAAACCGCTCGTGTACCAGGACGTCGCGGATGGCATAGCCGCCAGCCAGGGCAAAGATTTGCGCACACCCGCGGGACACCGCCGGCTTTCGCAAGGCCACTTCGTGCTGCAGGCGTCAAACGAGGTCCGCTTTGCGCTCGGCCCTTATGATCACAGCAAAGCGCTGGTTATCGACCCCGTGCTCACGTATTCGACCTACCTCGGTGGCGCGGGCACGGTCGAGGGCCTCGGCATCGCCGTCGATGCCGCCGGCGACGCCTACGTCACGGGCATCGCGGACACGATTGCCTTTCCCGTCGCGAATGCGCTGCAGCCGAATCCGGGCGGTTCTGGCGACGCATTCGTGACGAAGTTCAATCCCGCCGGTTCGGCGTTGATTTACTCCACATATCTGGGCGGCTCTCTGGCTGACTGGGGCACAGCCATCGCCGTCGATGCCGCCGGCAACGCCTACGTGACCGGCACAACGCAGTCGTCCAACTTCCCGACCGTGAACCCCGTCCAGCCCACGAACCCGACCTTCAACAACGCAAATGCATTTGTTTCGAAGCTGAATCCCACGGGTTCGGCTCTCGTCTACTCCACTTATCTCGGCGGCGCCACCGGGGGCGCATCCGGCAATGCCATCGCGATCGATACCTCGGGCAACGCCTACGTGGCGGGACTAACGGCGGCCAGCGACTTTCCGACCGTCAATGCGCTGCAGACGACGAATAAGACGAGTCCTCCGAGTACCGGCACCGGCTTTGTCGCGAAGTACAACGCTGCCGGGTCCGCACTGATCTATTCGACCTACCTGGGCGGCAGTGTCGAGGACCTCGTCAACGGCATCGCCGCCGATTCCGGCGGTAACGCTTACGTCGCGGGTCAAACGGAGTCCGCCGACTTCCCGACAGCCAATGCGTTCCAAGCCGCATGCCATGATTGCCCGGCAATCTTCAACGCCTTCGTCTCGAAGATCAATCCGGCCGGCTCGGCGCTCGTCTACTCGACCTTCCTGGCTGGCAGCGACACGACGATTGCCGAAGCCATTGCGCTGGACGCTTCCGGCGACGCTTACGTGACGGGAACGACGACGTCGACCGATTTTCCGACCGTGAACCCGCTGCAAGCGACCAACCGTGGCTCCAGCAATGTGTTCATAACGAAGTTCAATCCCGCCGGCTCGGCCTTGGTCTACTCCACCTACCTGGGCGGCAGCGGCAATTCAGACGACTTCGGCCGCGGCATCGCCGTCGATGCCACCGGCATGGCCTACGTCGTGGGGAACACCAATACGATCGACTTCCCCACCGTGAACCCCGTGCAGGCGACAAACCTAGGGGGAGTGGGAATAGACACCGGGTTTGTGGCGAACCTCAATGCGACCGGTTCTGCCTTGGTCTATTCCACGTACCTGGGGGGCAATTCCGGTGACCGGGCCATGGCCGTCGCCGTGGACACGTCTGATAACGCCTACGTGACAGGTTGGACGATGTCGGCCGACTTCCCGACGACCGCGAACGTGTTCCAGCCGGCCCTCAGCGGCACCGAAAACGCTTTTGTGGCGAAATTTCCAGCGGGCGCCCCCCCACCCCCGGCGCCGACGGTCACGATCTCGGTCGCTCCCACGACGATTACGGTCGGGCAGAGCACTATGCTGACCTGGGGCGCGACGAATGCGACGTCCTGTACCGCGAGTGGTGCCTGGAGCGGCACGCAAGCGACGAGCGGCACGCTGAGCGAAACCCCCGCGCAAAGCGGAGCCAGCACCTATACGCTGACCTGCACCGGAGCCGGCGGCAGTGCGCACGCATCGGCCGTGGTGACGGTCAACGCCGCGGCCGCGGCGCCGACGGTCACGATCTCGGCCGCCCCCGTGACGATCACGGTCGGACAGAGCACCATGCTGACGTGGGACGCGACGAATGCGGCGTCCTGTACCGCGAGCGGTGCCTGGAGCGGTGCGCAAGCGACGAGCGGCACGCTGACCGAGACGCCGGCGCAAAGCGGAGCCAGCACCTATACGCTGACCTGCACCGGAGCCGGCGGCACCGTGCACGCCACGAGTGTCGTGAACGTTGCCGCGAGCGCAGAAGTTGCGACGGTCACGATTCTATCCGGGAAAGCCGGAGGCGGCGGCATGGACCTCTGGAGCCTGCTGAGTTTGGGCCTGCTCGTGGCCTACCGCATGCGCCGCCTGCGGAGGCCGGCGCTTCTCGGCACGCTCGCGGTTCTCGCGGCGGTCGCGTTACTGGCGGCGGCCGCGCCGGTATCCGCGCAGCAAGCATCACCGGACGCGCAATTCCGGTGGGACCAGACTTACGTGGGGATCCGGGCCGGCAGCGGCACCTACTGGGAATCCTCGCGGCAACTCGATGCGGACCTCGTCGCGGACGGCCAGACCGGCACGACGACATCGATCGATCAGCACCGGACGAGCGGCGTCGTATACGCGGGCGTACCGTTTTACAAGTTGCTGTCCTTGGAACTCGGTGTCGCGGACCTCGGCATGTACCCCGTCGGGATCTCGACGACGAGCGCCAATATTGCGCAGCTCGCGCAAACCGTCGTTCGTAAGCTGTCGCCGGCCGGACGGGCGCTGACTTTGAATCTGGCGGCTCCGCTCGACATCAACGGCTGGTTGGCGTTCGAACCGCGAGTCGGGCTTATGGGCTACCAGTCGACGCAAGAGGTGTATACCCCCGTTGGCACCTACTCTCACGATCGCGAAGGCGCAGGAATCGATGCGGGCTTTGCCGTACTGCTGCGTCCGACGCGCAGCCTGTATATCGGCGCGGGACTCGACTGTTTCGATATCGACGGTCGGTGCACGGTCTTGTTGTACTCGGCCGAAATCGAGTACCACTTCGGTCGGTGAGCGCGATCCGACGGGAGAGCACGACGTTGTTCAAATCAGCTCGATCTCCACGAAACGAAATTCGTGGGGGTTCACGTTGACGACATTGTGCGCGACGCCGGATTTGCGCGCATAAGAGGCGCCGGCCTCGAGACGCACCTCCCTCGCACCGGTCGGCTCCTCCAACCGTAAACTGCCGTTCGTCAACGGCACGACGACGTAGTCGTGCGCGTGCACGTGGTGTCCGGTCTCGGCGCCGGGAGCGAAGCGCCATTCGGTGACGATCACCCGCTCGTTATGGACTTGTACGATCGAGGTCGCTTTCACCTATTCGACCGCCGTGCGCAAAGTCCTGGAAAGGTAGCTGGCGTTCGAGTTGATGCAGAAATCGATTTGGGAATTGTGGTCCCCGGTCCCGATCGCTTTGGCATGCAGCAGAATCCGAAGCTGCTTGCCGGGCTCGACGGGCAAGTCGAATACGAAGCTGCGCGTATCGTCGATGGGGACGTGCATCGTGTCCTTATAATTGGGCTCCATCGAAACGATGGCAATGCCCTTGAGATATTCATCGCCGATATCCAGGCTGACCAGCTTCTGCGCGACGGTGGCATGATTGTCGATGGTCGCCGTGATGACGAACTCATCCCCGCTTTTGACGACCGGCGGCGCCTGGACGTCAACATCGATGTCCTTCGGGCTGCTACACCCACACGTCAACGCCGACAGGAGGATCAGCAAGAACGAGAATTGTGCTGCTTTCATGCTGTTACTTCCTCAATCCGTTGAGTTTCGCCAAGAAGCAAGCCGGATGCTTAGAATAGTTCATACCCGAGACGCAGACAATGCCGCAATCACGGCGGCGGCCGCGAAGCGGGGCCGGCGAGAAAAAAACATGCTGCGAAAACGGTAGGGCTGACGCATCATGACCGGCGGGGAGATTCGGCACTGTCGAGCTGACGGCGACGAGGGGCGTATGGGTCAAGACGTGATCATCGAGACACGCGATCTGACCAAGGAGTTCAAGGGCTTCGTGGCCGTGAACAACTGCAATCTGAGCGTGCGGCGAGGCGAAATTCACGCTCTGATCGGCCCCAACGGCGCCGGGAAAACCACGTTCTTCAATTTGCTGACGAAGTTCCTGACACCGACACGCGGCACGATCATCTACAACACGGTGGACATAACGGCCAGGAGCCCCGCGGAACTCGCGCGCGGCGGCATCGTCCGCTCCTTCCAGATGTCGGCGGTATTCCCGCACATGACGGTTCTCGAGAATGTGCGCCTTGGCCTGCAACGCCAGCTCGGGACCTCGTTCCACTTCTGGAGGCCGGAAGCGAGCCTCGCGGTTCTCGATGCGCGTGCCATGGATCTGCTCGAGTCGGTGGACCTCGGCTCCTTGGCCCAGGTGGTCGCGGTCGAACTGCCCTACGGACGCAAACGCGCACTCGAAATTGCGACGACATTGGCAATGGACCCGCAGCTCATGTTGCTCGACGAACCGACACAGGGCATGGGTCACGAGGACGTCGACCGCGTGACGGCTCTGATCAAGAAAGTGTCGGCGAGGCGCACGACGCTCATGGTCGAACACAACATGAAGGTTGTCTCCACGATCGCCGACACGATCACGGTGCTGCAACACGGACAAATCATCGACAGCGGGACTTACGCGCAGGTCTCGCGAAATCCACTCGTGATGGCTGCGTACACGGGATCGGCCGAAACCGCTTTGGGGGGTGCGCACTGATGGCGGCCGAATACCTGCGCGTGACCGACTTGCACGCCTTCTACGGCGAGTCGCACATCCTCCATGGTGCGGATTTCCACGTGAACCAGGGCGAGGTCGTGACGCTCCTGGGGCGCAACGGCGCGGGCCGTACGACCACTCTGAAGGCGCTCATGGGGCTCGTCGGCAGCCGGTCGGGTTCGGTGATGATCAACGGCCGGGAAGCGATCGACATGCCGGCACGCCGCATTGCGCGTCTCGGCGTCGGCTACTGTCCCGAGGAGCGCGGTATCTATTCGAGCCTGTCGACCGAGGAGAATCTCGTGCTGCCGCCCACGGTCGGATCGGGGGGCATGCCGCTCGCGGAAATCTACGCATTGTTTCCGAATCTGCACGAACGGCGCAAAGCCCAGGGCTCGCGCCTCTCGGGCGGCGAACAGCAGATGCTCGCCG
>Ga0181518_10002342_pt1 | contig 18330 bp, 8 predicted proteins | sample PEATcosm2014_Bin_28_FD_119751 | JGI IMG/M metagenome (GOLD analysis project Ga0181518, IMG submission 119751) | Peatland microbial communities from MTU Mesocosm Facility, Houghton, MI, USA - PEATcosm2014_Bin01_60_metaG | ecosystem: Environmental > Terrestrial > Soil > Wetlands > Peat | place... | reverse complement strand
GTTCACCGTGCGATTGCTGATGGCGGCGAGCACGGGCGGCGTGTTGGCGGGGATGGTGAGGGCGATGGTAGTCGTGTGGCTGATCGATCCGCTCGTGCCGGTGATTGTCACGGTCGATGTGCCGGTGGTTGCGGTGTTGGATGCCGTGAGCGTCAATACGCTCGTTCCGATTGTCGGGTTCGTGCCAAATGTCGCTGTTACGCCGCTCGGAAGGCTGCTTGCGCTTAACGTAAAACAGCTGTTTAAGCCATTGGTCGGAGCCACGGTAATTGTGCTCGTGCCGATCGACCCGCTGTTCACTGTCAGACTGGTCGGATTCGCCGACAGGCTGAAGTCCGGCGAAGGGGTATTCCAGGCCACGGAATCAATGTAGCAGGTGCCTGACCAGGCGGCGCCTGTCGTAAATTCAATGCCAAGGTTCTGCAACGGCGTTACGTCGGTCGGCGGCACCGTCAAGGTGATCGTATTCCAAGCGTTGGCAGTCAGACTCCCATACCAGCTACTGGTCCAGTTCCAATTGTAGTCCTGCAAATAGGGCTGGATCGTGGTGATTTGACTGCCGCTGGGCATCCAGACATGGAAGGTAATCGTCGTGCCGGCGGTTACATCCACGTCGCCCACAGACACGGACGATGTGCCCGCTGCCGTGCCGTTGAAATTCACAGCAAGCGACTGCCTGCCCGCAAAGTGCTGCGCGGTTGAAGTCGCGATTCCAGCGATTGGACTGCCACCTGCTGCCCATCGCTGCGAATCGGTTTCGAAGTTGAATTGCGCGGGATCCGGATTGACGCCGGGTGTCGTCGCGTGGGCCTCGGGTGAAAAACCTGACGGCCCGGAGCTATTGACGGCGACCACCTGGTAGTAATAGGTGGTGCCGCTATTGAGACCGGTATCGGTATAGGATGTGCCGGTGATGCCGGTGACGACCGGATTAGTGCTCTCGTAACCGGATTCCGCTGCCCGGTAGAGATCATAGCTGGTGGCTCCGCTGCCGGCAGTCCAGGACAAGGCCACCTGGCCGTTGCCGGCCGTCGCGGTGAGGCTGGACGCAGTGTAGGGGGCGCCGTTCGGAGGCGGAGGCGCGATTCCACCGGTCAACACAGAAACAGCTTGCGGGTCATTAACCGCGCCCGTGGTCCAGTCGAATGGACTGCCAGGGGTGCTCCAATAAAACGGACTCAGTCCGTGGACATGAGCGGAATCAACAACATACTTGTTCCAATAGTACGCGGAAGCACTATTATAGGCTGCCTCCGTTCCTGTAAGGAACGACTTCGCCGCAGCCTGAAATTCGCCCACCATCACAGGGATGCCCTTGCTGACATACTGGTCGGTCAGTTGTTGGAATCCCGAATCTATGTAGCCTTCTTCGGGCTGGGTGGCGTTGCGAGTTGGGTCTCCGGAATAATGGTAAGCCGGTCCCCAGAAATAGTACATTATGCCCCACGATGCATCGCTGGTCAACTGCGTGAACTGAAACGGCGTGTAGCAATGATATTCGACCATCAGTCGATTGGTGGTTGGGTCCGTCGGCAGGGAATTCAACCACGACGTGTCCCCGCCGCCTTGCAGCACCAGCCAGCGGTTGGTGTTATTGCCGCCGACGCCGCGAACCGCGTTGACGAAAGTCTGATAGTAAAACATCAATGTGTCCATCTCTTCGGGACTGCCCACGGTGGGTTCGTTCGCGGCGGCAAAGAGCAAATGGTTGTCATAATCGGCAAAGGTGGTTGCGATCTGTGTCCAGTAGGCGTTCATCTTCGCGTTGATGGTGGGATCGACATTGGTCCCAATTACCAGCCAGCCGCCGTCCCAGTGATCGTTGATGACGACATACATTCCCGCGGCGATAGCCCAGTCAACCGCCTGTTTGACCTGCGCCATATAGCTGGCACTGATTTGGTAGTTGGTTTGGTTGGCATTGGAGTCCCACGCGCATGGGATACGAACGGCGTTAAACCCGGCGTTGGCGGCAGTGTAGAACGGCGCCGCGGTCGGATACGAATAGCCCCAAATGGCTTCCAGTGAATTTCCCAGGTTCCACCCGTATGTTGGATTCGGCAGTGGCGTGGAGGCTGAAATATTGGTGGCCGCCGCTCGCAGGCCAAGATCAAACACCGCGTCAAACTTGTGGCTGCTGCCGGTGGTGATCGTGCCGCCGCTGATGGGAATGGTCGCAATTTCGCCGCCGGCGTAAGCATTCGTGGCCACGGCCAGTGCCGCCCAGCCGCCGCCGGACGGCTGGATGCCGAACGAAAACGCATAGGTTTGGTTCGTGCCCAGCGGCACGTTCAGCCCGCTCCATTTCAGCCAGTCGCCGTCGGTGAAGCCGGGATTCGGCGCGCTGAACGTGATGAGCAACGTCGCCGTGCTGCCGCTCATCGAATAAATGCGCAAATAATACGTCGGCGTGCTGGATGGCGTGCCGTAGCCGTTGCCGGAATTCAATCCCGCCGTCTTGATGGCGACCGACACGAGATTCATCGCGTTGGTTCCGGTGGTGAACGTCTGACCGACGGGCGGACTGTTGTCGGTGAAATAATTCAGCCCGTCGGGCCAGGTCTGATTGCCGTTGGCCGAGAGTTGGTAGATGTCGTTCGTTCCAGGACTTGGCGCGACAAGTCCGAGATCCGTAAGCGTTTGCGCGTATAAACCGCCAGCCAGCCCGGTGGCGAGAAGTTGCAAAATGATGCTGCGAATGGTGATGTTCATGGATTTAATTTATTTTGAACAACTAAGGCCGCACCAATCGGAAGAACACCACGCCGTTCGTCGTGTTCACCGGCATCGCCACCAGATTCGTCTGCACCGAGCCGGTAACGTTGACCCAGTTTGTGCTGAGGCCCACAGCAAGGCTTTTCGTCTGCGACTGCAATTGCCAGCCCGTGTGGTCCACCGGCCAGGCAATGCTAAGCTGCCCAGACACATTGGTTGCACTAATGGCGACGGGCGCGGACGATGTCGGACGCGCACTGACCTGCGCAGAATTCGTGCTTTCGCCGGCGCTGTTCCACGCGCTTATCACAAAGTAATACAACGTGCCGTTGGCCAATCCGGTGTTCGTGAAGGCGACGCCGGCGTTGGTGGCAATGTTCATATAACCGCTGCCGTTCACAGTCGAACGTTTGACAAAATAGCTGGTCGCGTTGGATGAAGCCGACCAACTCAACGCCACTTGCGCATCACCGGCAGTTGCAACTAAATTCGTCGGCATGGCCGGCGGAGTTGAAGTCAGCCAGCCGGGCACAGTCACGTTATCAAATGTGGCAGTGCAGAGGCTCGAACTGTTGTGACTGGTCAGGGCCAAACCAACATACACGTTGGAAGACATGGTGATTGTCGTGGTTCCTTGCTGCGTCCAGTTCGTACCATCGGGGGAACAATATCCGGTGAAGGCACTTGCACCCCGCACCAGCTTGACCCAGTAAGGCGCGTTCAGGCCGGTGGTCTGGTTCCAACTGGTGCCGCCGCCGGCGCTCGAACGGTATTGCCAAGTCACGCCGTTGCCCGGTGTCACGGCAATAAAGGCGTTGGCCGCGCCGGCGTCCAGACTCTGGCGGATCATCACTCCGGCTTTCGACCACGCATTGACGTTTTGCACGGAGACGACGCGGGCAATGATGGTGCCATCCCCAGTTAAGGGTAAATAGACGAAGCGGAACGCATCGGCCGACCCCTGGATATCCGCCCCAGCCCCAGTCACAGTAAATACTCCGTTGCTGAGCGTCGCGCTGCCGGAAATTCCCACCGCACCGATGTCTTGCGTCTGCCATGGCCAAGGCGTGGCACCGGCTTCGCCAGAGTTCGAACTAAGGCCGTAGCTGTTGGTCGCGGCGACGACATAATAATAAGTCGTGCCGTTGACCAAACCGGTATCGAGATAATTTGTCGCCGTCACGCCGCCCGCGATATTGGTGTAAGGCCCGCCGCTGGTTGTGCCGCGTTGGATAATGTAGCTGCCCGCGCCGGCAGCCGGAGACCATGTTAACGCGACAGCCGCGTTGGAGGAAGTCGCTGCCAGGCCGGTGGGCGCAAACGGCGGCGTGTTGGCAGGACTTAAAACCAACACCGAGGCGGAAAATGGAGCGAAGGTGAGCGAAAGGCTTTGAAAACTAGTGGTGTTGGTCTGAATGTCCGGCGAACCCACGCCTGTCTCGGCGGCCGTGTCCTGCGGAATGCCGTAGCTGTAAACGGTGGCATTGGTATAGGGAAGATACCCGGACAGGTTGATGGCGGCGGTGAGATTGGATGAAGAACTCTTGTTGATCACCAGCAGGGTCAGCGTGCCATTGGTCCGTTTGACCGAATACACGGCCAGCAGCGGGTAATCGCTGGTAGCCGAGACCACCGTGTCACCGTCCGCCGCGAAATGGGGCATCAGCTTGGCCACATAATAAGTCGGATAGGCGCTGCCCACGCCGCCAAGTCCATAGACAATGCCTCCGTCAATCAGAAAGCTTCCGTCGCTATTGGTGCGCCAGCCGTAGAACGCCGGGTCGGGATCGGTAAGGTCCGAGGCGCCATTGCGAAAATCCCACCATAGGCGCGAGTCGAACTCCGTCTGCAGGATCTGCCCGATGGTATCGGCGTAAAAGAGGCCCCCCGGCAGGCTCACGCACTGCTTGTCGCCCCCCGTGCCGTTCTCGGTAGCCTCCAGTGTCACATTCGTGGCGGCGTTGCCGAGATAATCGTTCAGCATCTGGCGCAAGTTCGCCGCATCGGTGGCCCATTTTTTGGAATAAAGCAAATCCTGCGTGTCCCCCGCGGTCGGGCCGTAATTATGCTCAATCAGAAAATCCGGAATGCAATTGTTGCTGCGCATGTAAGTCAGCATCACTGGCGTCCAACCATAGTGCGTCACACCCGTTCGCGGGTTGACGACAGGATGATCATAGTTGTTCACGGTGCCATCCTCGGTGGTATCGGCCACCGCGCCGATCTTGATGGTTGGGTCAACAGCCTTCATTTGCGCGTAGTAATTGGTGAAGCGCATCGCGTAGGTCCACGGGTCATGCGGCTGCCATGGCGGATTGGTGTTGCAGTCAACTTCCCAACTGCCGCCCACTTCGTTGCCAATCTCCCAGTATTTGAAATGGCACTGGTTGGTGATGTTGAACATCCGCACACCATAGGCAGCCTCGCTGGCGTCGCTAGTACCGTAGTTCACAATGATAAAAGCCTGCGCGTGGGTGTTGGTGGCAAGCCAGATAAAGTTGGTGGAGAACGATCCCCAGTTGCGTGCGCTGGTGGCCCCGTAGCTCCACGCTTCATTGGTCCAGTGATAACCATCACCCCAGCTTCCGCCCGGCCAGCGCAGACAGGGATTCCCCATGTCATTCAGAATTGCAGCCGAAGCGGACGTGCCCACGTTGCCATCCCAGGCAACTTGGTTAATCCCAAAGACCTTGCCGTCCACCGTCCGCAAGGTCTGGGTTGTATTTACGTTCAGATGAACCGTTACCGGCGCAGGCGCGGCAACCAGCCGCATATCATCAATGAAAAACGGCTGCGTAAAAGTGCCGTTCCCAACCTGAAACCCAGTCAGGTTGCTCACGTTATTGATGCCCAGCGAAGCGAGGGAAAGTGTGATTTGCTTCCACGAGTTCGTAGGGGCGGTCACCCATATCCCGGGCAATCCCGTGCCGTTCGTCTCGCCGCTGACCACGATGGATTGTCCGCCGGTCGGACCGCCGTTCAACCAGAAGCTTACATTCGTGTAAATGGTCGTATCTATGGTGGTGGCGCTCTTGAGCCACCACGCTTGCCATTGGCCGCTGGGAACAAGCGCCATCGAGTTGCTGGAAACATAGACCGGATTATTCGTATAGACCGGATTATTCGTGGCGTAACGCGGCATCCAGGACCATGAGTCGCCCCAGCCGTTGTCAAACCGGCCGGAATAGATCTGCATTTCGTCCGAGGCGTGAACCGCCAGCGCGGACAAGAGCAACATGGCTCCAAGCGGAAAGGATAGAAGTTTCATTGTGTCGTTTTTATTGTATTACTTGAGCAGACTGTAAAATCGAAAAGTTGGGTCAGAGATGAGCAGCGGTATCTGACAGGCAAGGCCAGCCGGTGACAAATCCGCCGCCATGGATGGCGACGGGTTTCCAGTTGTAAGCCTGCGCCCATGCCGTCCCACCGCCGGACAGCAAGCCAGAATCAATAGAAAAAAACGCAGAATCATGAGAACCGGGCGCTACTCTGCTGCCAAGTTATTACGCTTAAAGAACTGCATTATAGTTATATATAATGGCACTCGGATGAAGGCCTGGACAAATTGGAACGGCTAATCCGCAGTCATGATACTCCACATACCGCTCGGAGCGGTGGAGATTACACCCCCCGGCAGCGTCTTCGCGTTGATGGTTTGTTTGTAGGTGAGCAGCTCGACATGACCGTCATGGAAGGCGTAGCTAAACCGGTTGCGCTGAGCCGGATATAATTGGTCGCCCTCACTGGCGCCGTTTATTTCCAAGAACTGCGGATCCGCGGGGACGCCGTTCTCAATTTGGTAGAGACCGGAGCCGGGTGACGCAAGAATCGGACCAAGACAAAAAGCTGGCCAGACATTTCCTTCGGCGTTCTGGCTATTAGCCAATTCCACCAGCATAAGAGTGGTGCCTGGATGGCGGACCACAGTATCCGGATAGCCAGGCGGATCCCAGTTAGCAGCCTTGTCATCCGTACTAACCCAACTAATTCCCACGCCCATAAAACCGGGGCTGTTAATGCTTGTCAATCCGTTCTGAATTGGCACATCCCACCCGCTTCCCCAATTCTGGCTGGCCGCAACCATTGCATAACTTCTTATGGAAAAGCCGCTTCCCGTTATCCAACTGACTTTCGTAAATGTGTCAAGCGGGCAGGCCATAATTTTGAGTCCGGGCGCGATGCCATAAGCGTTGGCAGCGGCAGGATCGTCTGCATAAACTCCAAAATCCATGGTATTCGGCGAGGTTCCGCTGCCTCCGCCGACGTATGAATAGAGCAACGTATCCCAACTCACTGTTCCGCTTTGGCCATCCCAGTATGCGGGTGGGTACGTATTGTTGTGGTCGCCGGTAAAGCTGAACATACCGAGGGCCAGTTGTTTCATATTGTTCATGTCCTGGGAGCGCAACGCCGTAATTTTGGCCTTGGCCAGAGCCGGCAGAAGAATCGCCGCCAGGATCGCGATAATGGCGATGACCACCAGAAGTTCAATCAGGGTAAAACCTTTGGCGGTTTGAGCTTTCCACTTTATCCCGCGGTTTGATGGCAGATAATTCTGAACGTTCATCGGTTTGGTTTATTGGGTTGAGTTGACGAGGACAATGAAACCTTTTTGGCTAAAAGCATATTTTTGCCCCGCCGGCGGGTCAGGTATCTGGAAATTCGCCGTGCTGGCAAATTCCTCAAAGGTCTGCGGGTGCCGGTGATTCTTCATCTCCCATCCCAACAGCGCCCGGTTGAGCGACTGGAGTTGTGACAGGCCCGAGTTAGTGGAGCTGGATTGGGTTGGCAGCGACACTGAAACCGGCGGGGGCGTGGCTGTTGGCGCGTCAGCCGTGGGTGTTGAATTGGATTCCTGCGACGGCGCAACCGAGGCTGGCGTACTGTCTGACTTTTTGCATCCGCTGGACGCCACCAGAACGAGGAGGAGACACAAAATGCTCGCATTTGGCAGCCAACCGGCACGCCTGCCGAAATCAAAAAAAATGTTCACGGGTACTGTCATGGACTGGATAAAAGATACCTGATTGTGGCCTTAAGTCTTGTAGTGAAAATTGACGACACTCCGGACCGGGATTATATCTTTCACAAACCCATTTTCACAGAATGGCCAAACAAAAATCGCTTAACAGGCTGCTGAAAAACGGACGATTTTTCGGCTGATTCGATACGCGCATGATGGAAGCCTCCAGATCCGGCTCAAAAATGCCGTACTCGCCCCGCGCCTTCCGCCGGTTCACCTCGGCCTAAAGCATTTGCGCCTGGATGGATTCATTGTTCTGGAGAACCTGTTGAAGATAATCGCTCAATTTCAGTTCGACGATTGGCGATTCGTCGTCGGCCACTTCTGCCCGCAGGGGCGAAAAACCCAAACAACCGATTGCCATGAACGGTACAATTCTTCCGGCAAGACTGCATAACGGCCTAAAATGTCGCCGCCAAGCACCATATGACAATCTCATTGCCATCTAGGATAGTAAATCGGGTAAATCGGGCAAGTTTTTTGGGCGTAAGCCATTGTCGCAGATGGTGGCGAAAAAGTGCCGGCAGCATGGCGGAAAAGTATTTCCAAGACCAATTTGCTGCACACTTGGGCGTTTTGCCCCACTGCCTGCTGGAAATATCGTTGTCCGCCAACGACTTAAAAGATGGCTACCAGAGGTAGGGCTCGGGTCCTAGACCCTCGATTTATTGGGCATTTTTAGAGCACTTTTTCCAACGATTCAATACTATTCTGGAACTATCCTTCCACTATCCGGAACTATCCTTTCACTATTTTTACTGCACACTTTACTGTACACCTTAATACGGCTGTTTCCGGAGTTGTCAAACTCCGGGAGTCTCCCCGGCAAAGCAGGGGGATTTCCCGATAACTTTAATGATTAGCTTACGTCCATTTCGCGATCGCGAATGACAACCCGGTCACACCATGCTTCGGCGATTATGGCAGCGGCGGACCGACGACGACGCGATAAAAGCGCGCTGAATTGGTCGCGGCGATGTCCTGCCAACTGAACGGCATGGCCGGAGAATTTGTGGTAAAGTCCGCGCTCCATTGGGTCAGATTGGTGGAGGTTTGAATCTCGTAATCCGGGCCGGTCTGGCCGCTGATTTGCATGGTGAACAGACTGTTGCTGAACGAAACGGAAGCCAGGGACGGCAGCGTCAACGGATTAACCATAATGGAGAAACTTTGCGTGGCGCTCAAGCTGGGAGTGCCGCTGGCAGTAACCTCCAGGCTGATCGGGTTGGTCGTATTCGCCTGGGTGACCAACGGCCGCCATGAAAAGGCGCCGGTAGCGGCATTTAATGTCGCGTTGGTCGGCGCGCTTAACAGGCTGAAGGTCAGCGTCGGCGACGGTTGATTGGTATCGGTGGCGCTGGCGGTGAAGGCAACGGTCTGGCCGACGTTCACGGTGTAATTGGAAATCGCCGCCAGCACCGGCGGCGTGTTACCCAAAACCGGAATCACTAGCACGTCCATCGTGTAGGCGGGCAGGGTGACACTGAATGTACTGCCGACACTCGAAATGCTGTTGCTGCTAGGCCCTGTTGCCGGCACTTCACTGGTGCTGGTCCAATTGTTGGCTCCAAACTGATAGATAGCGCCGGTGGTGTTTAGGTTTGCATTTGAAACCGTCACTTGCGCCGTTTGGCTGCTGTTTATACTTTCATTGATCAGCAGGATTCCCAGGTTACCGTCCTGCCGCGCCACCCCTTGCACCCGCAAGTTGCTGGTGCCCGAGGTCGCTCGGACAAAGGCATCGCCGGGATTGCACAGATGCCGCAGCATTTGTATGGCACAAACCACCGGGCCATTGGAACCGCTCCCGAGAAATGAATCCCCGTCGAAATCCAGCCAGTCCGCATTGGCGAAGGCAGGGTAGTTCAGCCAGGTGGAATAACAATCCGCCGCGAATAGTGCCTCGACCGGCCCGAGAATCGGCATCCCATTGGTGCCAGCGACCAGGTAGGGGTAGTTATCGGCACCAAACTCGGTGACGAAAATCTGAACATTGGCGGGGTTGGGGCAGTAATTGGTGATCCAATCTTCCAAGCCCGAATTCGTTCCCGTGTGCGGGTAGGGGCCGGTGCCGTTGATCATCACCGGGATGATCGAGCCCACTTCCGACAAAAGGTTGGTGCCGAGGTTGTCTGAAAAGTTAGGATACCAGTGGACAATGACAAAATCTATGTTGCTGCCGCATTGCGCCAATACTTGCGGAGTCCAGTGCTGGCCGTTGTTGACGCCGCTGATGTAGTCCCAACTGTAGTCGCCCGGCGGCGTGCTGGAATAGGCACCCACCTTGATGGTGGGATCAACCGCCTTCATGGCTATCGAAAATGCCTTGACCGCCTGACCATAAGCCGCCGGGGAGAGGAGCGCGTTGCCGTAACGGGGATAGGTGGTGTAGGGATAGGGAACGGCGTAATCACACTCATAACCGTCGGTGCCGGTGTCATAATAGGCGTCACCGTAGGGTTCGTTGCCGATCTCCCAATATTGGATGTGGACGGGTGCGGGGTGATTGATGCGCAGAAAATTGTAGCCGTCGTTCTGGGCCAGCGGGCTGGCGGCGCGTATCATTGCCCAATTACCCGCCGTTTGCCAATTATTGCCCTCGGCATCCACACCAATGGTGACATCATTCGTGGTGCCATAGATATTGGTGCTGGAATTGCAATAGGCGACCCACGCCGCGGCTTCCTGCGGCGAGCCGTTCGTGCTGGGAATAGCCATCGCCGTCTTATTCGAGTTCCATAAAAAACCGGAGCCCCAATCAACCGAGATCACCGCCTGCGCCTGCGCGTTGGACATCAGTTGGATAAAATGCCCCATGTCCGTAGCCCCTGACAGGTAGCCTAAGTTGCCGGCCTGGCCATCGTCGGGGGTCATTAGATATGAGCTCCAATGGTAATTATCCGTATAGCCACCGCCCGGATAGCGCATGGCCGTGACGCCCGCCTGTTTAAGCTGGGTAGGCGTATTGCCCCCCCAGGTGTCCCAGACGGCCATGAAGATTCCGAAAGCATCGGGCGGCACCGTGCTAATTACATTGGTTGCATTAATGGTAACGTTGACCGGCGGCGTGGCGACGAAGCCCAGGCTGAAGTTTGTGAACGTGGCGGTGTTCAGCGCCGAGTTGTTATGAGCGGTCACATCGAATCCGGCCATGACAGTGTTGCTCATTGCCACCGTCTGGCTGCTGACCTGCACCCAGTTGCTGCCATCCGTGCTGTAATAGCCGGTGAAATTCCCGCTGGAGCGGACTAATTTCAGACAAACCGGCGCGGTAATGCCGCTATGCTGGCTGAAAGAACTGGATCCTCCGGCCGTACCCCGCCATTGGAAACTGACTCCCTGACCCGCCGTGGCGACGATGCTCACGTTGACCGAACCCGCCGTGCTGTCATTGCGGAACATGAGTCCGGCCTTCGACCAGCCGGAACTCGGATCGCTGTTTTGCAAACTGAGCACGAGCGCAATCATCGTGCCGTCGCCGGTATAATTGGTGCTGGCAAAATTGAACTGGTCGGCGGTATTCCAAATGTCCGAGCCGCCGCCGGTCACGGTCCACAAGCCGTTGGTATAGCCGGCCGAGCCGGCCAAACCTGGCGATCCAATGTCCGCATCGCTCCATCCCGGCGGCAAATACGCCCAAGCCGTTCTGGTCATCGGCAGAAGCATCGAAACCAGGAAAAAAAAATTCGTGAGTTTTTTATAGAGCGGATTAATACTTAATACATTCATAAAAAGGCAGCGCAACCATTTGCCGGCAAGGCGATGCTTCGCAAGACGGTGTGACATAATAATTAACACAATCTACACCAGAAATCGCGCGAATGCACGCCCGAGCTTGTAATGCAAAGTGAGGACATGGTTTAGAGCAGGGCTTCGGCCTTGTCTTCCAGCCCACGGTCAAAAAAAATTACCCTGCGGTTTTGCCGCAGGGTAATTGATTGAATGCCGTAACTGAGGTAATTGCCAATTATCGGCCAGGCATTGTCTCTCTCACGGTAACGCCTGGATGCTATAAAAGGTCGCCGGGCTGGCCGGATTGATAGTGATGGTGATCGTCCAGTTCGGGCCGGTAAATACGTTCCCCGACGATACTACCGTCCACTGGGACAGCGGCAGCAAAAGATTCGAAGTTTCGAGCAAAGTGAACGTGCCGCCCGCCAGGCCGCCTGTGCCCTGGAGGGTCAGGCTAGACCCGTTCAAACTGACGCCGGTGAAGAGCGGTGCCTGGGAGGCACTCACGCTGATGTTATCTATGTGGAAGCCATTCGTCGGCTGGTAATTCGAATTAACAAAGATGCTGGGCTGGAAGCCATAGTAATTGCCGGCGTTGATGGTGTAGGGGATGGTGGCCTGGTAAACTTCATACCCATTATCATCCTGATAACCCAGGTCTTTAGTCCCACTCGGCCAAAAAGGCGCATAACCGTTGTAGCCGTTGGCTGCGTATGAAAGTTCTATGCCCACTTGGAAATAGTTTCCGCCCCCGCTATTATCCGGCATCGAAAAATCCATATAAATGTTCCCGTAAGCGGCAACGGAAACCGCACTATTAGTGTCGCAGCCGGGGTCAATGGCTTGCATGAATTCACCATTGTTTTGCTCGTTCGGCCCGGTGGCGATGTCACCCCAGCCGGTTTCTGCACTGCTCCAATAGAGCAAGAGTGAGCCGGCAGTGCCGATGGCGCCGGGGGCGGTGGTGTTGCCTAAGCCATTGGTGTCGTCGCCAGTCGCGCTCCACGTATTGTCTGCCTGCACCAAATCGCCGCCAGAAGAGGTAAATGGCTCAAAGTCGTCGTAGGTGATAAACAGCGGCTGGCCGGGCGGTGGAGTGACGATGGGAACCACTGAGATGTTATCTACATACCACGGATATTGCCCTGGCGCGGCTCCGCCTTGCCAGATCCCAATTTGGGTAAACGTTATAGCATTTGTATCTCCACTTATATTGTAAGGGATAATTGCCTGATACATTTCTGCTGTTCCATTTGGAGTCGTCACAGGTCCCAAGTCAACATAGGAACTCGCACCCCAAACAGTCCACATATTGTTGTCTTGGAACCAAATGCCTGTCGAGAAAGTTGAAAGTGTGTTGCCGTCCGGCATCGTGAAATCCATTAACAACGTACCCGACTGGGGTACCATTGTGCCTGGGCCATAGCCGGATGCCGCGCTCCACGGTGGAGCTGCGTCCGGTCCATCCAAAGCGATTATCTCCGCCGCAGTTAGTCCAGGCCCATAAACATCCACATTCCATCCAGTAGAATTCTGACCAGCGGGAGCAAGTTGGAGCGAACCGCCAAGGCTTGTGCCGCCTGTCGGGTTGCCGATGCCGTTGACCGTTACGCCATCGTAGTCAAAAGTGGTTACCGCTGTTGCTCCGTCCCCGCCCCCGTCCCAATTGGTCCAATCATTAAAGGTGGTGTAAAATATTGTGTTTTGCGCATGGGCGCTTACCAACGCAAACGCCAGTATTCCGATTGAGAACAATGCAAGTTTTTTCATTTTTTATATTATAGGTTGTTTTAATGCTCTAATGGGCTCATGGTGAGAGTTTCCTATAAAAACGCATTAAAGTCATGTCATCAAAACTCACGACAAAACCTGATTAGGCTTGTTTCTTAACTGAGCCGCGGGCCCGTGCTGCCGACGGCACCGGGAATATGAGTGAACTTGGCTACCGCCTGGTAGCGGGAACGGACGTGCAATTTTTCGTAGATGCGCCGGATGTAGGTATTCACTGTCGGGCGACTTATCTTTAGTAATTCCGCGATTTCCTTGTAAAGATAACCGCGGGCGAGCAATTCCAGAACTTCGAGTTCCCGGGCCGAAAGCTCCATGGCCTCCGAGGGCTGATGGGCCCGTCTTTGGAAAGACTGGACGACCTTGCGCGCGATGTTGCTGCTCATAGGCGAGCCGCCGGCATGAACCTCCTGAAGCGCCTCAATCAGTTCCGCACGGGAAACGCGCTTGAGCAGATAGCCACAGGCACCCACTGCCAACGCATTGAAAATGTGCTCGGGATCTTCATAGACGGTAAGCATTACGAATTGAGTGTCCGGTAATAAAGGTTTGAGCCGGCGCACACATTCGATACCGCTGATACCCGGCAGGTTGACGTCCATTAAAACCACTGAGGGTTTTTCAATGGGTAGGGCGGCAAGCGCGGCTTCAGCACAGGCATGCCTCCCGACGCAACGAAACCCGGAGGCGCGTTGCACCCAGTTGCCGAGAAGACCCCGAGTTGGGGCGTCATCTTCCACGATGGAAACCGGGATTCGCATTTCGTTCGATTTTTCTGGTTGTTCCAACATAACATGGTTTAGGGCTATCAGCAATCGGGGATGCCTCTCATGAAATAGTCACATTGGCGGCCCGAAGCGGCCCGGGTCAAAGGGCCGGCAGAACCAACCCGAGAGCGAAGCTGGTGGTTTCTTTCGAAAATTGCCGGCCGAGTATGATGGTTTCCCATTGAGTACATGAGATATCTTACCGTAATTCCATTGCCGATAGATGTCATCAATTATCACGACAGCCCGCGGTCGGCGGGATTGGCTTTTGCTAAACGACAGACATCTTAAGCGGCACGATGAGGATGACTTTCGTCCCTTGCCCTGGCGCTGATTGGATGCGGCAGCTTCCGTGGATTTCCACCAACCGGCGTGCCATGTTTTCCAGGCCGTTTCCCGTGGAGAGACGCGCGGAATTGTCCCGCGGATGCTCGCGGGTGGTTTCAGGTGTAAAACCTCGGCCATTGTCTTCAACCACCAATTCGAAGTGGCTGGCCTCCGTCACGAGCCGAATGGATGTTTCGGATGCGGCGGAATGTTTGACCACGTTGTGCAGCGCTTCCTTGAAAGCCAGGAACAAATTGTGGCGCACATCGGAGGTCGGCCGCCAGGACGGAAATTCCAAGGGCATATCGAGGCGGCAGCGAATACCGGCGGCCGCCAGCAGATCCTGGGCGAATTTCTCCAGATAACTGGTTAGCCCTTCCAAAGTGTCGTGCCGCGGGTTCACCGCCCATACAATTTCGTCCATGGCCCGTGTCAACTCATGCGCCGTTTTATAAATCTGATTCAGACCAGCCGCGGCCTGTTCCGGCTGATCCAGTTCGCTTTGGACTGTTTCACTCAACATGCTGATGCGCGTCAGGCTCGCGCCGAGGTCGTCGTGAATGTCCTGGGCAATGCGCGAACGTTCACGCTCGATGTCGCGCTGGCGCTCGGCGCGTTCGAGCCGGCGTCGCATCCGCCGCCGCGTGTCGAACCAGACCGCGCCGCTGGCCGCCAACACTGTCGCCAGTCCACTGACAACAAGGAACCATGTTGTCTGCCAGAAATACGGCAGCACTTCAAACGCGAGGCTCGCGCCGGATTCATTCCACACGCCGTCGTTGTTGCACGCGGTTACCTGGAATGAATAGCTGCCGGGCGGGATATAATTGTAGGTGGCCACCCGTTTCCCGCCGACATTCGCCCACTCGAGGTCAAAGCCGTTCAGCCGGCATTTGAATCGCACCTTTTCCGGCGCGACAATGCTCAAGCCAGTGTATTCAAATTCGACGTGGTGCCGGCCCGGCGGAATTTTTAGCAGCCCGGCGGCGGTGCCGTCCGCGAACTTCTTGTCGTCTACACGCATCTCCTCGATCCGCACCGGCGGCGGCAGCGGATTCAGCTTGACGCCCGCCGGGTCCACGGCGACAAGTCCCTTCGCCGTCGCAAACCACAACCGCCCGTCCGCCGTTTTGCCGCCCGCCGATTGCAAGCCTTCCGAACATTCGAGTGTCGGCATGCCTTCATTGATGCCGTAAGTCAGAAACGGGACCTCGGCGATTTCGCCGTCGGCGCAGCGGTTCAAATCTTTTTCGCTCGCGCGCAAAATGCCCCCGTAGGAACTCATCCATAAGAAACCGCGCCCGTCCGCTTCGATGTGGCCGATGACGCCGTTGGGCAAACCCTGCTTGCGATTGGTGACGGAAAATTTTCCGTCCTTGAACCGATCCAACCCGCCGCCGAACGTGCCAATCCACAGCGCGCCGTCACCGGCAAAATGCAGGCATTCGATGAAATCGGATGACAGCCCGTCGGACTTTTTGAACCGGCGGAAATTTCCGTCTTGCCGGCGGACCAAGCCGCCGCCCGCCGTGCCAAACCACAGTGCCCCCGACTTGTCCCGCGCGATGGCGCGGACATCGCCGAATGGCTCACCCGCAATTTTGCTGAACCTTTCGAGTTTTCCGTTTTGATAACGTAGCGCGCCCGCCGGCGTGCCGATCCAAAGTTCGTCGCGCAGGAACAAAAGTGCCGGTGTCGGCAAATGAAAATTTTCCAGCCCCGGCGCATAATCAAAAGCATCGTCCTTCTGTGCAAACAATCCGCCGCCCCACGTGCCGGCCCAGATTTTTCCCGCGCCGTCCGCGGCCAGCGACCAAACGAAGGGGTTGCGGATGCCTTGATCCGAGTAGAAATTCGTCCAGCCGCCGTTTTGCAAGCGATACAAGCCCGCGCCTTCGGTGCCGACCCACAACGCGCCATCAGGCGCTGGCAGCACGCAGAGCACGGGACAGCTCTTCCATTTGTCCGGCGGCGAAATGGTTTCAAGGTTGTTGGGGCGGATAACCACCAGTCCCGCGCCGGTGCCGCACCATAGATTTTTTTCGCGGTCTTCCCACAACGAAATCACCCAGTCCGACGGCAATCCGTTGGTGCGGTCAATGTGCACCGCGGGTGTGTTTGTTGAATCGGGAAAAACCAGCCACAAACCGTCGCTCGTCGTGCCGCCCGCCAGCACGCCGGTGGAGGTTTCCAAGAAGTTCGGGATGGTGTTCCATCCCCACGGCGCGGCCCCTAAATCGGCGGTCCATTGGCCGTCTTTCCATTTGCGGATGCCGCTGTTGCTGGCCACCCAAAACCCGCCATCGCGACTCGCGGCAACCCCCTGAATATATGGATAGGTGGCGGGGGTGGTTGCCCCAAATTCAACGAGCTGCAACTGGCCGTGCTTGAGAACCGACACCCAGCCCTCGCGATCAACCCAAATCTGACCGTTCGCCGACTGCGCCAGGGCGACCACATTGGTGATGACCCCGGCCGGTGGGGCCAGCACCCGACCGTCCCGCACCCTCGCGAGTTCGCCCATTTCATTCAGCAGCCAGACGTCGCCCGTGCCGTCGGCGGTGATGGCGTAAATTTTTCCGCCGCCCCAATTTGCGCGCACCGGCACTGCGGCGAAATGGTTGTCCTTGTATTGCGATACGTCGCCACTTTCCGTGCCGATCCACAGCGTGCCGTCGGCGGCTTCAAACAGACTCGTGATACGGCTGCTGTGCAGTTCCGGCGTGTTATTGTCATCGAAAACCACGAAACGGACGCCGTCAAACCGCGCCAGTCCGTTGTAAGTGCCGACCCACAAATAGCCGTCGCGCGTCTGCACAACGGCCGTGACTTTGTTTTGTGGCAGCCCCTGCTCCACCTGCCAGGTGCGCATGAAATAATTTGGCGCGGCCGCTGCGGAAAAAAATCCCACGGCAACCATTGCAAAGGTCAGCGCGAACCGGCAAAGAATTTTTTTCTTGGCGGCGCAACGGGGCATCGGCTTATTTTGTCCACTGCGCGGCAAAAGCCGCAAGCCAATTCAAGCTCCGTGCGGCTCATTATTTTGACGACAAGACAAAATCGCGCGCATCGACGAAACTAAGCAACTTAAACGCCATGAAAAGCATAATTTACATAGACGTGATCGCGTTGAAAAGTATTGCTACCACCAGTCTTCTCTGCCTTGCGGCGTTCTTCGCCACCACCGATTTGTCCGGTGCCGCCACCAACGAAACGGTCAGGTTGGTCTCGGCTGACATGCGGCAAACGAACGGCCCGCTCGATACCATGTTCAAGTTCTGCGTCGGTGCCGGCCGCGCGAACGAGGGGTTGCGCGCCGACTGGCAGCGGCAACTAACTTACGCGCACCGCGAATGCGGCTTTGAATACATCCGTATGCACGGTTTGTTCTGCGACGACATGGGCGTTTACCGGGAAGACAGCAGCGGCAACCCGGAATACAACTGGCAATACATTGACGAGCTTTACGACTTTCTCCAAAGCATCGGCATGAAGCCGTTTGTCGAACTCGGCTTCATGCCGTCAGCTTTGGCCAGCGGTTCCAAAACAATTTTCTGGTGGCGCGGCAATGTGACTCCGCCCAAAGACATGGGAAAATGGGCTGATTTCATTCGAGCTTTCGTCCTCCACTTGCAGGAACGTTACGGCGACGCCTAGGTGAGGACGTGGTATTTCGAGGTCTGGAACGAACCGAACCTCACGGACGGGTTTTGGGCCGGCACGCAGCAACAGTATTTCGACCTCTACGCCGCGACGGCGCGCGCCATCGCCCCCCCTCTTCGCAAAACTTACGGTGTGCACGGTTGGTTGGAACTGTGTATAAAACTGTGTATAAAAAGTAGTGAATGCCTAGTGACACCCCAATCCTTAGCCAGCTGAACGATGGATGCACTGGAGGGTGAAGTTTTCCGGAGGGGATTTTGAACAAAAGTTGTGGCGGCAGGTCGGTAACACATGCCGGCGTTAACCAAACGTTCT
>Ga0181518_10002341_pt1 | contig 18335 bp, 13 predicted proteins | sample PEATcosm2014_Bin_28_FD_119751 | JGI IMG/M metagenome (GOLD analysis project Ga0181518, IMG submission 119751) | Peatland microbial communities from MTU Mesocosm Facility, Houghton, MI, USA - PEATcosm2014_Bin01_60_metaG | ecosystem: Environmental > Terrestrial > Soil > Wetlands > Peat | place... | reverse complement strand
CTCACGCAGGTTGGGTCCGTCCACATACTCCATCACGAAGAAAGGCATCCCGGCGGCCTGGCCGAAGTCATAGACCGCGACGATGTTAGGATGACTCAACCGCGCCAGCGCCCGGGCTTCGCGCGTGAAGCGCTCAGCAAAACCGGCATCGCCGGCTACGCCAGGCGGCAGGATTTTGAGCGCGACCAACCGGTCGAGTGATGGCTGGCGGGCCTTATAGACCGCCCCCATGCCGCCCTGGCCAATGAGCTCGATGATTTCGAGCTGCGGGAAGTGCCGGGCCAACTCCGCGGGGTTGGGCGGGACGAACGGCGGTGGCTTGGGTTGAGCCGGATCACCGGCGTTCGGCTGCGTCTCAGTTTGGAGGCCCGCCTTGAGCAGGCACTCCGGGCAGAGGCCCTTGGGCGCGTTCGGTGCCAGAGGCCGGCCACAGCTTGGACAAATCTGTATGGTGTCCATAATAGTCTTTCACCCCTCATTACCGGAACGGCGGCAAAAGGTTACCAGTGCTCAAATCAGCCCGCCAGTGAGGTAAAAAGGTGGCGCAGTTCATCATCGGCCTGCCCAGGATCTTCTACGATGTTCGTAATCTCCGTCCGCAACAGCTCCCGGTATCGCTTGCGCAAGCGGTGCACCGCCACCTTGACGGCGGCTTCGCTCATCCCCAGGCGGGTAGCCAGCACCGCGTAGGGTTGGGACTCGCGCGTGCCGGTGAGGGTTTGTTTCAACGCGGCGAACAATTCAGTTTTGCCAGCCTGCTGGTATTCGGCCTCCAGTTGGTTCAGCACCTCCTCCAGCAACGCCGTGGCCCAGTGTTTGTCGAACAGCTTATCGGGTGTGGAATTATCCGCGGGCTCCAAGTCATAACGCTCCTCGGCTTGCGCCAAGTCCAACGACAGGATCTGGCAGCCTCCGCCTCGTTTCTGCGCGCGGACCTTTTCCCATTCATGGGCCAGGAAGTGGTTCATCGTGGAGAGAAGGAAGGAGCGGAAGCGGCCCCGGTTGGGGTCGGCGATGGCCAAGGTGTGGTGTTCCAGGAGGCGCGCAAAGAATTCCTGAGTCAAGTCCTGGGCGTCGTGAGGCGAGTGACCTCGCCGGCGCACATAGGCGTACAGGGGATACCAGTAAGTCTGGCAAAGCCGGGCCAAGGCATTCTGCGCGCGAGTAGAATCATTGCGCCCGGCGACCAGCACCACTGACCAATGTGTGGTGACAAACCTCGCGCCCGAATCTTCCGCAGCCGCTGTGCCGGTAGAGTTCATTCTGACGGGGAAGCATAGGTGGAGCTGCAGGAGGTGTCGAGTTGGATCGGGATCACTTCTTTGACCTGTGTCCTTGTTCTTGTCGCCGCCCCGGGGAATTTCCGGGATCATTTCCAGCGCCGCACCGGATTGTCGGCTGACGCCCTTATCTGACAGTATCGAGCCGTTGTGCGGGAATGTGATTGTGAGTGGGCTTAGGTATTTATGATGGAGTCAGGCAGAGTCTCAGGCAAACGCATACTCTTGGCAGATGATCAGCAAGAGGTCCGAGAGATGACGGCATTGATGCTCGGCATGGATGACCACGTCGTAACAGAGGCTCGCAACGGGCAGGAGGCGCTGGACCTGTTCACACCGGATCGTTTCGACCTGGTGATCACGGATTACGTCATGCCATTGATGAAAGGCGATGAACTGGCGAGAAACATCAAGCGGCTGGCACCTTCCGAACCAATACTTATGGTTACCGGCTCCGCCGGGGAGCTTGATGGTATTCGAGGGTCGGTGGATGCCGTTCTCAACAAGCCCTTTGTCTTCGAGGATCTGCGCCAAGCCGTGGCACAACTTCTTCGCCCAGCTCCCGGCTAGCTCAGACGAGTCTCAATTCCGCTTCAACGGGGCGTCCAGACATTCGCGGACAAACTGCGCCAATTTGCCAACCGAATAGGGCTTGGGCAGGAAGTTTCGCCCTTCCAGGAGCGAAGCATCCTTGCCCGCCATGCCCGGACTGTAGCCGCTGGTGTAAATCACCTTGAGGCGGGGACATTGACTCGAGAGGCGTTCCGCCAGGTCGCTGCCCTTGATGCCTCCCGGCATGACCATATCGGTCAGCAGCAAGTCAACCGGACGTTCGGCGTGTTCCCACACCTCAAGCGCATGAGTGCCCGACGCCGCCTCCAGCACGGTATAACCCTGGATCTTGAGAACCTCAACCACCATCTCGCGCAAGATTTCTTCATCCTCGGCCACCAGGATGGTCTCGCGGCCGCTACGCAGAGCGGTATCAACCACCAGTTCCACCTTCTCTGCCTGCTGTCGGCTCGCCGGAAAGTAGATCCGAAAGGTGGTGCCTTGGTTCCGTTTGCTCTCTACCTCGAGCCAGCCCTGGTGCTGCCGGACAAGCCCGAAAACCGTGGACAAACCCAAGCCGGTGCCCTTCCCGACAGCCTTGGTGGTGAAGAACGGCTCAAAGATCCGGCTGAGCACCTGCGTGTCCATTCCGATGCCGGTGTCGTGGAAAGTCAGACCGATGTATTCCCCGTCCCGTGTTTCGGGATCCATGGGGGTGGGGACGCGGTGGATGCTCTGTAACGAGGTGGTGATGGAAAGCCGTCCACCATTGGGCATGGCATCCCGAGCATTGACCGCCAGGTTCATGGCGATTTGTTCCAGCATGCTGCTGTCGGCATGGATGGCGGGAATCGGGCTCTGGGGCTGAAAGTCGATCTGCACTTGTTCGCCCACCAGCCTTTCGAGCATCTTGATGGCGTTGCTCAGGGTGTCGTTGAGGTCCAGGTACCGGAATTGCATCACCTGCTTGCGGCTGAACATCAGCAGTTGCCGGATGAGCGTGGCGGCACGGGCCGCCGCCCTGGTGATATGCTCTAGCGATTTCGCCTGTGGACTGCCGGAGTCGAGTTTCTGCTGCATCAATCCGGCGTGCCCCTGGATGACGGTGAGGATGTTGTTGAAATCGTGGGCCACCCCGGCGGCCAACTGACCGATGGCTTCCATCTTTTGGGCTTGGCGAAGTTGGCGCTCCAGCAAGGCCCTCTCTGACACGTCCTGGGCCAGCAGCAGCACGTGGGGCTGCCCGCCCAATGCTATTGGGGACAATGATACCAGCATCTCGCGCAGCGCGCCAGCCTGGTTGCGGATCTTGGCCTCCTGATCCCGCACGAACTGCTGCCGGACCAAGCCCTCATACCACTGGTTGGCCACCTCAGGCTTTTCCCATAAGCACAACTCCGCCGGGGCGCGGCCAATCATCTCCTCGCGTTGGTAGCCGGCGGCCTGGGCGAGGCGCTGATTCACGTCCACGAAACGTTGGTCGGGGAAGCTCTGAATGCCGCTGGGCAGGGGACTCTCGTGAAACGCTTTGGAGAAGCGTTCCTCGGACAATGCCAGCGACTCATTGGCTTGGGCCAGTTCCGCTATCTGCAAACGCGCCTGGAAGCTGAGCAGCCACTTCTTGGTTAAGCCGTGCGCGAGTTGCTGCACCTCGATGTTGTCGAACGGCTTCTTGAGGACGAGCAGACTGTCAGGTTGGCCGACCTTTGCCCGCATCTCCTCCCACGAATAGTCCGCGTAGGCGGTACAAACGACGACCTGGAGTTCGGGATCCACCTCCCAGATGCGCGCGATGGTTTCAATGCCATCCCAACCGGGCGGCATCCGCACGTCCACGAAGGCTAGGGCATAAGGCCGGTTCTCGGTGAAGGCACGCTTCACCATCTCGAAACCCTCCTGGCCCTGGTAAGCGGAGTCCAACTCAAAGCCCATCTCATGCGGCTTCTCTTCATCAAACAATATCGCTTCCATTGCATTCGCCGCGGCCTCGTCCGAATGGTCCGGACAGAGGATGTTCCGGAAGTCGGCGTGGATGCTCATGTTGTCGTCAACTATCAGGATGCGACGGTTTGGTTTAAGGTCCGTGCTTTTCATATTTTCGCTTGCATCGCTGCCTGTTCTTCCTGTCGGGCGGATGCGGCCACCGGTAATTCCAGCGTAAACTCGGCCCCTTTGCCGATGCCGTCGCTGTGGGCTACGAGGGAGCCGCCCATTTCCTTCGCGGCGTTGGCCCCGCTATGGAGGCCGAAGCCGTGCCCGTCCTTCTTGGTGGTAAAACCGTGGTTGAAAACCTGGGTCAGGTGATCCGGGGCAATCCCAACACCATTGTCGCCGACGGTGATCCTTACTCGATTGGGTGACGCCATCCCCAACCGGATGACCATTCGTTTGTCGTTCCCGCTCCGCGCGTCCAGGGCATGCTTTGCGTTGCGGAGGAGGTTGATGAGTATCTGCAACACCTTGTGCCGGTCCACACAGGCCGTCAGCACGTTCTTGTCAAACTCCCGAACCAGGTCGATATGATGCCGGTCGAACGCCGAGGCATTGATCCGCAAGGCATCTTCGACCAATCCCACCACATCGAGATTCTCATAGACGCCCGACACCTTGGCGTAGTTCTGCTGCATCGCCACGATTTCTTTGATGTGTTGGATGTGCTGGCTGACCGATTTCATCAGCTCGATCAACTTGGTCTGTTCAACGGCCAACTGGTCCGCCACCGTGCCGAGGTATTCGGGCAGGAGTTTGCCTTTCGGATCGGCGGTCAGGAATTCGACAAGTTGGCCGTTTCGCTCGCGCAGGAGTGCCGTGGCCCGGCACAGATTGGCGACCTTCGAGCGCCGCAATCGGTCGGCCACAAGGGTGGCAGACACACTCACGCTATTGAGCACATTGCCTACATTGTGCAGCACGCCCGTCGCGACTTCGGCCATGCCCGCCTGGTGTGAAGTGTCCATCAACTGCCGGTTGAGCTTGTCCAGTTGCTGCGCGTCCAATTTCTGCCGGGTGACGTCCTGGAAGATGCCCCGCAGGGCGACGGGTTGGCCGTCCTCCACCAGCACTGTGCCGCTCTCCTTCATCCACACCGTCCTGCCATTGGCGGCAATCATCCGGTATTCGTACCGGTAGGGCGCTCGGCGCGCCGCCAGGTCGTGGCCGGTCTGAATGGCTTTGGCGGCGTCTTGCGGCTCCAGTTTCTCTTCCCAGAAGTTTGGCTTGTCCACCCACGCCTGAGGCTCATAGCCAAGAATGTCCTCGCTCTGACGGCTGACGAAGGTGAACCGGGTTCTATCCGGCGTGCACTCCCAGACGATGCCGTCAATTGAGTTAATCAGCGCCTCCATTTTCTGTTGCGAGAAGTTGAGCGCGGCATCCTGGCTCTGAATGCGGCTTAGCATCTCGTTGAAGGACTCCGTGAGCCGCCCCAGTTCGTCGCCCCGGCTGCTCACGGCTGCGCGCACTGAGTAGTCCTTTTTCTCACCGACGACTTGGGCCGTCCGCGCCAACTGGAGGATGGGTTGTGTAATCTCGCGGCCCAGCCGGCTGGAAAGGAACACCCCCAGACTGGTGGACACGACCATGATGCCCACAACGACTAACCCGTAGAAATCGTACAATTCCTGAAATGTCCGCTCGTAGTCCGACCGCAGGTAAAGGGTGCCTACCCGCTGACCCTTCCAATCGACCGGCTGGGTGACCAGCAGGTTTCCGCGGGTGAACCGGCTTTCCCCCGCAGGCGGAAACTGCGACAGTCCTTTGGCATCCACCCCATTTCCGAAGCGAGCGAACAACGAGCCGTCCGGTAAAATCAGGCAAGCCCCCAACACGGTGGGATCGGCCTGGAGGGAAGCCACTATTTCGGTCGCGGCTTCCTCATCCTTGGAGGCCATCGCCGACTTGCTGTTGTTGGCAATAACGGTTGCCAGCGTGGTGGTTTCGCGCCGGAAGTTGGAGCGGAAGTTCAAGATCTGGAAAGTGAACAGCACGGTGATGGCCACGCAGAGGACCGCCCCGCAGATCAGCAGTGTCATCACGAGCATCTGCTGTTGAATAGGCCGTTTCCTGGATGGTTTCATGGTAGCAGGGGTTGTCCGCGGTCGCTATGACCTGCCACTCACCCACGAGGGCGTGCTGGCGCTTGAAGCTGTGGGATACGCGCTCATCACTCCAGATCAGCCCGGCGCGTTGAAAACGAGGATCAACTCAACTTCCTGTCCCGTAATTGGACAGGTCAGCCGCGTTTCTCGCAGTTTTGAGCATGTTCTCACAGAGGATAGGCATATCTGCAAAACCTGTGCCACGTCCGGTGCCTCGGATATCAATGGAGCTCAATGGCACGACTTTGTCGGGCGCCACCAGTTCCACCCTGACGTTCACCGACCTTCAGACGACTGACGCTGTCAACCACACGTTGGTGGTTACGAACGTCGCGGGTTCGGCGACGAGCGTGGTGGCGATGCTGACTGTTGCGAACTCTGCACTCTGGACACGGGAGAACTATCCCAAGAGCTGCGGTTAACACTCCGGTGCAACGCCGCGAACCCTTGCGTCTTCGCACCATTGAGTCTTTGCGTTGATTTCCCTGCGTTTCCCACTACATTTAGGCAGTCGGTTGAGCCAGTGACGAACCCGGGCCGGCGAAACCGGCTCGGGTCGAAAACCCGTCATCTTGCCCAGCCGGCAACACAGTTCATATAGATTGGAAACTACCCTATGAAAATCCTGGATATCCCTCGGTCAGGTAAGTGCGGCCTGACCGTTGCCTTTCAATCCCGTTTTGGTTTATGTCTCAGGCAATACGTCCCGCAAAAGGCCGCCCTCACCCCAGCGCGCCAGCACGTCTGTGCGGTCTTCGGCAACATCTCCCGCAAGTGGAGTTCCAGGCTCACCAATGAACAGCACCACCGCTGGACCCTGGCCGGGGCCGAAGTCATGAGCCACCCCAGGCTCGGCCAAAAAGGGCCGTTGACCGGCCAGCAGTTCTGGCAAGCCATCAGCACTGTGCGGGCGATCGTGGGTCTCCCTGAAACCCTGGAAGTCCCCCCTCGCCCGGCATTTTCTCAAAGTAATGTGGGGCCGCTGGTGATTGAGAACGGCGCCGATGGAGTGCGGCTTTACCTGGTGGTTTCTGGTGAGCTGAACGAAGACATTATGGTATTCGGCCAGGAACCATGCAGTCGCGGCCGCTACAAACGCCGGAACGTCTCCTACCTCTGCCTGCTGCCGCCTCCAATTGGCGGTCGGAGCGAGATCACCCGCCAATACAAGGCCAAGTTTGGCGAACCGCGCCCCGGCCAAAAGGTCTTCCTCGTCATCTGCCAGGAAAAAGAAGGCTGGAAAGGACTGGATCAGGAGACCAGCGCCACCGTCCCCGAACCGCCAGCAGCCCTTCAAGCCACCGCCGAGGGAGCCGATAGCCATCTTGTCTATATGCACACCGGATGTACAGGGGATGCTGATGGGATTGCTGCGCCATTGGCTGGCTACACACAAGCCAGTACAGAGCCAGTAGATAGGGTTGGAGATGCCCCCGAAGCGCCTTCGGAAGAGAAGAAACCGCCCGGTGAAGAGGGCGACGCTCCCGTTTAAGGGGGCGTGGGAGGGCCAAAAACGCCAAGATAACTCCGGGGCGTACCGGAGGCGCAAGTTCCCCTTCCTAGTCGGCTGGGCCTACCCGCCTTTCGAGGAAACCGGTGAGGTAGCCCATGCAAATAACCCCAGCGGGGTCGTTTCCTGCAAAACGGGGGCTGGCGACGCGGACTCTGGGTCGTGTCCTGCCAGGGAGGGAGCGGCTTCGAGAGTGGGGACTTGCTTGCCCAGCCGATTATGGAGGACGAAACTCAGCGCGACAAGCTTGATCTGGCTAGCCATCACTTGCTTGGGAATAAAGCCCCAGCCGCCGGCAGCCGCCGCTTTCGCGCGAGAATCCAGGTCGTCATAGCCGGTCACAAAGACCACCGGGGTGTGGAGGTTGAGTCGGGTTTGGTGGATTCTGGAGCAGGCGGTAAACCCGTCCATGCCGGCCATCCGCACATCGAGGAAGATCAGGTCGAAGGGTTTTTCGTTGGCCAGTTGGAGCGCCGCTTCGCCGCTCTCGACGCTATCGGGCCGGCCAAAAGCCAATTGGACGGATCCGCAAATAGCCCGGCGAGCCACTGGGTCATCGTCTACAACCAGGAGTTGAATGGGAGGACGGGAGAGGTCCGGATTGGCTCCGGTGCGGCCGAGGTCCAGGAGCAACTCGAGCGCTGCGGCGGCAGCCTGGACCGTGCTCGGGGTCAGGAACTTTGGCTGTTCGAGCAGCTTCTTGAGCATGTTTTCCAGCGCGGAACCCAACCGGAACGCCGCGCCCAATTGGGTGCGCTGAGCGGCGTCGCAAACCGCATGGACATGCACATAAAGTTCGCCCAGTAATTCCAAATGCTCGGCTGGCGCCGCATACTGCTGGGCCTCCTGCAACCGCACTAGCAGCCCCGCGAGCGGCGCCAGCGCTTCGGTGGAGAGCACCCCCTGACATTTCGACGCAGTTAGCGCCCCCGAACCGAACAGGCCGAGCAGTGGCGCGGGCGTCCCGCTTGCCGCATCGGGCTTGTTGCCCGCGGTGGAGAGTTCGGGGGCGACACTCATTGAGACGCGGGGAAATGCCCGATCCACCATCCGGCGGTTCATGAGCAGTTTCTTGATCCATTGGGACCTGCTCACAACCCATGAACCCGAAATGCGTGAAATATTGGAAATCGACGACTTGCATATTTGGCTCATGCAAAGGGCCTTCGGCAAGCCGTGCGCGGGCGGCTCTGCCGCGGCACATGGGGCCACAGGAGCGGCCGGAATGGACGCCCCAGGGGCCTCATTGCTGGCGGAGCAAGGTTCAGCCGCACCCGGGCCGAGCCGGATTTGCAGGACCAAGGTGATCGCTTTAAGGATTAACTCATAGACCAGAAATGGTTTCCCGAGCAGATCGTACCCGCCGTTGACTGTGGACTTGGCGTGGGAAGCAAAGTCGCTGTGGCATGTTACGAACACCACAGGCGTGCTGCCATTGCGCTCGGTTGCGTGGATTTTGGCGCAGAGTTCAGACCCTTCCATCCCGGGCATTTCCTCGTCCACGAAAATGACGTCGTAAGTTTGCTGCGAGGCGAGGGCCAGCACCGCCTGGCCATCCGGCGCAAGGTCGGGCGCGTCGAATAGTCTCGTGAGCGCCTGGGATATGGCGTTCCGGCTGATCGGGTTGTCATCCACGGCCAGCAGCCGGACAGGCGGTTCGGTCATCAGGTTGGGCTTCACGCGCTGGCGGCACAGGTGTTCCAGCAAGTCCAACGCGCCTGCCACGGTCCGCACTACAGAAGGGCTGAGGCCGGCGCGATTGGTGGTGAGCCGCTTGAGCAGTCCCTCCAGCGCAAAGACCACTTGCCAAATCGGAAGCACTTCCGGCATCCTGCCGCTCTCGCGCAAGGCGCTCACCTGTTCGCAGAACTCAAGCAGTTTGGTCTCCCGGGCGGCCTCGTCAGGCGCGCTGCCGATTTCGGATAATAGCGCTCGGAGCTCGGCAAGGCGCCGGGGGACTGCGTCACAAAACTGCCGCACGCGGTCGGGCGCGGCGTCCGATGCCGGCGCAGTCGCGGACGCCACAGGCTGCGTGGCCAGGCTTGCCCCGTCGGCCACCGGCTCAGCCAGACCGCCTTTCAGCGCCTCGAAGAACGCTCTGATCGACGGCTCTTCCAGCAGGCTCGGCACGAGATCGGCAGGGTTGCCGGTTGCCGAGGGCCAGGAACCGAACCGGCGCTTGAGCAGCGGAGCCAGTCGGTGAACTGCGATCCCGCCGACCACCAGCAACGCAGCCGCCAGGTTGAGATCGATTGGGCTGCCCTTGGCCGACGCCTCATCTCCGGGCCGGGTGAATTGATTGGTCAGCGCCTTTCCGAGGGCACTTCGCTCCTGCATGGCCTGGGCTAACGACCGTGGCTCGCCGGCAGGGCACAATTGTCGGCCCCACAGGAGCAGCGCCACGAGCATGATTCGGGAAGCATTACGCATCGCTGCAAATCATTCGTTCACCCGCAAATTAGGCTGAGGTTTCATGCGTCAAAGGAGGTTGCGCCGGGTCACTTTGGTGCGCACTTGCGCCACGTCGGAAATGCCTGGCTCGGTCAAGGCGACATAGAACTGGAGCAAGATGCTCATAACGGCATTGTTCTGGCTGTTGGTGAGCGTATTGCCGGCAGCGTCTTCCATCGTGAAAATCGTGTGATTGGTAACGGCACTGGCGATAATGGCCACGCTGGTGTTCTGAAAAGGAACTCGCTGGACCGTCGCGGTCGCCAGGTCGTGAAAATAGTAGATGTACTGCGCCGTGTTGGTGGAGGGGTAGATGCGCAACGCGTTGCCCGCCTGGAAATTGGTGGGTCCGGCAGCCGTAAAACTGCTCAGCGAACCGGTGCCAACCTGGAGAGAATTGGCGCAACGTACTTCTTCGATCAGTCGGCCGAGGGTCTGCCGTTCATACTGAGCGTTAAGCAGCTTGGGTTGAATGATTTGCTGCAATCGCAAACCGGTCAGGTGGCAAGCCAGGATTCCCAGGATAACCAGGCTGAATAGACCGCTGGCGATCATCATTTCTACGAGCGTGTAGGCCAGGCAGCGGAGCGATCCGTCCGGGTAGGTGCTCTCTCCCGCGCAGCCGCGCAGGGCGTTTATACCTCTCGCCCTCCCCATTGGCCGGGCGGCCCGAAGCACTCTCGCGCCGATTCCGCCCGCGAGGCCGAAGCCGCGCGCTGGACATTCAATCCACATCTTCATTGATTGGCGGCACGGTAGGTAAAAACGCTGTTGGTATAGACGCCGCGCCCGGGATAGGTCCAGGTGCAATCGACGCGCACGAGCTTCAGCGGCGGGTTGGTGGAGATCGTTAGGATCGTGGTGGTATTCGTGCCGTAAGCGGAGACGCCGTTGACGCTGCCCGGATCCAGAATGTCCACCCGGGAAGGGAAGTTGGTGCTGACCAGTGCGTCGATGGGCGGTGACCCGTGCGGGTCGTACTTGGCCGCGCGGCACTGTTCGAGCCCGCCCAAGGCCATCATCTCCGCGGAAACCGAATAGCTCGACCAATCCGCCCGCCATGCCAACTGGAGATACAGGGTGAGAATCCCGCCTAGACTGATCCCGAGAATCACCAGCGAAACGACTACCTCCATTAAGGTAAAGGCGGAGTTTGCCCCCAAACCAACCGTGTGCCGACCAGCGCGGTCTGCTGCTTTGGCGCGTACGTTCAGTCGTTTAATATGCCATCTGGTCGCGGTCATTCGGTTGCTCATTGCCTTCTAAGCAAAAGCGGTGCCAAGAATCAGGACAATCGCGTCATCGCTTCCCGAAACAATCGAGCCCGCCGTCGTCTGATGTCTCTGGCTGCTGCCGGGCAACTCTTGTCTCGTTGTGTCTGAATCTTCAGGCCAGAGACAGCAAAGTCCGAGCCAGGAGCAATAGGCCCGGAGATGAGGCGTGCCCTTTCCATCCTCGAGTTGATGCCGCGAGAATCCGGGCATCTGCCTTGCCGTCGGCATCCCGTAGTGCCCCGGGAGGCCGAGGGAGTACTCGCGTTGCCGTCTGTCGCGCCTCAATTCTGGGCACATATCTTGCTGTCACACGTTATTCATGAAGCAAACGACTCGTTGAGAAGAATGCGCATCCGACGATCAAGGTCCGAACGGAGGCAATGGCGGAAACCAGCGATTCATCGCTTAGGTCGCCGGTGCAGCTTGCTTGGTCTGTGAAACCTCGATTTAATAGCCGCCCCAAGTTATCCGCCGGCAGTTCGCTCCTGGTGGTCATGTTCCTGCTCGGGGTTAGTTTCGTTATTCTAGGGGGGGTCTATTCGTACACTTCGCAGACAGTGCGGCTCAACAAGCGCCTGAACGACTATTACCTGGCCGTCGCGGCGGCGGAAGCGGCCACCGAGAAAGTTCTGTCTCAAGTGAACGCGGACTACACGAGTTACGGGGCCGGTTATGTCGCCTCGAGACTGAACTACTACCAGACTCAGATACCCTCCGCAACCGAAGCCGCCGAGTGGGGCAACTTCGATTTCATGGATTTGTCCGGTCAAGCGAACAGTGTCGAGGTGCAATATGCGGCCCTGAGCGGGTTCCAGGCGTTGGGTGGCCAATACGGAAACTTGAGCGGGTTTCAGGATTGGGTGCGAATTCTGGCCAACGCTCGGCCCCACAGCTCTCTCGATGGCGTGGTTGGCTCGGTGTATCAGGACATCGATTTCACCCGCATCCCGATCTTTCAGTACGCCGTTTTCTACAACATCTTGATGGAAATCGCCCCGGGACCCAATTTCACGATTACCGGCCCGGTCCACGGCAACGCCGACATCTACCTGAACCCCGCCAACACCCTGACCTTCCAAGGCGATCTTACTAGCAGCGGAACCATCTACCAATCTCAGAATCCAATTTCACCCGACCCCGCTCAGTCTGGCACCATTGTCTATCAGGGCGCTCACGACAGCGGCGTGAGCACGCTGAATCTGCCGATCGGGACCAACAACACCCCAGCCGCCGTTCACCAAGTACTGGAATTGCCCCCTGGCCCATTGCCGCTTGGCTCCGAAGACCCGCTCTCCAGCCTGGGCAAGCAGCGCTACTACAACGAGGCCGACCTCATCATCACGGTGAGCAACAGCACTGTCTCGGTCACCAGCGGGCGATGGGACTCGTTTGCCATTTCCCTGACTACGAACGAGGTTTCCATGTTCGTTTCCACCAACGCATCGTTCTTCAACCAACGCGAGAACAAGACCGTCCAGGCCATCCAGATCGATGTCGCCGGGTTGAATTTGTGGAACGCTACTAACACCAGTATACGCCCCTACTTGCCACTGCACGACGTTGGCACCATCTATGTCAACGATCAGCGCACCCTGTCCTCGGCCAACGAATCGGGCGTTCGGCTCGTAAACGGAACCAACTTGCCCCCGCAAGGGCTTACGATAGCCACTCCCTCCCCGCTCTACATCCTGGGCGACTACAACGTCCCCCCCGCCGCTAAGGGCACGACCAACACCTCTGGCACTCTGCCTGCCTCCGTGGCCGCCGACGCCGTCACCCTACTATCGAATGCCTGGAACGACTCCAACAGCAGCAATTCTCTCTCGAGTCGAATCGCCAATGCCACGACGGTAAATGCGGCCATTCTTACAGGCATCGTTGCCACAACGCCGTCAAGTTACAGCGGCGGCTTGGAGAACGCGCTGCGCTATCTCGAGAATTGGACCAGCGTAACGCAGACCTACAACGGCTCACTGATTTGCATGTTTTACAGCCAGTTTGCTACCGCCCCCTGGGTAGGCACTGGGAGCCCCCCTGGCATTTACAACCCGCCCGTCCGGAATTGGTCCTTCGATCAGAATTTCCAGTTCAGTAACAAGTTGCCTCCTGCGACGCCAAGCCTCGTCGTCCTCATCCGCGCAAGCTGGCGCACCCCCGCCGCCTTCACTACCAACGTGATGGCTGGCTTTTAAAGTCAGCGGGGTGCCCGGGGCTTGGGGTTAAATGCCCGTTTCACGTTCCAGCGCCCTGGCAATTCAGCCGCTTGCCTCCTCCCGGCGCACGCTCACTAGCTTCTTCGGTTATTCTCGTCCTGATCCAATCCGCCTTAGGACGACGGGCCGCAGCCCGGAGGTCAATTGGGGGTCGCTTTAAGCTGTAGGAAAGTATCGACTTGAGTCTTGGACTTAGCGGCAATCGCCTTGAGCTTCTCGGCTTGCTCAGCTTGGAGCTGCCGAAGATGCTGCACGGCGGCTTGCCGCTCAACATCCGTCCCGCCGTTCTGCGCCTGGGTGACGCGCTGCTCGGCCTCCTTGACCTGCGTCTGCATTTCCTTCGCCGCCGCCGCGAACTCCTTGTAAGCCGCATCCAGGAGAATCTGCTTCCCTGCCTGCGCTGAGACGGCGGCGAGGTCAGGGATCAGGGCCCGCACCTCCTGGACGGCGGCCGTATTGATTTGGGAAACCGCCATTGGGGCGGCGATGGAGCGGGGCACATCCAGCAGGCGGATGATGGCCCGGGTCAGGTCGGGCTCCAATGCCTGCTCCCACTCCGGCGAGAGGTGCGGCAGCGTCTCCTTCCGTCCGCCAAGCGCCAGCGTGATGCCCAGGTAACTGGCCTCGCCCTTATCAAGGTTGAAGACCGTAATCCCATCGGCCAAGGCGGCGTTCGCATTGGGATTGGACTGTGGAGTGACGCGGGTCACCTTGACCTTGCCGCCGGCCTCTTGCTGATATGCGGACAGCAATTGGCCCACGCGGCCGGCGAATGCATTCACAGAGTCCGGCACCGTCGCCGGATCAAGCAAAGCGTAGAATCGGATTTCGAGCGGCGATTCCAAGCGGCCCAGGACGGCCTTGGTGCTGTCGGACAACAGGCTGGCCGGCGGGCTGTTGGTCTGCCCAGCGGCACCCGCCGAGCTGCGCTGCAAAGCGCTGTAAAACCAAACCGCGCCGCCCGCGATGCCGAGGATGCAGACCGCCAGAAGGAGAACGCTAGTCCGGGAGCCCGCTCGCTCGCCGGTTCCCGGCCGCAGCGTCCAACGTATCCCTTTTGCCGAGGAGCCACTCATTGTTGTCATTCGTGATGGCGCGCTTGTCGCGCATTCGAGGACAACCTGCCCTAACCAATGGCTGAAAGCGAGGGAAAGTTGCTTTCGGGCCCGCCCGCGAGGCTTCCGCTGAATCCTCAGCCGCTACGTGCATATAATGCTGAATATGCGAGAATGTTTGGAACAAGAGCAATTAATGGCGAGCATACGACAATATTTGGCAGGCCGGTGTCCTGCTCCGCCGTTTAGTTTTGGACCGGCAAGCATATCGGTTCGAGCACATTCTTGTGTTGCGCAAGTTCGGTGAATCATTAGCCTTGGTGCGCATGAACCCTCTTGGCTACCAGCCGCGGGCGTTACGGCGACGCCACGCGGAGATTGTCTGTGACAGCACGAGCGGCAGCGTATGAATAACACTCGACCTCTCCTGAGAACCAGGGTGTCGATCCTGGCCTTGGCGATGATTCTCTTGCGCTTGGCGGGCGGCTGTGCCCAAGCGCAAAGCACTCAACATCTGTCCATGATTCAGCCCGGGGGTATGCCTGGGTTGCCTGTCATAACGGGGATTGCTCAAGTCACCAACGGGGTGAATGTGACGTGGGATGGCCCCTCCGGGTATTACCAGTTGTTCCAGAAGCAAAGCTTGACTGACCCGACCTGGCAAGCCCTCGGCACCGCCTTCAATCTCTCCAACAACGTCACCCTCACCAGCCTCTCCAATAACGCCTTCTTCCGCGTCTCCGGCCCATCGCCCCAATACGCCGGAGCTCAAGTCTGCGCGGAATGTCACGCGGAAGTTCTGAACACGGTGGTGCATACCGCCCATACCGGCGCCTTTACCAACCTGCTGTTCGTGGCCCAGGGTGGCCAGACCAACAGTTCCTGCCTGCCCTGCCACACCGTGGCTTACAATCTCCCTACTGGATTCGTCAGCCAGTCGGCCACGCCGCAACTCGCCGGGGTTCAATGCGAGAACTGCCATGGCCCGGCCGCAAATCACGCCGCCAACCCGGGCGACCCGAGCGTCAGGCCTCGCGTCGAGCTTGCCGGCACCATGTGCGGGGGATGCCATAACACTCAGTTTGTGCCGGCTTCCGCGGCGAGCTACCACCGACCCTACTATGAGGAGTGGAGTGCCTCTCCACATCAGCCGGTGCTGGCGGAGTTGAAAGCGGACTTTGCCGGCAGCTCGGGGACGAGCGTCTATATTCCAACTTGCGGGCGCTGCCACTCGGGGACCGTCCGCGAGGCGTTCCTGGAGAATACGACTTTGCCGGACGCTCACGAAGCCAGCGCGGTGGGTATTGCGTGCGCGACGTGCCATGACCCTCACGAGGCTTTCGTCTATACGAACGTGCTGAGCGGCGTGATCACGAATCCCGTCACCGGGGTGGTGGTGGTCTCGAACGGCCCGGGCGTGGCCACTTACACCAACCAGGTCCGCAATCCCTTATCTTCGGTGCAGGATTACCACGTGACAGGCGACTTCACGACCAATTACAACCCGGCGATCAACGTCTGCGCCCAATGTCATAACGACCGGGGCCCTTCGTACAAGGACACTTCACGTCCCCCGCACAACTCACCTCAGTACAATATCCTGATCGGGACCACCGGCGTGCTGGATCCCAACAACCCCGACATTCCCCATTTCCAACCGGCCTCCCACGCGCTGTTCATTACCAACCAGTGCGTCGGCTGTCACATGCAAACCGCCCCCTCCCCGGGCCCCGCTCTGCCGCCGACGGCGGGTCACAAGTTCGTGGTGGATAGCTACGGACTGTGTGCCACGTGTCACGGAAGCGCCGTCAATGCCAGCAATTTGGTTGTGTTTGTGAACGGGCTTATCACGAACCAGATTCAAACGGTGCAAGCCTCGTTGGTTCAATGGGCCACCAACAAAGCGCCGGCCCTGCTGGGAACGGCTGACTACGGAACCAGGGCGTGGGAATACACCACACCAGGGGAGTTGTCGCCTGGCGGTCCGGGGCCGACTACCACCCAGCAGGCGCAGATTCCGCTGAATATCAAAATGGCCCGCTTTAACCTTTACCTTGTCTTTCACGACGGGAGTTTCGGCGTGCACAACCCCCTATACTCACTGAGCCTTTTGGACACCGCCGAAAGCATGGTGGAAGCAGAGTTGGGCCCATGAGACGACCAGGGAGAAAGGAAGGCCTGTAGCTGGCCATCCCGAGTGCGACAACTGATAGACGACAACCAGAGACTGCATGAGAAATCTTAGCTTCCGCCTATTTCGGAAATGCCCCGCAGCCCGGGCGCGAGGGCTGGTGATGACCGCCTGCACCCTGCTCCTGCTGTTCGGCGTGATTTCCTGCCAAACCGTCAACCGCGCCGTAGTGGTGCTCCCGGACGTGCCCGGGGCCAAGTACATCGGCTCCAAGGAGTGCGAGCAGTGCCACGACAAGCTCTACCGCGATTTCGCGACGGCTGACCACGCGCGGCTGATCGCCGCGGGCACGAATGCCATCAACGCCGGCTGCGAGTCCTGCCACGGCCCCTGCAGCCTGCACTCGGAGTCAGGCGGTGAAACCAAGCCCCCTTACAGCTTCGCCCCCGGCCGCCCGCAAACCAGTAGCTTTGGCGCGCGGCTGCAGGTCGAGCCTGCCCGCGCTAAGGAAACGGTCTGCTTCCAATGCCATTTAGATGTGCGTGGCCAATTCGACCTGCCCAGCCATCATCCTGTGCCGGAAGGGAGGCTCACCTGCACCGCTTGCCATTCGCCGCATAAAGGCTCCATTACCATTGGCGGCGGCACGTCGCTGCTGTCCCAGAATGAAAGCTGCTTCCGCTGCCACGCCAACAAGCGTGGCCCCTACACTTTTGAGCACGATGCCCTGCGCGAAGGCTGCACTACCTGCCACAATGTTCACGGGTCAGTTAACGCCAAGCTCCTGACTGTCCGTGACGCCAACCTTTGTTTCAAATGCCATTTCCAGCAGGTCAGCAACGGCCAGCTTCTCATCGGGGGTTCCGACCACACGTTGCGTGTGCGGCAAGGCACCTGTTGGACGGCGGGCTGCCACACGGCGGTCCATGGTTCCCGGGTAAGTCCCTCTTTGCGGTTCTAACCAGTGATGACAAAGCCGATGAAGCCCATAATACTACAGACTAAAGCAGGCCGCTGGTTTGGGGCGGCTTTGCTCGGTCTTGCCTTGCCTGCCTTCGCCCTTCTGGCGGCGGATACCAACGCTCCCCAGGTGACCGCCACGGCTCCCCAGACGAACGCGCCAGCGGCGCAAACGAACGCGCCTGCCGCCCCACTGGCCGCTCCGGCCCCGCTGACCCCGGAGCAGATGTTCGAGGGCGGAGCCAAGTCCTACAACAACTGGATTGACCTGTCGGCCGGCGGCTTCATCACGAGCGGCAACAAGGCCGAATTCCAGCAGCGGCACCAGACCTCCAACGGGGCATTCGGTGGTGTCGAGGATTTTCATTACCAGGCCGATGTCGCCAAGGGCACAACGATGACGGCGGATGGACATGCGATCTTTGACAACGAGGACTACAAATTAAGCCTGGGTGTGACGAAAGAGAAGCTTGGGTATGCGCGCTTCTCCTATAATCAATACCGCACCTGGTATAATGGCGACGGCGGCTTCTTCCCCCCTACAGGGACCTACTATCCCCTGTCGGGCGATGCCCTGGAACTCAATCACGGCGATCTTCTATTCGAGGCCGGCCTGGCGCTGGATAAAGTGCCGAAGATCACTTTCAAATACGAGCATACCTTCCGGGAGGGAAGTGAGAGCTCCACCAGTTGGGGCTACGCGCAGCCGGCGCCTGGTGTGACCCGCGGCCTCAGCCCTTCCTTCTACGACATCAATGAGCACAGCGACATCTTTCAACTCGACGTGACCCACCAGATCAAGGCGACCGAGG
>Ga0181518_10002336_pt1 | contig 18353 bp, 15 predicted proteins | sample PEATcosm2014_Bin_28_FD_119751 | JGI IMG/M metagenome (GOLD analysis project Ga0181518, IMG submission 119751) | Peatland microbial communities from MTU Mesocosm Facility, Houghton, MI, USA - PEATcosm2014_Bin01_60_metaG | ecosystem: Environmental > Terrestrial > Soil > Wetlands > Peat | place... | reverse complement strand
CCGCATCCGCCGCAAACACCGCAGGCTCAGTTCAAACGATCCTATCGAAACTGCCCCGGCCGAATGCAGCGGGCTCGACCTCGCCTCGTCTGCCGGGGCAGTCCCGATAGGAACCTAACGTTTTCCCTCACTAACCGGTGACTAGAAGCCCCCGCGTGACCCCCCGGTCCCGAAACAGATTTAGCCGATTATTGAAATCAGTTGAAATCAAGCGAAAATTACTGATTTAAAATGAGTGTGTTGCGGTTTACGCGTTACATTCTGCTGTGCGGTGTTGCTTTGGAGTGATCCTACAGCTCCAAAAGCGTCTACCGCCAACCTCTAGAACACCGGTAAACGGAAGAGCCTCATATTAGCCAGGCCCACTGCTCTTTCCCCAAAGCAGGTCAGATCGTTTGTGGAAGCCTATTGAAATCCAGCGGGAATGGGTGCTTTGATTAAACTGAGAAAACAGTATTAGTTCCCCTGCTGCAAGCTGTAGGCACATAGCCTGCGCTGTTGCTGAGAGATTCGGGTATTTAGAAGCTTCCAAAAAGCAAGAACGAGGCTGCTTTCCGCACCGGGATGGAATGTTTGCGAGGCACACATTACGATGTTCGTTGAGCTTCTCTTCGTTCAGTTGTGCGTCCTTCAACTTTCGCCGGGAAAGGCAAAGACCCTGGCTGCAAATTCGGTCTTTGCGCATTGCAACTTGCAGCAGGGTATCGGGCCATCCGCTGCGGTGCAAATCGCCTTTGAAACTGCCTGGGCTTTCGCAACCACGGCGCTCGCTCATTCGGACAAGGAAAGCTGCATATCCTATTTCTTCAATGTCAGTCAAACTGAGGCACTCAACACATTCGAGGAGGCGTCATGCGCCCGCAGATGATCATTCTGTCACGAGTCGGCCGCACCCTGCTCCTCATGCTCTTCGCCGCAGCAGGAACAATTTTGCTGGTGCGCTTCGCTCCCGGATATTTCACTGACTACCGTGAGATGGATACAAGATACTCCCAGGCAGCACAGTCGGAAATTCAGGCAGAAGCCGTCCAGCAACAGTCCGCCGGCGTGATCGCGATGCGAATGGTCAAGAGCTGGCTCAGGGGCGACCTCGGCATATCGCGCCAATATGGCGTACCGGTTGCAGAATTGATCGGCGCGCGCTTGCGGGTCTCGGCGCTGCTTCTGGTGCGGGGGATTCTTTGTGGTTGGCTGCTGGCCATTTGCACCGCGTTGCCAATCAGCGGTATGCGAAAGGGTGGAATTCTGTGGGGCCTGCCCTTCACACTTCTTCTGGCAATTCCAACCGCGGCAATGGCCACCGCCTGTATCCTTGCGGAAGTGGGCGGTCCCGTGCTGGTGCTTTCACTCATCGTCGCCGCCAGGGAATTCAAGTTTCTGCGCAACTTGCTGGAAAGCACGTGGCGTTCGCCGCACCTTCTGCAGGGCAGAGCGCAGGGGCTGTCACCGCGTGCTTTGGTGACGATGCACATACTGCCCAACGTAGCTCCGCAATTGCGCGCGCTGGCAACATTGTCGATCGTCACTGCTCTGGGGGCCCTGGTTCCCATTGAGGTGATCTTCACAGTGCCGGGGGTGGGCCAACTGGCATGGTCCGCGGTCATGAATCGCGACCTTCCGGTGCTGGTCACGGTCAGTTTGCTGATGGCGTCTGTGGTGGGATTTGCGGGAATGCTCTCGACGCGCGCGGTGACGCTGGAGGAGGCATGAAGAAGCGTATAGCGGCGGCCATTCTTCTCGCGCTCATTCTCGGTGCGACGCTCGTGGTTTGGCTGTCGCCATACAACTATGCTTTTCAAGACCGCGACGCGATCATGGCTCCGTCGACACCCCAGCACTGGACAGGAACCGACGAACTCGGCCGCGACCGCACGGTTCGCGTAGCCGCCGCGCTCTTGATTGGATTGACCGGCGCAACTGCCGCAGCGGTAATTACGATCACGATCGCCGCGTCCTTCGGCTTGCTGGCCGCCTATAGCCCCTCGCCGGTAGCTGCCATACTCATGTTCCTGAGCGACGTTTTTCTGTCCTTGCCCTGGCTTTTCCTGCTGATGATGGCACGCTCGTTGTTGCCGCTCACCGCCTCTCCGCTGCAAACCGCCGTGACCACCTTCCTGGTTCTCGCCGCTTTTGGTTGGCCGGCTTGCGCGCGAGCTATTTATCGCGGCGCGGCGGAGTTTCGCTCTGCCGAGTGGATGATTCAAGGTCACGCATGCGGCCTTAAGACGCGGCAACTGGTCCGTCTCCACATCGTGCCTCATCTCCGTCCGCTGCTCTTGCCCCAGTTTCTTATATGCGTTCCGGCATTCATTGTGGCGGAGGCAAACCTGGGAGCGCTGGGGCTTGGCGTCGGGGAGCCGATGCCTTCCTGGGGCGCTATGCTGCTGGAACTGGAGAATTCCGCTCTGCTGGCGCGATCGCAATGGGTGTACCTGCCGATTGCGCTTCTCGTTGTCGTCCTGCTGATTCTTGAAAGCTTTACCACCGAGATCGATTACTAATGCCTAGACAACTGCGTTCTTCGCTTGTTTTTGCCTGCCTCATGGCGCTGTTTGCGATAGCTGCCTCGGGCCAGGCTGCCCCAAGGCGGCCTGGCGAACTGGCATGGGCTATTCACTATGATCCGAAAACCTTCGATCCCGCCAAGGTGGATGAGCAGGCATCCGAATTGGTGCGCTACCTGACCGGTGGAGTGCTGCTCCGGATCAATCGTCAAACCCAGGAGCCCGAACCGCAGCTCGCCGAGAGCTATCAGGTCACGCCCCAAGGCACATTGATCGTTTTCAAACTGCGCAGCGGACTCCGCTTTTCCGACGGCACTCCATTGACCTCGGCCGATGTAGCGTGGTCGCTGCGTAGAGTACTTGCACCTGCCACGCAAGCTGTCGTCGCAGAGGAGTTTCTCTCTCCGAGTGAAGTTGTCGTCGAAACCCCGGACGCGCTTACGGTGAGGATCCGTCTTGCGAAGCCTGTCACTGGAGTGGGCAAGATTTTCGATGAGATCGCCATCGAGCCGGCCGATCGTCCCAGCGAAGGCCGGGTTACGTCGGGGCCGTTCACCGTGACCGACTATAAGCGCGGCCAATACGTGCGCTTGAGCCGCAATCCGAATTACTGGCGGCGCGACAGCAGCGGTGCGCGACTGCCCTACGCGACCGGAGTACGGCTCGATATTCTGAATAACCGCGAGCAGGAGATTTCTCTCTTCCTGCGCGGAGAGTACGACCTGATCGACAGCCTTTCTCCGGACTACTTCGCGATTGTGGCGCAAAAGGCGCCGCAGTCCGTTCACGATCTTGGTGCTTCTCTGAATACCGAGCAGCTTTGGTTCAACCAGTTCCCGGCCGCGCCTCTGCCGGAGTTCGAGAAAGCCTGGTTCCAGAACCGGAATTTCCGCACGGCTGTTTCAATGGCGATCCATCGCTCAGATCTTGCGCGTATCGCGTACAACGGCCACGCTACGCCGGCTTTCGGCTTCATTTCTCCCGCCAATAAGCTTTGGTACAACAACGATCTGAAGTATCCGCATGAGAGTGTCGCCGATGCCAATCGCATGCTGGCAGCGTCTGGTTTTCATCGCAATGGGAACCAGCTTTACGACGCCACGGGCCATCCCGTGCAGTTCTCCATCCTGACGAATTCAGGCAACGCCGCGCGACAGAAGATGGCTGCCATGATCCAGCAGGACCTGGAGGCAATGGGAATGCAGGTTACGATTGTCGACCTGGACTTTCCCGCGCTGATCGAGCGGCTGTTGCACAAGCAGGACTATGAAGCATGCTTACTCGGCTTGTCGAATGTGGAACCGGATCCGAACGAGATGATGAATCTTTGGTTGAGTTCCTCGCCGAATCATCAATGGAATCCCTCCGAAAAGACCCCCGCCACGTCCTGGGAAGCGGAGATCGATAAGCAGATGCAACTGCAGGCCTCCACGGCTTCGCAGCAGGTCCGCAAGCTGGCCGTAGACCGGGTGCAACAGATTGTGGCCGACCAGCAGCCGTTTATCTACCTGGTTTATCCCAACGCTCTCCAAGCCATATCGCCGCAGTTGCAAGGTGTGAAAGCGGCGATTCTATCCCCCGGCCCCGTCTGGAACATCGACTTCATCAGCCGCAAGGAAGGCGCGCGATGAGCGCACCCCTGATTCAAGTTCGTTTGCGGGCGGACTATGGAAAGCGATGTGTGCTGCAGGATGTCGAATTCAGCCTGGACGCCGGAGAGGCACTGGGCATGGTTGGTTCGAGCGGCGCCGGCAAGACTACGCTGGTCATGGCGCTGCTGGGACTGCTTCCGTTGCGCGGCGGAAAGACATCTGGAGAGGTTCTGATCGATGGGAGCAATCTGCTCACCATGCCCGCTCGCGAGGCGCGGCAGATTCGCGGAAGGAAAATTGCGCTGGTTCCCCAAAGTCCCATGACCGCGCTCAATCCGGTCGTATCCTTGCAATCGCATTTTGAGGAGGCCTGGCGCGCGCACGATTCGAGCGGACGAAAGGCTCTGGAGTCGCGTCTGCAACAACTGATGCATGAGGTGCAGTTGCCTGCCGCGGACGACGCATTTCTGCGCAGAAAGCCGGGGCAGATCAGCGTTGGCCAGGCGCAGAGGGTATTGATTGCAATGGCGCTTCTGCATCGCCCCGCCATACTTATAGCCGACGAGCCCACCAGCGCCCTCGACCCGGTAACGCAGGCTGAAATCATCAAGCTGTTGCGGCAATTGACCCGCCGCCATGGAACCGCCCTCCTTTATATATCCCATGATCTGCTATCAGTCTTACAGTTGTGTGACAGGCTCGCCGTGCTGCACTCCGGCGTAATCGTCGAGTGTATGCCGATTGCGCAGATCGAGCAGGCGCAGCATCCCGCGACTCTTTCCCTGTTGCGCGCGCTGCCCGTCCCCGTCCGGGTGCTGCTATCCCATTGCATCGCAGACACTTAATGCAGTGATGGCCGCTGAAATCGAGGATCTTCCAGATCCTGACCCTCTATCTCACCGACGGTGATTACCTCGCCGATCCGAAAGTGCGCAACTATCAGATTTGAGGCATTTTTTGGCCGAGAGGGCTCTCCCAAAACGCGATGTTAGTAATCAGATTAAGATTACTATCGCTCGCATCGACTTCCCCAAACGTTACTTTTGTTACCCATGCGTGCGATTGGCGGAGTAGGTTACCGGGTGGAATATGGATCGTGTAAAGCACCTCACCAGAAGTCTCCGAGCCATTCAACGCGGCGTAAAAGGGAGAAACATGAGACAAAAGCAGCAGAAAAGCGCTTTTTGGGGGCATTCATTCTGGGGTCCTATGTTCATTATGTTCTGCGCTCTGACCCTAAGCGCTAGGCCGGTCGATGCGCAATCATCCAAAATCTCTGCTGACCTGCAGACGGCGAATGCTTCCGATCCGGTTGACGTTATCGTGCAGTTCAACCACGTACCGACCACATCGGACCATCAGAAGGTATTCAATCGAGGCGGCAGGCTCAAACAGGAGCTCGGTCAGTTCCAAGGGGCCGCTTACAGGGTGCCTGCCTCGGCATTGGCTGATCTGGCCGACGATCCCGACGTCACCTACGTCTCGCCCGATCGCCCGCTCTTCAGCACGAACACCGGTTCGCCGACTGCCGTCCTCAGCACGAACACCGGTTCGCCGACTGCCGTCCTCGACTACCACACCGCCAGTGTGAATGCTCCCGACGCCTGGGCGCAGGGTCTGAATGGCAGCGGCATCGGCGTGGCTGTGATCGACAGCGGAATCATTAATATCCCCGACCTCCATGGACCCAACGGGAATTTGGTGGTGTACAGCCAGAACTTCGTAAACGGCGGCGGAGGCAGCGCCAACGACCATTACGGCCACGGCACTCATGTCGCCGGCATCCTGGCTGGAAACGGCGAGAATTCCTCCGGGCCACAGTACTTCTATACCTTCCTAGGCATCGCGAGCGGCGTGAATATTGTCAACCTTCGCGTGCTCGACCAGAATGGCAATGGTACCGATAGCCAGGTGATTGCTGCGATTGAGACCGCCATCCAGTTACAGAGCGAGTACAACATCCGCGTCATTAACCTTTCCCTGGGAAGGCCGGTGTTTGAAAGTTACACGCTCGACCCGTTGTGCCAGGCGGTAGAACAAGCTTGGCAGGCTGGCATTGTCGTCGTAGTGGCTGCGGGCAATTACGGCCGCGACGACGCCGCGGGTACAAACGGCTATGGCACCATCACCGCTCCGGGCAACGATCCCTATGTGATCACCGTGGGCGCAATGAAGACCGAAGGCACTGCAAATCGCGCCGACGTTTTGCCCGCGAGCTACAGTTCCAAGGGGCCGACGCTTTTCGACAACGTAGTGAAACCCGATATCGTCGCCCCAGGCAACCTGATCATCTCCCTGTACACTCCGCCGGAGACTCTGAATCAGGAATATCCCGGCAATGAAATTCCCACCTCTCTGTACCAGACGAATGGCAACAGCACCTCCTCCTACACTTACTTTCTTCTGAGCGGGACGAGCATGGCCACACCCGTGGTAAGCGGAGCCGTGGCTCTGATGCTTCAACAAACCCCCGGTCTCACGCCCGACCAGGTGAAGGCGCGGCTGATGCAGTCCGCATTCAAGAACCTGGTGGAATACAGCACAGCTACGGATCCGACCACCGGAGTGACCTATTACGAGCAGGCAGATATCTTTACTGTGGGCGCCGGCTACCTGGACATTCAGGCGGCCCTGGCAGATACCAGCCTGGCTCCAGCAACGGTGGGCAGCGCCTTATCACCTGTTGTGACAATAAACAGCGCGGGACAGGTCCTCGTCCTCGCAAACGGTTCCTCAGTACTCGGAGGTAACTCCGTGCTGTGGGGCAGCTCGGTATTGTGGGGAAGTTCGGTTCTCTGGGGTAGCAGCACCAACGTTGGACAATCGGTGCTTTGGGGCTCATCCGTTAGCTTGGCCAACACGAGTACACAGGGAGAAAGCGTGCTCTGGGGCTCAAGTGTGCTTTGGGGATCGAGCGTGCTCTGGGGTAGTTCCACTACTCCTGACCCGGAAGCGGCCGCAACCGCCATTTACGGGGAGCAATAGAGAGCAATGAGTAAGTCAAGGGGGCTCGAGTGCCATGCGGGGCTCGATTACTCCTTTCCAACAAGCTGCATTAGCAGGGCCCCAGTTGTAATCGAGTGCCTGAAAGGACTTTAGAAACAGATCCCGGGGGCCGCCAGAATGGATCGTTCCATCCCAATCCGAGTACAGGCATTCGTCTTCTCGACGGCGGTCCCGGGAGTTGTTGTGCTGGTTGCCAGCTGCCTGCATTGGCACTCCAGCGACATGCTGAAGTTTATCGGCTACTTTTTGGTTGCCTTGGTTAGCTCCACAATGAAGGTCAAGTTGCCGGGCATGGATAGCACCATGTCGGTACACTTTCTCTTCGTCCTGCTCGGCATTCTGGAACTCTCGCTGCCAGAGACGCTGGTCATCGGCTGCGCCGCGGCCTTGTTGCAGAGTATTTGGAAGACCAAACAACGTCCGCAAGCGGTGAAGGTGATCTTCAACGTCTTCAGCAACACCGCCAACGCTATCTTTGTATCTTATGTTGTTTATCTGGGTGCGGCTGTGCATCTCAAAAACAGCTTGCCTTTGTTGCTCCTGCTCACTTCCTGCACCTACTTCTTTGCCAACACCATGCCCACCGCCATCGTAATCGCGCTTCACGAGAAACACTCGGTGCGCGCAATTTGGACGGAAACTTACTTCTGGACTTTTCCGTATTACTTGACCGGCGCTTGCTTAGCGTTTACTTTGCACTTCTTTAGTCACCTTTTCGGATGGCAGAGCGTACTTCTGTTCATGCCCGTCATGTTCGGAATTTATCGAACCTACCAGTTATACCTGGACCGGCTCGAGGATCAAAGAAAACGCGCCGAGGCAGAGGAACAGCAAGTAATAACTGAAAAACGCCATGTGGAACAGGTCTGCGCGCTCCACCTGCGCACCATTGAGGGGTTGGCCCTCGCAATCGATGCCAAGGATCACACCACTCATCAGCACCTGCGCCGGGTGCGCACGTATGCCGTGGCGATTGCAAAGGAACTAAAGCTCGGAGAGCAGGAATTGGATGCTCTTCGCGCCGCGGCCCTGCTGCACGACATTGGCAAGCTGGCTGTCCCCGATCACATCATCAACAAGCCCGGCCGCCTGACTCACGAAGAGTTCGAGAAAATGAAGATTCATCCGATCGTCGGCGCGGATATCCTGGAAAGAGTCGCCTTCCCCTACCCCGTAGCTCCAATTGTCAGGGCGCACCACGAAAAATGGGATGGGAGCGGATATCCCGACGGACTCAAAGGCGTAGAGATCCCCATTGGCGCGCGCATTCTGGCGGTGGCGGACTGCCTTGACGCGTTGGCTTCGGACCGTCCATATCGCAAAGCCTTGACCCTGGATGAGGCGGTGAAACATATCGAAGAGAGGGCGGGCACATCCTTCGACCCCCAGGTGGCCGAGATTCTTCAGCGTCGTTACCTTGAACTGGAAAATCATGTAGTCTGCAGCCTTGCAGAGGAAAGAGAAGATTCATTCGACTACAACTACAAGGTGGATCGAGGTGCGCAGCCGGATAACGGCTTAGCGCTTGATCCCAACTATCGCCATGTCAGCCACGCGGACTTCCTCTCCTCCATTGCATCTGCCCGGCAAGAGGCGTACACCCTTTTCGAACTAAGCCAGGACCTTGGAAACTCATTGAGTCTGGACGAGACCCTATCCTTGTTTGCGATGAGGCTGCGGAAGCTGGTTCCTTACGATTCCATTGCTGTCTTCATCCCCAAGGGCGGAATCCTGATGCCCGAATTCGTCAGCGGAGACAACTTTCGGACTCTGTCATCGCTGGCAGTTCCGATGGGGGAAGGTCTCTGCGGCTGGGTCGCACAGAACTTGAAGCCAATCATCAATGGGGACCCTGCGCTTGAGGCTGACTTTACGAATGCCCCGAAAAATACTACGGAACTCCGTTCTGCCCTGGTTGTGCCTCTGGGGGGTCTCACAGGGCTGGTTGGTATATTGGCGCTCTACCGAGCCGAGGTGGATGCGTTTACCAGCGACCACCTCCGCGTACTTGAGGTCATTACTTCCAAGGTAGCGCTTTTCATCGAGAATGCCTTGAAATATCGCCAGGCGGAAAACTCGGCCACCATTGACTACCTTACCGGGTTGCCCAATGCTCGGGCTTTGTCCTTGCATTTGGAGCAGGAGTTAGCGCGCTGTAAGCGAGAGAATTCAATGCTGGCAGTCCTGGAGTGTGATTTAAACGAATTCAAAATGCTCAATGACAGCTATGGCCATTTGGCAGGCGACAAGGTGCTAAAGTTTTTCGCCCATTCGTTGCGCGGGGTGTGCCGCGGTTACGATTTCGCGGCACGAATGGGCGGCGATGAGTTTGTCATCGTTGTGCCAAGCATCCCGCTGGATTCTGTCAACGAAAGATCCATCCTAATGAATAGACTGGCAGAAGAGGCTGGCCGAGCGGTGTGCGGCGAAAATCTATTGTCCCTGAGCTTGGGGGCTGCTTTCTTCCCACAGGATGGGATGGAGGCGGATCAACTCCTGGCCGAAGCTGACAGAAAAATGTATGCAGCCAAAAAACATTACTACGCGAACCGCGACCTGAATCGGCCTGTCGCGGCGAAGCGCCCTTATCTAGTTTCTGTAGCGTGAGACGTGAATCGATAGCAGGCTGCTGAAGCATCGAGCTTTGATGAGTTGTCTTCTTCTCCAGGCTCATGACGCAGGTAAGAGCCGTATTCAGTGCGGTAATGCCGCACGTGCGGATCCGCGCGAGGGGCAGACCTGTTTGGCCTTCGAGTGAACTCAGGGTCTGTCAACTTCCGTGTGACCTAATGGGGAATACTGTTGCCGCACGAGATAGTGCGGAAAAGGCGCCTGCGGCTTGGAAGCGCTGACGCGCTCCCACTTTCCCGCACTACGACGACGGATTGAATTTACCCACCGAGGTCTGCACAGGAACAGCGAAGACGAACGAACAGTCAAAACGGCGTGCCTGAATTCTGATATGACACTGTGGTCTTTACGACCGTTCGGCTAGTTAGAACAGGCACGCGCGGAACTCATCGCGGCCAGGAGAATAATCTCCATCGGAAGGCCCAATACATAGACGCAGACTGCCCCCGTCGTCCTCAATGTCCCCTTGCATTCAAGCGGCGGACCATACACAGTGTTTACAAATCCAATCCACTTGGACGAATAACGCCTATCGAGAGAAGTGAATTCCAAGCTGAGCAGAGGACGGAAACCATGTGGACGCGTAGCCGACTATTCGGCCATCTGGTTCAAGCATTGTGGTCGCTGAGTGCATCGGCGACTACGAGTGGATTGACCGCGATCGCTATCCGGAACGGGTGCCTGCCGGCGTTTCCGACGATCCTGATTGTCCGGCCGTAACTGTTGACGGACAACTTTTCATTGAGCCACCGACAACGAGGCAGGTTGCGGATGGCTTGCGGCTACAGACCAAGCTCGATCGCGATAGTTATGATGTGGTGGTCATAGGGGCGGGACCGGCCGGTGTGGCCGCCGGCGTTTATGGAAGTTCTGAAGGGTTGAGGGTGCTGGTTATCGAGCGCTGTGCAGCAGGCGGGCAGGCAGGTACATCGGCCTCACTAGCGATGCGATAGTCTCGCTATGGCTTGATTCACCGGATCCTCCAAGGTGCTTCCCTGACTCTTGAGTTCGTCGTGCAAAGCGCGATACTCCGTTAACGACTTTTGCTTATCGCCCGATATCTCAGCGATGTTGGCCTTGATGAAATCGTGAATCAAGCGTTGGTACTTCGGATCCTCCCCCGAGTTTTCCTGGTCGTCGAGCCACAGGTAGGTTTGCCAAGTGTCGTCGGCGGAAACCGAAGAAAGCGATTCGGTGAGTTCTGCGTGGTCAGTCACTCCAGGATCGCAGCAAAAGCTCAAGATCCTGTGCTTGTCCTCCGCGCTTAGAGGCTCCCCGTTCTTGCGCATCTCATTCACGGCTTTCATCAGGGCCGTTCTAGCGCCCGGCTCGTCTCGATTCCTAAGACCGTCCAGTTGCAATGTTCTGACGAATGAGCGGTCTTTCCCGCTCGCGATGGCAATGTTGAAGTGTTGGACCGCCTCGGTCAAACTTCCTCTGTTTTGCGTCATCCAGTTGCCGAGCATTGCGTTCGCGTAGACATTCAAGGGATCAGTTACCAGGGCTGCGCGGAAGTTTCGTTCCGCAGCCGCGTTGGGGGGAAACTCCCGCCTCGCAATATGCTCGTTCAGCCAGTGTGCCCAACCCAGGTGAGCTTGCACATCAGCGGCCGCAGTACCATTTGTGCGGGCGAGACCGGCATCGAGAATCGCGATGATCTGATCCAACTGTGAGGCGACGGCTGCACCCGGATCCTCATCCGGCTTCAGGTAGACGTGGTAGTTCTCGACCCACAGCATCGTGGCCTGCAACTGCTGGTCGAGCGCCGGCCGGTAAAGGGGCTCGGCTTTCAGGATGTCGGCGTAGCTCTGCACCGCTGCCTCAAAGTCGCCCTGGCGAGCCTGCGACTGTGCAACGGCCATTTGCGAGTCAAGCTGAGTGTTGTGATGGAAATGATTCTGGATGTTGCCGAAGAATCCCGTTACAGTTCCGATGAAGCCCAGCACCGCTGATATTCCGCCTATCCACGCCAGGATGACAGTCCAAGCTCGTTTTATGCGGGGTCCGGATTGTTGCGCAGCGTTGGCCATAGGGAGCTTTAACGAGGGTCAACCAATCCGAGAGCGATCATGCCGAGAGCCGTGATGCTCGGCAGGAAAAAGTAGTCGCCGCCGCGGAGTTCGACGAAATCCGGCAGATGTTTGCAAATAAAGGGAGGGTTCGTCGGCGTAGCGTCGCCTTGGATAACGAAACGTCCATGACCTCCGTGGTTGCCCATCAAGACGTCTTTGTCGTTACCCAAATGCGAATCGTTGCCGTACTGGACCCACTGCTGCTGCACGAACTCGAACTGCCGGGAGAGGCTAGCGTTCAGCGCCATGAAGATCACACCGCGATCGTCGCTGTCCGAGACCTGCTGATCTTTGCTGGCGAAATGCCCATAGGGCAGGCCGCGACGCGTGATACGACGCCGATCAATTAGCCGACCATTGAAGCCGAACGCATCGCGCGGATGAACTCGACGAATGTGCGCGCCCATGGGGCAGCGAGTGCCTGCCGCATCGGCGCCATAAGTGAAGTTTGTGCTTTGGTTGGGGTCTTGCGTGATAGTCCGGTCTGGCTTGTCAGGAGAAAGTTCGACCGGTGTTCCGTCACGCCAGCGCCCGATGAGTTTCGCGGCGAGTTTCTCCTTGCCACCGCCGTAGAGTTTTGCTTGGTGGTCGAGCCAAGCCCGGAATGTAGCCAGGTTCTGATGGAGCTTGCGGTAGACCATGAAAGTCCCATTGGCCGCGAGCAGGTGAGGCACCGGCGCGACGGGTAGTTCACCCGCCTCATCCGCATAGCCGAGCAGGAGTTCGCCGGTAGCAAGTGGAACCCATGTCTTCCCGTCATCGCTAAGCTTTCCCTGTCCGGGTTGCGAGCTTCGCTCCACTCCGAGGTACTCAGGATTGCCGAAGCCGTCAGTGAAACCAAAATGCTCGCTCGTCGTGGGCTTGCCGTTGAGGACCTCGGCTGCGGCATTCTGCGAGCCCAGCAAGCTTGCACCACCGGTCTGGCCCAGAACTGATTGCACAGACGCCTGGCAGGCATTGAGCGCTTCGACGGTCTGGCCGTTGATTCCCAACCATACATCGACATTCTCTTCGCGCCAAATGGAATCCCAGTTGCCGGGCGCGTTGACGCCGGTGTCGCCCAGAAGCTCTGCGCGCTGCCGCATGCCTTGTTGAAACTCAACAGGGAACGTAACCAGCGAGGCCAGCGGAAGTTCAAGACGCTGGAGACCACGAAACGTAAAACCGATGTTGAGGGTGCTCTGCGGCTTGCCTCCATCCCAGCGCTGGCCTGTGGTGATCTGGTTGAGCAGGAGGCGAACCAGGTCGCGCGCCTTCTTCGCGCCTTCCAGCCGCAGGAAGAGATAGCGTCCCACCGGCAGGTTATAGCCACGCAGAACGAATCCTTGAATGTCGGTGGCATTGAGTTTACTCATTGTGACCACCTGTCTTGATTGTCCGATGCGGCCCCATCGATCCAGCCGGCGGCGGGGGCAGAGTTTTGAGCTGCGCTGCGAAGTGGATGAAGTCGCGCTGTAGCGTCACAGGATCATCGCCCTGGTGAGCAGCAACGAAGTCAGCTGCGGCGGTTTGAATCCGCAGCGCGCGCAGCGTGGCCGGAACCGACTTGTCATTAACCGCCGCGAAGTAAAAGGTGGTTTCAAGCTGACACGATTTCATGTAGGCAATGAAGGCGTCGCGGTCGGCTGCGCCCCGCGTCGGGTAGCCGACGCAATGGCTCCAAATAGCGTCCAGATGCCTGGGAATACTGTCTGCCAAGCCTGCGAGATAGGTGTCGAGTTCGCCGTCGCAGTTTGACTCGAAGACGAGGTATTTCGACTTGAGATGCTCTTCGCAGGACGGCATGCCCACGTAAATGACATCATCCATCACCACCAACCGCGCGAGATGTGTGCCCGGAGCGATCGCAAACGGACTGTCTTCGCGGGTGGAAAGTTGGGCCAGATACGCGCGAATTTGTAAATCGTGCGAGGGCGTCGCGCGATCATCATCGATGATGGGCGAGAGAATCGTCAGTCCGTATACGCTGCCGTTCTTGTTAGGCATGACATCCTTACCCGACCGCCGGAGCTTCGCCGGTTTCGCCGAGATGGGCCTGAACTTGCAGCACGAACTGGAGATATGCTGCGGCGAATTCTTCAGGGGAAGATTGAGTGGCAATGGCACTCAGGCTATCAAAAGAACTCTGCACGATATGCGCCGACTTCAGATCGTTGGCGCTGGCGTGAGGATAGGCAGTGTAGTAATAATCCGTGTCGAACTGGACACGCGCGATGTATTCCTTGAATAGGGTCACCGGGACCGATCCGGGAAACTTCTCACTCCATCGCCAGACAAGATTCAAGCCTTTGCTCAGGACCGCGGAAAAAGCATCAATGTATTGGTTCCATGTGCGATTGAAGTTGCTGAAGAACAGCAGATAGTCGTACTTCAGCTCTTCCGGCAGCTGTCCTTTTCCCAAGCAGGGAAATCCACGGCGGGGAACGATCACCCACCGGGCAAACTCAATGAATGAAAGGTTGATGAGATCGTTCTGTAATGGCTTGACGTGTCCCAGCGCAAAGAACACCGCGCGCAGAATCCACGTCTTCCACGGCTTCATCGGTGTGATGGCGTTCAGCGCGTAGACCTTGCCGTTAATGTTGCTCATCGGACCTCTCAGACTAAGGCAAGAATGGCAAACAGGCTCAAGGCCTCTAACTTCGAATCGGCTAACGAACTGCTGGCTATTTGGGGAACCGGGAAGGGCCGTCAGCGAATTATCCCATAGTCCATGATCGATTGACACGACCCCGACACCAATTGCCGGGGACTCTTTGTAGTGCAACACCGGCGCGCTCTGGGGGACGGTTGGATTATTAGACGCTTTTCGAGATGTCACAATCCCCAATAAGCCTCCAAAATACTAGCCAAATTTGAAGTTTCGTTCGGTCCCGGAGACTACCCCAGCGATTGCCAGCGGCTTCCAGTCGCCCCCCCAGCAGCACGTGGTCGATCCCAGCCCGACCCTGTTTTGCGAGTCTTTGGATGTTCCGACGCTACGCACGATCTGATCCGCCGTAGCGAAGCCAACGCCGCGGTGTTCCTTTGCCAAGGAGTGAGAGTTCCCGATTGGGTAGTCGGCCTCTCGGACGTCTTTCTGGTTGCGGATCTATTCCGAGCCAATTACCGGCTACCGAGAGAAGTGACTTCCTAAGCCGAGCAGCCGTTGGAAATCATGTGGACGAGCAGCCGACTATTCGCTCAAGTGGATTGCAGCCACTAATAATAGCCGGGGCGGCAGACGCCGGCCTTTTCAGGGCGTTAATAACTTGTATTTGCAACTACTTAGAGGACTTCCTGGACTGCGTAAATACGACGAAATACGTGTAAAAGAGGCCAATCACGGGTGAGCGAAAACGGGTGGAGATTTTCTGGTTCGCGCGGTGCCTTTGTGGCTGAAAACGGAAATCGAGACAACCAAAGTGCGAGTAATGCCCGTCTGGGCGCTCGCTCGGAACCGCTGAGTTTAAACCTCAGATCCTGGCTTCGTGCATCGGCGATCTGTACTAAACCCGCTTCGCGGGCAGGTGGAAGCGTAGCACCATTTGGCAGGACAATTGCGAAGTGAACACCACCGCCGCTGCAGTCAGAAAGCTTCCGAACGAGTCAGAGTCAAGATCGGCACGAAATTGCTGCACCGCATTGAATCCCTTTAAAGCAATTGTCCTGCCATCCACTCCAATGACTAGGGGCAGTTCCTACGAGAGTTTTTAAACCACGGCACTCTCAGATTGGAATGGGATCGGCGCCCCCTCCAGCGCGACAAAGCGCTCGGGCTCGCAACACGCGCGGGTTAGGCGGCTGAGATCGGACTGCATCTCGCGATCCGACTTGAAGGACTCAAATAACGCATTGAGGATCGATGTCGTTGCCGCATCCTCAGGCCCCGCAAGACGGTAATGCATCCACTTTCCCTCTCTGCGGGCCACAACCACCCCCGCCTTTCGCAGGTATGCCAAATGCCGAGAGACCTTTGGCTGGCCCTGCCGCAAGATCTCCACCAGGTAGCAAACACACACCTCGCGGCCAGCAATCAGACTCAGCAGGCGCAACCGTGTCCGGTCGGCAAGGGCCGCGAAGAGCGGGACTAGATCGGGTGTCTTCGCTCGGGATCGCATAACTCAATAATATACGGATTGACAGATATGTCCAGTTCTGGATATATTTGCTTTACCAAATACGAAAGGTGGCACAAATGAACACCACCACCGAAGTTCAGCACCAGGTCAAAGAAAAGTACGGCAGCGCCGCGCGAGCAGTCACTGAATCCGGCAGCCTGCAAGCTTGCTGCGACCCGGCGCTTCGCTGTTGCGACCCGATCACGACCAACCTCTACAGCAGTGACGAAAAGAGCCTCATCCCTGAGAAGGCGGTGCTCGCCTCTCTCGGTTGCGGCAACCCCACCGCGTTGATTGAGCTCAGACCCGGTGAAGTAGTTCTCGATCTCGGCTCCGGCGGCGGCATCGATGTGCTTCTTTCCGCCCGTCGCGTCGGTCCCGCTGGCAAAGCCTACGGCCTCGATATGACCGACGACATGCTCACCCTCGCCCGCGAAAACCAGCGTCAAGCCAGAGTCGATAATGTCGAGTTCCTGAAGGGCGAGATCGAGAACATTCCGCTGCCCGGAAGCTCGGTGGATGTCATCATTTCAAACTGCGTGATCAATCTGTCGGCCGACAAGGACCGCGTGCTGAGTGAGGCGTTTCGCGTGCTCAAGCCAGGCGGGCGGTTTGCGGTTTCGGATGTCGTGGTGCGGGGCAGCGTGCCTGACGGAGTGCGCAAGAGCATGCTCCTCTGGGTCGGCTGCATCGCAGGAGCGCTTGAGGAGAGCGACTATCTTGCCAAACTGTCCAGGGCCGGGTTCAGCGAGGTTTCGATCGAGCCCACACGTGTCTACAACGTGGAAGACGCTCGTCAATTCCTCACCGACGCGGGCGTGGATGTCGACGCCATCGCTCCCGAGGTAAACGGGAAGTTCATGAGCGCCTTTATTCGTGCCGCCAAGCCCAAGGCAGCCTGCTGCCAGCCCGACTGCTGCTCACCCGCCACAGCAACTCTCAAAGGCTAACCAACATGTCGAAGCACTACAATGTTCTCTTCCTCTGTACCGGAAACTCTGCCCGCTCCATCATGGCGGAGGCTCTACTGAACCACAAGAGCAAGGGCAACTTTACCGCCTACAGCGCCGGCAGCCATCCGTCTGGCACCCCGCGCCCCGAGGCTTTCGCGCAGCTCCAATCTGCTGGTATCTCCACCGATGGCCTGCGCAGCAAATACTGGGATGAGTTCGCGGCCCCCGGTGCACCGCATTTGGATTTTGTCTTCACCGTCTGCGACAACGCCGCAAAGGAGCAATGTCCATACTGGCCTGGCCAGCCAATGACAGCCCATTGGGGCATCCCCGACCCCGCCGCCGTCAAAGGCACGCCGGAAGAAATCGCCCGCGCATTCCGCGACGCGTTCGTCGTCCTAGACCGCCGCATCGGCCTCTTCTTGTCCCTTCCGCTTGGTACGCTGCAACAGCTCGCCATTCAGGAGAAAATCAACGAGATTGGCAAGGCATAATGCACACACTTCCCCGCCGCCTTGCCGCTGAATTCCTGGGGACGTTGCTGCTGCTCTCCACCGTGGTCGGCTCTGGCATTATGGCCGACCGCCTTTGCGGCGGCAGCGTCGCCCTAGCCCTGCTCTGTAACACCCTCGCCACGGGCGCAGCCCTCGTGGCCCTCATCCTTACCTTCGGCCCTGTCTCCGGCGGGCATCTCAATCCCGCCGTCACCCTCGCCGACGCTATCTCTGGCGGCTTTGCATGGCGGCATGTGCCCGCCTACTGGGTCGCCCAACTCACCGGAGCCCTCGTCGGCGTGGTAGCCGCTCACCTCATGTTCGGCCTGCCTGCGTTTTCAATCTCCACCCACGTCCGCAGCGGCCCCTCCCAGCTCTTCAGCGAATTCGTCGCCACCTTCGGCCTCCTCGCCGTCATCTGGGGCTGCTCCCGAACCCGCCCCACCGCAGTCCCCTTCGCCGTAGGTGCATACATCACTGCTGCTTACTGGTTCACCGCCTCCACCTCCTTTGCTAACCCTGCCGTCACCGCAGCTCGCGCCCTAACCAACACCTTCGCCGGCATCCGTCCAAGCGATGTAACCGGGTTCATTGCGGCGCAACTCACTGGAGCGTATGCCGCAACCGTTTTATTCCGATGGCTGATCCCCGCACACAACGAGAACCAGGCAGTCATTCTCGAAGGGCCCGAGTAAGCGTAGGTTTGAAGCTCAGTCGACGAGAACAGGCCGAAACGCGATTTGGGGACTCAGATACGAGGATCACTTCCCATAAACGTTAGGTTCCTATCGGGACTGCCCCGCTAGACGAGGCTGGATTGAGCCTGTTTCCGTTCGGGGGCAGTTTCGATAGGATCGTTTGAAGTGAGCCGCTGGCGTTTGCGGGGGACGCGGTTAGGCTATGGGAATTGAATCGACCCTCACCTGTAAGCGATTGGATTTTATAGAGTTATTAGAAGAGACCAGTTTTCGAATCGGGATGCTCTGGCGGCCCATGATTTT
>Ga0181518_10002328_pt1 | contig 18374 bp, 15 predicted proteins | sample PEATcosm2014_Bin_28_FD_119751 | JGI IMG/M metagenome (GOLD analysis project Ga0181518, IMG submission 119751) | Peatland microbial communities from MTU Mesocosm Facility, Houghton, MI, USA - PEATcosm2014_Bin01_60_metaG | ecosystem: Environmental > Terrestrial > Soil > Wetlands > Peat | place... | reverse complement strand
GCCGCTTCGATCCGCGGCCAGGCGGTGTTCATCGGTCCACATCGGGCGCTCTCCAGAGAATCAAGCGCCTCATAAGGAATCACATCCGATTCATCGGATTCAAGAAGTTTCCGGATCGGCTCTGAGATATGCCGACTTGGTCTCCCAAGATGGGCCACTTGCTACCCATGCTACCGCCGCCTACAAACGGCCCTGCGATAGGCCTCATTCCGCCGGCTTAATCGACCACTACCCAGAACTCTCTGCCAGCGTGCGACGTCAAAATATGCTTCCACCTGCCGGTGTGCCTCTGAAGATCTTCCAGCAGGCCGTCTTACTGCACGAGCAAGGTCGTCTGCCTGAGGCCGAACGGCTCTATCAGTCTATCCTCAAGACCAACAATCGCGATTTTGGATCGTTATTGCGACTAGGCCTGTTGCGGCTGCAGCAACGACGGTTCGATGACGCCGAGCGCCTGTTCCGCCGGGCGGTGAAGGCCGATAAGCGGTCGGCCGATGCGCACCAGTATCTGGCTTTTGCTCTGACCGGGCTGGAGCGTTTGGAGGAGGCGGTTGACAGCTACGAAAAGGCGATTGCTATTCGCCCAAACTTTGCCGAAGCCCACAACAATCTTGGCTATGCCCTGCAGGTGCAGGGCCGGCTAGACGAGGCGATTACGCAATACGAACACGCCATCCAAATCCAGCCCGCCTACCATGAAGCCCATAACAATCTTGGCAACGCCAAACATCTACTTAATCGGTCGGAGGACGCAATTGTCCATTACCAAAGCGCTCTAAGGATCAAGCCCGACTATGCCGAAGCCCGGTGGAATCTCGGGACTGCACTTCGAGCGCTTGGACGCCTCGAAGATGCGATTGCGCAGTACGAGAAAGCCATTGCGATCAGACCCAATTATCACGAAGCCTACAACAGCCTCGGCAATACCCTTCGAAATTTAGGTCGTCTCGACGCAGCCAGCGCGCAATATGAGAAAGCGATTGCGATCAAGCCGGACTATGTTGAGGCGCGCATTAATCAGGCTGACACGCTTGCCTTACTGCACCGCGAGGAGGCGGCGCTTGCCGCCTATAACGAAGCGCTCGCCGTTGCGCCCAATAATGCGGACGCTCTGATCAGGCGTGGCAATCTGCTGATGGAGTTCAAGCGCGACGCCGAAGCGCTTGCCAGTTTTGATACGGCCCTTGCAGCCCATCCCGGAAACGAGCTTGCATTCAATGGGATGGCATGCTGCGCCATCATGACCTGCAATTGGCCGCGGATGGCGACGCTATGGAGCGAGGTGCCTGCGCGTGTTGCCGACGGGCATTTTTTCGATCCATTCGTTTTCCTCGGCTATAGCAACGATGCCGCGTTACAGTTGGCATGCGCGCAGCGGTACTTCCGACACGTGGTCCCGATTCAGCCATCGCCATTATGGACGGGTGCAGTTTGGCACAATCAAAAAATAAAAGTGGCCTATGTCGCTGCCGGTTTCCACAACCATCCGACCGCCTATCTAACGGCGGAATTGTTCGAGATTCATGATCGGTCGAGATTCGAGATCCTTGGTATTTCTCTCGGCCCAGACGACCAGAGCGACATTCGCGCGCGGCTCGTGCATGCCTTCGATCAGTTTTACGATGTGCGCAGCAAAAGCGACTACGAGATTGCTGCGCTCCTGCACGACATGAAGGTCGACATCGTGATCGATCGAAGCGGTTACACCAAGGGTTCCCGCCCTGGCATTTTTGCCTTCCGGCCAGGTCCGATCCAGGTCAACTATATCGGTTTTCCGGGTACTCTCGGTACCAGCTTCTACGACTATATCCTCGCAGACGCGACGGTCCTGCCCTTCGACCGGCAGCCGTTCTTCAGTGAAAAGATAGTTCACCTTCCGGCGTCCTATCTAGTTAGCGATTCCAAGCGTCCAATCGCTGCGCGGACGCCCACGCGCGAGGAAGAGGGCCTGCCGGCCGCAAGCTTCGTCTTTTGCTGCTTCAATAATTGCTATAAGATCACCCCGCAGATGTTCGATGTGTGGATGCGGCTTTTGGAGCGGATCCACGGTAGTGTACTTTGGTTGTTGCGCGACACCGCATTGGCCGAAACCAACCTGCGCCGGGAAGCCGCGGCGCGCGGCATCGATCCAGCGCGCTTGGTGTTTGCCGCCAGATTGCCTCAGGCCGATCACTTGGCCCGACATCGGCTGGGGGACCTCTTTCTAGACACCCTGCCCTACAACGCCCATACGACCGCCTCAGATGCACTGTGGATGGGGTTGCCGGTGGTCACGTGCTGCGGCCGATCTTTTGCAGGGCGGGTGGCGGCGAGCCTGCTGCACGCGATCGGCATGCCTGATCTTGTCACCAGCGATCTCGAGAGCTACGAGCGGCTTGCCCTGCGCATTGCGTCCGAGCCCTCGGTTTTGCAGGAATTACGCGAACGGCTGCGACGAAACCGGCTTTTGTACCCAGTGTTCGACACTGACCGCTACCGGCAGCACATCGAGGCGGCCTATTTGCGCATGTGGGAAAATTGGCAACATGGCAAGGTTCCGGAGAGCTTCGCCGTCCATCCCTAACCCTCCGTTCTCATTCGAAATGATCCTTGCTGATCGGAGGCAGACAGGAAATGCAAACGCCCCAGACCAGATTGGCCCAGGGCGCGCCTGCATCTCAGATACCAGCCAAACTAGCTCAGGGGCCGGTGAGTTTGTAGTTTATACCGATAGTAACAGTCTCGATATTCTGCTTGCCTGACGTGAAGGTCTCCGTCAGCCCGGGGCCGCTGCTAAACTGCCACGTATTTCCATTCTGGAAGTTATAATAGTTGGCTTCAACAAAACCCGTCCAACGCGGTGACCAGAGCACTGTTTCGACGCCCGCGCCTACGGTCCATCCGGTGCGAGTCTCCGAGACTAGGGGATTAGGTCCTGAGGGGAAGTCCGCATCACTAAAGTCCCACCGATTGTGATCCCAGGCGACGCCACCTTTGGCGTACCACAGAGTCATATTGTTGCCGGTTGTGACGCCCAAGCGTCCGGTAACGCTGGCAAGCCAATCAGTCTTTACGCCGATCGTACCCTCGTCGTGAAGAATCACATTAAGTGGATCGTTTCCCTTGCCGTTGATGTCCGAGCCCGCAATAAAACCTTGAAGGCCCACAACCCAATTGCCTTGAAACTGATAATTGCAACCAAGCTGGCCGCCGAACAACCCGCCGCTGGAGTCGAAACTATTGCTCCCGGCGATGCTTGTGGTTGTCCCACCTGACGTGGTGGAGTGACCTTCAGAAAAGTGCTGGCGACCCCACCCCCAGCCTACTTGGGCGCCTACATAGCACCCAGTCCAACTCGGGGACGGCGCAGCCGCAACCGGGGGTGCTTTCAGAGCCAGGTCCGCCGCATTCGCCTGTTGGCCGCAACAGGCCAATGCCGCCGAAGAGACAGACGCCAACAAGCTTGCTGTGTTGGCCCGAGTTATGGTCATGACAATCCCCCGTGTTGATCGACAGCACCCTGAAGCAACCGTCCCAATGTGCGCAAGACGTTCCGATGTTTGCACGACGAAAAACCGTACATGTTGCAAAAACAGCACGATTTCTGTGAACATCATCGAAAATGCACAGAAATATCAGTTACTTATCGGCATTTTCTGGACGATTATTATGCCTCCGCCAGACCGCCAGTGAGGAGCTCTAAGTCGTAATTCCAATTGAGGTTTTGGCGTCGCTGTAACTGCGCCAACACACACTTGAGAGTGGCCTCTACCTTTAGGTCATCCTGACTTGCTCAGAGTTTGCTCGGCCCCCTCGGGCAGAGCCGTTGCTGAAGCCGGTGAGACGGATTCGGCCAAGGTAGTGACCTCAGCGACGACCGGATTATCGATGCCAGGGAACCCTTGCCAGCTCGAATGGCATCTATTTGCGCAAACTGAGACCGATCAAGCTTCAAACTTGGCAATCGAAGTAAATCGTCGACAACGAAAATTGATCACGGAACCAAGTGGGGCGGCAAATGTGCCTGCAACATCACCGCGAGATGCCGAGGCAACAGACCTACCTTGCACGTCTGGGCCGAGCACGTCGAAGGCAGCTAAGCTTCGTGGCATGCCGTTGCCACAGCGGCATCCCCGACTTACCCCCGCATGAACAGCTTGAGTCGGCGTATGCGCGTGCCCAATCGGATCCGACAATTTTTGAGCGGCTTGAAGGTGCTGCGAATTAGTGGTCGAATTGTGGGAGCGAAATTTCCATGAAAAATATCGATGGCCCCCATAATTTGTAAGCGGACCCGAACGGTCTATTTTCCCGCCCCAAAGAACGCCAGCAGCAGCTTGCGGGAATTGTTTTTCGAATTGGACAATGGCTTTTCCTTCAGAAAGTTCGAAATCAACGGTGAACCCCTCGATTTGTTTTGGCTATACAGAAATCAGGAGGGGTTTAAACCGCAGTCAATCCCTAAGGACTACGAAAGCATTGCTGTTGTACGAGATCCAATTAAAAGATTTCTGTCTTTTTTCAAATGGGGAATTATTGATGGCAACTGCGCTGTTGATGGCATCATAACGATCAATCAACTTGTTGAGAATTTTGAACGACTCCAAATGTCGCCGAAGGCACGCTTTCATCTAGCTCCTCAAACTGTTTTTTTCGGCACAGATCTATCTTTTTTTGGGCGGGTCTTTACGGTGGAAAGATTGGACGAACTTACGAGCTATTTGAGTGAGCGCGCCAGCGAAGCGGTTGCGTTGCCAAGAACAAATATCGGCGCCAACACTGGCGGAAACCCAGAGCTAAACAATTCTTCGGTGGAGAAGTTACACAAAATATATCGTATGGATTACGAGTTGTTGAAAAATTTTTATTGTGCGTGATTGGACGGTGTCAGCAGATTCTTTAAAATTTATTCTGATACCCCTTCGAACCGACGCCACTGTGGCATTTGCGTATGATGGAGCCTTGCTCGGGCTGTTTCATTCAGAGAAGCGATCGGTAGCTTTTCCTCGGCGACGAGTCGATCCCTCGCGGCCATCCCTCAGAAGTGACTCAATCTCGTTCGCCGCGTTAGCAGCGCCGTCCACGCCGGCAAAGGCTACGGAACACTGTCGCGCATTGTTGCGGTATTGCGGCGTGAACAGCACCTCCTGCGCTGCGGCACGAATGGCGTCGACAGAAGCATCGACAGGCAGAGCCCGGCCGGCTCCCCATTCTTGAACCGCTGCGGCCACGAACGACTGGTCGCCGGTCCCCGGAATAATCACCAAGGGCACGCCGTGTCGCAGCGCGCGCATAGCCGTGCCGTGACCGCCATGAGTCAGTACCAATGCGGCGCGCTGCATAATGGGGTTATGCGCTACGTAGTCGAGCACGATTGCGTTTTTGGGCGCTGCCAGCTCGTTTGGCGCGACAATTCCGCCGGTCGTGGCGACGACATGCACCGAAAGATTCACCAGCGCGTCAAGCGAGCGCTGGAGCTTGTTGACGTCACGCTGTTCGAATTCGGTACTGAAGCTCACCATGACAAGTGGCGTCGGGTCGTTTTCGGCCCAGGGCATCGCCGTTGGTGTCGCCAGTTGTTCATCTTCGAAGACGGGTCCTGTATGACGGACCATATCCCAGCCCGAACCCGGTGGTGCATCGAAGTCCCCAAGGCTCGTGGCGATTATGCGTTCGCGCGAGCGCCAGAGATCATCAAGCTTCGGCAAAGGCGCAAAACCCGCTTGCTGCCGCATACCGTCGAATAAACGCAATATCTTGCGCAAATTGTCGATTTGACGAAACAAGAACGTATAGACGAACAAAACTGACGGACAGCCAAAATGTGGGGCCGGTGCGAGCGCAGCGAGAAACATCGCGTCGATCAGTACGATATCGGGTGCCTCGGCGTCGACAATTTTTTTGACCTGTGCCTCGACCGCGGGGGAGGTGAGGTAGCAGGCGGCGCGGGTCAGGACATGGCCTCGCGGGTAGCAATCGATCTGCGCATAGGCTTGGGAAATTTCGATAGTTCGGAAGCCGGCTGCCTCCACCGATTGCACCATTTCGGGTGGTACTGCGAAAGCAATTGTATGACCACGCTTAGTCAACGCCCGTGCAATACCTAGACTCGGAATCAGATTGCCGCCGCCCGACCATTTCAGCCAAAGCATCCGCGCATGTGCCTCCCCGTCTTTGGTCTTACTGGTGATCATTCTGCAAACCGCAGCGCGGTAGACTGGGGTCGTCTGGAATATGCTTGGGTGTTGTTCGACACCGACGCTCCTCTTTCACCATTTAGTGGCTGACAGCCAGTTCCCGCGCAACGGAATGTTCCCTCGGGGATCTGCTCGCCGTCGCGCGTCACAAGGAGCCATTTGCAAGGTACCGAGAACGATATATAAAGTATGAAAGTGTGCATAGAGGGCCAAAAATGACCGATGCAAAGCCGGATATATCCAATGCGGCAAAACCAAGGATTGAGCGCCGGCGGCTTCCACTGTTGGGGCCCTATGTCGAGCCGCGATCGCCTACGGAGCAAAAACTGGCGGAGATTTGGCGCAGTCTCTTTGGAATGGATACAGTAGGCATTACGGATAAGTATGAGGATCTTGGTGGAGATTCATTGATGGCGGCCGGCATCTTCGTTGAGATCGAGCTGAAGCTTGGGGTCAATCTTCCGTGGGCTGCGCTCGCGGAAGCGAACACTATCGAAAAAATGGCACTCAAGATTGATGAGTTACACCGGCAAACCAAATAGCCTATGCTTGTTCGATTTCAGACATCCGCAAAGCCTCCGCTTCATCTTGTCCATGTTTAGCGGCCTCATGACGATAGTGTCTTCGGTCTTAAGGTCGTTTTAGAGGGCGCCATCGATTCCCCAAGGCCAAGCTGAACCGATGGTCGTAGCGATCTCGACCTCGGCCTGATAAGTTGTTCCATGAACTTGGTCGAACCGATTTTTTGGCATGCTCGAATGCAGCCGCGCGCCGCGGCGATTATCGAGCATGAACAAACAATCACCTATGGTGAACTAGCAGACCGTGTGTTGCGTACAGCCAGTCATCTCAGCAAGCTCGGAATTGCTCGCGGAGATCAGGTTGGCCTGTGCCTCAAGAATGATTCGCAACATATCGTCGCACTCCTGGCCGTTGCGTGGCTAGGCGCTGTAGCAGCGCCGATCGACTGGCAGTCGCGGCCTGCGGAAAAGACTCGCATCGTCGATGCATTGCAGCTGCGGCTAGCGCTCGTAACGCCGGAGAGCGACACGGGTTTAGACTGCCCCAAGGTGGCTCTCGACGTCGCATGGCATTCTGCCGTAGCTGCAGCCGATCGATCTCCCAATGCGGTACAGGATTGGCACGCTCCGATTGCAGTCTTGGGAAGCTCTGGGTCAACGGGCCTTCCTAAATTCACTATTGCGACACACCTCGAATATTATTTTCACCTTGCCAAGCATTTGGAGGTGGTACCGCCGGGGCGTCATCGATACCTCGCAATTTTGCCTCTCTACTTCGCCTGGAGTCGCATTGGATGTCTTTCACACCTATTCCGTGGTGACACCTTGATCTTCTATCCGCCCGTTGCTTCGCCGGAAGAGATTGTTGAGAACATGATCCGGCACAAGGTCACCCTCGCACAACTCGCGCCGTCAATGCTACGTCAGCTTTTGCTGATAGCGGACGACCATTCCCATCTTCTGCCGAACGTCCAGGTGCACATAGGTGGCGCTCCATTCTTTGCCGATGAAAAACGGAAGGTTATAGATAAAGTGACGCCTAGATTCTGCGAAGAGTACGGCGCGGCGGCGATTGGGCCAATTGCCGCAATACAGGCAGAAGACATGCGCGAACGGCCGACGAGTGTTGGCCGTGCATTCTCCCTCGTTGATATCGAGATTGTCGATGACAACGATCGGCCGTTAGGCGCGGGTGTTACTGGCCAGCTGCGCTGCCGAGGGCCGGGTCTCACTACTCCCCTGCCAAATTCGCCTGCCGTGACCTCCGCGGATTTTCGCGACGGCTGGTATTATCCCGGCGAACTCGGGATGATGGACGAGCTTGGCTATGTTTTTTTACAAGGTCGAACATCAGAAGTCATCTTTCGGGGTGGCGCAAAGATCTTCCCCGGCGAAGTCGAGACTGTGCTGCAGGCGCATGGAAGCGTGGCCGAATCTGCGGTAGTCGGACGCACATTGTTAAACAACGAGCAGGAACTCGTGGCCTATGTCGTCACCAAACATCCGCTCACGTCAGCTGAGCTCTTTGCCCATTGCCTCACGCGGCTCACGCCTTTTAAGGTGCCGAGAGAAATCCATGTCGTCGCGGAATTACCGCGGAACTCGTCCGGCAAGGTGGATAGAGCTGCTCTCGCGAATCTAAAACCAGCGCGTCCGAACTAGCTGCAATCCTACACGGCTTTCCCCTACCCACCGAAGCCGCTTGATGCAGTAATCCACCTATCAGAAAACAGACCTACCCGCGGCCTTCGCCGGGAGCGTACTTTGTTCGTACAGGAACCGATCTTTCCAAGCCGCATTGATCTCATTGGACTGCTTTTGCAACGAAACAGATAGGGAAATCTCGAGAGAAGGAAGGCCGAACCAGCTAAGAATTTTGGCAACGGTCTCCATTTCGTTCGCGCGTACATCTTCATAATATAGCGAAAGATGCGGTGTGCTTGTTTGCGTCAAAAACCGCGCCCATGCGGACTCCATATTCTTGATGGCCTCGGCACAGTCGGCGATGGCTTGATAGTCGTAGATTGGCTTAGCCAATGGCTTATGGAAGCTAGTCCATGCACCCGTCTGTATTGCAATTGCAAACGATATAGCCTGCTCAATTAAATCCCGCCGGCGTATCCAGATGATCCGCTGGAACGCTAATATATCGTGAGGAACATTGAACCGACCAAGATTTGCCAATTGAATCCAGTGCGCTTTTAATCCGAACCAACCGCTTGGGCTCGTGCGCCTTGTCATAATCTCGCCGAAGACTGCTGCGGGATCCTCCGATCCAACGATCTGCGACCAGCGCCGGTAGTGGGCCGCATTCAAATACTCAAGTGGCGCACCTAACTTCTTCGTTGCAAAAAGAAGATGACCGAGATAGCTGCTTCCACTTCTTGGTGTCGCGACAATCACATAGACCGATGGCTTCCCCATAAAACGAGGAAAGTCGTATGTCTTGTCAAAATAGCGATCCGGCAAAGCGGGAGGCATTCCGCCTTTAGACAAAGCGGAGAGCTTGCGCCACCACGCAGGCTCCTGCTGCGGCTCTACCACTCCTGGCTGGTTTAGGCCCACCATTGCACGGGAATATCCGAGGTCAAAAACGTCCTGGCACGATAAGCGAATAAGGCCAGAAAAGCGAGACGATGTTAGTCGTCGAGCGCAGTAAGGAAAAGGGCTAGGCCCGAGTGCCTAATGTACTCTATCGGCACTGAACCGACGTTCTGTCATGCCCGTCATAAGCATTTGGACAATATCGGCCGCGGTTGATGTACATACCAGCATTCGTTCTGTCATGCCCGTCATAAGCATTTGGACAATATCGGCCGCGGTTGATGTACACACCGGCATTGTTGTATATAACGTGCTAGCATAAATGTGGCCCAATCTCCTGGACAGGCAGGTAAATTGGGAGAATTTTGTTTGCAACGCACCGAGACAAGATCGGTCAAAGGATTGGTCAAACCGGCCGGTGAATGCTGAGAATTGGTAACGGGTCGTGGCAGCGTCCAACACAGTCATTCAGCGTCGGCAGCTTCCACTATTGGGGGCCTATGTCGAACCACGATCGCCGACAGAGCGAATGCTGGCAGAAATTTGGCGTCGTGCCTTCGACATGGATTGTGTGGGCATTGCGGATAGCTACATGGATCTTGGCGGGGATTCTTTGTTGGCGGCCAGCATCTTCGCGGAATTGCAGGCGAGCTTTGGGCTAGCGATTCCGTTGGCTCTGCTGATCGAAGCAGACACTATCGAGCAACTGGCGCAGAGGATAGATAGCCTGCAACAGCGAGAAAAATAGACGATGCTGGTTCCACTTCGGACGTCGGGAGCAAAGCCCCCGCTATTCTTTGTTCATGGTTTGATAGGCGTCGTGTCAATGGGCCGCTTTTTGGCGCAGGCTCTGGGCCCAGACCAGCCGTTCTACGCCATCCACGCGAACAGCACCGATGGCCGCGAGGCGGTAATCGGCAGCGTCAAAGATATGGCGCTCACCTATGTGGAAGAAATCGTCGGCGCCCAGCCGAGCGGCCCGCTCCGGATCGGGGGGTTGTGCGCCGGCGGATTTGCCGCAATGGAGGTTGTCCGAGAACTGCAGGCAAGGGGCCGGGAGGTCGGTCCGTTGATCTTGGCAGACCCGCCGATAATGCCGCCGGGTTACATCGAACGAAATCAGACAATCGATCCCCGAGACCCGATTGTTGAGCAGCAATTGTATCAGTGGGTGCGCGGTCGGCTGTTGGTTCATGCTTCGCATGCCCACAACCATATGCCATTTGAGGCCAATAATGAATGGCAGGTGCGCGTCGCAACGTTGGCCGGTGTGGACTCGCTGGTTACACTGTCAAAGCACATGCCGGATACCTTCACGGGCGCGGCCGTGGTGATCCTGTCATTTCAGCGAGCGGCTAGTTTTTTTCATCCCGAAATGCGCTGGGTCAAGCTTCTCCCTCAAAAACCCATGGTTCACGTTCTGCCCTGCGCTCACGATGAAATTTTCGGGTCGGGCCGGCACGACTTCGCACGCGTTCTCAAATTCGTTGTGGGGGGCGCTATAATGTCCGAAACGCGAGCCGAACGTGCTGCTGTCCCGGCCTTCGCGTCGGTTTGACAAATCATCCATGAACCTGACCGATCCAATTCTTCGGCACGCTCGAATGCAGCCGCATGCTGCCGCGCTGATTGATAGAGAGCGGACCATCACGTTTTCCGCGCTTGCCGAGATCGTAATGCGCACCGCGGGCTATTTGGCCGCGCTCGGCGTAGGACGGGGAGATCAAGTTGGCCTTTGCCTCAAGGATGATTGGCAGCATGTAGTGGCGCTACTTGCAGTTATCCGTCTGGGCGCCGTCGCGGTGCAGATGGATTGGCGCTCACGGCCTGCGGAAAAGGCGCGCATTGCCAACGCATTGGCGCCCAAGCTCATCGTTGTACTGCCAGGGAGCAGCTTTGCTGCCCCCTGTCCGAGCGTGGCTGTTGATCGGGCTTGGGATAGCTGCGTTGCAGCGGCAAAGCCCATGACCGACGCGCCGCAGGATTGGCAAGCTCCGGCCGCCGTTCTTGCGAGCTCGGGGACGACCGGTCTTCCTAAGTTCATGCTCGCGACTCACCTGCAGCTTTACTTGCATTGCGCCGTTTCTCACGAGGTGGTACCTACAACTCGCCGTCATCGTTGCCTGATAACGCTTCCGCTTTACTTCAGCGCCGGCCGGATGCGATGCCTCGCGCATCTCATGCGCGGCGATACGTTGATCCTTTACCCGTCGCTGTTCACTGCAGCGGAGTTCGTCGAAGTCGTCAACCGGGACAAAGTGACGGCCAGCTTCGTCGTACCGTCGGCGGTGCGGCAATTGTTGCCGATTGCCGGAGAGAGCAAACCGATTTTTCCGCAGTTGGATGTGTTTGTGTGCTCTGGCGCGCCGCTGTTTGCCGACGAGAAGCGGGCGGCATTGCGCAGCCTCAGTTCCAATTTTTACGAAGTTTACGGCAATACAGCAATTGGGGGCCTATCGGTGCTGCGGCCCGCGGATATAACCGAACGTCCAACCAGCGTTGGGCGACCGTTCTCTCTCGTCGACGTTGAAGTGGTCGATGACGATGACCGGCCCGTCGGGACCGAAACCCTCGGTCGCTTGCGCTGCCGCGGCCCAGGGCTCACGTCCCCGATTCCCGGCCTCAACGATCAATCAGCTGCTGAGGACTTCCGCGAGGACTGGCATTACCCGGGCGACGTCGCCGCGCTCGACGAGTTCGGCTATATCTATCTTCATGGCCGAACCTCCGATGTGATCTTTCGCGGAGGAGCCAAGATCTTTCCGGCAGAAGTTGAGGCCGTGCTCCAAGGACACCAAGCGGTCGCCGAGGCCGTGGTGGTGGGGAGCGCATCCTCCAATCACCAACAGGAGCTCATCGCTTACGTCGTCGCAAACCGGGAGCTCGCACCGGGCGAGCTTCTTGCCTACTGCCGCACGCAACTGACCGCTTACAAGGTGCCTCGGGACATCCACATTGTCCCAGAGCTACCTCGGAATTCGTCCGGCAAGCCGGACAGACGAGCACTGCTGCAGCATGATCGCGGGTCTTAAGGCCAACAAGATGCATTGAGTTCTCTCCAGCATCCGATGGCGATTACTGCGGTTGCGACGTGCGCTCCCCTGTGTTTGGCGCCGATGGGGATTTTATTTGATTGTACCTCAACCTGTATGCTGACATGGCAGTGCGTACTCACAACACCGAACTTCCGATAGAGTGTCAGGGTACCGCCCCAGCGAAATCCGACAATCCTATGGATCAAACGCGTCGGGTAGCTGTCGGCGCGGGCGCTCCCCAATCGACTAACGGTTACGCCGCCGCCGGAGGCTAGCCGCGGCGTGGCGGCGGATCATTCGCGTCTCGTTACTCCGCTTTGATGTTGGCGGCCTTCATGACTTTGGCCCATTTCTCGGTGTCTCTGACAAAAAGCTTCTCGAAATCGGCAGATGTTCCCGCCAATGGTATGCCCCCGAACTCGGCAATACGTGCCTTAAGCGTCGGATCGTCGAGACCAGCATTGATCTCCCTGTTCAGCAGCTCGATGATTTCCACCGGTGTTTGCTTCGGTGCCGCGATGCCGAACCAAGCGCTTGCGTCGTAACCGGATAGGAACTCGCCCACAGTCGGTAGATCCGGAAATACTGGCGAGCGCGTCGTAGGCGTCACCGCAAGTGCCCGCAATTTTCCAGTCTGAATGTAGCCGACCAAATCGGTCATGGCTTCGAACATAATATCCGCGCGCCCGGCGATCAGATCGGTGATCGCGGGAGCGGAGCCGTGATAAGGAACGTGTAGCAAATTGATATCGGCCATCATCATGAACAGCTCACCGGCAAGCTGCGGCGTTGTGCCGTTGCCGACCGAGGCCATTATGATCTTGCCTGGATGCGCCTTCGCATAAGCGATGAATTCCGAAATCGTCTTAGCTGGGACTGCTGGATTGACGACCATGACGAGCGGTTCGAGCGCAATGCCGCAAACCGGTGCGATGTCGCGGAGCAAGTCGAAACTGAGATTTTTATAATAGGACCCGCTGATGACGGCGGAGCTGGCAATCAAAAGGAGCGTATAGCCATCGGGCGGCGCCGTCACGACCGCGTCGACGCCGATGGTGCCGCCAGCGCCGGGACGATTTTCGATGACGAAACGCTGGCCCATTCGTTTCGACAACCATTCGCCGATCAAACGAGCGAAAATATCGGCCGGACCACCGGGCGGAAAGCCGACGATGATCTGCACTGGATGTGTCGGATAGACTTGTGCGACGGCACCGCGACTTGCGACCGGAACGGCGGCGGCGGCCACCGCCAAACGAAGAAATTTCCTGCGCGGAAGTTTCATCGCGATCCCCCTTGTTATGCAACCGGCTCGCGATGCGCCAGCTGCGCATCATGAGCGCTGTGGGCGTGGACGAATGTAGCGCCGGCAAGTGCGCGGAGCAACCGCGATCGAATATGGCCTCATCGCCGCGAGCGGCCACACGATCACCACCGTGCCGCCGAGCACGGATATGAATTTTCGTCCGCGGATACCGGTTGCCATTTGACGGGGATCATGCCCACTGCACGTGAGAACGGTGTCACGATCCAATCCGCAGGTCTGCGCTGGACAGCACCTATGAATGACTGTGTCGGCGGCGACGGACACTCCGAAAATGTCCAATGGCGATGGCGTTGATAAGCGAACCAGCGGCTACTTGACACTGCCGCCCAGGCTCCCCAAAGAATTGAGAACAGGATTGGGGGGTGGAGGCGTGTCTATTCGGGGCGTCGCGTCGCGGACCCGCAGTCACTGCGGCGTATTGAGCCTAAAATCTGGATGGATCGGCGTGTGGCGGCCAAGCATGGGCGCGTTACCATGAGCCCCGGTCTGCTGGATGACGTCGCGCCTCTCGTTCAGGTGCACGCATTGCTCGCCCTGGCAACGGTCGCGCTCGGCCTCATCCAGTTCTTCGCCCCGAAGGGTACGATTTCGCATCGCGCCTTCGGATGGACCTGGGTAGCAGTAATGATGGGGGCGTTCATCACCGTTTTCGCGAGCCACGACCTCGTCACATGGAATCCGTTCAGTACCAAAATATGCTGCGGAGCATCTGACGTGTGCGGCGGAGACCGCGTTACGTGCGCATCGATACACACGCTGGCACTCTTCGTTTTTCTGAGCCTGCCGTACGCGCCGCTTCTGGCGCGTGTCAGCGTTACAAATCACCGCCGTGTCATGGTTCTACTTTTTCTTGTTATGGTGGCCGGCGGTGTTTCATTGATGATGCCTCACCGCATCTTACATGACGTCGTTTTCGGACCATCGCGATCACAAGCGGAAACCGCGCCTTAGCCTGCGAACGCTGCGCCCGTACACGCCACGATCAATTTCGATTCGAGGGTGTCGCGTGTTCGGCCGCCCGTGCGGCTTAGCGCCGGCGTGCAACGACTATTCCAAGCCGGTCGATTGATGCCAATCAGGAAAGGGGCAGGACGTAGATGGCGATCGCGTATCGGGTGAGAATGATGATCGCAATCAGGACGATTGGCGACAGGTCTATGCCCCCGAGATCGGGGAGAAGATAGCAGACCGGTCGCCGCGCGGACCCGGTCAGCCTGGATAGGAAACGGCCAAAAATGGTCGGTCGAAGCTGAATGGCCCGATGGCGCAATTGAGCAAATAGATACCTTCAGGCATCACTCCGAGGCGGTAAATTGGCTTAGCACTCAATCCCGAGTGCTGGCTGCGGGAACGGAAGGATTGATATTTTGAAGGGGCGGGTGCTTTGACTGAATCAGCCGGCACCGCCCGGGCCAATCGATCGACTTCGGCCATTTTGTGTCGGCAACAGAGACAGCCGTCATGCATGACGCTTCTACAGCCAATTGTTGAAGGTCCCACTTAAGTGCCCTCGGTTGGCGGCAGCTAAGTGCCGTCCCGTAGAAGGAGGCGTTCGGCTCAGCGAAACAGGAACTCACCAAAACTTGTAATTTGCGCCAATTTTGAAGAGGACTTCAGTCGCGGTGATCGTGGACGTATACGATGTATTTCCTCCCGTCCCCACGCAATCAAAGTTGCAGGCGAGATTTACATCTGACGCTGAGAATGCGAGAAAATCGGTCTCACCCTTGACCGTCCAGTGCGGCCAAATCGCATATTCAAGTCCTATGCCGAGCACGACGCCGGGGCTACTTGAAGTGCCCGCCTGGGCAGGGCCAAGGTTGCTGGTAAAGTTATAGTTAAAGCTTCCGAAGGCGAAGCCCGCTTTTCCGTAGAACAAGAATTGGTCGTAGGCAAATCCAAATCGGCCGGCCAAATCGAAATCAAACGGATTTGTCGTCGACGCCTTGGCAGCGACCGCAAAACTCGAAAAATTACTATTGGTCCTCAAGCTGGAGGCCCATGCATCCGATTCGACACCAAATACGAAATGTCCGATCTGATAATTGCAGCCTAGTTGACCGCCCGCCAGTACGCCAAAACCCCACTGGTTTGTGTTTGGAGACGGTAACCCGCTCACCGGATTTAGCTGGACTGGAAACGTTTCCGTATAGCTGTCTTCCATGGCCCCGAGCCCGACCTGTGCGCCAGCATAGCATCCACTCCAGCTATACTCAGGGGCAGGAGCCGGGACTGGCAAATCGGCTGCATTAGCAAGTTGCGCAGCGCCTATCGCAAGTCCGACGACAACCGCTGTCAGAAGCTGCTGTCCACCCATCATACATCCCCATTTCGCTCTAGACCCAAATAGGCGAAGCTACATGTTCAATTAAAACCTGCCGGTGAGAGTAAGTTGGGGACCCCAGTAGAAGCGGTCGATAGATTGTGCCGGCAGAGTGTCATCCGGATTTTGTCTCAGAGGGTCTAAGAACGCGTCTACACGAACGCTTGCAGCCAGCTTCAGGTGTGGAGTGATCCAGTAGCCGATGCCACCCTGTATGTCGCCATTGAGTACCGTGATCCACTTGGACCAATAAAGTGACGGTCCGGAAAGGCCAGTTGCACTTAAAGCTACAACGCCAGGAATGAGCAAACCGAAGTTCTCGGTGCTGGTTGAGCTGATCTTGGTGTTGCCGTACAGCACCGCGGCGTCGCCTTTGTAGTCGAACGTCCAAAACCCATAAAGCGGTATCGAGCCTTCGAGGCCGATGCGCGGTCCCAACCCCAGGAAGGAGCGCTCGTCCACTTCATTTTCCGACCAATTTGCAAATGCGAAGTTTGTTGGTTCCACTGCAAGCAAGGCACCGTTGCTGAGAATCGTGGCCCGCTGAGTGATATCGGCGATACGCAAGCCAAACTTCACCTGAAGCTGGCTGGGACCGAATACGTCATACCCTAACCCTATATCGCCCTGCCAATGCCATTCATTCAGCCCTGCCGTGGAGGCGTTGACAAGTCCGAGTCCCAGGCCTGGCTCGATGAGAGCCAGACTTTCTTGGTCAAAAGCAGAGCCTTTGGCGTCGCCAAAGCGGCCTTCGCCATTGACATGCCAGTTGGTGCCGGCGAAGCGATGATCAAACCCGATCGCAGCGTTCCATCCCATCTTCGTGTTCACGTTGAATGGATCATCATTTTCGCAGCGATAGCCTACTCCGCATGGAGGGAATTGACCGATACCACCACCACACGACGAACCCGAACCAAAGCAGCCGAGGCCATAAAAATCTTCGAGGTCAGTGCTACCAGCCTGAAGGGGATCGCCCCCTGTCCAGAAGACGCCGCCCTCGCCCCACAGCAAAGTATCGCCCACGAGGGGCGGAGGAGCCTTGAATTCAAGATCGGCGGCGCGTGCCGGCACCACCATGCTGAGCGCTGCCATTGCCACGCTGGCGCAAAAAGCCGCAAGCCAGCCGCCACAAACTGCGTTCGTTTTCATTGCAGACCCCCACCCTCTTCGAAAATCTACGTGCAGTAAGTCAAATAAATACCTCGGGCGCCGGCAAGGTGGCGCAACGATATGCACCGCTGAATCCCTGGTTGTGTGATAAGTTAATCACAGCTCGCATAACCCCGCGTCAGCGTTCGCAAAATCAGGCGGACCGATATCGTAACCGATCCTCGGTCTCGACCTGGCTATCCTCCGCTTTCGGCGCTTGTTGCAAACGGGATACAGTCCAACTCGAAAAACTATTCAGCTTATCCGCTCTACTTGACAGGTCTCGCACCGCCCAACCGCATAGACGAGCACTTCCAGCTCGCCGTTTTTCTGCACTGCGAAATGTCGCTCCGCGCTCGACTCATCAGCGGCTAGGCCTCGACTAGGCCATCTGGGTCACCAGCGTTCGCTTGCGCCGGAAAGACCGAACCTCCATCTCGTCTCAGCTTCTCGCAGACCTCGGCAGGTAAGTCGTATCGATCGGGTTACGTATCGCGGGCTCCTCATCTTTCGATGGTCATCTCGCGTTGGACGGACAAGCAACTTGGGCGTTTTGGATTAGTGTTCATCCTTGCCTCGAAGTTCCGGCCACCGGCCAGTACACCCCAAGCGATACGGGGCGAGCTTGCTGGTGAGCGCAATGCCGGCACGTTGGGGGGGCAGCCGCTTCTTGGCCGAAAGCCACCTCGGTAGGTCCCGCGCAAAGATCTGCATGGGGCCGACGGCTGAGCTCCTGGGCGTTGATTGTTGGTCATCACGCTATTAAGATTTGATCTCATTTCTGAGGAATAAGAGCGATGTTGCGTCGACACAAAATATCAATCTGCATTTCGTTTTTGTTGATCGCCTTGCCCTCGGCGGTTTCGATATCGAGTGCTGGACCAGCGAAACCGGCGAACGCCGCAGTGCAACGCTCGGCACCTCTTCCGGCGACGGTGCTGGATTTTGCTGATCCACCTCTATTTAGCCTTGCCGCACTCGCAAGACAAAAAGGCGAGGAGCACATCGATATCGGTGAAGTATGTAAGACTTTTAGTGTAACAAATGACATCGGGAAATGCCAGGTTTACCAACTCTCTTATGAGGAACCTTCCCTCCCCTCGTTCAATGTGCTCGAGGCGACGCCGGGTCGAACAATAATTGTGATCATCCGGCACGTCCGAGCCGATGTTACCGACAAATCACAATACGCTCAGATTTATTTGACGGGGCTGGATGGCAAGCTCCGGGGGGTTGCCGTCGCCAACAAGCAAGGAAATGATCAAGCATGGACTTGGTCGACATTTTCGATCACGG
>Ga0181518_10002327_pt1 | contig 18375 bp, 16 predicted proteins | sample PEATcosm2014_Bin_28_FD_119751 | JGI IMG/M metagenome (GOLD analysis project Ga0181518, IMG submission 119751) | Peatland microbial communities from MTU Mesocosm Facility, Houghton, MI, USA - PEATcosm2014_Bin01_60_metaG | ecosystem: Environmental > Terrestrial > Soil > Wetlands > Peat | place... | reverse complement strand
TCATCTGCGGCCAGGAGGAGATCGACTTCATTGCATCCACGCTGCGCGACGTCCTCACCGAGGCGTGGCGCAGGATGTAGCGCCGGGGGCCGCCTCGGGGTACCAGCGGCTCTCACTGTGGTGGGAGGCCGTCCCGGTCCCGTTGCCGCCGCGCCCCGCCCTCACCCAGGACCTCCAGGTCGACGTCTGCATCGTCGGCGCCGGGTTCACCGGGCTCTGGACAGCTCATGCGCTGGCGCTGGCCGACCCGTCGCTGCGCATCGCCGTCGTGGAGCGCGAGGTGGCGGGCTTCGGGGCGTCGGGCCGCAATGGCGGCTGGTGTTCGGCGCTGTTCGCCACCTCCGACGCCGCGCTGGCCCGCCAGCACGGCCGTGTGGCCATGCACGCCATGCGCCGGGCGATGCAGGAGACGGTCGACGTCGTCGGGGCGGCAGCGGCGGGCGAGGGCATCGACTGTTACTTCGCCAAGGGCGGGTCGGTGGACCTCGTGCGCAGCGAGGCCCAGCGGGTGCGGGCGCTGGCCGAGGTGGACGAGGCGCGTGCGCTCGGCTTCGGAGAGGACGACGTCCGCTGGCTCGGGCCTGACGAGACGCGCGCGCTGATCGGTGCCGACGGGGTCCTCGGTGCGACCTTCACCCCGCACTGCGCCGCGCTGCAACCGGCACTCCTGGCGCGGGGGCTGGCGGACGCGGTCGAGCGGCGCGGGGTGCGGGTCTTCGAGCACACCGAGGTCCTCGACATCCGGCCCCGCTCGGCCGGTTCTCCCCCGTCGGTCGTCACCCGCGGCGGCACCGTCGAGGCCGAGGTCGTGGTGCGAGCGACGGAGGCCTGGACGGCGACCCTGCCGGGGCTCCACCGCGACATCGTCCCGGTCTACTCGCTCATGGTGGCAACCGAGCCCCTGGGGGACAGGTTCTGGTCCTCGGCGGGCCTCGAGGAGCGCGCCACTTTCGCGGACCACCGCCACATGATCATTTACGGGCAGCGGACAGCCGACGGCCGCATCGCTTTCGGCGGCCGCGGGGCGCCCTACCACTTCGGGTCGTCGGTGCGCGAAGGCTACGACGCCGAGCCGGCAGTGCACGAGCTGCTGCGCCGGACGTTGACCGAGCTCTTCCCGGAGCTCGACGGGGCGCGCTTCACGCACGCCTGGGGCGGACCGCTCGGCATCCCGCGCGACTGGCACTCCTCGGTCGGCCTCGACCGGGGCTCCGGCATGGCCTGGGCGGGGGGGTACGTGGGCGACGGGGTGTCCACCACCAATCTGGCCGGGCGCACGCTGGCCGACCTCATCACGGGCGCCGACACCGCCCTCACCGCCCTGCCCTGGGTGGGTCACCGGTCGCCGCAGTGGGAGCCCGAGCCCCTGCGCTGGCTCGGGGTCAACGCCGGCCTGTGGGCCATGAGGCTGGCGGACCGCAGCGAGACCCGCCGCGGGCGCCCGAGCCGGGTGGCCGGCGCGATGGGACGCCTCCTCGGGCAGTGATCGGTGCCACAATCTCGCCCGTGCCCGAAACGGCGGCCGAAGCCATCACGAAGCTGATCTACACCTACGCCGAGCGGATCGACGACGGTGACTTCGCCGGCGTGGGCGAGCTGTTCGCCCACGCCACGCTGACGTTCGAGGGGTTCGGCGACGCCGTCAGCGGTCGCGACGCCATTCAGGCCCTCTACACGCGGAGCACCCGGCGCTATGAGGACGGGACTCCGCGCACCAAGCACGTCATGACGAACGTGATGGTCGACGTCCACGACGACGCGACCGCACGGAGCCGGTCGTACTTCACGGTGCTGCAAGCCGTGCCCGGCGCGCTCGCCCTCCAGCCGGTCATCGCCGGCCGCTACCGACACACCTATGAACTCGTGGACTCAGGGTGGCGCGTGGCGACCATGCACATCACGATCGACCTCGTCGGCGACCTCGGGCACCACATGCTCTTCGACCTCGCGCCATGAAGCTCTCGCTCGTCTACGGCTGGGACTGCACGCCCGAGGCGTTCTGGGCCCTCTACTTCGACCCCGAGTTCGTGGTCCGCCTCCACCGCGAGGCCCTGGGCTCGACGTCGGCCGAGGTGGTGTCGCAGGAGGGCGACGTCTCGAGCGGCCTGGTGCGCACCCTCCGCTACGGCCAGCGGCCCAACATGCCGGGCGCGGTCCGCAAGATCTTCGGCGAGGAGGTCACCACCACCGAGGTCAGCACGTTCGACCCGGCGACGTCGACGACGTCATTCACCATGACGCCGGGCACCATGGCCGACAAGACGCACATTGAGGGAGCGATCGCCCTCACCAACGAGAACGGCAGCACGGTGGAAGCGTTCTCGCTCGACGCCCGGGTCAAGATCTTCGGAGCCGGGCCGATCGTGGAGCGCTTCATTGAGCATCAGGCCCGCGACATGCAGGAGAAGGCGGTCGCGTACATGCGGGGCGAGCTCGAGGGATGATCTCCTCGCCCCTCGCCTACGTGGGCGACCCGGTCTCCACCAGCCCCCAGAGGCGGTCGAGGTCGAGGTGCTCCTCGCAGGCGTCGGCGATCCGGTCGATCTGGCGCTCGCGCCGCGCCGCGTAGGAGACCCCCGACGGCCGCCAGCCCGCGCCGCGCCGAGTCGCCACGTGGCCCAGGAACCAGGCGCGGAACGCGTCCTCCTCGAACAGCCCGTGCAGCGTGGTGCCCAGGAGGACACCGGCGCCGGCGACCGCACTGAGCGGGCCGTCCGCCCCGTCGGGCGCCAGCCACGCCACGAAGCCCGGCCGCGGCGAGAGGCGGCCGTGGCGGATCTCGTAGCCGCGCACCGGCGCGCCGTCGGGCCCACCGCTCGTGGTGAGGCGGGTGAGCTTCTCCTCCTCGAAGACCGTGTCCACGGGCAGCCAGCCGAGCCCCGCACTCACCGGCTCGGCGGACTCGAGCCCGTCGGGGTCACGCAGCTCCTGCCCCATCATCTGGAACCCCCCGCAGATACCGAGGATCACCGGTGGTGAGGTGCCGCGCCGCAGCGCGTCGAGCGCGCCGGCGAGGCCGCTCTCGCCCAGCCAGCGCAGGTCGGCCACCGTGGCCCGGGTCCCGCCGATCACGACCAGGTCGGGGTCGCCCAGCGCACCCGGCTGGCCGACCCAGCGGACCCGCACGCCCGGCTCGGCGGCGAGCGGGTCGAGGTCGGTGAAGTTGGACAGGCGGGGCAGGCGGATGGCCGCCACGTCGAGTCCGGCGCCGGAGACCGCGGCCGGCAGCCCGGAGGGCTGCGCCAGGGCCAGCGAGTCCTCGGCGTCGAGCCCCAGGTCCCCGAGATGGGGGAGCACCCCGAGGATGGGGATGCCGCAGCGGTCCGCCAACTCGGCCGCCGCGCCACCCAAGAGGGCCGGGTCGCCGCGGAAGCGGTTGATGACGAAGCCCCCGATCAGCGAGGACAGCTCGTCGGGCAGGATCGCCACCGTTCCCAGGAGGTGCGCGAACACGCCGCCCCGCTCGATGTCCCCCACCAGGACGGCGGGGATCCCGGCGCGCCGAGCCAGGCCCAGGTTCACGATGTCGTCGCGCAGCAGGTTGATCTCGGCGGGGCTGCCGGCGCCTTCGCAGACGACGACGTCGAAACGGGCACGCAGCGAGGCCAGCGCGGCATCGACCACGTCAACGAGCGTCCGCTTGGACGCCTGGTAATCGCCCGCCTCCTGCACACCGGCCGGGCGCCCCATGACCACGACCTGGGACGCGCTCTCACCGGTGGGCTTGAGCAATACGGGGTTCATGGCGACCTCGGGCTCGGCGCCGGCGGCGATCGCCTGGACCCACTGGGCCCGGCCCATCTCGCCGCCCTCCGCGGAGACCATGGCGTTGAGCGACATGTTCTGGCCCTTGAACGGAGCCACCGCGACGCCCCGACGGGCCAGCAGCCGGCAGAGCCCGGTCGTGACGGTGGACTTGCCGGCATCGGACGAGGTCCCGCAGACCATGAGCGACCCGTGCATCACCGGAGTTCTAGTCGTAATCGGTTCACACGGATTTCACGGAAGTCACTTGACCCGGGTGGCCCGCGGCATGTCATGCTGCGGGCGGCACACCATCGGTCGCTCGCCAGGGAGGCGCACCGGAACCCGACAGGGTGGGGTGCGCGGACGAATGACCGAGGGCCGGCCGCCGGGGGGTTGCCGGGCACCACGCCTTCCCCGGTCGTCCCTCCGGGGACGTGCGCGTGTTCCCGCTGAGGCGAACAACGAGGGAGGTAACGCGCGGTGGCGATCACCGAGGACTTCACGGAGGATCTCGCGGTCATACACGACCCCGGCTCCGACGAAGTGTTCCACGTCGAGCAGCACGGGATCGACTTCATCCCCGAGAGCGAGCGCTGGGCCACCCCGAAGGACATCTTCGGGATGTGGGCGGGCGCGAGCGTGCAGATCGAGTACTTCATCTACGGCGCCATCGTGATGACGTTCGGGCTGACGTTCGCCCAGGTGCTCTTCGTCATCGTCCTCGGCAACCTGTCCTACTTCCTGCTCGGGCTGTGCTCGCTACAGGGGCCGAACACCGACACGGCGGTCTTCGCCATCAACCGGGCCCCCTTCGGGCCGAACGGCTCGCGGCCGATCTCGGTCTTCAACTGGTTCACCCAGATCGGCTTCGAGGTCGAGGGCCTGATCCTCATCGTGGGCGCGGGCATCGTCCTCATGTCCAAGGCGGGCTACCTGCCGGGCAGCCCGGCCAAGGTCGTGCTCGTCATCGTGGCCGTGCTGATCCAGGGCATCCTGCCCTTCCTCGGCCACGCCGCCATCGTCAAGACCCTGCGCTGGCTCATCGTCCCCTTCATCGTCCTCTTCGCCGTCATGCTCGGCTTCGCCATTCCGCACGCCAACCTGCACGTGGTGAAGTCCAGCGGGGACTGGCAGGCCTTCACCGAGGCGCTCGCCTTCACCATCGCGCTGAGCGGCCTCGGGTGGGTCGAGAACGGCAACGACTACACCCGTTACTGCCCGACCAACACGTCGAAGAAGGGCATCGTCGGGTGGGTCTTCCTCGGCACCGCCGTGCCGGAGATCCTCATCATGACGTTGGGGGCCGTCGTCGGCACCTTCGTCCTCAACATCGGGACGGGCGCCGGCGGGTTCCAGCCCTTCCTCCACCAGCACGCCATCCCGTCCTGGTTCGTCGTGCTGTTCCTGCTCTTCGCCGTCGTGCAGCTCTTCGGCATCAACAGCCTCGACATGTACTCCTCGGGCGTGACGATGCAGGCCATCGGGATCCCGGTCAAGCGGTACCAGGCGGTGCTCATCGATTGCGCAATCGCGCTCGGCATCACCATGTGGGCGATCTTCAGCGGTTCCTTCACCGAGTACCTGTCCGACTTCGTCGACCTGGTGATCGTGTGGATCGCGCCCTGGAGCGCCATCTTCCTGGTCGACTGGGCGCTGCGGCGCTACCGCTACGTGCCGAGCGAGCTGCAGAAGACCGAGCGCACCTCCCTGTACTGGCGCAAGGGCGGCGTCTTCTGGCCCGCAATCATCGCCCAGATGGTCGGGATGTACGCCGCCATCTCGGCGCTCTACGTGAACCCGACCTACTACTTCCGCGTGCCACGCTGGATGAACGAAGTGACCGACCACACGCAGGACGCCTACCACTACGGCGGGGACTTCAGCGTCTTCCTCGGCATGGGGGTGGCCGCACTCGTCTACCTCGTCCTCGCCGTCCGCAAGGTGCGCAAGGAGGCCGACGCCCAGGAGGCGCTCCTCACGGAGGAGGGGTTGCTCGCCGGCTGACCCCTCCGGCGAGCGTTGGCGTTCCGCAATCACCTGGAGCTTTCGGCGATGGTCGATCGGGTTGGATCTCGCCGGGCTTCGGAGATGCCCCGCAGCTACTTCTTGTAGTCGATCAGCTCCCTCAGCAAGGCCTCCCAGGGGGACTTCTCCCAGCCATCGTCCTCGCCGAGCTTCTTTGCAACGGCGACGGCGTCTTCCACCCACTGGATCCTCACGTCTTCGATGGGTTCGGCCTTTCCCACCCTGTGGTGGGTGCCACTACCCGGCATCGCATCGGCCACGCCGAAGTCGAAGGCGAACCAGTCGTCCTTCCAGATCTGATGACGTTGCTTCAACTGCTCCCATCGGGGGTGTTTCTGACTCCTGTCGTCAGCCATCTTGATGGCCCATTTCACACAAAGGCGGGCACGATGAGGGTCCCCTTCAGACGTTGTCTTGGCAATCGCATCCTCGTATGAAACGAGCTTGGCCTTCTGGTCTTCTGGGAAGGTTTCGTGGGCGGCGTTGACGAAGACCTCGAGAATGGGGGACGGAGAACTCACATTGGCCATGCTCGATGTTATGGCACGCGGAATGAGCTCTTCACAGATCGGTGCCGCTCTTCCCAAAGTGCGAATCGAGAGACGCTCTTGGACCTGGGGCGGTGCCCTATCGTCAGATCGGGGCACGACCGACCGCCCCGACGGCCTTGACTAAGGTCATACTGCGTCATGGGCGAGGAGTTGCTCAGCCTCACGGGAACGTGCGAGCGGGGATCAATCGACGGCACGGCGCGCTCCACCATTTGGTTCTGACGCGAGGAGGGGGATGGAGCCGATCCCGGCGCTCGAGGTCAGCGAGGTTCGCTTCGACGAGACGGTCGACGTGGTCGTCGTGGGTCTGGGCGTGTCGGGCGCGTCTGCGGTCGTGGCGGCGCGCCAGGCGGGAGCGGACGTGCTGGCCGTCGAACGGAGCGCGGGACCCGGTGGGACGTCGGCCAACTCCGGCGGCCTCATCTACCTGGGAGGCGGCACAGCCCTCCAGAACGAGTGCGGATTCGAGGACTCGCCGGAGAACATGACCGCGTTCCTTCGCTCCGCCCTGGGGCCCGGCATCGACGACGACCGGGTCGACGTCTACTGCCACGGCTCGCCGGACCACTTCGACTGGTTGGTCTCGATCGGCGTGCCGTTCCGGGCGGCCTTCTGCGACGAGCCGAACCGTGAGTCGGCCGACGACTCGGGACTGCTCTTCAGCGGCGGTGAGGATTCCTACCCGTTCGACGAGATCGCCGTCCCCGTCCCGCGGGGTCACAAGCCGCGGTGGATCGACTCCGCCGGCGGCTTCCTCATGGAACGCCTTGGTGCCGCACTGTCGGCCAGCGGTGCTCGAGTCGTGGCCGACGCCGGAGCGGAGGCGCTGGTCGTCGACGGCAGAGGCGTCGTCGGCGTGCGCGTGCGGACCGACGACGGGGCCCACGCCATCCGCGCCCGCGGCGGGGTGATCCTGGCCGCCGGGGGGTTCATCCACAACGAGGCCATGGTCGCCGAGCATTGCCCACTGGCCCATGTCCCCGACGCTGCCTGGCGGATCGGCACCCCGAACGACGACGGCCGCGGTATCCGCATGGGCATCGGCGCCGGCGCGGTGACGACCAGGCTCGACGCCTTCGAGTGCGCGCTGCCGCTCGGGCCACCTCACCGCCTCGCACGGGGGATCCTCGTCAACCGCCACGGCGAGCGGTTCATCAACGAGGACACCTACACCGGTCGCATCGGGCTCCACGCCCTGCGCGACCACGACGGCTTCGTCTACATGATCACCGACGACGTGATCCACGAGCCGAACCTCCTCGGACTCCGCGTGGGCTACGCCGCAGCCACCCCCGAGGAGCTGGCCGCCGATCTCGGCGTCCCGCCCGAAGCTCTGGCGCGCACGGTGCGCGAGTACAACGAGGCGGCGGCCCGCGGCGACGACCCGGCCTTCCACAAGCGCGCGCCCTACCTGCAGCCCATCGGCGTGCCGCCGGCCAGCGGCATCGGCGCCATCGATCTGCGCGTCGACCATGGCGCGATCTACGCGACGTTCACCCTGGGTGGTCTCGTCACCGACCGCGACGGCGCCGCGCTCGACGGCGGGGGTGATCCGATCGCGGGTCTCTACGCCGCCGGCCGTACCGCTGCGAGCCTCGCGGCCAGCCACTACGCCAGCGGCATCAGCCTCGGCGACGGCTCGTTCTTCGGCCGGCGTGCCGGCCGCCACGCGGCCGCCCGAGCCCGAACGGAAGGGTCCTCGACGCAGTAGGACGCGCACCCTGGGGTTCAGCGGGATGCCATCTGCTTCGCTGCGGCCTGCGCCAGTCGGTTGACGAGAGCGATGGCAGGCGGGTGACTGGCGACTTCCATGATCAAGATGTTCGATTCCGACCGGCCCCGCTGGACGAGCACCTGATCAGAATGGAACACCGTGTTCGTACCGCCCCCGACGATGGGGAAGGAGGATTCGACGTCGATATCGTGGCTCCCGTCATCGGCAATGAGCCGACGCTGCGTAATGGTGGTGGTGCCTGCCTTGGCGCGGGCACCGAAGGCCTGCGCGACCGCCTTCTGCAGCTCAGGACCCTGTAGTAGCCCAGGACCCTGTGGTGAATCGACGAAGCGAAGCACACACGGTCCGACGTTGGGGCTGGCGGCGGCTTCGAGATCGGCACGGGCACCCGCCGTCGTCGGGAAGACATCGACCGTGTCACTGATCTGCCACGTGGCGTCCGCGCTTGTGTAGTTCTGGTCCGCCGCTTCGGCCGGCGAGCGGTCGATATCGGCGGGACCGACCCCGAGACACGTCGCCAGCTGGGAGGCCGTGGCCGCATCCAAGCCCCCGAAGAAACTCGCCTGAGTGTTCTGGCTGCCTCGTCCGCCTCCCGTCCCACCCGCGGGGTACGCCGTCCGCAGGATGAGCTCGTGTCTGGCGAGGGAGGCGTCGGCCGGTGGGCCTGTGGTGACGATGAACGACCGGGCCGCCGAAGGGACCGGGGTGGACTCGCTCGCAAGCAAGACGGCTGTCGCCACGAGAAATGCGATCAGGGCGAGAAGACCGATGATGATCCCGGACAACGCCAAACCCTGGCCCGTCAGGTTCTCCGATCTCCTGATCCGACGCCTGGCCACGAAGCCGAACACGATGCCGAGGACCGCGCCGAGACCCGTGACGAAGCCAACGATGGAGCAGACGAGCGACGCGATGGCGAAGCCATCGGTGTGCGGATGCCAACGACCCGATGACGGTGCCGAAGGAGCCCCTGCATCCCCAGGGCGGAACGTCGAATCCCGACTCGGCCATGCCTCGTCCTCCACTCCCGCATCAGTCACGTGATGGGCTCCCGAGACCCGGGGATCCGGCAAGGCTGCCTCCTGAAGCTCTGCGACGACGGCCGACGGATCTGATGATGGCAGCGTGAGGTAACGCTTCGGTAACTCCGGTTGGAGGCGGGGCAGTCGCTGACCTTGTCAGGGTGTACCTGACGTTGTAAGGTGCCCCCTGACGACAGAACGACCACGCGGGGAGAAGCCCATGGCCGTCACCAAAGAGCGCGTCACTGCATCGTGCTCGTTCTGCCTGAAACCGGACAGCGCAGTGAAGAAGTTGGTCGCCGGTCCGGGCGTCTACATCTGCGACGAGTGCGTCGATCTCTGTCGCCAGATCATCAGCAGCCCGCCCCCCTTGCCACCACCGCTGAAGTCCTGGGAGGAGGACCTCGACCTCGACGGGGTCCTCGCGAGCCTCCCCCGGATGGCGGCCGCCGGTGCGCAGGTCGAACGCAATCTCGCCCGCTTCGTGAAGAGGGCGCGGGAGCTTGGTGCGACATGGGCGGCGATCGGAGCCGCCTTGGGGATGACCCGACAGTCGGCGTGGGAGCGCTTCTCCGGCGAGGAGTAGTGGCTCTCGCCAGCGCGAGCAGACGCTACGGTGCGGGAAACCAACGCAGATGGCAGGTGCGAGAGACGGGAGACCGGCGATGACCTCGAAGTCCGACTTCACGGCGGAGGAATGGCAGCTGATCCTGGAAGCACCTCCGAGTGCCGGGATGATCGTGGTCACCGCCCAACGGGGCGGCTCCTTTCGCGAGACCGTCGCCATGGCCAAGGCCTATGTCGAGGCGCGCCAACAGCACGGCCAGAGCCAGCTTCTCGATGAGATCGTCGCCGCGAAGCCTGTGCGGGATCACACGCACTACCACTCTCCTGAGGAGCTCCGGCAGCATGGATTGCAACACCTGCGCGACTCGGTCACTCTGCTCGAGAGCAAGGCCGCGCCCGAGGAGGTCGACGAATATCGCCGGTTCATCGTCAACCTGTCGCACAAGGTCGCAGCTGCGCACCGGGAGCATGGCCAAGAGGTGAGCGAGGCCGAGCAGTCCGCGATCAACGACATCAACGAAGCCCTGCACGCGACCGCCGGGTAGGAGCGCCGCCGCCCCTCAGCCCCAGTCTTCGGTGAGGCCTCCCTCGCCGTCAGGGTGGAACAGCGGCATGGCACCCAGCGTGCGGACCAGCGCGGCGTCGGGGCCCAACGCCTCCTTCCAACCGCCGCCCTCGGTCATGAGGGTCCCGATCACCACAGGCTCGGCGTCCATGCGGCGCACAAGGCGCAGCGCGGACGACAGCGAGGCCCCGGTGGAGATGACGTCGTCGACCACGGCCACCCGTCGGCCACGCACCGCGCCGACCCGGGCGGGATCCATGCGCAACCGCTGGGGTTTGTCGGTCGTGATGGAGTAGACCGGCTCGGCCCACGATTCGCCCAGGTGGATCTTGGGTGTCTTGTGCAGGATCACGTAGTCGTCGAGGCCGAGGGCCCGGCTGGCCTCGATGGCCAGGGGGATCCCCATGGTCGCCACCGACACGACGATCTCGGGCCGGGCCGGTCGCATGAGCTCGGCGAGCTCTCGCCCCGCGGTCTCGGCGAAGGTGACGCCCATGTCCACGCAGATCAGGAGCGCGATCGTCAGGTCGTCGGAAAGTGGGACGACCGGGAGCTCCACGTTCTGGCTCCCGACCGTGGTCGTGTAAGTACCATCGGCGGTCGTCGACATGACTCGCTTCCGAGCTTACGTGCCTCGCTGAAGCTGCCGGGACCCTTGACGACCAGCGCACGCTCCGCCAAGGGGGGAAACGACCAGATCGGGTGCCGAGGGCAGCGCGTCATCACGCGCCGGCAGACGACCTGTCACGCCGCCATGCGAGGGGTGCGTGAACACGTCGTCCATCTCGAAGTCCCCGTTCACCGACGACCCACCTTCGATTCCTCGAAGCCCGAAGCACAGATCTAGAGTCCTTGGTCCCTGGTGCGGCCCGGCGCTTCCCGAACACAATGACCGCGGCAAGGTGCTGTGGCACGCGTGTCCCTGCGCTCTGGCTGGCAACGGACTAGACAGGAGAGCGGTGGAAGCCACGCCGAAGGCGACAGCGCCCGAGGAGCCGTCCGGGCCGGTTTCCCGCCGCCGGACCGGGCCCCTTGACCCCCGGTTGCTGCGCTACGCCCACACCACTCGGCGCTTCATCGTTCTGGCCGTCGGCGTCGGCGGCACGACGGCACTCCTCGTCGTCGCCCAGGCCTGGCTCATCGCCACGGTGGTCAACGACGCCTTCCTCTACCACGGGTCACTACCCTCGCTGCGCGACCCTCTCGTCCTCCTGTTCGGGGTCATCGTCGGACGCGCCATCCTGGCCTGGGCGACCGAGCGGGCCGCCCACCGGGCCTCGGCTTCCGCCAAATCGGAACTCCGCCTCTCGGCGGCCGAGCACATCGCCGCCCTGGGCCCGACCGGCTTGGAGCAGAAGGACAACGGACGGCTCACCGTGCTCGTGACGACCGGGATCGACGCGCTCGACGGTTACTTCTCGCGCTACCTGCCCCAGCTCTTCCTGGCGGTCATCGTCCCGCTGACCATCATCGCCGTCGTGGCCGGCGCCGACTGGATCTCCGCCGTCCTCATCGCGGTGACCGTGCCCCTGATCCCCGTCTTCATGGGCCTGGTGGGCCTGAGCACCCGGGACCGGACGGCAGCCCGCATGCGGTCGATGCAGCGGCTGGCCGGGCACTTCCTCGACGTGGTGGCCGGCCTGCCCACCCTGAAGGTCTTCGGCCGGGCCAAGGCCCAGGCCCGTGCGATCGCCGAGGTCACCAACCGCTACCGGACCACGACACTGGCCACCCTCAAGCTGACCTTCCTCTCGTCGCTCATCCTCGAGTTGCTGGCCACGATCTCGGTGGCCCTGGTCGCCGTGGCCGTTGGGCTGCGGTTGCTCGATGGGGACATGAACTTCCACGCCGCCCTCTTCGTGCTCGTCCTGGCGCCCGAGGCTTACCTGCCGCTGCGGGCCCTCGGGGCCAACTTCCACGCCAGCGCGGACGGGATGAAAGCGGCCGAGCAGGTCTTCGAGCTCCTGGAGGCGCCGGTCGGCAAGCGGCCGGGCGGCCCGGCCCGGCCCCGGGACGCCGGCATCCGCATCGCCCGGCTCGACGTCATCTACCCGGGCCGCCGCATCCCGGCCCTGCAGAGCGCCGACCTCGTCGTGGAGCCCGGGGAGACGGTGGCGCTCACCGGCCCAAGCGGCTGCGGCAAGACCACCCTTCTCAGCGTCGTCCTCGGGCTGCGCAGCCCCAGCGCGGGAGAGGTCCACCTCGGCGGGGTCGACCTGCGCGACCTCGACCTCGACACGTGGCGAGCCGGCATCGGCTGGGTGCCCCAGCGGCCGCACCTCTTCGCCCGTTCCGTGGCCGACAACCTCCGCGTCGGCCGGCCCGACGCCACCGACGCGGAGGTGGCGGCCGCGCTCGAGGCGGCCGGCCTGGCGCCGGTGGTGCTGCGCCTGCCCCAGGGGGTCGACACCCGGCTGGGCGACGGCGGCGCCGGCCTCTCGGCGGGAGAGCGCCAGCGCCTGGCGCTGGCCCGGGCCTTCGTCCGAGACGCGCCGCTCCTCGTGCTCGACGAGCCGACGGCCAGCCTCGACACCGGGACCGAGGCCGACGTGCTCGACGCGGTGCGCCGACTGACCGAGGGGCGCACCGCCCTCATCGTGGCCCACCGCCCCGCGCTGGCCGCCCTGGCCGACCGCGTGGTCCACCTCCCGGCCCCAGTGGTGGCTGCGTGAGCGGCGGCATCTTCGAGGCGGCACCGGACCGCCCGGCCGACGTGGCGCGCACGCTCGGCGTCGCCCGCGTCGCCGCCGGTCGGCTGGCGCAGGCCTCGCTCCTCGGGGCCGGGGCCATCGGGGCGTCCATCGCCCTCATGGGCACCTCGGCCTGGCTGATCTCGCGGGCCGCCCTCCACCCCTCCGAGGCGTCCCTGACGCTGGCCATCGTGGGCGTGCAGTTCTTCGGCCTGTCCCGTGGCTTCCTGCGCTACGGCGAGCGCCTGGTCGGGCACGACGCAGCGCTGCGGGTGCTTACCGACCTCCGCGTCCGCGTCTACGACCGGCTCGAGGCAATCGCGCCGGCGGGCCTCCCCCTCTTCCGGCGGGGCGACCTGGTGGCCCGGGTGGTTGACGACGTGGACTCGCTGCAGGACGTCGTGTTGCGCGTGATCCAGCCCTTCGCCGTCGCCTGCGTCGTGGGCGCGGCCACGGTCGCCGTCATGTGGGTCCTGCTCCCGGGCGCGGGCGCGGTGCTGCTGGTGGCCCTCGTCGTCTCGGCCACCCTGGTGCCCTGGCTCACGGGCCGCCTGGCCAAGCGGGAGGAGTCCAAGCAGGCGTCAGTCCGGGGCGAGCTCAGCGCGGCGGTGGTCGACCTGATTGAGGGAGCGCCCGAGCTGACGGTCATGGGCGGGACCGGCGAGCAGGTGGAGCGGATCGCCACGGCGGATCGCCGCCTGCGCGCCACGGCGCGCAAGGGGGCGGGCACCGCCGGCATCGGACTCGGTCTCACCACGGCGCTGGCCGGTCTCGCCAGCTGGGGCGCGCTGACCCTCGGGGTGCGCGCCACCCACGGCGGGCACCTCGACGGTGCGCTGCTGGCCGTGCTCGCGCTCGTCCCGCTGGCCGCCTTCGAGCTGGTGGCCCCGCTGCCGGCGGCGACCCAGGCGCTGCAGCGTTCGCGCACGGCGGCCGGCCGGGTGTTCGCCGCCACCGACGCCCCGGCGCCGGTCGAGGAGCCCGACGACGCCCCACTGCCGCTGCCCGGCGAGGTGCCCGGGCCACACACGCTCTCCCTGCGCTCGGTGTGGGCCGGCTACCCCGGGACCGACCGGCCCGTCCTGCGCGGCGTGGATCTCGACCTCACCCCGGGACGCCGGGTGGCACTGGTCGGGCAGAGCGGGGCCGGCAAGTCGACGCTGGCCGACGTCCTGGTGCGCTTCCTGCCCGTCGACGCCGGCGAGGCGACACTCGACGGGGTGCCGCTGGACCGGCTGGCCTCCGACGACGTGCGCCGGGTGGTCGGGCTGGTCGAGCAGAGCCCGCATCTCTTCGCCACGAGCCTGGCCGAGAACCTGCGGGTGGGTCGCCGCTCGGCGAGCGACGAGGAGCTGACGGAAGCGCTGGAACGGGTCGGCCTGGGCGACTGGCTCGCCGGCCTGCCCGCCGGCCTGGCCACCCACGTCGGCCGGGCCGGCGCTCGTCTCTCGGGCGGGCAGCGTCAGCGCGTGGCGGTGGCCCGCGCCCTGCTGGCCGGGTTCTCCATCCTCATCCTGGACGAGCCGGCGGAGCACCTCGACCCCCAGGGCGCCGATGCCATCACCGCCGACCTCTTGGCCCTCACCGAGGGCCACTCGACGCTGTTCATCACGCACCGCCTGATGGGGCTGGACCAGGTGGACGAGATCATGGTCCTCGACGGGGGTCGCGTCGTCGAGCACGGCACCCATGCCGATCTCGTGACCGCCGGTGGCCGCTACGCCGGCCTGTGGTGGGACGAGTTGATGAACGACGAGACCGCACTCGACCCTCGTTCCACCACTCCCGTGACCCCCGAAGGGCGCGCGGCCGTCCTGGACGACCCAAATGAAGCCGATCTCAATGAAGAAGTCGATCTGAACGAAGCAGTCCTCAACGAAGGGAGCGACACCCCGTGAACCCCCTGGACCTCGCCCGCTGGCAGTTCGCCAGCACGAGCATCTACCACTTCCTCTTCGTCCCGGTGACTATCGGGCTGGCGTTCCTGGTAGCCCTGCTGCAGACCGCCTGGTACCGCAACGGCGACGACACCTACCGCCGCCTGGCCCGCTTCTTCGGGTCGCTGCTGCTGATCAACGTGGCCGTGGGTGTGGTCACGGGACTCATTCAGGAGTTCGAGTTCGGCATGAACTGGTCCGCGTACTCGCGCCTCGTCGGCAACGTGTTCGGGGGGCCGCTGGCCATGGAGGGCCTGGTGGCCTTCTTCTTGGAGTCGACGTTCCTCGGCATCTGGATCTTCGGCTGGAACCGCCTGTCGAAGAAGGCGCACCTGGCCTGCATCTGGCTGGTGGCGGCGGGCACCATGCTCTCGGCCGCCTTCATCATGGCGGCCAACTCCTGGATGCAGCACCCCGTCGGCTACACGACGAACAACAGCACCCACCAGCCCCAGCTCAACAACATCTGGGCGCTCTTCACCAACCCCGTCTTCTTGTGGGGCTACACCCACGTCGTCGTGGCCTCCCTCGTCACCGGCGCCGCGATCATGCTGGGGGTCTCCGCCTGGCACCTCTACCGGAAGAACCAGGTCGACGCCTTCCGCCGCACGGCCGTCATCTCGATGGTGGTCCTGTTGCCGACCGTTGCCTTCAACCTCTTCGTGGGCAGCGAGCTCGGCGTGGTGGAGGGCAAGTACCAGCCGATGAAGATCGCCGCCGCCGAGGCCCTGTGGACCACCTGCCCGAGCCACTGTTCGTTCTCGCTCTTCCAGATCGGCGGTGGGAAGAACGACGAGACCCCGACCCAGATCCTCGAGGTCCCCGACTTGCTGTCCATCCTGGCCACCAACCACGTCGACGGTGAGGTCCAGGGGCTCAACAACCTGAACGCGCAGTACCAGAAGGAGTACGGGCCGGGAAACTACATCCCCAACGTCTTCATTCAGTACTGGTCGATGCGGGTCATGGCCTACCTAGGCACGCTGGTGTTCCTCTTCGCGCTCTGGGGGGCCTGGCTCCTCTACCGCCACAAGCTCGACCGCGCCAGATGGTTCCTGCGAATTGCGCCCTGGGTGGTGATCCTGCCCTTCCTGATCAACACGGCCGGCTGGATGCTCACCGAGAACGGGCGTCAACCCTGGATCGTCCAGGGCCTCATGCTGACCAAGAACGGCGTGTCCTCCTCGGTGTCGGCAACGGACCTCTGGATTTCGCTCGTCGTGTTCTATCTGATCTACGCCGTGCTCGGCGTGTCCGCCGCGTGGCTCATGATCCGCTACGGCCGCCGATCCATCGGCGACGACCCGCTGGCCAAGCTGACCTCCGAGGGCGAGGGCGGCCCCGGCAGCACCGGCCGCCCCGGCGGGACCGGCACCACTTCATCCACCGATGCCGAGCTCGGCTCGTCCCACGAGGACGAGGACGAGTTCGCTCTCGTCTACTAGGAGGTCGACATGGGAGGATTCAATCTCGGAGATCTCTGGTTCGTCATCGCCGCCATCTTCTGGGCCGGCTTCTTCGTGCTCGAGGGATTCGACTTCGGGGTCGGCATGCTGCACTCGTTCATCGGGCGCAACGACCTGGAGCGACGCGTGGTCCTCAACACGGTCGGGCCCGTCTGGGACGGCAACGAGGTGTGGCTGATCGTAGCCGGGGCGGTGATCTTCGCCGCCTTCCCGGGCTGGTACGCCACCATGTTCTCGAGCCTGTACCTGGCCCTGGTGCTGGTACTGGCCGCGTTGATGGCACGCGGAGTCTCCTTCGAGTACCAGCGCAAGTTCGACGACCCCCGCTGGCGCAGCTCGTGGCGGTGGGCCATGACGGTGGGCAGTGCCCTGATCCCGCTCCTGCTCGGAGTGGGCCTGGGCGACCTGCTCCACGGCCTGCCCATCAACAGCTCCCACAACTTCACCGGCAGCTTCCTCGACCTGCTCACCCCCTTCGGCCTATGGTCGGGGCTCACCCTGCTGGTGCTCTCGCTCCTCATGGGCGCCACCTACCTCACGTTGAAGACAACTGGCGAGCTGCACGAGAGGGCGCAGAAGGCCTCGGCCGTCATCGGAGCGGTGGCCATTCTGGTCACGTTCGGCTTCATGACCTGGATCCACGTCGGGCTGAGCACGGGCTTCGTCCCCAAGCCGATAGAGGCCCTCGGCCTCATGGCCGTCATCGGTGCCGCCTGGGCCGCCAGCGCCAAGGCGGAGGGGTGGGCCTTCACGGCGGCCGCCATCGGCATGGCGGGGACTGTCGGGGCGCTCTTCAGCGAGCTCTACCCCCGGGTCATGATCTCGAGCACTAGCGCCGCCTACAACCTGACCATCGCCAACTCGGCCAGCCCCTCGTACACGTTGAAGGTGATGACGGTGGTGGCGGTCATCTTCTTCCCTATCGTGCTCGTGTACCAGGCGTGGGGCTACCACGTGTTCCGCAAGCGGCTCTCCGTGCCGCGGGTGGGAGGTGACGAGAGCGAGGACGCGGCGCCTCCCACCGGAACCACCACGACCGCCGATGCCTCATAGGCGGACGCCGAGTCCGGGTCCGCGCGCCCCTCAGTGCTGGATCAGAGGCCGGGGCTGCTCTGCATGATCCCGCCGTCGGCGAAGATCGTCGTGGCGGTGAGGTAGCTCGCGCCGTCGCCGGCCAGGAAGGCCACCACCGACGCGATCTCCTCGGGCTCGGCCATCCGGCCGATCGGGATGGCGCTGTCCAGCTTGGCCAGCGCGGTGGGGTCGTTGATCGTCTGCGCGTTGATCGGCGTGTTGACGGCCCCGGGGCCGACGCCGACCACGAGGACGTTGTGGGGCGCCAGCTCGACGCCCGCGGTCCTCGTGAGCATGCGCATCCCGCCCTTGGACAGGCAGTAGGCGGTGTTGCCCGGCATCGGCCAGTCCTCGTGGACTGATGTCATGTTGATGATGCGGCCCCCGCCACCCTGGGCGATCATCTGCTTGGCAGCCAGCTGGGTGCCGAAGAAGGCGCTCTTCAGGTTCACGGCCATGACCTTCTCGAACTGCGCCTCGGAGGTGTCGAGCACGGAGGTCCTGGTTTCGATGCCCGCGTTGTTGACCATGACATCGAGCCGGCCGTACGTGGAGACCGCGGTGTCGACCATGCGCTGGAGGTCCTCGACCTTGGAGACATCGGCCTCGATGCCGACCGCCTTCTCGCCCAGGCCGGCGATCTGGCGCTCGAGCTCCTCCTCCGCCTGCTCGTTGGCGACGTAGTCGATGACGACCTTGGCCCCCTGCCCGGCCAGCGCGAGCACCACCGCCTTGCCGATGCCCGTGTTGCCTCCGGTCACGATGGCGACCTTGCCGGCCAGCTCATCAGCCATGTCGAACCTCCGTCCTTGCGCCGACGACGGCGCGGTCTCTCCCGATCGGTGGTCGTACGCTACCGAGCCGGCCGGCTGCAGAGAAGTCGAAGGTCGCGTGTGGGCGCTCTTGGCGCCGGCGTTCACCCTTTCGTCACCCATTCTGAGGACGAATCACCCACTGGTCACCGGGGTCGGGATCATTGGCCCTTGAGGCGGGCAC
>Ga0181518_10002325_pt1 | contig 18379 bp, 12 predicted proteins | sample PEATcosm2014_Bin_28_FD_119751 | JGI IMG/M metagenome (GOLD analysis project Ga0181518, IMG submission 119751) | Peatland microbial communities from MTU Mesocosm Facility, Houghton, MI, USA - PEATcosm2014_Bin01_60_metaG | ecosystem: Environmental > Terrestrial > Soil > Wetlands > Peat | place... | reverse complement strand
CTCAGCAGGCAGTGCTTCACAACGACGGGCCAGACTGAGATCGGTTCCCGGCTCGCCTGGGTCGCGTCCAAGATCCGGTGTAAATGAGGACCCACGCCCGTGCGACGGGTGCTACCGGCCGACTGATCCCCCGTGCTACACAGGAAGATCAGGGGACATGATCGTTTTAGCTATAGTGTGCGGTGTATTCGCTGGCTTCGCGGCCCGCCGGTTTCTCACTGCACGTGATGCGTGGGATTTCTGGCGGCAGAGGCGGGCGACATTGCCCGGACTGCGAGGACTGTTTTACCGAGATGCCGGCAGGTTTCTTGGCTGGGCACTTGGCGCTGTCGTGCTCCTCGTCCTGGTCGTGCACCTCATATGACCCGGCTGCATCGCGCCCTCGCGAAGGACCTTCTCGCAGATTGCGGCGTAGTGAAGGTACGGGGCGGTGTCCTGCGGCATAGAGCAGCGGTGGGGTCACTTGGCAGTCGACCAGGCAAGTTGCCACCAGGGCCTATGCAGGCTTGGCCAACCGTGAGTGACCGTAGCTCTCCCTTGGTTCTCATGACATGTGGCCCGTACGTGTCCCAGCCCGGCAACTCTCGGCCGACGCCGCCGCGTCCTTTACAACATCTTGAAATACGCCGTCCGGGAAGGGCGGCTGACCGAAAACCCGCTCGACATCACCGAATGGGAACCATCCGACAGCGGCATCGACGAGATCAATCCCCGCGTGGTCGCCTCGCCCGAGCAGGTACGCCAGCTCCTTACCGCCGTCAGGTCCGTTGGCCCACGTCGCGGCGCTCGCCTCGTCGGATTCTTCGCCTGCCTGTACTTCGCGATGCTGGGCCCGGCCGAGGCGCTCGCGCTCCGGGACGATGACTGCCATCTTCCCGAATCCGGCTGGGGCCGCCTTGAGCTGCACCAGACCACGCCCACAGTCGGCAAGCACTGGACCGACACCGGAGCGGGGCACGAAGAACGCGGCCTGAAAAACCGCCCGCGCCGTGCCGTCCGCATTGTCCCTATCCCTCCCGAGCTGGTGGTGATTCTGCGGCAGCACATCACGCACTACGGGCTCGCGCCGGACGGGCGCCTGTTCCGTGGCGAAAACGGGGGAGTGCTGGTTCCCACGTCCTACCGTTCCGTGTGGCAGCAGGCCCGCCTGTCGGGCCTGACCCCCTCGCAGGCCGCCTCACCACTGGCCCAGCGCCCGTATGATCTCCGCCACGGCGGCGTCTCGCTGCGGCTCAACGCGGGTGTCCCGCCGACCCAGGTCGCCGAGTGGGCCGGGCACAGCGTCGAAGTGCTCCTCACCATCTACGCCATATGCATCCACGGCCGCGATCAGGTCTGGTATACGCTGATCGACCAGGCGCTCGGGCCGGGTGGATCATGAATCGCCGGTCCACACCTGGTCCACAGACAGCCGCATCCGGCCGCTCCGCGTGGCATGCGACTGCACACGGACCTTTGCCAGTTACAACGAATAATCCGAGGTCAGAGGCCATATCGGCTGGTCATGAGAAAGCGCCCCCAGTAGGATTCGAACCTACGCACACGGCTCCGGAGGCCGTTGCTCTATCCCCTGAGCTATGGGGGCCCGGCGACGATCCGCGCTCTCGCCGAACGTCGCCGATCAGGACGCAGCAACATTACCAGTGTGCGGCACGCTCCGGGCACGCGACCGAACCCGCGTGCGGCATCATCCGGGCACGAGACCGAACAGCGCGCGCCGCGCGGCCCGGAACGGATAATGTCGCGCGAGTGACGCAGGCACTGGGACGGATCCTCGTTGTCGACGACGACGAGGTGATCAGGCAGCTTATCGCCGTGAACCTTACGCTTGAGGGCTTCGACGTGGCCACCGCGGTGGACGGTCAGGACTGCCTGGACAAGGTAGCGGCGATCGCGCCTCAGGTCATCACGCTCGACGTGATGATGCCGAGGCTGGACGGCTGGGTGACCGCCGTAGAGCTGCGGAAGAACCCGCAGACCTCGCACATCAAGGTGGTCCTGATCACGGCGCGGGCGCAGGAGGACGACAAGGACCGCGGGCACCAAATCGGCGTGGACGCCTACCTGACCAAGCCGTTCGACCCGGGCGAGATGATCCGCGTGGTCCGCGAACTGGCCGGCCTCCCGCCCACTGCCCCCGGCTGAGCCGCCGCCCCGCGCACCGCCCATCCAAGACCGCCCACCGCCCATCCAAGACCGCCCACCCCTGCGGCTCATCCCGGGCCTCCTCGGCAGAGCGCGGCCGGGAGACAAGCCCCGCCGCCGGTACCCTGACCACGTGCTGTCCGCCGACCTCCGTCACCTGGTCGCGGCGGCCGCCCGGGACGCGGGGTACCCGGGTCACGAGCGTGACGTCGGCCTGCGCGACGGCGGTGCGCCCGGCCGGTACTCCAGCAGCCTCCCCCTCCGCCTCGCGCCCGACCCGGCCGAACTCGCCGCCGGCATGGCCGCTCACCTGCGCAGCACGGCCTGGATCGAGGATGCTCAGCGCACCGGCCACGGCTACCTCACCATCACCGTGACTCCCGGGAAGCTCACGGAAACCGCCATCCGCGTCACCGAGACCGGGCCCGCATGCGCCCGTAGCGACGCCCTGGCCGGGACCAGTCGGCCCGCGCCTCCGGCCGGCCACCTAATCAGCGCGCGGAGCTGGCCGGAGGCCAGGGATCTGGTTGTCGCCCAGGTGACCGCCCGGCTCGCGGCCGCCGCGGGCGCGACCGTGACGATGCCCGATCCAGCCGAACGGCCCCCGGTGACCCTCGATCCCAGTGCCGGGGCTGGTCCGCTGCCGGACGCGGTCGCCTTCGCCGGCCTCGACGCCATTACCTATGCGCTGGCCCGCATCCCCCCGGGACATCCCGTTGCCGTCGACCCGGCCGCCTGGGCGCGGCATGTCCCGGCCAATCCCGCCTATGCTGTTCGTTACGCGCACTCCTGCGCTGCGTCGACGCTGCGCTGGGCCGCTGCTCTTGACCTGACCAGGGGCGAGGCGGCAGTGGTGCGGCCGGGCTCGCTCGCCCACCCCAGGGAGCGGGCTCTGCTCGCCGCGTTGTCCTGGCTCCCCGAACAGGTGGCCCGGGCCGCGCGCCGCGGCCGGCCGCACGAGTTCGCCGTCTTCCTGGAGGAGCTGGCGGAGACGTACCAGGTGTGCCGCGTATCCTGCCCGGCCTGGCCGGAGCGGGGGCACGACGGAGACCGGAACGAAGGGGCCCGGAACGAAGGGGCCAGGAACGAGGGGACGCAGCACGAAGGGCTGCCGGGCGATGCCCGCACCGTCCGCGCCCGGCTGTGGCTGGCCGGGGCCGCGGCCTCGGGCCTCGCCGCGGGCCTGGAGCTGCTCGGCGTCGGCGCGCCGAGCCGGCTCTTACCTAACCTGGACCCCGACCGATTCCCGCGCCGGTCAACGGACCGACTACGAAGGAATGTCATGAGCCGTGTCGCCCACCCGGCCGGGCCACGTTACGCCGACGTGCTGCCCGCCGATCACCCGCCGTCGCCGCCCACCGACCTGAACGCGCTCTCGGCGGCGATCTGGCCGCGTTCGGCGCGCCGGGAAGACGGCGTCCTGATGATCGGCGGGATGGACGTGCGCGAGCTGGCCGGGACCTACGGTACGCCGCTGTTCGTCTGCGACGAGGCGGACATGCGCGGCCGGTCCGCGGAGTACCGCGAGGCGTTCGGGCCCGAGGCCGCTGTCTTCTACGCCGCGAAGGCGTTCTGCTCCCGGGCCGCGCTGCGCTGGGTCAGCGACGAGGGGCTCGGCGTGGACGTGTGCACGGGCGGTGAGCTGGAAGTCGCCCTGTCGGCCGGGGTCCCGCCGGAAATGATCACCATGCACGGTAACAACAAGTCGCTGGCCGAGCTCACCCGCGCCGTGGCGGTCGGTGTCGGGCACATCGTCGTCGACTCGTTCGAGGAGATCGCGCGTCTGGCCCACGTCGCCGACCGGGACCGGCCTGGCGCCCCGGTCGCCCGCCCCCGCGTGCTGGTCCGCGTCACTACCGGGGTCGAGGCGCACACACACGAGTTCATGGCCACCGCCCACGACGATCAGAAGTTTGGCTTCTCGCTGTCCTCCGGTGCGGCCGACGAGGCGGTCCGCCGCGTCGTCACCTGCCCGGACCTGGAGCTGGCCGGCCTGCACAGCCACATCGGCTCGCAGATCTTCGACACCGCCGGGTTCGAGGTCGCCGCGCACCGGGTGCTCGAGCTGGCGGTGCGGATCCGTGACGAGCACGGGGTGGAGATCGAGGAGCTCGACCTCGGCGGCGGCTTCGGCATCGCCTACACCGATGAGGACGCGGCGCCCGAGGTCAAGGTGCTCGCGCAGAGCATCCGGGACATCGTGGACCGGCAGTGCCAGGCCGCCGGGCTGCCCCGGCCCCGGCTCACCGTCGAGCCTGGTCGGGGGATCGCCGGACCCGGCACGGTTACGCTCTACGAAGTCGGAACGATCAAGGACGTGGACGGACTGCGCACGTACGTCAGTGTGGATGGGGGCATGAGCGACAACATCCGCACGGCGTTGTACGACGCGACCTATACCTGCGCGCTCGTCTCCCGCGCCTCCGACACCCCGCCCATGCTGTCCCGTGTGGTGGGCAAGCACTGCGAGAGCGGGGACATCGTGGTCCGGCACGCCTATCTGCCTTCCGACCTGGCCCCGGGTGATCTGCTGGCCGTCGCGGCCACCGGCGCGTACTGCCGGTCCATCTCCAGCAACTACAACCACGTGCCGCGCCCGCCGGTGGTGGCCGTGCGGGACGGCGCGGCCCGGGTCATCGTCCGCCGGGAGACCATGGACGACCTGCTGCGGCTGGACGTCGGATGACCGCCCAGCAGACCCCTCCCGCGGCCAGCGAAGCGCCCGCGAGGAGGGCAGGAAACGGGGCAACCCTGCGGATCGCGCTGCTCGGCTGTGGCTCGGTCGGCTCCCAGGTCGCGCGGCTGCTCCGCGAGCAGGCCGCCGACCTGGCCGTGCGGACCGGGGCCCGGCTCGAGCTGGCCGGCATCGCGGTCCGCCGCCCGGCCCATCCGCGGGACGCCGGGATCGACCGCGACCTGCTCACCGCCGACGCGATGACGCTGGCCACCCGGCCGGACATCGACATCGTCGTGGAGGTGATCGGCGGAATCGAGCCCGCCCGGTCCCTGCTGCTCGCCGCGATGAAGGCGGGCAAGTCGGTGGTCACTGCGAACAAGGCGCTGCTGGCCGAGAACGGCGAACAGATCCACGGCGCGGCGCGCGAGCACGGTACGGACCTGTACTACGAGGCCGCCGTGGCCGGCGCCATCCCGCTGCTGCGGCCACTGCGCGAGTCGCTGGCCGGGGACGCGGTGCGCCGGGTGCTCGGCATCGTCAACGGCACGACCAACTACATCCTGGACCGGATGGACTCCTCCGGCGTCGGGTTCAGCGAGGCCCTCGAGGAGGCCCAGTCGATGGGTTACGCCGAGGCCGATCCCACCGCGGACGTCGAGGGCTTCGACGCGGCGGCCAAGGCGGCGATCCTGGCCGGCCTGGCCTTTCACACCGCGGTGACCGCCGCCGACGTGCACCGCGAGGGCATTACCGACGTCACCACCGCCGACATGGCCAGTGCGCGCGCGCTGCACTGCGTGGTCAAGCTGCTCGCGATCTGCGAGCGGACCGACGGCGGCGTGTCGGTCCGGGTGCACCCGGCGATGATCCCGCGGTCCCACCCCCTGGCCGCGGTCGGCGGCGCCTACAACGCGGTCTTCGTGGAGGCCGAATCGGCGGGCCGTCTCATGTTCTACGGCGCGGGGGCGGGCGGCACCCCCACCGCCAGCGCGGTCCTCGGCGACATCGTGGCGGTCGCCCGGAACCAGCTTGCCGGGACGCGCGGGCCGGACGCCTCCACCTACGCCGCGCTGCCGGTCATGCCGATGGGGCAGACGCTCACCCGCTACCACGTCTCCCTGGACGTCGCCGACCGGCCGGGTGTGCTCGCCCAGGTGGCCGACGCGTTCGCACGGCACGACGTCTCCATCCGCGCGGCCCGCCAGGAAGCCCGCGGCGACGACGCGCAGCTGATCATCGTTTCCCACCAGGCCCGTGACGCGGCGCTGGCCGCGACGGTCGGCGAACTTGAGTCCCTCGGCGTGGTCCGCGCCGTAGCCAGCGTGATGCGGGTGGAAGGTGAGGAGGGTCCATCTTGACTGAGCCGGTTGTCCGCCTGCCAGGAGTGCCGACGTCCGCCGCACCAGGGGCCGAGAATGGGACGCCCGCCCCGGAGCGGCCTGTCCCGCCCCGGCCAGCCGACCCGGCGGCCACGCCCGCCCCGCCGGGTCCGGCGCAGGGAATTCAGCGTCTGTGGCGCGGCGTGATCGCTGAGTACCGGGACCGGCTGCCGGTCGACGGTGACACGCCGGTCGTCACCCTGCGCGAGGGCGGCACGCCGCTGCTGCCCGCGCCGGTGCTGTCCGCGCGGACTGGGTGCGACGTGTACCTCAAGGTGGAGGGCGCGAACCCGACCGGCTCGTTCAAGGACCGTGGGATGACTGTCGCCATCAGCGCCGCGGCCGGACGCGGCGCTCAGGCGGTGATCTGCGCGTCCACCGGCAACACCAGCGCGAGCGCCGCCGCGTACGCTGCGCGCGCCGGGATGACCTGCGCGGTCCTCGTCCCGCGGGGCAAGATCGCGATCGGCAAGCTGGCCCAGGCGCTCGTCCACGGCGCGAAACTGCTCCAGGTGACCGGGAGCTTCGACGACTGCCTCGAAGTGGCACGCAAGCTCTCCGCCGAACATCCCGTCGCCCTGGTCAACTCGGTGAACCCGGACCGGATCCAGGGCCAGAAGACCGCCGCGTTCGAGGTCGTTGATGCGCTCGGTGACGCGCCCGACGTGCACTGCCTGCCCGTGGGCAATGCCGGCAACATCACGGCGTACTGGATGGGCTATCAGGAATACGCCCGGGACGGGCTGGCCACGCACACGCCGCGGATGTTCGGTTTCCAGGCCAGCGGGGCCGCCCCGATCGTGAACGGTGAGCCGGTTCGCCAGCCGCAAACGATCGCGACGGCGATCCGGATCGGCAACCCCGCCTCCTGGCATCAGGCCGAGGCGGCCCGCGACCAATCCGGCGGTCTGATCAGCGCGGTGACCGACCGGGAGATCCTCTCCGCTTACCGGATCCTGGCCCGGCAGGAAGCCGTGTTCGGCGAGCTGGCCTCGTCGGCGAGTGTGGCGGGCCTGCTGCGTGCGCACGCCGGCGGCCTCATCTCCCCCGGGTCCCGGGTCGTCTGCACGATTACCGGCAACGGGCTGAAAGATCCTGACTGGGCGCTGTCCGGAGCTCCCTCACCGGCCACCATCTCGGCCGACTCCGCGGCCGCGGCCGCCGCGCTCGGACTGGCCTGAACGGCCCCGATGGACGGTTCCGTTCGGGTCCGTGTGCCCGCCACCAGCGCCAACCTCGGGCCGGGGTTTGACGCGCTCGGCCTCGCGCTCTCGCTGCACGACATGGTGGAGGCGCGCACCGACCGCCCCGGTCTCACGGTCGAGGTCGCGGGCCAGGGAGAAGCCAGCGCCCAGGCGGGGGAGAAGCATCTGGTGGTACGGGCCATGCGCGAAACGTTCGGCCTGCTGGATGGCCAGCCAGCCGGCCTCGCGCTGCGCTGCGCCAACCGCATCCCGCACGGACGGGGGCTCGGCTCGTCCGCGGCGGCGATCGTCTCCGGCATCCTGGCCGCCCGCGCGCTCGCGGAGGGCGGAGCCGCGCGGCTGTCGGCCGGCGCAGTGCTCCGGCTGGCGTCGGAACTGGAGGGCCATCCCGACAATGTGGCAGCGTGCCTGCTTGGCGGGCTGACGATCGCGTGGACCGGCGACGGCGGCGCGCGGGCGACCCGGCTGTCTCCGCTGAGGACCATCGTGCCGGTGGCTATCGTCGCACCGGAGCCGCTCGCCACCGAAACGGCCCGGGACGTGCTGCCGGAATCGGTCCCGCACGCCGACGCCGCGGCCAACGCCGCCCGCAGTGCCCTGCTCGTCGCCGCGCTCACCAGCGCGCCGGGCGATCTGCTCGAGGCGACCCGGGACTGGCTGCACCAGCCCTACCGGGCCGGGGTGATGTCGGTTACCGCGGATCTGGTCCGGCGGCTGCGCGAGGGTGGCGTTCCCGCCGTGGTATCCGGGGCGGGCCCGTCCGTGCTCGCGTTCCTGGTCCGGCCGGCGTCCATGTCAGAGCCTGACCTTGGGCCTGCGTCCTGGTCTGCGCAGGCCCCGGCCACGGTCAGCCTTAATGTCCTGGATTCAACCATGCGGGAAATGGGTATCGATTGGGATATAAGCGTTCTTGACGTTGACCGGCGAGGCGCAAGCATCCAGTCCGTAACGCCAGGCTCAGTTCCCGCAGGCGGCACACCCCAGTGATCGCGCCAGGAGAACGTACGCCTCCGGCGGCCGGACACGCTCCGTCCTGTGCATGCTGGTCGTCCTCTTCTGCGACACACGGATACCGGTGAGGGAATGCGGTGGGCTCTCATGGTGTTAGGCTGGGTGTTGCACCAGGTGCCCCGATGCGGGGCGGGTGCTCACCAGCCATATGTGACCTGGCGGCTCCTGCTGGCGTGGTCAGGCAGTGGCCCCCCGGCAATGCGTCACTTACGGTTTTTCGTTCTCGCCCGGTTTCCGGGAGGGAACAGGTTGGCAGGCGAGCGGAATCCGGGAACTCAGGCGGGTGGCCGCGTGGGTTTGCCTGGGCTTGTTTCGCCCGGCTGCGGGCGCACAGCACATTCATGGAGGAACATCCCAAAGCGCCAGGGCAATGACGCATATCAGGGAAGCGTGAATCTACGCCTGAGCACCGCCAGCTCGCGGCGCCTGGCCGATCGGCCGTAGGACCGGCCGAGGATCGTAATGGAAGGACCATTAGTGAGCGACACCACCGAATTCCTCAGCGGCGCACAGGATGCGCCCGGGGAAACCCCCCTCGGTCGTCCGGCATCCCCGGTGAACGCCGATCCCGAGGGTTCCCATGCCGGGTCCAGGGCGCCAGCCGGGTCGGACGGTGCGGCGGCGGCCAAGGGGCGCCGCCGCCAGGGGACGGGTCTTTCCGCGTTGCTGCTGCCCGAGTTGCAGCAGGTCGCGCACCAGATGGGCATCGCGGGCACGGCCCGCATGCGCAAGAGCCAGCTGATCGCGGCGATCCAGGAGAAGCAGGGCGGCGGCACCGCTGAGGAGCCGCGCCGCGGTTCCCGGGCCGGCGCTACTTCCCGCGAAGTCTCAGCCCCGCGGGCCGCGTCTGCGGGAGCCGACGCGTCTCGCCCGCTCAAGCAGGACGCCATGGAACCACAGACATCCACCGAAACCGGCATCCGCGGCGACGCGCGGGCCGAGGGCAACGGCGTGCCCGCTTCAAGCCGCGCCGATGCCGTCAGCCAGCAGCTCAGCTTCGACCAGGCCCCCGCGAGCGACACCGGCCGTGCTGCGCAGGGCTCATCGGGCCCGCAGGCAGCCCAGGAGACGGCGACCGAGGCCGTCCGCGGTGACGGCCAGCAGCCCGCTGACGGGCCGCGTGGCGACCGCCGCCGCCGGGGCAGCAACAGCCGCGGTGACGCCCAGCAGTCCCGCGGGCGCGGCGACAGCAGCCGCGACGGCCGGGATGGCCGGGACGGCAACAGCCGCGACGGCAATCGCGTTGAGCGCGGCGAGGGCCGCGACCGTGGTGAGCGTGCTGACCGCGGTGACAGCCGCGAGCCGGCCGCCGCGCAGCCGTCTGGAGGCGACCAGTCCTACCGCGGTGACGACGACGGTGACGGCCAGGGCCGCCGCCGCAGCCGTGACCGGTTCCGCAACCGCAACCGGCGCCGCGAGCGTGGCCCGGGCGGTGGCGAGCCCGAGCCCACGATCACCGACGACGACGTGCTGATCCCGATCGCGGGCATCCTCGACGTTCTCGACAACTACGCCTTCGTCCGGACGACCGGCTATCTGCCCGGTTCGAACGATGTGTACGTGTCCCTGTCCCAGGTGCGGCGTTACGGCCTGCGCAAGGGCGACGTCATCGAGGGCGCCGTGCGGCAGCCGCGCGACGGCGAGCGCCGGGAGAAGTTCAACGCGCTGGTCCGCCTGGACAAGGTGAACGGGCTCGACCCCGAGCAGTCCCGGTCCCGGGTCGAATTCTCCAAGCTGGTCCCGCTCTACCCGCAGGACCGTCTCCGGCTGGAAACCGAGCCCGGCATCATGACCACCCGGATCATGGACCTGATCTGCCCCATCGGTAAGGGTCAGCGTGGCCTGATCGTGTCCCCGCCCAAGGCCGGCAAGACGATGATCCTGCAGGCGATCGCCAACGCGATCACCAAGAACAACCCCGAGTGCCACCTTATGGTCGTCCTCGTCGACGAGCGTCCCGAGGAAGTCACCGACATGCAGCGCACGGTCAAGGGTGAGGTGATCCACTCCACCTTCGACCACCCCGCCGACGACCACACGACCGTCGCGGAGCTGGCCATTGAGCGCGCCAAGCGCCTGGTGGAGATGGGTCACGACGTGGTTGTCCTGCTGGACTCCATCACCCGCCTCGGCCGCGCCTACAACCAGGCGGCACCGGCCAGCGGCCGGATCCTGTCCGGTGGTGTGGACTCAACCGCGCTGTACCCGCCGAAGCGGTTCTTTGGCGCGGCCCGCAACATCGAGAACGGCGGCTCGCTGACCATCCTGGCCACCGCTCTGATCGAGACCGGTTCGCGGATGGATGAGGTCATCTTCGAGGAGTTCAAGGGCACCGGCAACATGGAGCTGCGGCTCCGCCGGGAGCTCGCCGACAAGCGGCTCTTCCCCGCTGTGGACGTGGACGCCTCCAGCACCCGCAAGGAAGAGATCCTGATGGCCCCCGACGAGCTGAAGATCATCTGGCAGCTCCGCCGGGTGCTGCATGCCCTCGACCCGCAGCAGGCACTTGAACTCCTGATGGAGCGGATGCGGGAGACCAAGAGCAACGCCGAGTTCCTGCTTCAGGTGCAGAAGACCACGCTCAGCAACTGAGACGGCGCCTGTTACATCGTGATGCCCATGTCCCCTCATCCCGGGGACACGGGCATTGCCGTTTCCGGCGGTACGGCTTCATCGGCTGCGGCGGATTCTAGCCGGATAAGCGAGCTCTAGACCTGTTTCGGGAAAATTAGGGATAATTGTGCCCGATTCCGGGCAGGGAAGTTGCTGTGGTGGGCCGAAGATGGCACATTGGGGGTCATGCCGGAGCTGCTCCCATCTGTGGAGTCCGACCTGATCCGCCACGTGACGGCGTCGACGGGCCTGCCGAACGTCACCGCCGCGCGGGTCATAACGGACGTGCTGGCGTACTTCGACGAAGCCGTCGAGGACTATGTGCGCCGGCGGCATCACGAGCTGAGGCTCCGCCAACTCAAGAATGCCGATATCTGGTCGGCTATCTCCGCCGAGATAATCACGCGGCGGTTCGCGGCGCCGGCGCTGTCGCAGCGTCAGCTCCGCCGGATTGTGTACGGCTGACCCGGAGGGGGAGACGCATTCATGTGCGGAATCGTGGGCTACATCGGCCGCCGGGAGGCGGTGCCCGTACTGCTGGAAGGGCTGCGCCGGCTGGAGTACCGGGGGTATGACTCCGCGGGCCTGGCGGTGGTCTACCGCGGCAGGCTCCAGGTCACCAAGACCGCAGGGCGGGTGCAGGATCTCCGGGATCAGGTCAGCGACCGGGTCCGTAGCACCGTCGGGATCGGGCACACCCGGTGGGCGACGCACGGCGAGCCCAATAAGATCAACGCGCACCCGCACCTGGACGCCGCGGGCAACATCGCCGTGGTGCACAACGGCATCATCGAGAATGCCGAGCAACTGCGTGACCAGCTGACCGCCGCCGGCGTCCCGCTCGTCTCCGACACCGACACCGAGGCCCTCGCCCACCTCATCGCGGCCGAGATGACCGACGGCAGCTCCCTGGAGGACGCCGTTCTGCGCGCGCTGAGCCGGGTCGAGGGGACCTACGGCCTGCTGGTTCTCGACGTTCGCCATCCCGACGAGCTGGTGGTGGCGCGCAACGGCAGCCCGATCGTGCTCGGCATCGGGGAGAACGAGATGTTCATCGCCTCCGACGTCGCCGCGATCGTCCGGCACACCCAGCAGGTCGTCTACCTCGACGACGCCGAGGTCGCCACGGTGCGCTCCAACGGCTACCAGACGCGCACGCTGGACAACCAGCGCACGGACAAGACGCCGACCATGGTCGAGGCCGAGGCGGGCGACTACGAGCTGGGCCCGTATGAGGATTTCATGCGGAAGGAGATCCACGAACAGCCGGAAGCGCTGCGCCGTATGTTCCGCGGCCGGCTCGACGAGCGGTTCGCCACCGCGCGCCTCGGCGGCATCAGCCTGGACGCCCGCCAGCTCCGCTCGGTCCGGCGGGTCAAGTTCCTCGGCTGCGGATCTGCGTACTACGCCGGGCAGATCGGGGCCGTCCTGGTCGAGGAGCTGGCCCGGGTACCCGCGGACGCCGAGCCCGCGTCCGAATTCCGCTACCGGAACCCGGTGGTCGACCCCGACACCCTCTACGTCGCGATCAGCCAGTCCGGCGAGACGCTGGACACGCTGATGGCCGTCCAGGAGCTGAAGCGGAAGGGTGGCCAGGTCGTGGGCGCCGTCAACGTTGTCGGCAGCGCGATCGCGCGGGAGTGCGGCAGCGGCGTGTTCCTGCACGCCGGACCGGAGATCGCCGTCGCCTCCACCAAGGCGCTGACCAACATGGCGGCGTCCTTCGCCCTGCTCGCCCTTCTCATCGGCCGGGTCCGTGACATGTCCGCGGCCGAGGGGGCCAGGATCGTGGCGGGTATGCGCGCGCTGCCGGAGCAGATCGATCACGTGCTCGCCCAGGAGGACAACATCGCCGCGATTGCCGGCCAGTTCGCCGGCGCGGAGCACATGTTCTTCGTCGGCCGGGTCCGTGCCTGGCCGGTGGCGCGCGAGGGCGCCCAGAAGCTCAAGGAGATCTCCTACGTGCACGCCGAGGCGTACCAGGCCTCCGAGCTAAAGCACGGGCCGCTGGCGCTGATCGACGCGAGCATGCCGAGCGTGGTGCTGGTCCCCGACGACGAGCTGCTGAGCAAGAACATCTCCACGATCGAGCAGATCAAGGCGCGTGGTGGCCCCGTCATCGCGGTGACGAGCGGCGATCTGCCCGCTGACCTGGCCGACGCGGTCATCCGCGTCCCACACTGCACCCCGGAACTGGACCCCATCCTGCTCACGATCCCGCTGCAGATGTTCGCCTACCACATGGCCGCCAAGCTAGGCCGCGACATAGACAAGCCCCGCAACCTAGCCAAGAGCGTCACCGTCGAATGAATAAGGGGCGGGGCGAGTACCCCGCGCAAGCTACGGCGAGGCGCTCATACCGGTCAGCGAGTCCCGGGCTTTAGCCCGGGCGAGTGGCCGGTGTGTCGGCGAGTTACCGCAGCGGGGCGCGAAGCGCAGCGGGGGGTTTCCGGGGGGTCGTCCCCCCGGGCCAGCACAGCGCAGCGGGGGGTTTCCGGGGGGTCGTCCCCCCGGGCCAGCACAGCCGTCCCCCCGGGCCAGCACAGCACTAATGCAACGGCAGAGGATTGACCTCGACGCCGGGGAGGGGCTGCTCGCACCAGACGACCTTGCCGGTGCGGGTCCGGCGGGCGCCCCAGCGCTGCGCGAACTGGCTGACCACCTGAAGGCCGCGGCCGTTCTCGTCGTCCCGGCCGGCCTGCCGCAGCCGGGGCAGCGCGGCGGAGTTGTCGCCCACCTCGCAGACCAGCGCGCCCTCCCGCACGATCCGCAGTGTGACCTCGCCGGGAGAGTACCGCAGGGCGTTCGTGACCAGCTCCGACACCAGCAGTTCGGTGACCGGGATCATGTCCTCCAGGCCCCAGCGCTCCATCGGCTCCCGGATCAGCGTGCGGGCCCGGCCCACCGAGGTGAGCTCCCGGCCCAGCGTCCAGGTCGCGTGGTGGTCTTCAGGAATGCGGGACAGCCGGGCCAGCAGGACCGCGATGTCGTCGCGCTGCTGGTCGGCGTACACGCCGTCGAGCGTTGCCTTGCACAGCTCCTCCAGCGAACGTGACGGGGCGCCATCGCTGAAGATCTTCCGCAGCCGCTGGAGGCCGTCGTCGATGTCCCGGGTGCGGTTCTCGACCAGGCCGTCGGTATAGAGCAGGAACAGGCTGCCGTCCTCGATGGTGAACACGCGGCTCTCGATCGGGCCCTCGCCGACGCCCAGCGGGGGAGCAGGCGCCACGTCGAGGTACTCGTTGCTGCCGTCCGGCCGGACCAGCAGCGGTGGCAGATGCCCGGCCACGGCCACTTCGCAGGTGCCGCTGACCGCGTCGAAGATCGCGTACGCGCAGGTCGCGAAGTGCGGCTCCCGCTCGCCCAGCGTGTGCATGAGCTCGTCCAGTTGCTGCAGCGACTCAGCGGGCGGCAGCTCGAGCCGCGCGAGCGTGTGGATCGCGGTCCGCAGCCGCCCCATGGTCACAGCGGCCCGGACACCGTGCCCGGCCACGTCACCAACGACCAGGGCGACCCGCGCGCCCGGCAGCGCGATCGACTCGTACCAGTCGCCGCCGACCTCGATGAGCTTGCTGCCCGGCAGGTACCGGTGCCGAACGTCGACCGAGGACGGCGCGGACAGGCCGGTCGGCAGCAGGCTGCGCTGCAGGGTCAGCGCGGTGGCGTGCTCGCGGTTGTACCGCCGGGCGTTGTCGATGAAGATCGCGGCCCGCGAAGCGAACTCCATCCCGATTTCCTGATCGTACGCGTCGAACCGGCGGTAGCCCGGTTTTCTTACGCAGACGAAGAAGCCGAGCGTGCTGCCCTGCGCGATGAGCGGCAGCAGCAGCATCGAGGCGTCGGCCAGCAGGTCGGACACCGGCTGGCGCTGCCACATGTCGGCCAGCTCTCCCGCCTCGTCCTTGCTGATCCTGCCCTTCAGGACCGGCTTGCCCGAGTCCATGCACAGCACGTACGGCGAGCCCTGCGGGTAGCGGAGGATTTCGCCGATGGGAAAGGTGGCCTCCCAGGCGGGTTCGTCCGCGTCATTGGCCACCGCCAGGCGGCGCAGGGGATGGGAGCCGTCCGGCCCGTGCGCCGGGAACTCATCCTCGCCGATCAGGCTCTCCAGCACGGCGATGCCACCCGAGTTGCAGAAATGCGGCACCAGGGTGGTAATCAGCTCGCGGGCGACATGGTCGAAGTCGAGGGTGTCGCCGATCCGCTTGAACGTCCGGTCCAGCAGGGCCTGCCGCATCAGCGCCGGGTCGACAAACCGCTCGGCCACCGGGGCCGGGACCCGCAGCAGGGCCAGGGCCGCGACGTTCACGTCGCCGGCGCGCATCGGGTGCACGGTGACCACCGCGTCCGCCTTGCCGCTCTCAGTGCGGATCGAGAGCATGGCCGTGCCCTCGCGGTCAGACCGGATCGCCTCCAGCAGTCCCGCCACGATGTCGTCGCCGGCCGGGGCCGCGGATCCGGTGGACCCCGGGACCCGCCCGGCGGTCCCGTTGGCTTCGGTCCTCTCGGCGGTCCCGGCAGCCGTGCCCGTGTTTTTGCCCGCGTTCTGGCCGGCGTTTTTGCCTGCGTGTTTGCCCGCGTTCTTGCCCGCGTTTTTGTCAGCGGGGCCATCCCCGCTGAGCAGGTCGCTGAGGCTGGCACCGAGCAACTGGTCGGCAGGGCGGGCGAGCACAGCCGGGGCGTTGCGGTCGTGCTGGACGATGCGCCCGGAGTGGTCGATACCGAGGATGATGGTCCGCACCGACGAATTTTGCGGCGGGGCACTGTTATCGACTGTCATGCCGATTGTCACGTGGTGCTCTCCTGTCGGCTTCTCACCCGTTTGACACCGACGGTGATTGCCAGGATCACCGCTCCCTGTCCTGATACCCATTCGCCAGGCCCTCTTAGCCCAATTATGAGCCAACGAGGGTCCGTAGGCAGCAGATCCGCGTACGCGTTGTACGCCGGGGGAATGCCCTTTCGCCCGGTTATTTCGCCGCTAACCCTAATACGGGACTGGGCCGTTCAGGTCAGGCGGGCGATGGCGAGGCTGGCGGCGAGCAGGATCAGGCCCCACGACATCGCCCGCAGCGCTCCTTCCAGCGGGTCCAGGACCAGGTCGGGGCCCATGGGGGCGGTCGTGCCGTCCGCCCGGGTGATCGTGCCCTCCAGCCGGGCCGTGTGCCGGCGGATGGCCCGCGCCGGAGTGCTCAGCCGGCGCTGCGCCGCGGACAGTGCGAGGGCCGCCGCGGCGGCCACGAAGGCCGCCGGAGCCAGGTTTCCGTCCTGGGCGGCGTACCCGGTGAGCACGGGGAAGGCGCCCCACGCCGCGGCGAACCCCAGGTCGTTGTGCAGGATGCCGCCGAAAAGCTCCGCGTTGTACGTGATCACCAGGGCGGGGCCAGAAACCATGAACGGCAGCAGGATCCAGCCCGCCTGGGTGATGCCGTAGACGCCCAGGCCGACTGCGCCGGCCAGGCTGGCCGCAGCCACGGTGACGAGGGCCGCGGCCGGGATGGTCGTGCGCAGCGGGCGGCCGTGCAGCTCGTCGAGCGCGTGCGCGGCGATGCCGACGGCGAGAAAGAACGCCGCCACTGCGCACAGGAGCCGGCTGACGTAGACGTGCGGGGCCAGCGATGCGCCGATCACCACGTAGGACAGGTGCCAGGCGGTATACGGCGGGTGCAGGAGCGTCCACCAGTCCCGCCAACCTCCGGGCCGCCCCCCGGGCCGCGCGGCGTAATAGGCCGGGCGGAGGCGGTTAGTCATCGGCGCGCTGGCCCCACATGACCAGGCCGCCGCCCAGGCTCATGATCCGCGTCCCGACCCCGGTGAAACCGGCCCGCCGCCACGCCTCGACCGTCCACGGGACGGGATACCGGCGGTAGTGGCCGGTGATGTTCGGCCCGAGGAACTGGCCCACCCGCAGCCAGGCCGGCCCACCGAGCAGTAGGCCCCCGGCCGGCAGGATGGCCCGGGTGTACAGCACCCACGAGGCCCTCCAGAAGGCCGTCGGCGGGACGCAGAACTCCAGGCTCGCCATCGTCCCGCCCGGCCTGACCACCCGCGCCAGCTCCGCCAGCGTCGCCTGCGGGTCATCGACGTAGCGCAATAGGTAGGTAAAGGTCAGCGCGTCGAAACTCGCGTCGGGGAAGGGCAGCCGTTCCGCCTGGCCGGCCACCAGGCCGATCCTGCTCTCCAGGCCCGCGCCCGTCACGTTGGCCTGGGCCTGGTGCAGCATCCCCTCGGTCAGGTCGAGGCCGACCACCCGCGCCCCGGTCCGCGACGCTAGCTGGAGCGCGACCCCAGCGGTCCCGGAGGCCACGTCCAGGACCAGTGCCTCCCCGGCGGCTGCTGCCGCATCGCCGGCTGCTTCGGTGCCGCCGGCTGCCCGCGCGGCGATCCGGTCGACCATCGCGCGCCGCCAGCGGCCGTTCTGGCCCATCGACAGGATCTCGGCCAGCCGGTCGTAACGTGACGGCAGCGGCGTGAACAGCCGCTGCGCGAACCGGTTCCGAGCTTCGGTCGTCACGGGCACGAGCCCTCCGCGGTCACTGGCTGAAGGTGGTATGGGTCCCGGCGACGCTGATGAGAAGTCCCTGCCCGGTCACGCTCACGTTCTGGATGGTCATCCCGGCGGGCAGCTTCGGCACGCTGACCGTGAAGTTCTGCAGCGGGCCCAGCACGTTCGGCGGAATGCCGCCGAACGAGATGAACCGTACGTTGATCTGGTGCGGCCCGGCCCGAGTCACCTGGGCGAGCGCGCTCCCGCTGACGAACCCGAGGTCGATGCTCGCCTTCACGTCACCGTTGCCAGCGTTGGACAGCGTGATGCCGTCCCCCACGCCCGCCGCCTGGCTCAGCCCGGCGAACGTAACCAGTGCGGTGCCGTTCAACTGGTCGACCGTGGCGCCGTTGAAGCCCGAATTGATATGCACGCCGTGCAGGGTCGCGTTGATACTTGCGATGTCGAGCGGGCCTTCGGTTACATTGTTCGCGGTGATGTTCATTTGCTGGAAGTCACGCGCGGCGAGCTGAGTGAGAAAGGGGAAGCCGGAGATCGTCACTTTGGGCTTGACCGGAAATCCCTGCGACTTGATCTGGTTGGCGACCTCATTTTCGGCGATGCCCGCCGCGACGCGGTCCGCCACGACCAGAAGAATCAGCAGCACCACGACGACGATCGCGGTGATGGCCAGGCCCCGGTGCCTGCGGCCGCGACGGCGCCCCCGCCCGGGCACCTCGCCCTGGTAACCGGCGCCCGGCATCCGGGCCGTACCCGACGGTGACCCGTAGCCATCCGGCGGCGGATACCCCTGGCCGTACCCTCCGTCCGACCTATACCCCTGGCCGTACCCGGCGTCCTG
>Ga0181518_10002317_pt1 | contig 18421 bp, 18 predicted proteins | sample PEATcosm2014_Bin_28_FD_119751 | JGI IMG/M metagenome (GOLD analysis project Ga0181518, IMG submission 119751) | Peatland microbial communities from MTU Mesocosm Facility, Houghton, MI, USA - PEATcosm2014_Bin01_60_metaG | ecosystem: Environmental > Terrestrial > Soil > Wetlands > Peat | place... | reverse complement strand
TGAGCCAGATCATGGCGGTCGCGATAGGCCGTCATTGGGCGTACTACGCCTTGTCGCTCACGATCACCTTGGTGTTGGCCCTCGCGGCGAACACCTCTTTTGGCGGTCTTCCGGTGCTTGCGAGCCTGCTCTCGCGCGATGACTACTTGCCGCACTTGTTCTCACTGCGTGGTGACCGACAGGTGTTCGCGAACGGGATCTGGGCGCTCGCGGCCCTTTCAGGAGCGATGCTTATCGCCGTTGACGGGGTGACGAACAGCCTGATTCCGCTGTTCGCGATCGGCGTCTTCACGGGTTTCACACTCGCCCAAGGTGGTCTCGTCGTCCACTGGTGGAAGACGAGACCTCCGAAGTGGCGACGTCGCGCCGCGATCAACGGCCTCGGGGCGACGATGACTGCGATCGCGACGATCGTGTTCTTGTTCTCAAAGTTCTTGGACGGAGCATGGGTGGTCGTCATTGCCGTGCCGTGCTTCATCTTCTTGTTCGTGCGGATCCACGCCTACTACACACGCTCAGCTCTCGAGCTCGGACTCGGTACCGTGCCGAGCAAGCCCGAAGGAAGGCGCTGCCTCGTCGTCGTCCCGGTGACTTCCGTCTCGCGCCTCACCGCACACGTCTTGTCCGAGGCGCTTTCGATCGGCCAAGAGGTCGTGGCTGTCTCGGTGGTCCTTGCTGTCGGTGAGGAACGCGACGTTCGGATCGCCAAGCTCGAACAGGAATGGGCAGCGTGGGACCCAGGCGTGCCGCTACGGGTCTTGCATACCGACTACGCCTCGATCGTGGATCCGATCGTCTCGTTCATCGACGAGCTTCGAGCAAGTCACGACGAGCAGATCATCGTGCTCATCCCGGTCGTCCTGGTCGAGCACGCCCGCTATCGCGTACTTCATAACCAGATGGATCTCGTGCTCTCTTCGGCACTTCGGTGGCGAACCGATGTCGTCGTTGCACGCGCCCGCGTAACCCTTGAATCCTTGGAAGAAGAATCCGACCAGGCGATCAAAGCCCCTAAGGGATGAGCTTCTCACGGGCAATGCCATCCCACGAATGGCGCACGTGCGCTGTGCTTGGGAGAAGGGCCGTCAGCTCCAAGCTGATCGCGTTCGGGGCATGCCGCTTTCACCTTTGTTCGTAGGGGCGACACCGAGCACTTGGTGAACGGAGATAGAGCCGTTCTCAAAGCTGTTCGCTGACGCAGCCATATAGAGCCTCCAGATGCGCGCCCGGTGCTCTCCGACAATGGCGACTGCTTTGTCCCAAGCGCCCTCGAGGTTTCTCACCCAGACGCGAAGCGTCGCCGCGTAGTGCTCACGCAACGACTCGACGTCTCGTACCTCGAAAGACGAACGCTGCATAGCTCCGATCACGTCGGCGACGTCGATGAGCTCTCCGTCGGGGAAGACGTATCGGCTGGTGAATGATTTCCCGACGAACTTGGAGCCGTGCGGCTTCGATATCGCGTGATTGAGCAGTCGACCTTTTGGGCCAAGGAGAGCGAAGAGCGTATTGAAGTATTCAGCCATGTTCTTCGTGCCGACGTGTTCGAACATCCCAATAGATGAGATCGCGTCGAAGGTTTCACCTCGCAGGTCTCGATAGTCCTCGAGGAGAATGTGGACGCGCCCCTCCAATCCAGCAGCTTCAACGCGATTACGGGCCAATTGTGCTTGCGCGGGACTGAGCGTTATGCCGATGACGTCAGCGCCATAGTTCGCGGCCGCGTGGATCGCCATCGAACCCCAGCCGCATCCCACATCGAGCAGGCGAGCATGAGCAATCTCATGCAGTCCGAGCTTGCGACAGATGAGGTCGTGCTTGGACTGTTGTGCATCTTCGAGAGTCATCGAAGCGTTGTCAAAACGAGCACATGAGTAGGTCATTGTCGGGCCGAGCACGATCCGATAGAAATCGTTGCCAACGTCGTAGTGATGTGTGACCGCGGCGGCATCGCGCTTTTTCGAGTGCAAGGTGCCGCTAAGGTGCAGCTCTTCTTCGGGACGCGTCGGCGGAAGGCCCAACGCGCCAAGGCGTAGAGCGGCGGAAAAGCCGCGTGCAAGAACGTGCCATCCGACGCGCTTTGTTGCGCGTGCAGTGTCGCGCAGCGCTTGTAGGACGAGGCCGATGTCGCCCTCGAGGTCGACCTCACCCATGACGAAAGCCCGGGCAAGGCCGAGTTCGTCGGCCGACCAGAGGAGCCGTGTCAGCGCTCGCCGAGAATTTATGACAACAGAACCAGGTCCGGTGTCGGGACCAAGTGCGCTGCCATCCCAAAACACAAAGCGCAGCGGCACGCCCTTTGTGAACAAGAGCGCGAAGAGCGGCTCGAATTTCGGCGCGACACCCACCGAGTCGCGCTTTCTTGTTGGAACATGAGCTGTCGAGGAGATCGACTGCATGTGGTCGTGGCGCTCGTCGTGACTCACCGTCACAGCGGACCTCCTCGAAGTTCGAATGCGGTGCAACTGGAGCCTTTTCGCTCGCGGGCCCTTGCCTCATTTTGTATCAGCTGAACTTCCCGGGCGCATTAGGAAAAAGCGCTCGCAGTTCAAAGACGGTGCGCGGTCGTTCGGACCAAAGGGCCGCTTCCCATGGGCTCCTAACAGGAATTCCTTAGATTCTGCCGGGCCAAATCACAGCGTGCGGAGCGATGATGGGGCCATGGAAAATGTTCCTGGGTCCTCCGGTCCTTCCGAGCGTGAAGATGCCGTCGAAGATCCTCGCCCCCACATGGGCGAGACTCCACCGACTGACGAAATTCCGACCACGACGGCGACACCGCCTGGCGGTTACCCCCCACCTCCTGGCTACGCACCACCTCTTGGCTACGGGTGGGCCGGAGGGCCTATGCCCACTTCGGGTGTTCCTCCTTTTTCTGTTCAGATGAGGAACAAGGGAGCATTCACGAAGTTCTTCACGAGCGCCACGGTGGCGTGGGTATTGGTCATCCTGCTCGTTGGTGCCGTCACTGGTCTCTCCGTTGCCCTCGCGACCGAGGGCCCGGTGCCCATTCGAGCCATCGCACCGAGCTACGGGGCGATCCGGAACAACCCCCCCTTCCCGGGCGGAGGCGCCTTTGGAGCAAACGGTCCGCCCTTTGCCCACGCCTTTGGGAACCTAGGGGTTGCTGGGACCGTCTCATCTGTCCGCTCCGGATCCTTCACGGTGACGAGTTCCTCGGGTCAAGTAGTCACCGTGGACGAACAAGCATCGACGACCTATGCGACTTTCGGCTCAAGTGCAACTTCGAGCGCGGTCAAAAAAGGTGCACGGGTACTCGTGCAAGGCACCCGCACGGGGAACACCGTGGAGGCAACGCGCGTCATCGTGCTCCCCCCGGGACCGCTGTTTGGATCGGGACCGCCAGGCTAGGAGGGCTTCGTCGCGCGCGTTGTGCTCGTGATGGAAGACAAGCCGGCGCGAATCCCTAATTAGGCGTAGACCCAAACCTCGGTGCCGATGGGCGCAAGATTGTTCGCCCAGATCCAGTCGATCGCCTCGTCGCTCACTCGGACGCACCCGTGAGATGCAGGATCTGGCGGAACGAAGGTGTCCCCGTGAATAGCAAATCCGTCATCGAAGAACCGCGGCCGCCAAAGCTTGCCGAGCCTGTCGGTCACAAGTCCGTTCACGACCCGGTAGATGTAAAAGACGCCTGTGGGTGTGGTGGCGACGTATGAGACCCCTTGGTCGACGTAGGTGTACCCACCGCCAGTCGAGGTATTAAGCACGAATTCGACCGTGCCGTTGCTCACGAACATCACGAGGTCATCTGCGAGGTCGACCTCGATCACATAACCCGAGGTGCTACGAGGAACGGGGAGATCCCCAGCTTCGAGCGCGGCAACCGTCGTCGCGCCGACGATTCCACTCGGGTTCAGGCCCGCAGCTTTTTGCAGGGCATAGACGGCCTGCTGGGTCGCGTCTTCGAAGACTCCGTTCGGCGGACCGAGCCAATAGCCGAGGTCACTGAGGCGCTCTTGCAGGGCAAGGACTTTTGCACCGCTGTCACCGAGTGCCAGGTTTGCCCCCGCGTACGGCGGTGGCACGGGGGTCACGACGACGATGTCGATAGGGCTCATGAGGCCTGCGCCTGATGGTCCAGACTTGACCCTCGCACGGATGAGGAATGTCCCCGTCTCTTTGAAGGTGGCGCTCATGACCACCTTGCCCTTGGCCCTGGTGACGGCTGATGCGATGTCGCGCCAACGCTGCGTGCCGAAGCGCTGCAAGAAAACGACACGACCCGGCGTTCTAGGCACGACCACGACGGTCGCGTCGACGCTCTGGTTGATCGTCACGCTCGACGCGCTCAGCCGGATGAGCACGTGCGGGCGCTCTCCGCGCGCAGGAGCGGATCGGGGCATGCGGCCTATGGATGCAGCCTGGGCGGGTATCGCCGTTGCGAAGGTGACGAGGAGACTCAACGCCACCATGAGAAGCACCCCGGGTCTCTTCCCCGTCATGGGCTTCCTGAGCAAATCTCCCCCCGGAGCTTTCGTTTTCGAACACGCCGTCCTTGGATGAGTCCGGCTCGGCCGCAGACGAACGAGGTTAGGCTCACCGAGGCGCCTTGGACAGTGCACAAGCGCGCGATCCGAGCTCAGAGCCAGAAAATGCGACAGCTCCGATGGTGGAACCGCGCCGCGACCGTTCCGTCGATTCCCGGTGACCTTGGCCTTCCACCGCTAGTATCTCGGGAAAGCGAAGCAGTGTTCGCTTCGATGGGCCCAGACGCCCCTTACCAATATGAGCGGGGTAAATCACATGTCCTACCGCTTGACTAAGCCATCAAGGCTCGCTGTGACTTGTGGGATTGCCGCCATGGCGATTCTCTGCGCGTCGAGCCCGCAGGTCTTTGCCTCGACGACAAGTCACCTGAACAAAGCGAAGGCGACGGCGACCATCACCAAGAATTTCACGACCTTCTTCAGTGGCAAGACGTCGGCCAAAACGAAGATCGCGCTGCTCCAGAACGGTTCGAAGTTCTCGACGATCATCGACGGACAAGCGTCATCATCGATGGCCGCGAGTACAACGGCAAAGGTCAGCGCGGTGACGGATCTCACGGGAAGTTCTGCGAAGGTGAAGTACACGATTGACCTTGGCGGTCAACCCGCACTTCCTAACGCGACGGGGTCGGCTGTGTGGCAGGGCGGGACGTGGAAGGTCAGTGACGCGAGCTTTTGCACGCTTCTTGCACTAGAGCAGACGAAGACACCGGAGTGCCCCGCGGCTAATTCGTGATCGGGTAAGACCGCGGCATTTCAAACCGGCAGGGGAATCCTTTCGATCGCAACAAGGGATCGGATACGCCAGCGCGCGCTGGTGACGATCTGTTGCGTGCTGTTCCTGACGTTCCTCGACACGACGATCGTCAGCGTCGCGCTCGCGTCGATCCAGTCGAGTCTTCACGCCGGCATCGCGCAGCTGCAGTGGATCGTGAACGGCTACGCGCTCACGTTCGCAAGCCTCATGCTCGCGATTGGATCGCTTTCTGACCGCATCGGACGGAGACGCGTCATCATTGCTGGCCTCGCTTGCTTTTGCCTGGGATCGCTCATCGCGATCCTCGCGGTGAGCCCGGCCATGCTCATCGTTGGGCGGGTCGTGATGGGTGTGGGTGCCGCGGCCTCTGAACCAGGCACGCTCTCGATCATTCGCCATCTCTACCCCGAGCGATCAGAACGCGCGCGTGCACTTGGTATTTGGGCAGCCGTCTCGGGTCTCGCGCTCGCCCTCGGGCCGGTCATCGGTGGTGTGCTTGTTGGTTTCGGATCGTGGCGAGCCGTGTTCGTGTTCAATCTCGTCGTTGGCGTCCTCCTCATCATCGCGACCCAGCTCTATGTTCCAGAGAGCCGGGACCCGAGCGCGGAACGTTTCGATCGCCTGGGATTTGTGGCGGTTTCGTGCGGGCTGGGGGCGCTGACGTTCGCGGTGATATCCGGTGAAACCTACGGATACGCCGCGCGTGGCATTGTCGCACTCTTTGTCGCCGGCGTATGCGCGCTCGTTCTGTTCGTCCTTATCGAACGACGAAGTCGATCACCGCTGATCAATCTGTCCTATTTGGCGAAGGGACCTTTCGCAGGGGCCTTGGTGTTCGCGTTCCTCCTCTTCTTTGGGATCTTCGCGATCTTCTTTTTCACCGCGCTCTACCTGCAAGTCGTTGTCGGCTACTCGGGATATCGATCGGCGATCGAATTCATACCCATGGCAGCAGCGCTTATGGCCGCGGCGCTCATTACCGGGCGCCTCGTCGGGCGTCTCGGACCACGATGGCCGATGACCATCGGGGCATTGGTCGCCGGCATCGGCCTGCTCGCTTCGGATGCGATCCTGAGCTCATCGTCGAACCCGTCGATCTGGCTCATCGCGACGCTTGCTGTCGCGGGGATGGGCTTTGGCGCGGGGGTGGTCCCGATGGCGTCGGTTGCGCTCGGTTTCGTTCCTCCTAACCAATCTGGTATGGCGTCCTCTGCGACGAACACGAGCCGAGAGCTCGGAGCAGTCTTTGGCGTCGCCGTGCTCGGGGCACTGGTCAATGGGCACCTCACGACCTCGCTCGTCATGCGGCTGAAGGCCTTGGGCATTCCTTCGGCCTTTCAAGCGATCGTGGTAAGTGCGATCGAGCACGGGAGCGCCCCAAGCGGTGGGTCTGACTCGAGCGCGACGTCTTCATTCGGCCCGATCGTCACCAAGGTCATCAATGCTGCCTACACGGCGTTTCGATCCGGAGTTGACCTCGCATTGCTCGCATCAGGTTGCGCAATGTTCATCGCGGCAGCAATAGCGGTTGTGACGTTGCGCCGCCATGGCGCTGCGCAGTTGGCATCGACAGACGCGGATGTCACAAGAACCAAAGTCTGAACGAGAGAGATCGAACAACAAGGCATAAGGGCATGTGTGTCGAAGGACGTGGAGCGGCACCGAGTCCTTGACGGCTAGACGTGCTCGGTATCGCTGAAGGTCAATCGTCACGATGCCGGGCTCAACCACATCCGATCGTGGCAATGTGCGGGTTCAGCGCCTTCTTCTTTTTGCCGCAGCGATGGCTTGGCGCAGCACACCGTCGTAGCAAACAAGACCAATGACGCTCAGGTCTGCAGACGCTGCGCCAGCGATGGAGACTCGCTCTGGGATCGTTCCCCACACTTTCTCGCCCGCTTCCTCCCAAAGCTCGATCATTTCGGCAACGTCGCGGGTCCCGGTGCGAGCAGCACAGAGGATAATTCCGCGCGGGGTCGTTTCCGGAATGATGTCGAGCATCGCTTGGACACGAGTCGGTTCTGTACCGCCGGCGCGTGTCGGGATCACGATGACGTCAGCTTGTTCGACCACGGATCGAACGATTTTTTCGTCACCAGCACCAGGCGGTGTGTCGATGATGATAAGTCCATCGCTGATCTGTTCGAGCTGGCGGCCGATGAGGCGCACCGTCGGAGCTTCGATGAGCGTGACGTTGGGGATGGGAGTGGTCTCGAACCATTCGCTCGCGCTTGCTTGGGGATCCGCGTCCATGAGGATTGCTCCTCCGTAGCTGATCCGCCGAGACGCCCCAGCGAGATAGACCGCTGTCGTCGTTTTGCCGACGCCACCTTTGAGATTCGCAACCGCAATTACGATCCGCACCGCGTCCCCCTTTGGTCACAAGCATTCTCCAATAGCATCGCAATGATCGTTGCCTGATCTCGCGGGGTGCTCATCTGGGCGGGCGCAGGGTTTCCGGCGCGTGCGGGATGGGTCCGTTGAACTGAGACGATGAGTTCGTGCGTCATTCGATACGTGATTGGATCGTACGCGCTCGAGAAGACGTGCCGGCAATAGGGCCCTAACCTGGTCAAATGCCCACATGAACATGATCTTCGCGCAGGAGTCGACGGAGACCTCCGCGGGCCGATCTCAAGAGATGGGGCGTCTTTGAGCGGAGCTGGCATGAGGAGGAATGGGCCATCACGGGGCGAACGCGCGTTCATGGTGAATGCGAAGGACCCGCGCCCGATTTGATGAATACCGCTTCGCGCAGCCGTCTATCAAGGGAAACTGGACTGTCGTTTCTATAGGTCCGTCCCCATCGATGGACTGGCGAACGACAAGTCGCGCCGCGCAGCACCAAGGTGCGCCTTATCCGCGTCCATCGGGCGAACCTGACGCGTGCCGAATCGGTGCATCGTCTTTGACGAAGTAGCGCGGGGGATCGCTCACAAAGCGATCCCGGCAGCGCTCTGAGCAAAAGAAGATCGTTTGTTGCGCGTACACGCACGAGGCTGGGGCATTCTCAGTTTCAATGTGCATCGCACAGACCGGATCGATCGAGAAATCCGAGGATCCATCACTATGGCGGCGACGCCGGGCGAGCACCAAGAGGAACGCAAACAAGATGAGAAAGATGGCGTCGAGAATGCTTGTTGGTCCCAAGGTAAAGCGCTCCGTGACGATGAGGCTGCGATGAGCTGTAGGCACGACTCGAGCGGCGCGGAATATTCCTTGGGTAACGAGCCCGGCGACAGACATCGTCGCCCAAAAAACGCCGAGCATGCGAAGCATCAACTTCGTCCCGAATAGCTTTCGGTACACGAGGAGCAGTGGCAGCGCGATGAGATCTGCAAAAAGGAAGCTCAATACTCCGCCGAAGCTGATGCCCCCCTTCCAAAGTGCCGCAGCAAGAGGCACATTGCCGATCGAACAAACGCAGCTGATAAGCGCGATGAACGGGCCGACGGCAACGTTTTCGAGTGTTGTCGCGATCCCGTGTCCTTTCAGGAAGACATCGTTCCAGACTTGCGTGGGCACAAGAACTGCGAGAAAGCCAGCAACCGTATAGCCGATAAGCATCTCGCGCCGCAGCATCTTCAGATCGGCCAGTGTGCATCTCGCGGCGTCAGACCAATGTGAAAGCGACCTGAGGTTGCTCATTGAATGGGTCGGACCAGCGCATTGTGCATGGCGAGCTTCGGTGTTCTCAGATTCCGGGCTTTGCCGTGCAGCCGCATTGGTGCGCAAGAACCACCCACCCGTCAATGCGAGGAGCACGATCATGATCGCTCCTCCGAGGAACTCGGCCGCCATGAACTGCCAGCCAATAAGGACAACGAGCACGATGCCGAGCTCGATTACGAGGTTCGTCGATGCGAACATGAAGGCCATCGAGGTCACGAAATCCGCGCCCTTTCTATAGAGCGACTTCGCCATCGCGGATGCTGCATAGGAACATGACGAGGAGGCCATTCCATAAAGACAAGCGCGTACGATCGCGCGCGGCCCGTGGTTTCCGAGGCGTCGGGATATCTCTTCGCGCGCGGCGAAGACCTGGACAACACCAGATAGCCCGAAGCCAAGCACGAGAGCCCAGAAGGTTTCGTAGAACATGAAGAAGCCTTCCTTGAGGCTCCTTGCGACTTCGATCATCGTTCTTCCATGTTGGCGTCGCCCCGCTGTGGCCCATGCGCCTTGGCCCTTGGACTATGGGTCATCTCGAACCTACGTCTCGAATGGTCGGTCATCGTGATTCGGGCACTTCATGAGGTACTTGTGCCCTTTTCTTCCAGGTAGGACAGGTGTTGGTTCCGAGGACGGCAGGAGTGTTGAGTTGTCGTACCATCCTTTGTATCGGGACGCTCTGACGAGCGGCGGGAGGCAATCAATGGCGGCCATAGAGGTGCGCGGGCTGACAAAGCACTTCGGACCAATCCTTGCTGTCGATCATCTCAGTTTTGACGTAGAGCAGGGATCGATTACGGGGTTCTTGGGACCAAATGGAGCGGGCAAGACAACGACCTTGCGGATGTTGCTCGGGCTCGTCCATGCGGACGAGGGCACCGCGACCTTCGGTGGCGAGCGCTATGTCGACTTGGCGAGTCCGTTGCATCGCGTGGGTGCCGTTCTCGAGGCTGCGAATTTCTATCCCGGGCGAACGGCGCGCAACCACCTCCGTATACAGGCTTTGGCTGGTGCGATCGCGCCTGGTCGCGTCGATGAGGTCCTTGGCCTCGTTGGGCTCAGGAGTGACGCGAATCGTCGTGTCAGTGGATATTCGCTCGGAATGCGCCAACGCCTCGGTATCGCGACTGCGCTCTTAGGAGAACCGGAAGTGCTCGTGCTCGACGAACCTGCGAACGGTCTTGACCCAGAGGGTGTGCGCTGGTTGCGCGATCTGCTGAGGAGCCTCGCTAACAAGGGGCGGACGGTCCTTATCTCGAGCCACATCCTCGCCGAAGTCGCTCAGACGGTGGATCGTGTCGTCATCCTCGACCGCGGACGTCTCGTCGCACACTCTTCACTCGATGAGCTCACCTCTACTGCACACCGGGTCGTGCGTGTGCGCACTTCTCGTGCCGAGGAATTGGGCGCAGCCTTAGCGACCGACTCCGTACGGGTCAAGCCGTTTGGGCCCGAGTGGATCGAGGTCACGGGCGCGACCTCTGAACAGATCGGTATGACCGCTGCGCAACTTGGCATCCCGATCTTCGAGAGCAGGAGCGAGGACGCAAATCTCGAGGACGTATTCCTCAAGCTCACGGAAACCCAAGGTAAAGGAGCACAACGATGACTCGATTCATTCGCGTCGAGCTCTTGAAGCTTTGGACGACACGGCTTCCATTCGGCCTGTTGGGCGCGTCATCTCTCCTCACCGCACTGATCACTGTATTAAAGGCGACGCGTGCCGGGGAGAACAGGAGAGTGGCGATTCCACCTCTCTATACGGCACAGGGGCTCAAAGATGTGATCACGAGCACCGACTTCGCGATGATCATGGCACTCGTGTTCGGTGTCATTATCGCAACGTCGGAGTTTCGACACATGACGGCGACGTCGACGTATCTCGGCCAACCCATTCGGTCCCGGGTCCTTGTGGCAAAGGCGGTTGCGAGCGCGATCGGGGGCGCTGTGTTTGGTGCCGTCGCGTCTGCGCTCACGATCGGGATCGCTCTCGCGTTCGTCTCGGGTAAGGGCTACTCGATCGCGCTCGGAGGCGGGACGATCGCCCATTATGGGCTCGGCGCGGTCCTGGCTTGCGCGATCCTTGCGGTTGCGGGAGTCGCCGTCGGCACGCTCATCCGTGGACAAGTCGGTGCGATCGTCACGGTGTTCGCTTGGGGATTCATCATCGAGTCCATCATTGGAGGGCTGTACAACTCAGCTCAGCCCTATCTTCCCTACACCGCCGCAAGGACGCTCGCAGGGTTCACCCTCAATGGCGGCACATCCCCGATGTCGTTTCTTGCGACGACCGCATACGTCGTCGCGATAGCGCTCGCCCTGTTGTTTATTTCCGCCCGCACAACGCTTCGGCGTGACATTGCGTGAGGCTTCGTGGTGATTGGGACCAGTTTGGCTAGGCAGATCGCCTAGGTGCTTGTGCGTCCCTGACACGGTGCACAAATTCCTGGGATAGCAAAGTGGTGTGATCCGATGGCGAATCCGAAAAGGCTGGTAGCGCTCTTTCCCAGTTTCTCGAAGAGCTCATCAGGAGCCTCGAAAATCGCGTCGCAGTGCATGCAGACAAAATGTCCATGTCTTCCCGTTGCGAGCTGATACGTGGCGGGGCCGTGGCCGAGGTGGAAGTGCTCGATGACACCGAGGTGTTCAAGCTCGTCGAGGTTCCGATAGATCGTCGAGATGTGGACGTCGGGAGCCGATCGCTGGACCTCGAAAGCGAGCTCTTCTGCCGTGTGGTGCCCCACGCCATCGAGCAAGCAGGAAACGAGCAACCTACGTGCCGTCGTAATGCGGTGCCCTTTGTCGCGAAGCCCGTCGAGTATCTCCTCGAGGACGGCTGATCGCGCGTCGGGTGAAATGGAAGCGGCGAAAGCTGTCATTTCGCGGCGTTCTCTTGGTGAACCGACGACTGATCAGGCATCGAGGCCACTGACGGCACTTCTTCGCGGACGTGAGCCGACGCACGTTGTTCTCGCGCAGCCGTCGAAGTATTGCCTTGGTGACGTTCGATTCGACACAAGTGTGTTCTGCATTCCGGCATCCAATCGGAGGCGCTCCCAGGCCGATTTCCAAGCCGAGCTGTCACTCGCTCAAGACGTGGAAGCTTCCCGCAATTTCGCCGTCCACTTCTCCTCGATACGGAAATAGCGCCAGATCACCAGCGCGCCGGCCCATGTCAAGACGAACATTGCCACGATCACGAACCCGGCGGTGTTGATGTTGAAACCGGCCATGTCCTTCCAGAACTGCCCGTGCAAGTGGAGCTCCATCGGCAGGAGACCGAGCACTTCTATCGTGCCGATGAAGAAGCAGATCGCCACGGAGAGTCCCGTGATGGCGAGGTTGTAATAGACCTTCCGAACCGGATTGAAGAACGCCCAACCGTAGGCGAGGTTCATGAAGCAACCGTCTGCGGTGTCCATGAGTGCCATCCCGGCGGTGAAGAGGATCGGAAGGCACATGATGGAGTACCAGGGCACGTTTTGTGATGCGAGAAGGGCAGTCGTTGCGAGCAAGGCAACTTCGGTCGCGGTATCGAAACCCATGCCAAAGACCACCCCCACCGGATACATCTGCCATTCCTTGGTGATCGCTCTCATCCACTTGCCGAAGAACCGATACATCAGTCCGCGATTGTTCAACTGTCGCTCGAGTTCTGCCTCGTCGTAGGTGCCCTTGTGCATCGAGCGGAACACTTTGATGATGCCCGCGAGGATGACGATGTTCAAAAGGGCGATGAGGTAGAGAAACGAAGCCGAGACGATGGTGCCGAAGACCCCGCCGAATTGTTCCAAGCCGGAGCTGTTGTGCGAAACGGCGTTGTAGACGACTTTCTCCGCGATGACGATGCCAGCCCCGATGGCGACGACGATGGTCGAGTGCCCGAGTGAGAAGAAGTAACCGACGCTCAGCGGACGTCTAGATCCTTCGACCTCTCGTCGCTCGTTCATGAGCTTTCGCGTCGTGTTGTCGATGGCCGAGATGTGGTCGGCGTCGAAGGCGTGCCGTAGCCCCAAGGTGTAGGCGAGAGCGCTCACCCCGATCCCCAGTCCCTTGTAGTGCTCGGGGACGACGAAGGCGATGAAGATGCCAAAGCCAAGGACGTGGAGCAGAAGGATCGACGAGAACATCCATCGCGCTCGTCGCCACTCGCTCGGGCTGAGCGAACGCCGGAGCTGGGCCAGGCGCCCTCGTGGCGGGGACATCTCGGTCATGACCATGGAACGGGTCCTCCTTGTCCAAGCAAATGGCCGACCCCAGGTCCCTCGTTTAACACAGATGCGTACAACTCGCAATAAGTAGGTGGTCGCTTTAGTCGGACATCACCCTCGGATCCCTAGCGGTGCGCACAACAGCGAGACGAGAGATAGGTAAAACGTGGATGCACCTAGGCGAGGCGCGCGATGGCCAAGGACGTCGCAAGCAAGACCATCGCCCACGACATTGCCCGGAGTGCCTCTTCGAGCGGATCGAGAAGGGCAGCTGCGTCGAGTGCGATGGACTTCCCGGAAGAAAGCGTGACGCTGCCCCCAATTGCCGTCGCACGCCTGCGGATGAGGCGCGCGGGCATGCTCAGTGTCCGCTGTGCGATCGAGAACAAGAACGCGGCTCCGGCTGCGAGGAACGATCCGACGGACACTCGCCCCGATTGTGCGACGTAGGCGGTCAAGACGGGGAACGCCCCCCAAGCAAAGGCAAAGGTCGCAGCATTGTGCAGTGCGCCGCCAAACACTTCGAAGTTGTACGCGACGACCAACACCGGCCCGACGACCATGAACGGCAAGAGCACCCAGCCCACCTGCGTGATCCCGTAGATGCCGATTCCGAGGGCCCCGAGCAAACCGATGATTGCGAGCGCGACGAGAGTCGACGATCGGATCTCGGTGCGCAGCGGCCGTCCGCGAAGCTCATCGAGCACGTGAGCGGCGATCCCTACCGCGAGGAAAAAGGCGCACAAGGTCTCGACGAGTCGCATCACGTGTAAGTGGGGAGCAAGGGACGCGCCAATGACGACGTAGCTGAGGTGCCACGCCGTATAAGGAGGATGAAGGACGCTCCACATGTCGCGCCACTTCCCGGGTCGAGCTGCGTAATAGGAAGGCCGAAGGTCTCGCGGCGTCTCATCCACGAGCGCGTTTGCCCCACATGACGAGCCCGCCGCCAAGACTCATCTCCGCAGCGCCGACTTCTTCAAATCCCGCTCGATGCCACGCGTCGAATGTCCACGCAAGCGGGTAGCGCCGGTAGTGCCGCGAAATGTTGGGGCCGAGAAACCGTCCGACGCGGAACCACGCTCGACCACCTGTGGCCAATCCCGCCGCCGGCAGCACGATGCGCGTGTAGCCCCACCACCAAAAGCGCCAAAACGTGCTCGGTGGCACAAAGAAGTCGAGGCTTGCGGCGACGCCGTCGGCCTTTAAGACACGGGCCAGCTCTTTGAGGGCTGCTGCTGGATCGGGCACGTAGCGCAACAGGTAGGTAAAGGTCAAGGCGTCGAACACGCCGTCTGGGAAGGGGAGTTGTTGCGCGCGCCCGACGACGAGCCGGATGCGGTCATTTTTGTTAGCGGTCGCTACGCGTTCAGAACCCACGCGCAGCATGTCCTCAGTGAGGTCGACACCAACAATCTGTGCGTTGGTCCGCTCAGCTAGGCCGAGAGCGACCCCAGCGGTTCCTGTGGCGACATCGAGGATGCGTTGCGGTTCTTTCTCCACGACCCGATCGATGGCGGCGCGACGCCATCGCCGGTTTTGGCCCATGGAAAGCCATTCGACGAGGCGGTCGTATCGGTCAGGAAGCGGTATGAAGAGCTCCTGGGCGAATCGATCTCGAGACTGAGCACTGTTGCCCACCGCGGCCTCCCCGGAGCCAAATCAGGCTAGTCAGCTCGGTCCTCATCTTGTCGCAAGAATTCCAACGAACTCGAGAAGCGTCCCGATGAGAAGGGACTTCGCGCGTCGACTTATCGTGCGTCCAGCACTTCTGCAGAGCAGGACGACGAAGGTGAGCCCGCGTGGCGCCGCTCGTCGTTCGCCAGGTTGAGACGAGCAGCGATGAGAGTCTTCATCTCCCTCGCCGCTCCAGACGTGCATGGCATACTCTGCCGGTGATTGGAAACCAAAAGCACCAAATAAGTTACGGCGTGTTTCGTCCGCTTTTGTCCGTGATGGGGCTCGGTCCGGCCTTTTCTGGCGTGACGCGTGTGGGAAACGAGCTGCGCGTCGCCATGGGCTGGGGCTTTCGTGCCACCGTTCCCCTCGCGTCGATCACCGATGCCGTGCCGACACACGGCATGATCGGCGGCATCGGCGTTCACGGCTGGCGTGGAAGTTGGTTGGTCAACGGAGCAGCAAGTGGACTTGTCTGCCTGACGATTGATCCTCCCGTTCGCGCGCAGGTGATAGGTGTCCCCGTGACGCTGAAGCGATTGACGCTCTCGATGGAACAGCCAGAGGATTTTCTTCGCTCACTTGGCTATTAGCGAGACCGAAGCTTCGCCCCTGTTGTCCGTCGCGACCATTACCTGTGCGTCGCGGACGCGAATCCGCCTCTTTCTGCACGATCATGGCGGAAACCACTAGAGAACACGCCCAGGCACGTATCCTCAGTACCCGCTAGAGGGCGAGGTTGTGGGCGCGGGTGACGTTGTTGGGGTGGTGGATGTCGCGAGCCGCGCCGTAGTCGTCGTTACGACGAACCATAGGTTGTCGACGCCTTGGCCGTTCGTTTCCCCGGGCTCGGTGTCTCCCGCGTACGTATAGAGCGGATGTCCCTTGAACGTCACTTGGAGCTTGCCGCTTGGGTCTTTGATCGTGCCGAGGCCCGTCACCCCCGTGCCGCCCGTGGGCACGGTTGCTCCGGTGGGAAGAACGAGCGGCGGCCACAAGCTCGCGCATCCACCCGTGCAGGCGACCGTCGTAGTGGTGTCGGGCGTATAGCGATAGAGCGTCCTGCCCGCCATCGTCACGAGGATCTTGCCGAGCTTGGCATTTGACGCCTCTTTTACGATGAGGGTCGATTTCGCATGGGATACGAGCGTCGCCGAGGAAGGCACGGCCATGGCACCCAGCGCCGCGAGGGTCCCGGCCACTGTGGCGAGCGGCCAGAGTCGCTTGGCGACCCTCGCTGCTTGCGTCTCGTGACCTTCTCTTGATGGACCACGTGCCATGAACGTTCCTCCTTGGAGATCGTCGAGACTGCGTGGTATTACGACCCAAGACGCCGTTCGGATGACTGCGGGATCAAAGAAGGCGAATGGGGCCAGCTCATGGCCCGAATAGACGAGGAGCGATGCCTTGGGGAGTGCCAAATGGTCGGCTCGAGAGCCGTATTCACCTTCCTGCGATCCGCAACGGGCGATGTGCCGTATAACTAGTCGTGCCCAAACGGCCCAAAGCACATAGCGACAGCGCCTCGGACGAGGCGTTGCTCGCGAGCGTCGCGCTCGGTGATGAGCAGGCGGCCGTCAAGTTCATACGCCGCTACCAGCGTCGGGTCTATGGACTCGCCTTTGCAATGGTGCACGACTCCGGCCTGGCAGAAGACATCGCACAAGAGGCTTTCATTCGCGCGTGGCGACATGCGCAGATATTCGATGCTCGCCGTGCAACCGTCTCGACGTGGATGCTCATGATCACGCGCAACCTCGCGATCGATGCACTACGAGTTCGCCGAATGGTTCCATCAGACCCGGACGACGTCGTTTTTGTGGGGCTCACGAGTGCGGCTCGTCAACCTGAAGACGCAGCATTCGCCTCGGAGTCAACGTATCGGCTTCAAGTTGCCTTAAAGGCGTTGCCCGTCGATCAACGTCGCGCGGTCGTGCTTGCCGGAATGTACGGACGCACCGCCGCGGAAATCGCGGTCTCCGAATCCATTCCGCTCGGAACCGCGAAGAGCCGCATTCGATCAGGGATCAGCAAGCTTCGAGATGCGCTGGTTGCGGAGGAGGTCCTGTGAGCGAGATCGAGGAGTGCCCTGAGCAATGTCGCGCCGTGCAGTCAGAGCTCGTCGAACTTGCTCTTGGCATTTTATCTGGACGCGAGCGCGCCGTGGTGCTCGAACACCTCGATTCGTGTCCTCGCTGTATTGCGCATCTCGAACAGCTATCGGTAGTTGCTGACACCATGCTCGAACTGGCTCCCGAAACGGAGCCTCCCGTCGGATTTGAACTCCGCTTGATCCAGCATTTCCAAAAGAGCACGGCACGCCGTCGGCCCCGACGGATTCGACGCGCCGCGGTCCTTGGTGCAGCAGCTGCTGTCGCGATCGCGTTCGGATTTGGAATCGGGTCGCTCACGTCATCGCATAGCGGATCCCGAGCTCCGTCTACGTCAACAGCTGCCATGTCTGCTGAATTGAGCATGCACGGTACAGATCTTGGTGAGGTCTTTGTGTCGCCTGGCACGTCGCCGTGGATGTACGTGACAATTTCTACCGGTTCGGGAACAGACTGGGTCATGTGCGAAATCACCCTCTCCGGAGGGCGAACCGACATGATCGGCCAATTCCATCTGTCCGATGGTTACGGCTCGTGGGGCGCGCCACTGCCCGCGCCAATGGATCAATTGCGTTCGGCAAGCGTGATGACCATGAAAGGGACTGTGCTCGCGGAGGCAACGCTTTAGGTAAGACATTCCGTCAACAAGGACGCGGGTGTGGGAAATACCGAAGAGCCGCTATTGATGTCGGGTTCATGAACGTCGAATGTGAAGCTTCTCATGCAGAAGCACTCATTTTCGATGACTGGTTCATCAAAAGCCAAACCGCGTGTGTCTCTATGGTTTCTACCCCCGAATCGTCTCCGCGAGCTCCTTGCACGTGAAATTCGCAAAAGCTAAGTAGTTGCGTCCAAGTCTAAGAGTCGCGTTCTTGCACTCGACGAACAAGCTAAGGGCGCGATCGGAATCTGATGTCGATGAGCATCCAGTGTCACTGTTCCAAAAGAGGCTCAGCTCATCTCCTTAGGGCGGGTTCGCGGTGACGTCGCACGAAAGTCTCGGGACCAACGACGCTGAAGGTCACGAACCCGGAAATCGACCGGGGCAGGGGGTGGAAAACGGCCGTCTTCTTGGTCCAAATGAGCTACGTGCAACCGGCGCCTTGGCGCTTTTCCCTCTTGGCGCGAAAAAGGAAAAGAGCTGGTCGACGGCCTACCCTCTCGTCTTTATGGCCAGGCCACTGGGTCAATTTGCATGGGTAATGCACTACGGCTTCATATCCGCCATAATGGGTCTTGCCACTGTGAGTGGCACGTCATGCGCAGAGGGAGTGAACGTCCCTCTCAGATCTAAGGAGCAGAGGAAAAATGAGGACCCCCGAATCGACTCGTCACGGAATTGCGTGGAACGACGTTGCGTGGAACGACGTTGCGTGGAACGACGTTGCGTGGAACGACGTTGCGTGGAACGACGTTGCGTGGAACGACGTTGCGTGGAACGACGTTGCCTGGAACGACGTTGCGTGGAACGACGTTGCGTGG
>Ga0181518_10002307_pt1 | contig 18465 bp, 12 predicted proteins | sample PEATcosm2014_Bin_28_FD_119751 | JGI IMG/M metagenome (GOLD analysis project Ga0181518, IMG submission 119751) | Peatland microbial communities from MTU Mesocosm Facility, Houghton, MI, USA - PEATcosm2014_Bin01_60_metaG | ecosystem: Environmental > Terrestrial > Soil > Wetlands > Peat | place... | reverse complement strand
TGGCCGTCCAACGCAAATCGAAGTTTCCTCCAACTGCCTCGGCGAACTCCGGGTTCGGGGAGTGCATCTTAAGGCGTATTCCTTCGAGAGAAAGGCCTTCCACAGGGCTGTCTGCGGCTCCATAGATCAGCACTCCCGCCTCGGCGTCGGCCGTGATGTTCGAGAATTTGATATCACTCACCTTGCCCTTGCACTGACTTTCGACGCACGGACTCACGGCCACATAGATCGGTTCGGCTTTCCCCCACCAATGCCCGGGGATCAGTTTGGTGCGCATGGTGATATCGGAGAACACCACGTGCGCCGTTATTTCATCGCCCATCTGGTAAATCCCGAGGCCGCGGTTGGTTTCGATGCTGAGGCCCTGGAAAGTGCTGAACCTCGTATCTTCCAAGCGAATGGCCGACGAGCGGGAAACCAGCGAACAGTTGCTGACGTTGACATCTTCGCTGCCCACGATGGCAAAATCGTCGTCGCCGGCCTGGATGTCGCAATCCGAAATGTGGATGTGCTTGCATGCCATGCAATCGATGCCGTCATTATTCGGAATCAGCAGATTGTTCAGAATATGAATTCCCGAGATTACGGCGCGCTCCGTTTTCTGCAAGTGCAGTGTCCAGTTGGGCGAATTCCGCAAGGTCACGTCGCGCAGGAGCACGTCTTTGCAGTGCAAAAAGATCAGCATCGTTCCCGGGCGGCCGGCGCCGTGGGCTTTGGGCTCGACGGGGCCGTACTCCACATTTCGGACGGCGTGGAGAAACAGTTCGGGATTGCGCGTATATTGCGGGTCGAAATCCGGCCCCGTGTGCGGGGTGTCGAGATCCATAAACTCATCGCCGCGTCCGTCAATCGCGCCCGTGCCTAAAATGGCAACATGCTGGAGGTCGCTCGCCACAATCAACCCTACCCGATCGCCTTCGCCGGAGGAATCGACGCCGTACTTCTTTCCCAAGCCGTAGTCGCGGGTCGATCCGTAATCGTCAACATTCTTACTGCCAAGAATTACCGCTCCCGGGTCGAGATATAACGTCATGTTACTAACTAACTCGATCGTTCCAGTTACATACTGGCCGGGCGGAAACAGCACAGTGCCTCCGCCCGTAGCGGCACAGGCCTGGATCGCCTTCTTAATTGCATCCGTATCGAGGGTGGTTCCGTCCCCAGTGGCGCCGTAGTCCCGCACATTGAAGACGGCAGGACCTTTTTCGGCGGGGGCTGCGCGGGCCGAGGCGGGAGTTGTGTCGAGACCCGACGCGAATAGAGAAATGGCTAGCAACAAAACAAGAACATAGAACGAGCGCTTCATGAATTGGCTGACACCCTTTCCGAATCTAAAGCTTACTACGAAGATTCTCCAGTGCGCAGCGACGCGATTCTATCGTGAACATCAGCGGGTCTCAATTAGAAAACAGTTCCGGCGAGAGAACACTGAGTTCGGCGGGAGGCGAACTCGCGACGCCTTCGCGGTGGCCGTTGAGAGTGAGGCGAATTTCTCTTGAAGTTTTGCGCCGACGTTGGCTGGATGAAAACGCCGACCAGACATGAATGGCGAGCCGAGGAAGCGATTTTAGGTTATTGTTTTCGATATGGATGCACGTGAGTCTCAGGCGGCCGATCTCGGAAATGGCAAGGCGCCGGTCGCCGTTTCCCAACGCAAATCCCTCGCCGGAAGATTCCTGGGCCATATTTCGCGCGAAACCAGTTCCGGGCGGTTCATCCCCGAGATGGACGGGCTGCGCTTCGCAGCCATTGCCATGGTCATCCTGTATCACCTGAACGGATACCTTACAGCGAAGTCTCCTTTCTATAGCTCTGTTCCGCCTTCCTCCGACTGGCTTGCCTCGGCGGCGTTGGTAGGATCACGCGGGGTCGAGCTGTTCTTTGTGATCAGCGGTTTTATTCTCGGGCTTCCCTTTGCCGCGCATTACCTGAAGGGAGCCGCTCCTGTGAATCTGCGCAAGTACTATCTGCGCCGCCTAACTCGCCTGGAACCACCTTACTTTGTCGCGCTGCTTCTGCTGTTCATTCTGGGGGCGGTCATTTTGGGAGTTCCGTCTGCCGGCTTTTATCCGCACTTGGCAGCCAGCCTCTTCTATTCGCACAGCTTGATTTATGGAACGTTCAGCCCGGCCATGGGAGTGGCCTGGTCGCTGGAGATCGAAGTGCAGTTTTACCTGCTGGTACCGTTGCTGACGCTCCTGTTCACCATTGGAAATCGAATGCTGCGACGCTCGGTGATTGTCGTTCCTATACTGGTTGCGCAGTCGGGACAAGCTTTGTTCCTGCACGACTCTCTGCGTCACTATCCTCGCGCCTCGCTCTCGATTCTCGCCTATGTTCAATTTTTTCTGGTCGGATTTTTGCTGGCCGACGTTTTCCTGGAAAGCTGGGGCGAAGCTCCGCGGCGAAATCTGGCATGGGACCTGGTGGCGGTGGCGGCGTGGCCGCTGCTGTTTGTGCTCCTCCATTCGCGTGTACTTACCCTCTGGCTGTTTCCCGGATGGATCTTTCTTCTCTACTGCGCCGCGTTTCGCGGCCGTTTCACCAATCGCTTCTTCTCCAATCGCTGGATCACAGCTATTGGAGGGATGTGTTACTCGATTTACCTGCTGCACTATGAAGTAATCTCGGCAGTGGGACGAGTTACACGGGGTTTGGGAGAAAGCGCTCCTTATTGGATTTATCTGTCATTACAATTTGCGCTGATCGGGTCAGCGATTGTCGTGATGTGCGGCGTTTATTTTGTCGCCATCGAAAAACCCTGCATGCGGCGCGATTGGCCGCAGCGGCTGTGGGAGCATGGGCAACGGACGGTCTTTGCGCGGAGTCGTTTGGCCGGAACGACCGGCAAAGAGTAGCCTTTGTTTTTTATCTATTTACTCTTATGAGCCGTGGTGAAACTCCAGCTTGCAAAACCAGCGCCTAAAGGCGCGTTCGTAACACGACACTTACGGCACGCCTGAGGGGCGTGCCCTGATACGAACCAGACTTCCACCACAGGCTGCTACGCCCGCTCGTTAGCACAGGATCCGCTCTCTTGCGGTCTCGTTAGGTAGTCAGTAGACATACTTATGGCCTCGGCGGAGCATTGGCTTCTCAAAGTATTTCCACGACAACATAGCAATTGGCAGGGCCAGGGCGATGCCCAGTATTGCGCCAGGCAGCCGGGCCTGGTCGTGGGACAAACGAAGCGCGACTAGACGCCGCCCCGCCATGATCAAGGGAAAATGGATGAGGTAAGTGCAATAGGCCAGCGCACCCAGACCCATGAGCGTTCGATTGCGGAGCATCCCCGAGCCCCCGGGGGTGGAAACCGCAAGCAGCAAACATGCGGTGTAAAACAAAGCGAGCACGGAATAACCGAACGTGGTCATGGGCGCGGAAAACTGTCCATAACTCTGATAGGTCATGAAGGCAATACCGGCAAATAAGACGGCCGCTGCCCCATAGAGCAGCTTCCGTTTTTCCAGCAGCAGGTTCCACCCACGCGCATTCCGGACTAACAGCGCGGAAAGCACTCCGAGGGAGAGTGCGTCCGCCCGGCATGGCATCAAGATGTAGCAGGCGTAATCCCCATGCAGGAGGAAATGGCGAAGCAAGACCCGCAGCACCGGGGCCGCGGCCACCACGGCCAAGAGGACATAGAGGAGGCGCTGCGGACGAAGCAAGCGGACCAACAGCGGGATCGTCAGATAAAATTGTTCCTCCACCGCCAAGGACCAGGTTACAGCCATGGCCATGGCGCCGTACCATCCCAGTTGCGCCATCCAGAAATTCTGCGTCAGGGTGACGTACGACCACCACGGAATCGCCAGCGGTGAGACATCTCCGAACTGGCCGGGCATCATGCAGAACGGAAGATGGCGCACCAGAAACAACGCGGTCACAATGAAATAGAGCGGCAATATCCGATAGGCGCGACGCACGTAAAACGTCTGAAAATAGCGGGGCGACTCGCGGGCATCCAGAAGAATGCCGCCGATGAGGAATCCGGATAGGACAAAGAAGAGATCGACTCCGCTCCAGGTAAGCTGCCCGGCGGAAATTAGGTTGGTCAGAAACTGTGAGCTGGTCTGGGTCTCAAAAACAGAGTGGCAAAGTAACACGAGTAAGATGGCAATGCCTCGGAGGCCGTCCAGTGCGGGAATACGCACAGACCAATTGGGGACCGCTGCCAATTGCCGCGTTACGAGCTTGGAGGCTGGCCCACTCATCTCCGCGCTCTGTTCTTTTTCTCCCATAACGGACGAGAGTGCCTGATCCTAGCGTATTTTGCAAGGTTGGGCGGCTATGGTTTCCGTATCAGAACAAACCCTGCGGCGTGATGCCCGAACCCGCTCCGGTGCCGACTGTCGCGCGGGCCACTTCACGAAAAGCGCGGGAAGTAGCACAGCCACGGTTGTGTCGGTCGATGCTAGAAGACAAACCCGCGTTATACTTCTTCGTTAAAGTTGCCCGACCGAGAAGGAGTCTTACGATCATGACGATGCTAAGCAAGCGATTTCTGACCGCGGCGCTGACGGCGATGGCGCTGCTGGCCGCACCGGTTCTGAGAGCGCAGAAGGCCGAACCGCGGCGCGCTATTTCCGGCGACATGAACAAAATAGCCGGGCCGCGCAATATGAACTACCAATTCTGCGTGGGCGCAGGACATGGCGGCCTGTTGCTGCGCGAGGCCAATCAGCGCCAGCTCGAACTCACGCATCGGGAAATCGGATTTAAGTACATACGCTTCCACGGCATTCTCCATGACGACATGGAGGCCTACAAAGAGGTCGGCGGCATGCCTGTCTATAACTGGGCGAAGATCGATACGGTTTACGACGCCATCGAGCACGCCGGGATGAAACCATTCGTCGAACTGAGCTTCATGCCTAAGGATCTGGCCAGCGGCAAGCAGACGATCTTCTGGTGGCAGGGCAATGTAACCCCTCCCAAGGACTTCGACAAGTGGAGCGCCTTCATTGAGGCCTTTGTCCGCCACTTGCAGCAGCGTTATGGAGACAAAGAGGTGGCGACCTGGTACTTCGAGGTTTGGAATGAGCCCAATCTCAAGTACTTTTTCACCGGCGATCAGCAGGCCTACTTCCGCCTCTATGATGTGACCGTCGCGGCCATCAAGAAGGTGAATCCGGCGTATCGAGTGGGCGGCCCGGCGACGGCTGGCGCGGGCTGGGTACCGGAGACGATCGCGCACGCGCAGCAGGCAGGCGTGCCGCTTGACTTTGTTTCGACGCACACCTATGGGGTTGACGGCGGCTTTCTGGACGAGAAGGGCGAGGACGACCAGAAGCTCTCGACCAGTCCCGAGGCTATTGTTGGCGACATGAAGGCGGTCCACAAACAGGTGTCCGACTCGGCCATGCCCAAACTGCCGATCCACTTCACCGAGTGGAACACGAGCTATTCGTCGCGCGACCCCGTGCATGACACGTATGTGAACGCCGCCTTCGTGCTTGACAAGATCAAGAACAGCGAGGGGCTGGTCGATTCGCTCAGCTACTGGACCTACACCGATCTCTTCGAAGAGGGTGGGCCGCCACCGACGCCCTTCCACGGCGGCTTCGGATTGCTGAACCGCGAAGGCATTCGCAAGCCAACTTTTTTTGCCTACAAGTATTTGGGGAAGCTTGGGCCACAAGAGCTGGTCAACGCCGACAGGCGCTCGTGGCTGACACGCAACGGCGGTGACTTCTCCGCCCTGGTCTGGGACTTCACCCAGCCCAAGCAGGACAAGAGCGACCGGCCTTACTACCGTCAGTTGCTTCCGGCGGAGGAGAAAGCTTCGGTGGTGTTGAAGATTACTTCGCTTACGCCGGGAAAGTATCGGCTGGCCATTCATCGCACCGGCTACAAGGCCAACGACGCCTATTCGCGCTACATCGAGTGGGGACGCCCGGAGAAGATCACGCCGGAGCAGATTGCAGAGCTGGAGAAGCTGACTTTGGATACGCCAGAGAAGACGCAGATCGTCACTATCGGCGGCGATGGCGTCTACGAGACGAAGATCGCGATGCGCGAAAATGACATCGTTTTTGCCACATTAACTTTGCGAAAGTGATCGCAAGGGACAACTTGATGCGTGCGCAGGCGGGTTGGCAGTTACCGCATCATCTACGATCTTTACGTTGAAGAGCATTTGAGTTCGGAGGGAGGAACAGTGGCAGCGGCGTACGAATTCAATTGCGAACTGTCTTTGGAGGAGATGCTCAAGGTCTTGAACAAAAAAGGCCCTTGGAAATGGACCATGCGGGACAGTCATTGGTACGGCGATTATCTCAACTGCCGGCCGGAAGAAGGCGTACGTGTTCGAATCCATCATCCCGCTGAGTTTTCCGCCGACAGAACGCAGGCTCCGGAAGACCGTTACACCGTGCTTTTCACCATCGAATCCACAGCGGCTGCATCGCGCGACACCGTCGACCATGCGTTTCGCGACCTGCTGGTGCACCTGCACGCGCGGAACCTCCGCGAGATTGAATCCTATGACTGATGGACCGATGACCGCGCCTTATGGGGCGAATGACCATGGCTAACCCGTTGCAATCCAGTGATCCGATTCTGGGCGCTGAAGGGTACGATCGGGGGGCTTTCCCAGCGCGAGATGTCCCGGATTGAGAATTAAAGGCTGACACCCTGGTTTTGAAAACCTGCTCCGAAGTCCACCGCCGCGCGGCCTACTTCGTGAAAAAGCGAGAGAAGTGGGCTCCCGGATGTGCTGTTTGGTTGTGCCAGCGCCAGGATGAGGCGCCCGCACGCAGGTTACTTGCGGCACCGGAAGGACGTGGCAGGCTGTTGTACAATCTCCTGAAGAGCACCATCCACGCGAGATCATTCATGGCGGCACGGGGCGCGTCAATCCGGCGGGTTACTTTCGGTGCAACGGCTTTTCGGGAGCTGGCATTCGCCGCCGCATTTTTCGTCTTCTTTTGCATCTTCGCAATTCCATCCCACGCCCAGACGTCCGACTTAGTAACTGTTACCGTCGATCCTGAAACACGAGTGGTGTTGCGGGGGCAACATGCGCCCTGGGCAAAGGCGCAAAACAGTCAGGGCGCGGTGCCGGGCGACACCATGTTGGGGCACTTGATGCTGGTGCTTAAGCGGTCGCCGCAACGGCAGAAGGCCTTTGAGCAGTTTCTGCAACAGCAGCAGGACCCGGCTTCTCCCAATTACCATCGCTGGCTCACGCCCAGCCAAATGGGAAAGAGATTCGGCGTGTCGCAGCGCGATGTGGACGCCGTTTCGGAGTGGCTCCGCGACCAGGGGTTGCGCGTGGACTCGGTCGCCAACAGCCGCATGATGATCGACTTCAGCGGCAATGCCTCGGTGGTTGACGCGGCCTTTGCGATCAAGCTGCGCTACTACCAGGTCGGCGGTGAGCAGCGCATGGCAACCGCAACAGATCCGCAGATACCGGCGGCGCTGGCGGGAGTCATTCAGTCGGTCAGCGGACTGTATACCACCAAGGATCGTCCTCATTATGGCGCAGGACGAGCGCAGGTCCCGGCGCAGGGCGCGGGCTCGGTGTTGCCGGCAGCCATGTTCAATTGCAGCGGCGGCGATTGCAACTACTTTATTTTTCCCGCAGATTTTGCCGCCATCTACGATTTGAATTCCATCTACGACCAGGGCATTGACGGTACTGGGCAGACCATCGCCATCATTGGGCGGGCGCGGGTGTACAACCCCGACATTGAAAACTTCGAGTCTTTGTCGGGGCTTGAGGTGAAGGTCCCGACGGTGATCGTGCCGCCGCTGGGAGAAGATCCGGGACCGGCGGCGGGGACTGGCGGCATAGCGTCGAACGATCAGGTCGAGGCCACGCTGGATGTGATGCGCGCCACCAGCGTCGCTCCCGGCGCGGACATCGATCTGATTGTCAGCACCGACGACAATGGAGAGAGCGGGCTGCGAATCGCCGCCGCGTATGCCGTCGATACCGACCCGATTCCCGCTCAGATCATGAACATCAGCTTTGGCGCGTGCGAAGCGGACCGGAGCAAGTCGGACGTGCAGTTCTGGGACAGCTTATTCAGCCAAGCGGCGGGAGAAGGCATCTCCGTCGTCGTGGCGTCGGGAGACTCGGGCGCGGCGGGGTGCGATAGGTACTTTGAGACTCCTCCGGAAAAACAGATCGCGAGTCCGAATTATATTTGCGCTTCGAGTTATGCCACCTGCGTCGGTGGGACCGAGTTTGCGGATGCGGCGGAGCCAACCGCTTATTGGAGTCAGTCCAACGGCAAGGGCTATGAATCGGCGTTGGGCTACATCCCAGAAGGCGCGTTTAACGAGCCCTTTGATTATCGAGGAGTCCCGCAGGCTGCCTCGTCGGGAGGCGGCGTCAGCTCTTACAAAGCGACACCTCACTGGCAAACGGGGACCGGAGTTCCGGGAAGCGAGGGCCGCTACACGCCCGATATTGCCTTCAGCGCATCCAGTCATGACGGATATTTCGGATGTCTGGCGGCGACGCCACCTCCATCGGGCAGTTGCGTGGTGCAGAATGGAAGCTTCAGTTTCGAGTATTTCTTTGGGACCTCCGCCGCCGCGCCCGATATGGCCGGGATCGCCGCGCTGCTTAATGAGAACTTTCAGTTGGCCCAGGGAGCGCTCAACCCGCGCCTCTACCAACTCGCGGCGAATCCGGCGAACGCGGTTTTTCACGATGTCACGGCAGCCTCAAGCGGAGTCAGCGGATGCGTCGTGACCAAACCCAGCATGTGCAACAACAGCACGCCTTCGCCGAAGGGGTTGGGCGGCGGACTCTCGGGCTATCTGGTGACTCCGGGGTTTGACGAAGTCACGGGACTCGGATCGATCGACGGCGCGAATTTACTTGCCAACTGGGCGCCGGACGTTACTGCGCCATCGAATCCGCACTAGCTCTAAATTTGCCGCCGCTCCCAAGCGGTGCTCGCGCCTTCCCTGCCGAAGTGCCCAACTGACGGCAGAGTTGCCAGGCCTCCGGCTAGTCTTGTCCCAAGCGGGCGGGGTGAATGGTGCAAGGAATGAGTTTCAGGACCGAAATGGAACGGGGCAACGTGGCAAGCGACGTGCAAGATGCTGGTGTCACCTTCCGCAGGGGCGGGTCTGGCCGGCTACGATATTTACAATTTTTCTGCTTGCCATCCTTGTTCGACAACCCAACATACGGGTGTGGCTAGTGATGGAGGAGCGCCTATGAGCACGTCGGGCTTGAACTGCGTTGAGAGCTGTGTGGGTTGCCATCTGCGGTCCCGCGGCTTTTTCTGCGACCTCTCCGCAAACTCGATTGAAGATTTCAACCAGATCAAACATGCGGCTGTCTTTCCCGAGCACACGGTAGTCCTGGTCGAGGGACAAAACCCGTGGGGAATTTTTATCCTTTGCCAGGGACGCGCCAAGCTCTCGACCACCTCGCGTGAAGGCAAAACGCTGATTGTGCGCATTGCAGAACCGGGCGAAGTACTGGGTTTGCACGCGGTGGTTACGGGCAAACCGTACGAGTTGACGGTCGAAACCATGCTGCCCAGCCAACTGAATTTCGTGGCGGGCGAAGACATGCTGCGCTTCTTGAACGAGCACGCCGACGCCGCGCTCCATGCCACGCAGCACCTGGCGCGGGACTGTTCGGATTCCTATGGCGTGGTGCGAACGATCGGGTTGTGCCATTCGGTTTCAGAGAGATTTGCCCGGTTCCTGCTGGAAACCGCCGCCGACGGCGAGGTGAGCAACGGGACGGTGCGCGTCCGGCTGGCGATGACGCATGAAGAAATCTCGCAGCTGGTGGGAACCAGCCGCGAGACCATCACGCGGCTGCTGTCGGAGTTCCGCCGAAACTCGATGGCGGAATTGAAGGGGTCAATGTTGATTATCCACAACCAGCCGGCGCTGCGGCACATGGTCAGGGCGTAAGTATCAACGACGCGTCAGCTTTTCTGGGCGAGGAGCGCGTTCAACTTTGCCATCACTGCAAAGGCATCGGCCACGTAGAGCACGTCGGCTTTCCCTCTCGCCCATCCACAGTTCGGATCGAGGTTCACGGCGCGGCGCTCGTTGATGAAGCGCCAGCCCACGACATGGGGCTCCTCGCCGTGGCAACAAGTGGACAGGCCTTTGGGATGGCGCGGCGTCGCTCCGGTCTGGCCGATCTGGTTGAGATGGGTCATGAAGCCTAGCACAGCCTCACTCTCCCCGGATTGATCAACCAGCGATTTGCTGCCGCCAAGCGATGCGCCCGAGACGCGCAGGAAGTCGAGGATCAGGGTTTCCGCTTCGGCAACATGGGGCTTTCCGTCGGACTGCTTCTTGGTCCAGCCCGCACCCGCCACAAACAGCAAATCGGCATCGGGCCGAATGGTTTGCGCGTCGCTCTTGGGCGAGCGGATGCCGGCAACGGCCGTTCTGGTGGCGGCGGGCGGGAGATTCACTGGAATCTGTTCTAGCTTGGCCGCGCCACTTGCACCTGCCCAGGCCCCTTCGCAGCCGGATTCGAGCAACACGATCCACGGACGCTCGTCGCGGCGAATTACGGCTTCGATGCGCTGGCGATAATGCCAGCGCGTGATTGAGATTTCTCCGTTGCCGGCGTCGAGCGCGGTGACGTGCGTGTCCACGCATCCGTTGAGACGATGCGCCACTCCGGGCAGAACGCGCATGAATCGAGAGGTTGCGGGCGCAAGAATCAGATCGGCTCCGGCGGCCCGGCAGATGGCTTCCGCCGCCGCGGCATCGCTGGCGTAGCGCGCGGCCGCGAAGCCGGGACCTGACACCGCTAGAATTCGCGCGGCTCCGGCGGCGGCAATCGTTTTTGCGGCGGCTGTTACATCCTCGCCGATCAGTCCGATGGTCAAGGTTGCGCCGAGCTGATTGGTCAACTTCAGGACAGCGCCCAGAACTTCATACGATGATTTGGGGAGCGTGTCGCCAGCTTCCGCAACGTGGGCCAGAAATAGAATGCTTTTTGACATTAGAGTGTTGATCTCCGACGTTAAAATCCAGCGCCTAAAGGCGCGTAGATGCTAGTGCGTTTGCGGCATGCCTGAAGGCATGCCCTGATACGAATCACACGGTTGCGGCACTACTTGCCGATCCATTCCGCAAGCTCTTGCGCGATTTGGTCGGGCGACAGGTCTTTGACTACGCGCGTCTGGCGCTGTTGCTTTGGCGGAGTCGCGCTCAGGAAATGCAATCCACCGGCGGCGAGCGGCACGGACTTCGCTTTTTGCAACGCGGGCATGACCGTGCGCATGTTCGCCATTCCAACTTGAGGATTGTTGCGCGGCTCGGGCAGATTGCCGGTCGCCCATCCGAACAACGCAGGAGGACCCTGGCAAACCGAGACCTGATGACGCCCGCCTTCGATGCGCTCCAAAACTTCTAGCGATCCGTCGGCTTGAACAGTCAACTGATCGACGCCTTGAAACTGGTCGAGAATCTGAAGCCGCTCTCCTACCAGTTGCATGGTGGCACCCGCTCCGCGGGAGGCCGATTCCCAGCCGCCGAATACTAGCATGCGCGCGCGATCGAGACCGGCGATGCTTTGAATTGTGTCCGCGAGCAATGCGGCGGTGGCGTGCGCGTCGGCAAAACCGCTGGCGCTGGAATCGACGGGGACCAGTTCAAAGCTCACGCGCTGGGCTATGGTCATCATGACTTGCTGGAGTTTCGCTTTGGGACCGGCGCTGACCAGCCAGACTTTGCTGCCCGCGACTTTCGATGCCAGGTTGGCGGCCTCATATAGCGCATGAGCGGCCCAGGGATCGAGCACGGCGGGAAGCATCATTTCGTTTTTGAGGGCGGGGCCGGTGGGAGTCTCGACCGGCTCCAATGTTTGCAGCGGGTCGGGCACGATGCTGCCACAGACTACTATTTGATATCCGTTTGTCATTGGTGTCCTGTCAGTGAAATGCGGATCCCTCGCTTCTCTCGGGATGACAATTCAGAAAATTGTTTTAATGATATCCCAATCGCCAATCAATTCAGCGTGGAGTGCAGGCCTCCGGCACCGGCTTTGAATTCTATGTTGCCCTTCTTGTCATCGGTATTGGCATCGGCCTGGCAGTTCCACAGGCAGGCGCCGCAGTAAACGCACTTCTCGCGATCGAAGGCGGGGACTCCATCTTCGCCGCGAGTGATGGCCTGGCCGGAGCACATTTCCAAGCACAACTTCGTTTCACAGGCGCGGCAGATTTCCTGGCGCGGAAAGCAGACGTGATTGGCATAGCCGGGCGGCGCTTGCACGCCTCCGCCCATGAGCAGCGCGTCCTGGTGGGAGATGAAGAGTTTGCCATCCATCGGAATCGGCGGCCAACCGCAGCGGTCCATGATGCGGTCGTGGAGCGAAACGCCCTTGGCGGCGCATTCCTCCTGAATCTGCTTCAATTCGGTGGGTGGAATTCGCGATCCGTACGCTTCCTCGAGCGAGGCCAGCACGCTGGACTTTGGATTTGGACGCGCGCGCAGCGCGAAACGTCCGCCCGTCATGCCCGCGATGGCCATTCCGATCATTCCAGTGACGACGCCTTTCTGGAATCCATTTCGCGAATCAGCCGCGACCTTCGACTCGTCGTCAACCCAACTCTGGCGGCGGCGGCGCACGTAGGTTGCTTCGAGATTTTCGCGAGTGAAGGCGCGCTTTTGCTCCGCCAGTTCGATAACCGCTTCGGCCAGTTGCACGCCCGTGGTCCAGGCTTCATCCACGCCCGATCCGGCCAGCACGTTGGTGCTGCCGGAGCCCTCGCCGATGCGGGCGTAGCCGTTGCCCGCGAGAAATGGCTCGCCGTGACGGCCCGATTCCTGGAGCGATTTAGCTCCCCACGATTTGAGCGTGGCGCCTTCCAAATAGCGCCACAGATACGGATGCAGCATCAAGTGCTGCAAGTACCGATAGCCGGTGCGGATCGGACTGCGGAACCAGGATGGAACAAAAATGCCGACCGATGCGAGGTTTCCGGGATGAACGTAGAGGAATCCGAAAATCTCCGGCTCGGGAAATCCAATGGTGTGGAGAACGGTGCCGGGCTCGAGTCCACTATTCTCGCGAAGCTCGACGACCATTTTCATGCCTAGCGCCCACTCGGTGTGCTGATGGCCTTCGGGCATTCCAAGGCGAGCGTCGATATTGCGTCCGACTGCGCCGACGGGGCCGTCGCCCACCACGGTCAACGGGGCGAACAGATCCATACCCGGAGTGAAACCGGCGTCGGGACGCCCTTGAAGATCGGTGCCCTGATCGGCAAGGCGTACGCCCGTAACCGCGTCGCCTTCAATCAGCGGTTCGGCGACCGGCATGCCCGGCCAGATCTGCACCATGCCGGAGGCGGCGACTTGATCGCTGACCCACTGGTTGAATTGGCCGAGCGACAACACGAGGCCATGGTGTTTTTGCATGAAGGGCGGAGTGTAGGGCAACTCGAAGGCGTCGTGCTTCACTCCGAAGATGAAACTGAGCGAACGCAGCACGCGGTCGGCTAGCTTGAATGTGAAGGAGCGGCGACTGGCCCGGATGGGATCGAGCAGGTAAATGAGCTCCTCTTTCTTGACCTCGACCGACATCGGGACCTGGGTGAGATCGACATCGGGGAAACTGGCACGTATGCCACGGGCGCGTGTGACTACTCCCGAGACTCCGAAGCCCAGACCGTCGGCGCGTTCGTAGCAGACGACCTGCAAGGGCTGGCCGGGAGAGACGGCGCTTTCCAATCGCACCGAGCCATCTTCGTTGAGCAGGCTGCGGTTGAGCGTGGTAAGAAAGCCGCCCATAGCCGGGCCGAAGCCGACGCAGGCGATGTCGATGGACATCTGCTGGCGTTCGATGGTGACGTGTTCTGGGGAAGCGTCGCTCATGAATATGTCGGCGCGGGTGGAGTCGCGCCCCTTCAAAACAAAATCAGACCTTCCCACCACCGGTTTTCATGCGGGATAGTCCAGCGCCTCGGGAATCATGATTTTCGAAACCGCTTCGGCGGCGCGGTCTTTTGCCAGGCGGCATCCGGTCATGCAGGTGGCGAGCTTCGACTGCAACGAGAGAAACTGCTCGGCCCCGTGGCATGTGGCGCAAGGGCCGGCTTTTTTCGGATGCGCGCCGTCGTTTCCGATCACATCCAAACCGTAAGAACCGATGCCCGGAATAATCCCTTCCAGCGAATCCAGTTCGTCCTGTTGATAGCAGCCGCGGAAACCCGCTTGGTCCCACGCCGGGTGACGGTTGTATCCGAAGACCAGTTCGGCGCAGATTCGAGCAATTTCTCCGCTGGCGCGCGCCGACTGCACATGGCAGAGGTCGGACATAAAATTCACCAGCCCTTCCAGTCCTTCGGCAACGGCGGGGTCGCTCGGGCCGCGCTGCTCGAGTTCGAGCGTGTCGAGAATCTGGCAACGCACAGCGAGCAGCCAACAGAGCGCGTCGGCCAGCGGGAAGGTCACACCCTGGCGCGCGCTCTGGTAGAGACGGTCGCCGTCGGCATCGGTCGAGCCTTGCAGACGATCGAGCGTCCAGAGCCACATTCCCATGGCCGTGGCCAGCGTGCATGCTCCGGTTCCGGGACGCTCGGAGGCGATCATGCGCATCTCCTTGATCCACGCTTCGAACTGCGCGATGAAGACCGGGTTTGCCATGGTGATGGAGAGTTGACGACGTTGCACGGCTTCCGGCCCTTCGTAGGTCGCTTCCAGTTGCGCGTCCATCCATTTGTTGGCGAGGAAACCGGGGCAATCTTCTGTGATGCCGTAGCCGCCCATGAGGCTGACCGCTTCGCGCATCATCTGCGTGCCCCAGCCGGTGTTCCAAAGTTTGGTGGCGGGGCAAAGGACGTCGGCCAGCGAATCCAAAAGGACGAAACGCAAGAGCGGATCGGATTGCAGTTGCGCGCGAGCAGGATCGGTCGAGGGCAAGCGGATGAGGTCGGCCGCGCGCAGCGATAGTTCGCGCAGGCGCTTGGCGCGCGCTTTTTCCGTGGCGAGTCCCTGCGCTTCGAGCAATTTTTCGGCTTCGCGCTCGAGCGGATCGAGTTCATCGAAGGCCCGGGCGGCGGCAAATCCCAGCGATGCGCTGGCCTCGCCGGTGGCCCAAACGTCAACCAGGCGGTGCAACGCGTCTTGCCGCGCTTGCAATCCGAGTTCATAACGGACCGTTCCGGGCATCGCAGTCTCTGCGCCCCGGAACCGGCCACGCTGATAGCGGATGACGGGCTCGACCGCGGAAAGTAATTTCGCCGAGGTCATGACGCCCACGGTGACGCGCGTCCGGCGAAACACGGCTTCGATGATCTCGCTGTGGTTGTAGCGCGGGACGATGACGCCATCTTTCACTTCGTAGCCGCCGACAATGCGGCTGGCGGGAACGCGCAGGCTGAAAATGGGATCGCCGGTCGAAGAAAGCTGGTGCACCAGCTTGCGCGTGGGAGTGCCGCGATCGAAGGTGCCGGAATCGGTTTCTTCGAGGATCACAATGCAGCTACCTTTAATGCGCGGATCGGCGGAATCGACCGCCGCGGTCACGAAATTCGCGAAGGCTATATTGGTGATGAAGCGCCCGCGTTTTTCCACCTGAAGCGTCGGCTCTTCTCCTTCTTTCCATTCGGCGATGCTGACTTTTCCGTTGAGCATGCCGGTATCGACGCCGACGTAAGGGATGGGCTCGGTCAGGCAGAATGCTCCCCGCCAGGGCTTGCGGTCTTCGCCGGGCTGAGGGGGCGCGGCCAGGTGCATGTATTTTGCCTGCTGCTCGGGAGTGCCGCGCTCGTGAATGGGAGACAAGGCCAGACAGCTTGCCAGGCTGGCGGTTGCGGCTCCGCCATCCACCCAGCCCAGTTCGAAGGCCACCAGCGCCAGCGCCAGGTTTTTGGGGCCGGCGATGAATCCACCCTGCTCGGGATCCATGAATGTGGCCGTGATCCCGGAATCGTCGTAAGCCTTGAGCAGCTCGGCCTTGGCCGGAGTCCACTCATGCGAATTGCGGCCGCCATTGGCCACCAGTCGCGCCACCGGACCGCGGGCCACGGCGCGCGTCGACTGCACCAGCATCTGGAGGTCGTAGCGGTCGGCGAAGCGCCATTGGATCTGGCGCGCGGCGTCGGAAGGAAGCGTGCGCACCAGTTCCGGCTTTACGGGGGTGGCAGTGGAAGCCATGTCCTTGCTCCTTAATGTTTTACTGGTCATTTGCTAAACGGTCTTTCGATTCTGCCGTCGCCTGACCAACCGGTCTGTGATGTGGGTCATAAGGGCCTGTGATCATGGCACATTCATGATGACACGCCGATGACCAGATGATCAACAGGCAAGCACAGCCGTACAATAGGGCCATGACAGACCCATTCATTATCGGTGGCAAGGAATTCCGTTCCCGCTTGATCGTGGGGACGGGAAAATACAAATCTTTTCCGGAAACCGCGCGGGCGCTGGAGGCGAGCGGCGCCGACATGGTGACAGTGGCCGTGCGCCGGGTGAATCTCGACCGCAGCACGGAGTCTCTTCTCGACTTCATCGATCCGAAGAAATACTTTCTTCTGCCCAATACCGCCGGCTGCTATACGGCCGACGACACCATCCGAACGGCGCGGCTAGCGCGCGAGGTGGGGCTCTCGGACTGGATCAAGCTGGAAGTGATTGGCGACCAGGCAACGCTGTATCCAGACGTGCAGGCGACGCTCGAAGCCACGCTGGTGCTGGCGAAAGAAGGATTCACGGTGCTGGCCTACACGTCGGACGACATTGTGTTCGCGAAACGGCTGGTGGACGCGGGGGCCTCGGCGGTGATGCCTTTGGGCGCGCCGATCGGCAGCGGGCTGGGAATACAGAACACCGCCAACTTGCGCATCTTGCGTGAAATGATCACGGGAGTTCCGCTGATTGTGGACGCAGGCGTGGGCACGGCTTCGGACGCCGCCATTGCCATGGAACTGGGCTACGACGGGGTGCTGATGAATACCGGCATCGCGGGCGCACAGGAACCGGTGCTCATGGCGGAAGCGATGAAGCACGCCGTGCTGGCGGGACGACAGGCGTTCCTGGCAGGGCGCATGCCGAGGAAGCTTTATGCTACGGCCAGTTCACCGATGGAGGGCGTGGTGAGGTAGGGGTTGGATGGACGGGCAAGATGACCGTACCATCTAGCATGGAGCCGTTTTCGAGGCCAAGAAGATTCCCGCTTAGGCGAATGTTCCACAGACCTGCGGTCGCAGTTAGGCTTTTGGAAATAGGCTCGAAACCAGCGTGATCCGATCGCGCAGGAGGTGCGCCCGTGCATCGCCGCGAATTTAATTTCGGTATTCTCAAAATGTCCGCGGCGGCGCTCCTGGCCCCGCGGCTGATCGCTCAAACCCTCGATCGTTCGACCGGCAGTTCGACCGATCATGAGCGGCCTGCCATCGCCAGTCTCTACAAAAACTCCATCGTCATCGATTCCCTCTGCGGCCCGTTCGTCGATATGGACGCGCCACCCTCCGCCGAGACGCTTGCAGCGGTGCGGCAATCGGGCATTACCGCCATCGACTTCACCATCTCGGACCCTACCTTCGAAGGCACGGTCGGCAATATCGCGGCCGTGGAAGCGCTCGTCGAGCAGCAGCCCGACATGTTCCTCATCGTGCGCCGGCATTCCGACATCGCCCGCGCCAAGCGCGAAAACAAGATCGGACTCATGCTCGGTTTTCAGTACACCGCGTTTCTCGAGGAAAAACCCGACCGCATCGAGATGTTCCGCCAGTTGGGCGTGCGCATCATGCAACTCACCTACAACAACCGCAGCATCTTCGGCGATGGATGCCTGGAACCTGGCAACGCCGGACTAAGCAAAGCGGGCATCGCAGCCGTCAAAAAAATGAATGACATCGGAGTCGCCCTCGACCTCAGCCACAGCGGATACCGCACCACCGCGGACGGCATCGCCGAATCGAAAAAGCCAGTTCTCATCACGCATTCCGGATGCGCCGCCGTTTATCCCCATCCCCGCAACAAGCCCGACGAAATTCTCAAGTCGCTCGCCGATCGCGGCGGCTATTTCGGCGTCTACCTCATGCCCTACCTCGTCGCTTCGCCCACCGTACCCACTCGCGAACATGTGCTCGATCACGTCGTGCACGCCATCAACGTATGCGGCGCCGATCATGTGGGCATCGGCTCCGACGGCTCAATCCAAAAGACGGTCTTGACCGCCGAACAAAAAACTGCCTTTGAAAAAGACATCGCGCGCCGTAAGCAGCTCGGCATCGGCGCGCCCGGCGAGGACCGCTACCCCTACGTGCCCGACCTTAACGGCCCCGACCACATGGAAGTCATCGCCGCCGAACTAGCCAAACGCGGCCAGCCCGCGGCGGTGATAGAGAAAGTCCTGGGCTCAAACTTTCAGCGGGTGATCGGCGAGATCTGGGGCGGGAGTTAAGCCCTAACGTCTGAATCTCGTTCTAAAGATTTTGCCATTCCGAGCGAAGCGAGGGATCTGCACTTCGCCGCAGAATGCAGATCCCTCCCTTCGCTCGGGAT
>Ga0181518_10002306_pt1 | contig 18468 bp, 8 predicted proteins | sample PEATcosm2014_Bin_28_FD_119751 | JGI IMG/M metagenome (GOLD analysis project Ga0181518, IMG submission 119751) | Peatland microbial communities from MTU Mesocosm Facility, Houghton, MI, USA - PEATcosm2014_Bin01_60_metaG | ecosystem: Environmental > Terrestrial > Soil > Wetlands > Peat | place... | reverse complement strand
ATCGACATCATCGAAGACACGGAAGCCTCTCCTGCGGTCCGCGAAATTCGCGAAATCAACGTTGGCGCCTACGTGGTGGATGCCGGGGCCATCTCGGCTGCGCTCGAGAAGTTGACGCCGTCGCCGCGAGACGGCGAATACCGGCTGACCGACTGCGTGCATCAACTCATCCGCTCCGGCCTCCGCGTTGCGAACTATCAACTCTACGACCAGGACGAAGTGCAGGGCATCAACACTGCGCAAGACCTGGCCCAGGCTGAGTTCATTTTGCAGAAGCGTCTCTACCGTCCGCGCCGCCAGGAAGAACAGAACATGGTGGCTTTCGGCACCGGCGGCTGGCGCGCCATCATCGGCGAAGGCTTCACCATGCACAACGTCCGCCGCTTGAGCCAGGCTTTGTGCAACGAGATTACCCGGCGCACTGACGAGAAACGCGGCGTCATCATCGGCTACGACCGCCGCTTTCTCTCGAAGCAGGCTGCCGAAGCCTCTTCCGAAGTTTTTGCCGGCAACAACATCCCCACCATCTTGTTGAGTGAGGACGCACCCACGCCGCTCATCACTTATGCCACAGCGGTCGCCGGATCGGCTTACGGATTGGTCTTCACCGCCAGCCACAATCCTCCGGAATGGAACGGCCTGAAGGTTTTTCACACAGACGGCTCGCTGCTGCTCGACCATGAAACTCGCCAGATCGAGGCCGAGACCAACGCCCTGACTTCGAACGACGTAATCAAGCTGGAACTGGATCTCGCGCTCGAGGCCGGCATTGTCAAGCGCAAGGATTACACCAACGAATACGTGGATGCGGTCGAGTCGCTGATCGATTTGAATGCGATCCGCAACGCCGGGCTCAAAGTCATCGTCGATCCCATGTACGGCGTGGGACAGCTCACGCTGGGCACGGTCTTGACCGAAGCCCGTTGCCGCGTGACCTTCATTCACGAGCGCCACAATCCCTTGTTTGGCGGACGCTCGCCTGCTCCGAATCTCGAGGCGCTGCGCATGTTGAGTTCGCAGATGGAGGAAGACGGTTATAACGTCGGTCTGGCGATGGACGGCGACGCCGACCGCATCGCCATCCTCGATGAGCGGGGCCGATATATTTCAGTCAACGATCTTTTGCTGCTGCTCTATTGGTATCTGCACGAAGTGCGCGGCGAGCGCGGCGGCGTGGTGCGCAACCTCGCCACCACTCACCTCCTCGACCGCCTCGCCCGCCACATGGGCGAGGAATGCTATGAGGTTCCCGTCGGCTTCAAGCACATTGTTTCTGTAATGCAGCAACACAACGCGCTGCTCGGTGGCGAATCGTCCGGCGGGCTCACCATTCGCGGGCACATCCTGGGCAAAGACGGCATCTTCGCCTCGGCCCTGGTGGTCGAGATGCTCGCCCGCACCGGGCAGAAGATTTCCGAATTGCGGGAGCGCGTCTATGAAATCACCGGCCCGTTGTATGACTTGGAGGAAGCGATTCCGGCCACGCCCGAGATGCGGATCGCCGTACCGCGCCGCTTGAAAGAAGCGCCCAGCAGCCATATTGGCCCTTACGCGGTGCTCCGGATTTCCCAGGTCGATGGCACCAAGCTGTTCCTGGAGAACGACAATTGGGCGCTTCTGCGTTTCTCCGGGACGGAGCCGGTGCTCAGGCTCTCGGTCCAGGCCGATACCGAGGAGAAGGCAAAAGAGTTGATCCAGTGGCTGCGGCAGTTCGTGACCGCGGAGCAGTAGAAGCCGAACGCTATTCTTTCTGTAGGGACGGGGCTTGCCCCGTCTCCTGCCGCGGGAAACTCGGCAAGCGCCGTCTCTACGAAGCAGTCGCATCATTTATCGGAGGTGATTCTTGCGCTACGGCTACTTTGATAACGAGAACCGCGAGTATGTGATCGACCGCGTGGACGTGCCGGTTTCCTGGACCAACTATCTCGGCGTGAAAGATTTGTGTACCGTCATCTCGCACAACGCCGGCGGATATTCCTTCTACAAGAACGCGGAGCACCAACGCATCACCCGCTTCCGGGCCAACGGCGTTCCTCTCGACCGCCCCGGACACTACGTCTATTTGCGCGACGACGACACCGGCGAATATTGGTCAGTATCGTGGCAGCCGGTGGGCAAGAGTCTAGAGAAGGCCAGCTATCAATGCCGCCACGGCCTTTCTTACTCCAGGTTTTCCTGCGACTATCAAGACCTCCATGCCGAACAGACTCTATTCATCCCCATCGAAGATGACGTCGAGCTCTGGGATGTCAAGATTAACAACACCGGCGCTAAGCCGCGCAGGCTGAGCGTATTTGCTTATGTGGAATTCTCCTTCCACCACATCGAGATAGACAACCAGAACTTGCAGATGAGTTTGTACGCCAGCGGATCGAACTACCAGGATGGCGTCATCGAATACGACTTCTTTTATGAGCCATGGACATTCCACTATTTTGCGGCCAACTTCGATCCCGACGGTTATGACACCATGCGCGACAGTTTTCTCGGCAATTACCGGACAGAGACAAACCCGCTCGCGGTCGAACAAGGGAAGTGCAACGGAAGCGCTGAACTGGGCGGCAACCACTGCGGGGCCTTGCAGAAGAAGCTGACACTTGCCCCCGGCGAAGAATCCCGGCTCATCTTTATGCTGGGGGTGGGACCGCGGGCCAAAGGGAAGCAGATCAAGAGCAAGTATTCCATCCTGGCCAATGTCGACAACGAATTTGCCGCGCTCAAGAATTATTGGCAGAAGAAATTCGCCGTGCTTCAGTGCAAGACTCCGCATCAGGCCCTCGACACCATGGTCAACACCTGGACGCTCTATCAGGCCGAGACCTGCGTCGTCTGGTCCCGCTTCGCATCGTTCATCGAAGTCGGCGGACGCACCGGCCTCGGGTTCCGCGACACTTCGCAGGATGTGATGAGCGTCGTCCACACCAATCCCGCAAAATGCCGGCAGCGCATCGTCGAATTGCTCAAGGCGCAGGTCAGCCAGGGATACGGCCTGCACCTGTTCGATCCCGACTGGTTCGATCCGGAAAAACAGAAGGCGCCGAAATTCAAATCGCCGACCATCGCTCATGCGCCGAACATCAAGAGCATGATCCACGGCATCGAGCATGTGTGTTCCGACGACGCGCTCTGGATCGTCGTCACCACTTGTGAATATGTCAAAGAGACCGGAGACGTTGCGCTCTTCGACCATGTGCTGCCATTCGCCGACGAGGGCGAGGCCACCGTCTATGAGCACCTCAAGCGCTCCCTGGATTTCTCCGCCGAACAAGTGGGCCGCACCGGCATTTGCAAGGGGCTGCGAGCGGATTGGAACGACTGCCTGAACCTTGGCGGCGGAGAGAGCGCAATGGTGTCGTTCATGCACCACTGGGCCTTGCGCGCTTTTGTCGAAGCGGCCCGGCATTTGGGCCGGCAAGATGACGTCAAGAAATATGGCGCGCTCGCGGAAAAAGTCCGCGCCGCTTGCGAAAAAGAATTGTGGGACGGCGACTGGTACCTGCGCGGCTTTACCGCTAAGGGCTTAAAAGTCGGCTCGCATGAGAACGACGAAGGCAAGGTTTTTCTGGAGAGCAACACATGGGCAGTGGTTTCCGACGCCGCTTCTCCCGAACGCGGGAAGTCTTGCATGGATGCGGTGGACAAGTATCTATTCTCCAAGTACGGCATCCATCTGCTGTGGCCGGCGTTCTCCAAGCCCAATGACGATATCGGCTTTGTCGGCCGCGTCTACAAGGGCGTCAAGGAAAATGCCGCTATCTTCAGCCACCCCAATCCCTGGGCCATCATCGCGGAGTGCAAGCTGGGCCGGGGAACGCGCGCTATGAAGTTCTACGACTCCATGCTGCCCTGCAACCAGAACGACCTGATCGAGATTCGCGAGGCCGAGCCTTATTCCTATTGCCAGTTCATCATGGGCAAGGACCACACGGCGTTTGGCCGGGCGCGCCACCCGTGGTTGACCGGCAGCGGCGGTTGGAACTACACCGCCGTCACCCGCTGGATACTCGGCGTGCGCCTGAGCTTTGACGGCTTGCTCGTCGACCCTTGCATCCCCAGCGAGTGGAAGGAGTTTCATGTCGCCCGGCAATGGCGAGGCGCAACTTTCAAGATCACCGTCAAAAACCCGCAAGGAGTGCAGAAGGGCGTGAGCACTACCACGCTCAACGGAAAGCCGGTGCAGGGCCCGATTCGACCGCAGCCCGCCGGCTCGGTGAATGAGGTTGTCGTGACGATGGGGTGATGCCGCTTTTGTAGTCAGCCCCGACCCGCGCGGCTAAGTCGGCCGGCACGGTGCGGCGAACTGCGGCTGGGGTTTCCCTCAACTTTAACGAAATCTTCGGACCAACAGGGTGTGCCGGTCCGACCGATACAGGCCGACCACATACAGCGAGGCTTTGCCTTTGGTCGAATAAATGAGCTGGCGGATCCTGAGCAACGGCGCATCGCGCGCCACTTTCAGAAGGTTTGCGGTGGCGGGGGCGGCGGCAGTTGCATCCATTTCTTCGTCGGCATAAGCGATTTGGATCCCATAGCTGCCCTCCAAAATAGAAAACAGCGACCCACGCGCCACCAGGCTGCGAGTCAGACCGGCGAACTGCTCGGCCGGCAGATAGAAGGTCTCCACCGCGAACGGTTCGTCCGCCGCCAGCCGGAGCCGTTCCACCTTGAGCAGTCGAGTATGGGTCGATAGCGACAGACGCGCCGCGACTTCCTGCTCGTTGTCCACCACGCTGAACGACAGAACTTTTGACCAGGCGGTGAGACTTCGACTGGCCATCTGCTCGGTGAAACTCGTCAGCTTGTTGAAGTGGATCTTGGGCGGCGCCACAAATGTTCCGGCGCCCCGCCGGCGGTTCACCAATCCTTCCCGTTCGAGCGCGGTGAGCGCATGTCGCGCCGTCATCAGACTTACCCGGTGGATCCTCGCCAGTTCCCGTTCGGAATCGACCGCATCCCCCGGTTTCAACTGCCCGTTCTCAATGCGCTTGACGATGGTGGCTTGGATCTTCTGGTATGCTGGCACTCCATTTGGCTGGCTGTTTGGCATGTACTCCTCAATCATTCAGCTCAGAATCAGAAACACCGACTTTTAGTTTCGCGAGCGCTTGTGGGGCCGAAAACCGCGATCCCGTCCATTTTCCTGGTCGTGCTATAGAGCATGCGAAAGCGACAACGGCGGGCCCGGCTGCTTCCGCATCGCTCTTTCTCTCTTCGACCATACTTGCTATGCTATAGAGCTTTATGAGACAACCTATTCTAACGCCATCCACCCGCGAATATTGACAACCTTAACCCTCTCCCTAAAACTTGTAAAGAGGCTCTGGAAAGCCTCGTAATACAGCATTTCATAGCACAATCTTCCATTCTTTGTAGATACTGCAAGCCCTTGGTGTTTCAAAGGGCTGGAGGCCGCTCCACCTGCGGGAAAAATGGCCCCAGCGAAGTGCTATAGCTTACTACCAAAAACGGAACAATTAAAAATTCAAACCGGTTCATTTTTTGCTTGACGGCTACTGCGAAAGTACTATATAGCATTAAGCGTGAAGTTAATGCAAGAACTGTTTGTGGAAATTCTGTATCACCAAAGTTCGATCGGAGGATAGTGATGCGAAAATCGTTGGCGATGATGGTTGGGGTCGTGCTGCTGGCCGCACTGTTCGGCGCACTGGTGCCGGCGTGGGGCCAGGAAGTCAGCGCGGCAATTGTCGGTACTGTGGTTGATCCCAGCGGGGCGCCGATCAAGGGCGCGGCCGTTGTCGCTCGGGACACCGAGCGTGGCACTGTCTGGAAGGCGGAAACAAACGACAGTGGCGACTTCAACATATTGCGCCTCCCGGTGGGAACCTACACCGCCGAGGCCACTGCTCCTGGTTTTGAAAAAACCGCCTATCCCGCGTTTACCCTGGTGCTCAACCAGACGGCGCGCCTCGAGTTCAAAATGAAGATGGGCCAGATATCGGAAACGGTCGAAGTGACCGCCACGGCGCCGATTATGCAGACCCAGAGCGTCGAGGTCAGCACTCTGATCGACGCCAACACCAACGTCAGCTTGCCGCTGGCTTCGCGCAATTATCTGCAACTCACGCTGCTTGCTCCCGGCGTAACCAACGTCGACCCCGACGGAATGCGATCGCCGCAAACCATGCTCAACTCGGGACGTCCTTACATCAACGGCAATCGCGAGCAGGCGAATGAGTATCTGATCGACGGTATTCTCAATAGCGAAGACAAGAATAATGAAACCGGCTACACGCCGGGCGTCGATGGCATTCAGGAATTCAACCTGATTACACAGAACGCCTCCGCCGAATTTGGCAATTATCAGGGCGGGGTCGTGAGCGTCAGCACCAAATCGGGCACAAACAGTCTTCACGGCGATCTCTATGAGTTCTTCCGCAGCGACTACCTCGATGCCAACTTGGCTTCCGCAGGATGGACCACAGGGGTGAATAACGGCCAGCTTGGATATAACGCGCAGGGTGTCGCCAACAAGCCTGAACTCCGTTACAACCAATTCGGCGGCACCATTGGCGGTCCGATTATTAAGAACAAGCTGTTCTTCTTCGCCGACTATCAGGGCCAGCGCGAGGTAAACTCGGGCCCAACCTCGGCGCAGGTATTAACGCAGCAGGCGCGCGGCGGAGATTTTGGGCAGCTTTGCACCGATTGGGGTGGGGCATTCAATGGCGCAGGGCTATGCACCGGGGCGACGCCCCCGCCTGGCGTCACGACGCAGCTCGTCTATCCAAACGGCCCGAATGTAGGCCTGCCGATTCCAAACAACAATATGGTTGCGGCTGGGTACACGATCGACACGGTGGCCTCGAACCTGTTCGCTCAAACCAAGTACTATCCTCTGCCTGCGATCGACAACCTCAAGGGGCCAAACCTCTTTTATAAGAGCGGGAATGACCTGAACAACAACCAGGGCGACCTGAAAATCGATTACAACGCCTCTCAGAAAGACCATGTTTTCGGACGCTGGTCGCAAATGGACCTCAACCAGCCAACCTTCACCGGCTGCGTGTTCTGCGGCAGCGGCGCCGCGGAGGGCAGTGACGAGCCCGTGAGGAACGCGGTCATTAACTGGACCCACACGATCAAGCCGACTTTACTGAACGAAGCTCGTGTCGGTTTTAATGCCGTCCGATTCGATCAGAGTCTGACCCCGACTTCTTCACTGGGGAACATCAGCGAGACCCTGGGCATCACCGGCGGCAACGTTCAGGCGCCCGGCTTGGTCGAATTGGACATCTCGGGTAATAACGGAGGAGCGGCCGGTCTTGGACTTCGCAATTTGGTCCAGATATTCCACTCCACCCAAGGCCAGTTCGAAGATAACCTGATCTATACCCATGGCCGCCACCAGATCAAGAGCGGTTTCCAGTTCGTGCGCGAGCGCCAGGATTTTATCTATCCAGGAAATAATGGCGCCTTGGGTTATTTCAGTTTTACGAATCTGACGGGCTCTGGCCTCGCCGATTTCTGGTGGGGCAGCGTTGCAGGGGGCGCTGGTTCGGAGAGAGATACCGGCAGCCAACTCAGCTCTCCCTCCAAGCTTCGAGGCAATGTTTTCGCTGCGTTCGTACAGGATGACTGGCGCGTGACTCCGACGTTCACCGTAAACCTAGGGATGCGCTGGGAAGACCATACTCCGCTCTATGAAACGACCAACCGGGAGGTCAACTTTGGGCTCTACACCGGAACGATTTACACCGCGACCGGCGTGGATGGAACCGCGCAGTATAGCAACAAAGCCCTCTACAACAATTACCTCGGGCGTGGTGATTGGGAGCCGCGCATTGGACTGTCCTGGGTGCCAGAAGCCCTTCATGGCAAGACGGTGATTCGCGCGGGATTCGGCATCTCTTCCTTTATGGAAGGCGGGGGCAGCAACGAAGAACTCACGCAGAATCTGCCGTTCGGTTTTCTCCAGCAAGAGGCAGCCGCCGGCACCGGACAACTGGAAGCCGGTTTCGGGTCTGCCTCGGGTGCCGCATGTTCCACCGGCATCAATCAAAGCTGCTATGCCGGCAACCGCATCCGAGTGTTTGACCAGAACTTCAGGCCGGCCTCGGTCACGCAGTGGAATTTGACGATCCAGCAGCTCTTGAGCAAGTCAGTGACCTTCCAAATTGGCTATGTCGGCCAACGGGGCGATCACTTGCTGAACTTCGAGGACATTGCTCAATCCATCCCGTTGGACGCGGCAGGAAAGATTGCGGGAGCCGGGGACCCAATCGTGACCCTGAAACCTGGGCCCTATCTCGGCGGAGGCACGGCCGGTTCGTTGTATCTGGCGGATAACCCCCAATTCAATGTTCCGAATTGCGGGCAACCCGGCAACCCAATTTGCGGCAAAGAAACCCTCGCCGGAACCAACATGTCAAACGCCGATCAGTCCTACAATGCGCTCCAGGCTGTCCTGCAAAAGCGCATGACCAATGGGCTGGAAGCCCAGGTTTCCTACACCTGGTCGAAGTGCATGAGTAATTCTCCCGGTTACTTTGGCACGGGCTGGGGAAGCACCGGCGCCACCAGTTCGGGCGGGCAGCCGGGCTGGGAGAACATCTACAATCCGCGCTTGGATTGGGGTCCTTGCTACTACGATCAAACCCATATCCTGACCAGTTATGTCACCTATGGGCTGCCGTTCGGCAAGGGCAAGCAATTCGGCCACGACATGAACTCGGCACTGAATGCCGTGCTGGGGAATTGGGAGATTGGCGGAATCGTCACCCTGCACAGCGGAAACGCTCTAACTCTGAATAACTTCGGAGGCTGGGGCGTGGGTGGAAACTCAGACAACACCAACGGCGTGGATCCCGAGACGCTGTCCGGACTGCCGGACTGCAACGGTTCAGTCAAGATTCTCAACCAAACCGTGCCTGCGCAAAGTGGGGCGGCTGGGTACATTCAGTACATGGAAAACTCCCAGACAGGCGCCGCTCAGCCGGCAGCTGCGAACACGTTTGGCACCTGTAGTGTCGGCAACGTTCGTGGTCCGCGCTACGCTAATGTGGATATGAGCCTGCACAAGGGCTTTAACTTCACAGAGACCAAGAAGCTGGAGTTCCGGTTTGAAGCGCTCAACGCCTTGAACCACCCGGTCTGGGATTTCTCCGGCGGCCCTGCCGGTGGATCGTTTGATCCCGGCTCGTGGTCGGTGGTCAATGGCCAGAACGTGACCACCAACACGACGTTTGGCAAAATCACCGGCTCCCAAGGAGCGAGGGAACTTCAGCTCGCGCTGAAGTTCTACTTCTAACCCCGAACTGCCTTCGCGCAGCGATGGCAGTCAAGCCAAGGCAGGCGCTCTTCGGAGCGCCTGCCGTTTCTTTTGCGGACCGCGCCAGCAAACGCGGAGAGATTTGGACCGTCGTGATTTCGGAATATAATTGGTGCATGCGTGAACCCCTCCGGCGAGCCGCATTTCCCTGCCTGATTTTCTGTTGCCTGTTGTGGTTGGCGACGCCTTCCTTGGGGCAGGCTGCAAAGAACAGTTCTGCGCCTGCCACGGGCACAGAAACGGAGCGCGCCACGAATTTGGCTGAGACTGGACATTGCACGGAAGCCCTCCCGCTGCTCAAGCGCGCCATCCGCCAGACGCCGGACCGCGACTTAAAGAAGAGAATCGGGCTGGACGGCGTGCATTGCGCAATGACCCACAGCAGTCCCTACGATTCGCTCGACTTTCTGGTCGTGCTTAGCCGCGAGTTTCCGCGCGATCCCGAAGTGCTCTACGCGGCCACCCATGCGTACTCCGATCTTGCCATGCGAGCTTCGCAGGACTTGGCCCACGAGGCCCCCTTCTCGTTCCAGGTCCACGCCCTGAATGCGGAGGCGCTGGAAATCCAAGGCAGATGGGACGAGGCTGCGGCGGAATACCACAGAATTCTGGATATCAACCCGATGCTTCCCGGCATTCACGCGCGGCTGGGCCGTGCGCTCCTTTCCAAGCCGCAGCCTTCGCCGGCGGAGGTGGACCAAGCGCGAAAAAGTTTTGAGGAAGAGCTTGAGATCGACCCCCGGAACGCTACTGCGGAGTTTGTCCTGGGCCAGTTGGCTGCGGACGCGAAGGATACCGCGACCGCGATCCGGCATTTTTCCCGGGCCACGAAGTTAGACGTCGGCTTCATGGAGGCATACCTCGGGCTTGGGACAGCGTTGAACTCCGCAAAGCAGTTTGCCGAGGCCATCCCGCCGCTTGAGACCTACGAAAAGATGGCGCCCGACAGTCCGACTGGGCATTATCAACTGGCGGTCGCCTACGCCGGAGCAGGACGCCGGGAGGACTCCAACCGCGAGGCCGCGCTGCAGCGGCAAGCGTCCGAAGCACTGGAGGCGGTCAAGCGGAAAGCGGCCATCGCTCAGGAGAAGCAAACCTCTACCGATGTGCAGTCGCCGGAGCCGAAGTAACGATGCGCTTCGCCCCCGGATCGGTCGGCAGGAGAGAGTTCCTGAGAATGCTGGCGGGGACGCTTGCCCTCCCGGCTGTGGCGCGAATTGCAGCCGCCTCAGACCCACCCGTTTATCCGTTTTCCGAAGTTCCGGCTTCCGCCAGCGGAATCGCCTGGAAACACACTGCTGGCCTCTCCCCCGAAAAATACCTGCCCCAGTCAACCGGGGCCGGTTGCGCCTTCCTGGATTACGACAACGACGGTTGGATGGACATCTATCTTGTCAACAGCGGGAAATGCGACATTTTCACGCCAACCCAGCCTCTTCGCAACGCCCTCTATCGGAACAACCGCGACGGCACGTTTACCGACGTGACCGAGAAGGCTGGCGTTGTTGGCGGAGGCTACGGCATGGGTGTTGCGGTCGGCGATTACAACGCCGATGGCTTCCCCGACATATATGTAACTCAATACGGACGCAGTATTCTCTATCGCAACAACGGTGATGGCACCTTTACGGATGTGACCGAGCATGCCGGCGTAGCGGCTCCGGGATGGGCATCGAGTGCCGTGTGGTTCGATTACGACAATGATGGACGGCTGGACCTTTTTGTTTGCCGCTTCGTGGACTTCGACAAGTTGAAGCACCACAATTGCGGCGCGCCGAACATCCCCGCGATCAAGGGGTTGAATGAATATTGCTACCCCCGGATCTACTCGCCGATGGCGAGCTGGCTGTTTCACAACAATGGGGACGGCACGTTCACGGATGTCAGCCAGAAAATGGGATTTGTGGATAATCCGGGCAAGTCCTGGGGCGTGGTGGCGACGGATGTCAACAATGACGGTTGGATGGACCTGTTTGTGTCCAACGACACGTTGGCCAATTTTCTATTCATGAACCGCGATGGACGGCGTTTTGAGGAAATCGGTTTCACCTCGGGAGTGGCCTTCGGCGAAGGCGGGATGGCGCGCTCCGGTATGGGCGTCGATTCCGCCGATCTCGATCAGGATGGATGGATGGATCTGTTTGTGACCGATCTGAACCACGAGCTCGACGGTTTCTATCGCAACCGCCACGACGAGACCTTCGACGACATTGCAGGACCTTCCGGCATAGCGAGCGCCACCAGGCTGATGAGCGGCTGGGGAGTGAAGTTCCTGGACTACGACAACGACGGCAACCTCGATCTGATGATCGCCAATGGTCATCCCGACGACCTGATCGAGAAAATCTATGACAACGTGGGCTACCTGGAGCGGATCTTGCTGTTTCATAACAGCGGAAACGGCTTGAAAAACGTGACCGGGGAAAGTGGTCCCGCTTTTGACCATCCTATTGCGGCCCGCGGTTTAGCCCTGGGAGACTTCGACAACGACGGGGGCGTCGACGTGCTGATCTCCTGTAACGACCAATCGCCCGTCCTCTTGCACAACAATGTTGGCAGCCAGAATCACTGGCTGGGGATCAAACTCATCGGCAAGAAGGCGAACATCGACGCCGTTGGCGCGCGCGTTACGTACCAAGCCGGCGATTTGAAGCGCAGCCGGATGAAAGTGGGCGGCGGGAGCTATCTCTCGTCGCACGATCCGCGGCTGGTGCTGGGAATCGGCAAGCAGACCAAGCTGGACTGGCTCGAAGTCAAATGGCCGCAACCCGGCAATCTGGTCGAACGCTTCACCGATCTTCCCATCGATCGTTACATCACCATCGTCGAGGGCGAGGGGAAGTGGAAGTGACGGTTGCCGAGGCATGGCTCGGGCGGGAGATGGAGAGCGAATGAAATCCCCAAATCCACGGATTTTATCGTAGAATTCCCCGTACTCGTGTAAGCTCTTTTGTTCAAGACTAAACGCGATGGATGACCTCGGCGTTTTCTTTGCCATCGGGATCGTGCTGCTGGTGTTGATTGGACCGTGGGTGTTGGCCTGGCGCGCCAACTCCAGGCGCAGGCGCGAACGTGACGAAGATCAAGAGCGCTGGCGGGATTTGACCTCCCGCATTTACGAACTCGAACAAACGGTTGGCCGACTCCAGGCTCCACGCGCCGCTCCCGCCGCCGAGCAAGCGGCGCCAAAGCAATCTGAGCCTTCTGTCGCGGCTCCGTACACTCCACCACTGCCCGCGCCACGTGTTGTTTCCCCGCCGCCACCGCCGAGCGCCGAACCCAGCCCCGCTGTCCGGGTCGCCGAGAACTGGGTGATCCAAAAGGCAGCCGACCGCGCCACCGCTTCTACGCCAGACGCACCACTGCCTCGGCCCAGTCTCTTCGAAAAGGAGATCCATCTCTCATTCGCCGACCGGTTCAAATCGTCACTCGACATCGAAGAGATGTTAGGTACGAACTGGCTCAATAAGCTCGGCATCGTCATTCTGGTGCTGGGTATTGCGTTTTTTCTGGCTTACCAACTCAAGACGCTGGGTCCCGCGGGCAAAGTTCTCGTGGGATTCGTGACCGCTGCCGTCATGCTGGGAGCTGGCATCTGGTTCGACCGGAAAGAGCGCTACCGCATCCTGGCGCGCGCGGGAGTCGGCGGCGGATGGGCGCTGGCATTCTTCACCACGTACGCCATGTACCACGTTCCAGCGGCGCAGGTGCTTTCATCGCAAGTCATCGACCTGGTGCTCATGCTGGCGGTGGCGGCGGCGATGGTCGGCCACACTCTGCGCTATCGCTCGCAGGCGGTGACTGGACTGGCGTTTCTGCTCGCGTTCTTGACGGTCTCGATCAGCCACTCCAATGTGTATAGCCTGTCGGCCGGCGCGGTGCTCGCGGCGGGGTTGGTGGTCATCGTATTGCGCATGCAGTGGTTCGAACTGGAAGTGTTTGGCATCCTGGCCAGCTATCTCAATCATTATCTGTGGCTGCGGCCCATCATTGAGCCGATGCAAGGGAAACGGCATCCCTTTCCAGAATTTGCCGCCAGCGCGGGAATTCTGGCGCTGTACTGGCTGATCTTCCGCATGTCGTATGTGTTCCGCCGCCCGAATGACGACCACCGGGAGCACGTCTCCACCGCGGCCGCATTGCTGAATACATCTCTTCTGCTGGCGCTCTTCAAGTACCAATCGACTCATCCCGAGTGGGCGTTCTGGGCGTTGCTGGCAATTGGAGCGATTGAAACCCTGCTGGGACAGTTGCCGATCACTCGCCGCCGCCGCAGCGCCGTCATCGTACTCAGCACGCTCGGCGTGGTCCTGTTGATTGCCGCATTCCCCTTCCGCTACTCCGGCATGCGTTTGTCGGTGCTCTGGCTGCTCGAGGCCGAGGCGCTGCTGCTCATTGGAGTGTGGACGAAGGAAGTTGTCTTCCGCCGCCTCGGAATGCTCGGAACGTTGCTGGTCTCAGGCCAGATGATCGCCGTGGACGCGGCCCAAATTTTCGGCCGCCGCATGGACGACGCAGATTTGCGTCCTGACTTTAAGCTGGCGATTATTTTCGTCGTAGCGGCTGCCGTGTTCTTTGCCGACGCGCACTGGGTGTTGCGTCGCTGGGCTGCCTTGTTTACAACAGAGTTTGACCGGCGAGTGATGCAACGCCTGTCGTACGTAGCGGCATTCATGCTCCTGGTCGCTGCCTGGATCGCGTTCCCCGAATCTTCGACCGCCGTCGCCTGGTGCGCGCTGGGATTGGGACTCGCCCTCGCTGGACGACGCTTTACCTTCCCCGAGCTTCAATACCAGGCGAACTTCCTGGCGCTCGCCTCGGTGGTTCGCGTACTGGCAATCAACCTGGAAGCTACCGATAAGTATCACGGCCTAACCTTGCGGTTGATCACGATCACGCTGGTTTCCGCTTTGCTGTATGTCACATCGCGGTGGAGTGGCAATGCCGATCCCAGCCGCGGGATCACAATTGGCGATCGCCCCTTTTCCTACGCACAACTGGCGGGTGCGGCCTACACCTGGTCGGCGTCTTCTCTGCTCGCGCTGATCGCGTGGTACGAATTGCGCCCGGTCAGCGTGGCGGATGCGTGGCTCGTTGGCGGCCTGGTCTTATTGGAAATCGGGCTGACGAAGAAGAAGCTGAGCCTGCGCCTGCAAGGCTATACCGCATTGGCAGCCAGCTTTTCGCGGATCTTCTTCGTGAATCTGAATGCCGCGGGCAATCCCGGCGAGATCAGTCCTCGCTTCTATACCGTGGTTCCGCTGGCGCTGGGCTTCTTCTACGCATATTGGAGGCTGCAGGAAGGCAGCCAGAATTTGCTGGAGAAAGACCTGCTCGCCTCCGAGCGCAGGTTCAGGGTTGCGGACGTCTGTTGCTGGCTGGGCACGATCGCCTTCGCTTCACTCATGCGTTTTGAACTGGATGCCGACTGGGTAGCGGGCGCATGGGCGGCGCTTACCCTGGCCTTGCTGATCATCGCCTGGCGCAGCGAGCGCAGAGTGTTCCTCTATCAGGGATTGTTGATCGCGGTGGGAGTGCTGTTCCGCACTGGCCTGCACAATTTCTACGAACGCAGCTACTTCCCAGCTCCGCCGCTCGAAAGCCGATGGATTACAGCGGGAACTGCCATCGCGTTGCTCGTTGTTTCTCTGCCTTTCGCATTTCAACTTCGCAAAAAGAACGAGCCGAGTGAAGAAACCGGTCTGATTCGTCTATTGCAGTCGATCGTCCGGCGTCCGGAGCAACTCCTGTTTTTCATCGCAGTTGGATTGCTGACCGTACTGCTCGCGATTGAGATGCGCCACGGCATGGTTACGCTCTCTTGGGGAGTGGAGGGCGTCGCAGTTTTCGTCCTGGCCCTCTGGCTCGCCGAGCGCAGCTTCCGCCTCACCGGCTTGGCACTCCTGCTGCTGTGTGTGGGGAAGATTCTGCTGGTGGATGTGTGGAGACTCGACCCGCGCGACCGCTATCTGACCTTCATCGTGCTGGGCGCTGCGCTGCTGCTGGTGTCGTTTCTCTATACACGGAATCGCGAGGCGATCAGACGATACCTATGAAGAAATGGTTCATATTCGCGGGGATCGTGCTCTCGGGCATCGCGTCCGTGGTGCTGAGCGAGCGCCGGAAGGTGGATGTGCCTGCCAGCCCGGCGGCGCTGTTGTACCTGGTTGCAGACACCGAACAGGAACTGACGCGCATGCCGGTAAGTTTCACGCGCATGTCGGACGCAGAAGAGATCCGCATCGGAAACGAACTGGCGCGGTCTTACGCCTCCGACGAGATACGCGACGATACGCCGGAAGCAGCCATTGTGGAGCATTACCTGACCCGGGTTGGAGACCAGGTCGCCCGCAACGCCCATCGCAAGCTGCCCTACAAGTTTCACTACATTTCGGGTTCGAACTTCATCAACGCCTTCGCTCTGCCTGGCGGACATGTTTACGTTGGCGGCGGGCTGCTCAATCTGATGGACAGCGAAGACGAACTGGCGGCGGTGCTCGGGCACGAGATCGAGCACATTGACCACTACCATTGCTCCGACCGTGTGCAGACTGAGCGAGCGCTCCGCAAAATTCCGCTGGGAGGATTGGTCGCCCTTCCCATAGAGTTGTTCGAAGCCGGCTATAGCAAGGATCAAGAGCTGGAAGCGGATCGCGATGGCACGCGGTTGGCGGTGGCCTCGGGATACTCGGCCAGTGGGGCCCTCCGCCTGTTCGAGACTTTCGCGCGCTTGTACCAGGAGTATGAAGCCAAGGCGAAGACGCCACAGGAGGAACTGTCGCAGATGGCGCAGCAGACGCTGGAAGGATATTTCCGTTCCCATCCGCTGCCCTCCGAGCGCATTGCCCAAATACAGAAGCTGATCGCCAGCGAAGGCTGGCCGGTCCACGCGGAGCGCGACTTGGCGGTGGCTTACATCTTCTGGACGGCCAGAGCGCGCACCGCGCTGGACGCGAGGCAGTATGCGCAGGCGGAGCAACTGGCGAAGCAGTCTCTGCGGCTGCGGCCCGATCAGCCGAGGGCTTTGCAGGTGCTGGCACTAGCGCAGTTCGCCCAGGCTGATTTCTCCGGAGCGGCCGCGGCCTACCGCAACATCCTTGAGCTGGACAAAACCTCGCATCCGGAGATTGTCACCGCTTATGCTCACGCCCTTGCGGCGGCGGACCGTGGAAGCGCGTTGCCGGAGTTCCAGCGTTGGGTCGAGAGCGTCAATGGCCAGAAACCCCGCGAAATGGACGTAGCGGAGGCTGGGCTGGCACTATTGGCCGGGAACGCCGAGCCCGCGCGCAAGTTGGAGATCGAACTCAAGCAGAGCGGATACGTACAAGCGCCAGATTGGATTGGGGAGTTGGGTTGGTGGCATTACTTGAGCGGGGATTACCAGAAGTCGGTCGACTCGCTGTCCGACGCACTGCAGCAGCGCCCAGGCAATGTTAAGCTGGGACTGCAACTGGCGTGGGCGCTGATCGAGGTTCGGCGATATAGCGACGCGCTGCAAACGATCGAACTCGCTGCCTACGAACCTGGAGGCGATCCCGAGAGGGAAATGGCGCGAGCCGTGGCGCGCTGGCAGGCGCAGGAGCACGATCAGGCGCTCGCTGATTTCAACAGCGCGTTGGACGCGCAGCCGGAATGGAAAAATCCGCGTTGGATCCAGGCGCTATATTCGCCTCTGGTCGCGCAAAGTATTCAGGAGTTGCAGTCCGAGCGCGACCGCCGGAAACAAAAAGCGGGAGCGGCAAGTCCCTTGCAGGATTGGATGCGACGGGCCCAGAATTAAAATCCAAAAACTGAGAGCTGAAAGCTGAAAGCTGAGAGCTGAACCCGCTCCTAATACAGGCCTTTGTTTCTCGACGAGATATGGAAGTCGAGCGTCGTTGAATATCCGGGCAGTTCAAGCGGGACGCTGTAATCGACTTCGATGGTGATACTGCCATTGGCGATCCCGCCCACCCGCGTAACATGCACCTGCTTGGGCGTCAGCGCAATATCGTCGCCACGGGCATCCTTGATGACGGCTTCGCGGATATCGTCTTCCGTGCGCGTACTGTAGGTTGACTGCAGCGCTTCCGTTTTGACCGAATCCTCAAGCTCGTAGTTCGAGAAATACGGCGGAATTACCTTGAAGGCCAACAGGACCAACATCGCAAAAACGATCAAGCCGAAGATCAATTTCGCAGTTGACATAAGAAACCCTCGCTAAATCGCTGGTTGCGCGTCCCCACCCCGAACCTTCCGCGACCCGTTGAAGGCTCTTCTCCGGGCTAGCGCTCGGCCCGGCGCAGTTCCTGGAAATACTCGGTTATCACTGAGATTCTAACGTCCTTTCGCTCCAGAGTCGAGCGTCGAACCACTTCGACCATGCCTTCGGTAACCTTTTTCCCCACGTTCACGCGAAACGGTATACCGACCAGGTCGGCGTCCTTGAATTTCACCCCTGGCCGCTCGTCCCGCTCGTCCAGCAGAACGTCGTATCCCGCGCCTTCCAACTGCCGGGCGACGTCCTCGGAGGCGCTGCGGACCGCCTCATCCTTGGAATTCGTCGACACCACCACCACCTCGAATGGCGCAATCGCAGGCGCCAGCCAAAACCCATTCTCGTCGTTATTTTGCTCGACCGCCGCCGTCAGAATGCGCTCGATCCCAATCCCATAGCTCCCCATAATCGGCGCGACTTCCTTGCCATTGTGGTCGAGCACCCGCGCGCCCATCGATTCCGAATATTTGTAGCCCAGCTTGAAAATGTGCCCGATTTCGACCGCCGTATCGATGCGAAGCGGAGCACCGCAATTCGTGCAACCTTCGCCGGCCATCACACTGCGGACGTCGGCGGCAACCGTGTACTGGAAGTCCTTTCCCGGCGTCACGTTCTTCAGGTGATAGTCGAGCTTATTGGCGCCGCAAATCATGTTGACGCGACCCATCAGCCCGTCATCGAGCACCACCGTGGCAGCACGCGGATCGGCCGACTGCTTCTTCGCGTCCCACTCTCCGAGTAGCTCTTTCGGACGCGGCACCATTCCTATCGGCCCGATAAAACCCGCGGGACCCTGAAAGTATTTCTCCAACTCCTCGGTCTGCATGGGACGAAGCTGGCTCGCCTGCACCAGCGTCAGCAGCTTGGTCTCGTTCACCGTGTGGTCGCCGCGCAGAAAAACCACCACCGGCTGCTCGACGGT
>Ga0181518_10002305_pt1 | contig 18476 bp, 14 predicted proteins | sample PEATcosm2014_Bin_28_FD_119751 | JGI IMG/M metagenome (GOLD analysis project Ga0181518, IMG submission 119751) | Peatland microbial communities from MTU Mesocosm Facility, Houghton, MI, USA - PEATcosm2014_Bin01_60_metaG | ecosystem: Environmental > Terrestrial > Soil > Wetlands > Peat | place... | reverse complement strand
TACCAACTGCTCGCGCAAGCCGGAATCTTAGCCTGACGCGTATGGGCTTTGCCGCGCTGGGTCATCCGTGGTTCTATTCCTTTGGTTACGGCTTTGCCGCGCTGGGCGGCAATAGGCAGGAATCGTTCATTTTCGAGAAGGTTTTACCATCCGGATTCCGAATCGGGAGATAACGCGGATGGTAGGGTCGTCTCGCCGAGACGACCGGACGCCTCGGCGAGGCGTCCCTACCTGGAATCCGTGAAAACCGCTCTAAAAAGCCCTCACTCCCGCGCACCTACAGAGGAGTCCGGAGGATGGAATACAATGAAATAGCCGCGAAAAGGCGCAAGAAGCGCAAAAGTTCTTTTGTTTATGCGCCTTTTGTGCCTTTTTGCGGCTATTCTCCTCTTCCAGTCTGTAGCCCACGCAACCGACTGCTCATTAAATGCCGCGCCTGCCTTTTTGGGGCCGGGGCCTTCACCCGCGCCCGGTTCGCCGGGGCGTCGGGAATGTGCTCCGCCAGGAAATCCGGCTTTTCGCGGCGGCCCGCCCGCTGCCAGTCCCGCCACAGGTTTTGCGCCGCCGTCCGCGGGGCCGCTCCGCCCCGGCTTGTCAAGTATGTGAAAAGCGATTCCGCCAGGCGCTCCAGCGCGATGCCGTGCCGCCGGCCGAGCCGCTCGTAAATCCATCCGCTGAAATCCAGGAAGGCCGCGAAGGGGGACAATCCGTGGCTCCAGAGCAGCGGCGTTGTTTCCACAAAATTCCCGCTGTTCGCCGTCAAATCCCAGTAGCGGGCAAACCGCCCCAGGCGCTGCATCGTGGCAAAATCCAGCAGCTTGTTGCGCAACAGCTCGTAAGGCGGATGCGCGCTATAGACCATTTCCCACGCCGCGTCGTGCCGCGTAATCGGCGTGCCGCGCAGCCGCTTCAAAATCCCGACCTGGATTTCCTGCGGCCCCATCGCCACCAGGCGATTGAAGCCCGCCGCGAAACTTTCCAGCGTTTCGCCCGGCAAACCCGCGATCAAATCCGCGTGAACATGCGCGCCCGTCTCCTTACGCAGGAAGCGCAAATTATCCGCCAGCCGCCCGTAATCCTGGCGCCGGCTGATGTTCCCGGAAACCGCCTCGTCAAACGTCTGGATGCCCACTTCAAACTGGAGCGCCCCCGGCGGAAATTTCGCGATCACCTCCCGCAGGGCCTCCGGCAGCCGGTCCGGGATCATTTCAAAATGCGCAAACAAACCGGGCCGCTGCCGCTCGAGAAAGAACTCCAAAATGCGCCGGCTCGCCGCGAGGTTCAAATTGAACGTCCTGTCCACGAACTTAAACCGCCGCACCCCGCGCTCCAGCAGCTTGTCCGCCGCCGCCAGCAGCGGGGCGGGCGGAAACTGCCGCACCGGCACATCCAGCGACGACAGGCAGAATTCGCAGGTGAACGGACACCCGCGCGAGGCTTCGATATAAATGACGCGATGCGCCACATCCTCGTCGGTGTAGAAATCGTAAGGCAATTCCAGCCGCGCCAGATCGGGGACATCCGCCGCGAGGATCTTCGCCGCCGGCCGCCGGCCCTCCAGCAGCTCCCGGCAAACCTCCGCGAATTTCAAGTCCGCCTCCCCCGTAATCACATAATCCGCCAACCGCGCAATTTCCTGTTCCGCGGTCTCGTAGCTGACTTCCGGCCCGCCGAGCACCACCGTGACCCCGGGCCGCACCCGTTTGAGCGCCGCCACCACCTCCGTGGTCTGCGTGACATTCCAGATATAAACCCCCAGCCCGACAATTTGCGGATCGTGCGCCAGAATGGTTTCCACCACATCCAGCGGGCGCTGTTGTTTGTTCATGGCCGACCAGCGGGACACCGCCTCGCTCCACCTCTTCGGTATTTCCGAGAGCAGGCTGAGGCGGGCGCGCACGTCCTCGCTCCGTTTGGTATCATGGGTGGAACTGGCCAGCATGGCCGCCGGCCAATCGGTTTGCCGGCGGACACAAAATCGGTGGAACTCGTCAACGCCGGCGCCGAAGCGCCCGGGGTTGCCGCCCACTTCATTGAGCGCCACAAATCGGTTGTAACAATAAAGGGCCGTATCCTCCGCGCCCTTGGCCATGGCCGGGCCGGTCAGTTGCTGGAAGCGGGCCACAAAATCACTTTCCCAATTGCCCCGCTTTTGCAGCAGCAGGAGTTGGCTGAGCAGCTCGAACAGCTCCGGCGGCAGATCGGGCCGGCGTCGCCTGGCCTCGCCCACAGCCTGGGTAATGCGGGAGGCGTCCGATTCCTCCACCAGCCCGTTCTCCGGGCGCGCATAGCTTCGGTAAACAGGAAAGTCGGCGGCCAGTTCGACCAGCGCCTCGCGCAGCTCCGCGCCGGCAAAATCACGATACCGGAAGTCCTGTGCGGCTACGCTGACCAACAGCCGGGCAAGGCGCTCCACTTCGGCGGCCAGCAGAGTCCGCAAGGCCATGCGCTTCTTGCAGTGCGTCAAATCGGAGTAGTCCAAAGTGTTCCCGGTGAAACGCTCGTAAAAATCAGTGAGCGGTTTTCCACCCTTTGAATCAATGGACAACCCTGCGGCCAGATGGAGAAAATCATAGCCCGTGGTGCCCGTGACCGGCCAGGACGCGGGGAGAGATTCGCCCGGCTCCAAAACCTTTTCGACCGCGATCCACGCGTCCGGCGCAACCGATTTGAGACGGTGAAGAAACTGTTCCGGGTCGCGCAAACCGTCCACATGGTCCACGCGGAGGCCGTCCACCCAGCCGCGCTGCGCCCATTCCCGGACCAGCGCCAGGACCTGGTTGCAGACCTGCTCGTACTCCACGCGGAGTCCGGCCAAGCGCGTAATGTTGAAAAAGCGCCGATAGTTTAGTTCGCTATCACCGTGGCGGAACCAGGTGAGGCGATAGAATTGCTTTTCGATCAAGGCGTCCAAGGCCTCGGGATTGGTGTTGAGTTCCGCCGGTTTGATGGCCGCCGTTTTGAGCGACGCCGCGCTGATGGGGAAGGTGTTTTCTCCGTAACGCAACAGAAAGGAATCATCGCCGCCTTCAATATGCAGTTCGCCCTTCGCCAGCGCCGTCTGGTATCGGCCGCGCAGGACGGGAACCAGCACCTTCCCGCGCAGCCGGGGGTCAGGCGAATTCCAGTCAATGTCGAAATAGCCGGCGAAAATGCTCTGCGGTCCGCGCGCCAGCACGTCCCACCACCAGCGATTCTCCGGGCCGCCAACGCCCATGTGGTTCGGAACAATGTCAAGGACAAGGCCCATGCCGCGGGCATGCAGGGCCTGGACCAATTCGGCTAAATCGTCTTCTGATCCAAGTTCTGGATTCAACTGGTTGAAATCGCAAGTGTCGTAGCCGTGTGTGCTATGGGGGCGGGCCTTGAGGAGGGGCGAGCTGTAAAGGTGCGTGATGCCCAGTTCATGCAGAAAGGGAACCAGCGCGAGCGCGTGGCGCAGTGGGAAACCTTCGTGGAGCTGGAGACGGTAAGTTGCCTGCGGAATCCGCGCCGCCAACCGCCCCGTTTGGACGTCAAGGGACATAACGGAGAATCACCGGGGTTTGGCCGCCGCTTCAAAGCCGAGCTTCTCACCAAGCGCCAGGAACTCTTCGACCCAGACCCCGGCCTGCGGGTTGCCGCGGGTGGCGCATTGCAGCATTTCCGGGAGCGTGGCGGCGGCCATCTCATAGTAAATATTCTGCGGTTTCCAGAGGTTGACGCCGAATGGGACGTTGCGGGCCAAATCGGCGGCATCCGCGAAATGTTTCAGGCCGTCCATGTCCTGCGGCGTCTTGACAAACCGGTCGCTCACGCGGTCCAGATGGGCTTTGAGGCCGTAGGCCAGCTCTTCCGTGTAAAGAGTGACCCTGGTGGCGGCGCATTCGGCCAGCAGGTTTCGGGTGCGCTCCAAATCCAGCTTGTCGTTTTCGAATTGGCGGCGCAGTTCGTTGTTGAGAACGATTTCGCTGGCCATGCCCAGGGCCTTGAGCGGCGGCGTCCGCAAATTCGCCATGAAGCGCCGCAGCGGCGCGTAACGTTCGATGACATGCCGGAGCGTGCTGTAGATTTCGTCACCGGGACCGGCCAGTATCTGATTGACAATTTCGCGTTGTTCGTCGCGGAAAAGGTGCTCCACCGAATAATGGGCCGGGCCGAAATGGCGGTCCATCACCCGGATCATTTCCGGAAAATCTCCATGCTCGAAGGGCAGGCGCATGTCTTGCGCCAACTGGGCATAGCCGGCCAAATCTCCGTCCTCCCGCACCGCGCAGTTGATCGTGTGGTCGCCGGAGTGAAAGACTGCGTAGGTGAGAGTGTCGGTGGCGCGGGTCGTTTCAAAGATGATTCTGATCCGGCCGGTGGCCAGGCGCGTTTTGCCGACCGCAAAGAGTTGGCGGTCCTCCTGCCGAATGGTGAAGGAATAGATGCGGGCCTCTTCAGGATAGGTTTGGAAGAGCGAACTGATGGCATAATGGGCCGCAATGGTTTCCCGAGTCGTAATGGCCGGCTTGACGTACCGCGCGTAAATCTGGCGTCCGTCATGCGGGTCGGGAAGATTGCTTTCCGCCTTCCCAAGAATCTCCAAGAACCCCGGTTCCAGGTTTTCTCCAAAGCCTGCCGCAAGCTGAATGGCGCGGGCCGCATATTGGATGATCTGCACCGTTTCAATCCCGGAAAGTTCGTCGAAGAACCATCCGCAACTGGTGTACATGAGCAGGGCATGCCGCTGCATTTCCAGCAGGCGCAGGGCGTTGATCTGGTCGTTTTCATCCAGCGCGCGAACGGCGTGCTGCCCGAAAAAACGGCCGATGTTCTCCGGCGAGCGGTCCAGAATGACGGCGATGTAGGCGTCGCGCGCGGCCCAGGGATCGCGGAGGAAATCCCGCCCCTTGGTTTCATAAAAGACGGCCAGCTTGTCGCGCAGCCAGTCGAGCGCGTTGCGCAGCGGCTCGCGCCAGCGCTGATTCCAATTCGGGTGTCCACCCGTGTTGCAGCCGCAGTTGCGACGCCAGCGATCCACCCCGTGCGGACAACTCCACGCGCTGCCCTGGTGGATTTGCACTTCGCTGGCAGGGGGATGTTTCTCCAGATACTCCGCGTAATTGGTCAGGCTCGCTTTGCCCTCCGTTTCGATCACGCGCAGGGCGTAGGCGAGCGCCATATCGCCATAGGTGAAATGGTGGCCGTAAGACTCGCCATCCGTCGCCATGTTGAACAATTGGTCCTGGGCGCGTCCCTCGCGAAAGGCCTCCATAACCCGGCGCGCCAGGCTTTCGCCGTTGCTGAGCAGCTTCTCAAACGCCACCGCCTTCGCCACCGTGCCGTTAAAGAAGAAAACCGCGATGGAACGGCCCGACGGCAATTTGACGAGGTAGGGGGTGGAAGCGTCCACCTGTCCGCCATTAACATCCTGCCACACCTGGCCATCGAGAGAGCAGACGCGGCTGGCCTGAGAGGGGGAGAGGATGGTGAATTGGATGCCCAACTCGGCCAGCACGTCGAGCGACTCGTCATCGGCGGCCGTTTCCGGCAGCCACATGCCTTCGGGTTTGCGTCCGAACCGGAATTCAAAATCGCGGATGCCCCACGCCGCCTGGGTGTATTTGTCCCGGCGGCTGGCCAGCGGCATGATGATGTGGTTGTAGCATTGCGCCAGCGCCGTGCCGTGGCCGGAAAACTGCGGCCGGCTGGCTTTGTCCGCGTCCACGATGGCTTGGTGAATGTCGGGCGCCTTGTCCTTCATCCAGGACAAAAGGGTGGGTCCGAAATCAAAGCTGATCTTCGCATAATTATTGACAATGCGCTCGATCCGCCCGTTGCCGTCCACCAGCCGGGCGTGGGCGTTGGGCGCGTAACATTCCGCCGTGACCCGTTCATTCCAGTCGTGGTAGGGCGCGGCGGAGTCCTGCAATTCCACCGTCTCCAGCCAGGGATTCTCTCTCGGCGGTTGGTAAAAGTGTCCGTGAATGCAGATGAATTTTTCCATGGGGAAGAAATTGTTTTCAAGTTTGGTCAGAGGTGGTCTTGGGGATTCATGAGTTCCATGATTCCTTGGAAAGTGATCCCGACCCAGGCGGGGCGGTTGTTCAACTCGTAGCCCAGCTCGGAAATGGCCTTGCGCAGAAGTTCAGACTCCAACATGATCTCCAGATCAGCCCCTGCCGCCGGCAGGAAGGGCGCCGAACCGGCGCCTGCCAGATAGGCCCGCAAGAAGGCGGCGCTGACCCACCAGGACCAATAGCGCGCCCACGACGACGCGGTCTGCAACTGGCCGGGATGAAAACCGCCTGATTCGGTTCGCTTCAGCAGCGCGGTGTTGGCGGCGTAACGAAACGAGCGGATCATCCCGGCCACGTCCCGCAGCGGCGAGCACTTGAGCCGGCGCTGGCTGATCGCGATGTCCGGCTCGCCCTCGAAGTCAACAATTAAAAAATCCCGGCCGGTGTGAAGGACCTGCCCCAGGTGATAATCGCCGTGGATTCGAATGCGCGCGGCTTCAATGCGTCTCTCATAAATTTTGCGGAGCCGCTGCGCCATCTGCGCCTCCAGGCCCGGGATTTGCCGCGCCTGATCCTGAATGTCCGGCGGAAGGTTCCGCAACCGCTGATGCAACAGTTGAAAATTCTGCCGCGCCAAATTGCGGATGGACTGGAACAGGGCGCGCTGCGCGTGAGCCGTCCACGGTTCAGGGCGGAAATTGGGGTCGCCGGTTTCGCCGGCCAGAGCCAGGGGAGGCCAGTCGCGGCAGACCGGGTCGGCTTTTTCGCCCAACGCGCACGCCAAAGGAACCGCGTACATCTCCGCCTCGGTTTGGAAATACTCGACCTGCAGGAAAAGCAGGAATGCTTTCTCCGCCTCCGCCGGAATCATGATTTGCTCCAGAATGTTGACCGATTTGATGGTCCTGGCTTTGCCCCCAAACCATCGCCGCGAAGGCAGCCAGCTTTGCAACGCGGCCTCCAACCGCGCCCGATTGGCCTCCTGCAAAACCTCCTCCCAAACCGCCTCCACCTGCAGCAAGGCGCGGACCTGGGGTCCGACGGGAGCGCCCGCCGACTCCACCTGCGCCGGGGCCTTGGCCTCCAGCGAAAACCAATAAAACGCATGGGGGCCGAGCGTCAGGAAGCAAGGCTTGTCCGCGACCGGCGGAAAATGCGCGCGGCCAAACAACTCCACCGGCACGCGCGATTGATACGAGGCGAGGTCCAGTTCCACCGGCTGCACGAACCGCGAGAGATTGGCCACCACCAGAATGCACTCCTCTTCGTAGCGCCGCACATAGGCCAGCACTTTCCGGTTGTCCGGGCTGAGGAATTCCAGCGCGCCCGCGCCGAACGCCTTCCACCGTTTGCGCAGAGCAATTAACTGGCGCGTCCACCACAACAGCGAATGGCGGTTGTGCTCCTGCACCTCCACATTCACCGCCTCGTAATGGTTTTTCCGGGTCCAGGTTGATTGGCAGGTAAAGGCTCTGTGGGTTGGCGCGGGAGAACCCCGCGTTCTTGTCCGCGCTCCATTGCATGGGTGTGCGCACGCCGTTGCGGTCTCCGAGGTAAATGTTCTCCCCCATCCCAATTTCGTCGCCGTAATAAATCACCGGCGTTCCGGGCAGCGAAAACAGCAGCGCGCTCAACAGCTCGATGCGTTTGCGGTCGTTGCCAACCAACGGGGCCAGCCGGCGGCGGATGCCCAGATTCAAGCGCGCTTGATGAAGGCGCGCGTACATGCGGCACATGTAGTCACGCTCCCCGTCCGTCACCATTTCCAGAGTCAACTCGTCGTGGTTGCGGAGAAACAGCGCCCATTGCGCGGTTTGCGGAATCGGCGGGGTCTGCTGCAAAATATCCACGATGGGGGTCCTGTCCTCCATCCTCAAGGCCATGAACAGGCGTGGCATCAGCGGAAAATGAAAGGCCATGTGGCATTCGTCACCCCGCCCGGTTCCAAAGTAGGCCGCCGCGTCGTCCGGCCATTGATTGGCTTCGGCCAGCAACATGCGGTCCCCATATTGGGCGTCCATATACTCCCGCAGACGCTTCAGAAATGCGTGCGTCTCCGGCAGGTTCTCGCAGCTCGTGCCTTCCCGCTCGTAGAGATACGGCACAGCGTCCAACCGCACCCCGTCCACTCCCAGGCCCATCCAAAAATGGAGCACCCGGAACATCTCCTCGTGGACGGGCGGATGGTCAAAATTCAAATCAGGTTGGTGAAAATAAAAGCGGTGCCAATAGTAGGCGTTGGCCACCGGGTCCCAGGTCCAATTGGATGGTTCGTTGTCTTTGAAAATGACCCGTGTGCCCTTGTATTTTTCCGCCGTGTCGCTCCACACGTAGTAGTCCCGCCACCGGCTGCCGGGTCTTGCCCGGCGCGCCCGTTGGAACCAGGGGTGCTGGTCGGAAGTGTGGTTCAAGACCAGTTCGGTGATCACGCGCAGCCCGCGGTCATGGGCTTGGCGCAAAAATGATTTGAAGTTCGCCAGTGTGCCGTATTTCGGATGCACAGCGCAATAGTTGGAAATGTCGTAGCCATCGTCCTTCAGCGGAGATGGGTAAAACGGCAACACCCAGATCGCCGTCACTCCCAGGTCGCGCAAATAATCCAATTTCGAGGTCAGGCCGCGAAAATCGCCCGATCCGTCGCCATCGCTGTCCTGAAACGCGCGCACAGGGAGTTCATAAATGACTCCGCTCTTGTACCAAGGTTCCTGCTTCCCGGCATCCCTGGTTGTGGCAGATGGAGTAAGCATGGCCCCGGTTTGAGTTTAAACCCCGGCCGGGGCCTCCAGGCACATCCGGCCTCCGCCAGTGTTGCAAAAGAAGTCCATGCCGGTTTGTTTGGCGATTTGACGAAGGAAGTCGCAGAGCCGGTTGGCGTTGGCGGAGGGCGGCGTTTGCTTGTCCAGCACCGCCACCAAGGCATCGCGCCGGCCATTTTTCCACGGCATCCAGGAGCTGAACCAATGCCGCGCATGGTCCGGCAGTTCGCTGTGGCCGCCAGCGGACAGAACCAGCATGTTGGCGTCGGCCGTTTTGCGCGCCGCCTTTTGGCGCTGCCACGGATCGCGCAACAGGGCGAAATTCCAGACGGAACTGACGACTTGAATTTCGTGTTTGAGTTGGGCCGCCACCTCGGACCACATTTCATGCGCCCGAATCAGATCGCTAAAGCCGTCATAGACGACCACGATTTTGAGGGGCGCGCTTTCGCCCGCTCGCGGTCGCGGAACTGGATTTGGAATTTTTGATTTTCGCCGCATATCCGTTTTCCCCGCTAATTCCGTGCCATAATCCGGCCCTGTTTCAAATTACTTATGGTGTGGGACTTACGTATGGAACCGAGTAAAACCCGAAGGATGCTATCGTTGCAATTTGCGATGCGGCGCGGTTGCGCCTCTCGCATGTTGCAATTTGCAAAACGAATGGGTTGCTGCCGGCTGGCAGGCTGAACTCCGCGCCCCGGCGGAAGGCAGCCTGGGCGCGAAACCATGAGGCACGGCGGCGGCAAGAAAAGGCCCGCGTCCTGCTCAAAGCCGGACGCGGGCCTGTGCAATTTTCATGAGGCCAATCCTCCATTAGGTTGATAGCACTTGTCCTGAACAGAAAGTTAAGCTGATTGTGTGCCACGGAACGGCCGCCGAACCGATGATGTTGCTGGCAAGGGATTTGGGGAAAAAAACCCGTCCGGCCCGGCCAGTCTGCAACAAGGCAAACTGCAATCCTGTGGCATTTTGTCATGGCAAATTGCCCGGAGAACCCGGAGCCACAAAGCGATCATTCACGCCCAAAGCATACTCCAGATCATGCCGAGTCCTTTCCTTGTATCCGACTTGCCTTCTCCGGTGCTTGCAATTTGCGAGCAGGGCAAGGCCCCGACCCGCACTTTGCGAAGAACGGCCCGGCTGGCTGGCGCTGGATTTTTCCTAACTCCTTCAAAATCAAGGTTTCCGCCCGCCGCCGGAAGTTGGCATTCCCCTAGCTTGTCACCGACGCGGAAGGCAGGAAGAGTGCGTAAAGCTGAAAGGAACAAAAAGGGCAACCTGGAAACGAACACAGCGGAACCCTCAAAGACACGCTGCCTTCCAATTTCATCAACCATCTGAACCTGGAGCATTTATGGCACGAATTGATGTCCGCATGAGCAATTACGAATGGGATTTCCCCTTTCCACCAAAAGGGCACTCCCTTGCTTTTGAAGAAGCGTCTCCCCTGAACGAAAGTCCTGGATGGATGGATTTCAACCAATTGGCCCGCGCCAGCCGCATCACAAGAAGGAGGGCAGGAAAACCCCGGCGCCCGCCCGCGGGGCATTGAAATAAGTTATACCGAGACCGGCCGGAAGACGCGGCCGGCGGAAAGCTAAGACCAGCCTCCACGCGGATAGGATCGGGACACCCCAATTGGCAATGACCAGCAGGAGATGGATGAACCCTCCAATCGTATAGGAGGAAATCATCCCCAGCAGCCAGAGCAGAACAAGAATCCCAGCGATTGTCTCCCGCATAACATTTCAAGGTTGATGGTGTTGCGCGTAAATTCGGGAGGTCACACATCCACTCAGATTATTTCTCACCCCCAGGGACTCTGCCCCCAGTGGAACCCGGCTTGTTTCCGCATAGATCTCCTCGCCCGATACGCGATTGGCATTCTGAGTGGGCCGCAATTGCGCGCTTTCCACCCGCGCGCCTCTGACGGCCCGTCTCCGACCCGCAGTTATGTCGCCCCATTGAACCAAGATCGCGAATGGGGTGCAGGCAATGATGCGGATGTCCATGAACAGGGATTTGTTCTTAACGTAGCGGAGGTCCAACTCCATCATCCTCTCGAAAGTGGTCCGGTTCTTGCCGCTGACCTGCCACAAGCCGGTGATGCCGGGGAGCGTCTGGCAACGCCGGCGATGGCGCGGCTGAAACATCTCATACTCATAGGTGGTGGAGGGACGCGGCCCGACCACACTCATTTCGCCGCGCAGCACGTTGAGGAATTGCGGCAACTCATCCAAGCCGAGGGTGCGCAGCCACAAGCCGCCCGGAATCAACCGGCTGTCTCCGGTGTTGTCCAGTTTCTTCATCGGCCGGTTGGAGGCCATCAAATGATGCAGATGCTCCTGATGCGCGGTGCTGCCTGCATCGACATGCATGGTGCGGAACTTGAGGCAATGGAAGCGGGCACCCAAGTGGCCAATGCGTTCCTGCCGGAAAAGCGCGGGACCGGGCGAAACAATTTTGACGAATACCGCCACCATCATCCCCACCGGCATCAAAAAAGGGGCGCTGAGGATGACCAGAATGCAATCCAGAACGCGCTTCCAGGCCGGAATCCGGCTGCGCTCCAGGGAATCCGAAAGGCCCGGCATCTGCTCCTCGCTGATTTGTTTTGCGCCTGGGAAATTCATATCGTGCCTGGCCGGCGTGAGGATGGCAACGAAAGATCAGGCGATCTCGAGGATACTGTCGCAAGTGCCAAAAGGATTTGGGGTGCGTTCCTTGGCGCGCGGATCATCCTGCCAGTTGCCATCCACCAAAAACTTGTAATGATAACGGCCCGGCGGCAACAGCACTGTGGTTTGGGAATTCATATTTACTCAGTATTATTTGTTGCAGTCAATTTCGCCTTTTGAAGGCGCTGGACGTTCATTCGCCTGCAAAAAAAGTGCCAAATGAGAATGAAAACGCAAAAGCTTGGATTGCAACAACTTGGGAACAAATTCCATTTCCCTATCCATCGCTTTTCCGCAAATTGCCAGAAAGCAAGCGGCGGATTGTCGCAAATCGCCGTTTGGGGAAATCAGCCGCCGGGTGGTGCCGGGTTTTTTCCCGGCGCCTTCTTTTAAGGATTGGGTTTGACTGCCAGGGTGGAGGTGACATCACGCACTCCATCCACCTCCAGCGCCGCGGCCACCGCCTCGCCGATGTTCTCCTCGGCGGAAACCGTGCCCGTGAGGGTGACATGCCCCTGGTCGGAAGAGACGGAGATCTTCCAGACCGAAAGGTCCGCATCCGCCGCGTATTTGGCTTTAATGGTGGTGACGATGCGCGCGTCCGATGCCGCATCGGCCACTTGCTCGCCCAGGTCGTGCGCCTTGCGCCGCACGATCTTGCCGGTTCGCGCCAGCTCGTCCTTGATTTGTTCGGAGCGCAGATCCAGCGTTTCCAGCTTGGCCTTCAAGGCTTCCGACAAGTGATGCGCGGTTTGGCCGGCGGAGGATTGAGCCTGGGCGGCGGCCTCCTCCGCGCGATGTTCTGCCTCAGGATGCTCCCGCGCTTTGTTTTGGATAAACCAGTACCCCGCGGCGCCCAGAATGAGACCAAGAAGCAGCCCGTTGAAAAAGCTTTTCATAATGTTCCTTTCTTTCTTCTCCAAACATCCAACTCGACACGATTACTTTACTTGGATTGCTGAAGTCGTCAAACAACGGGGATATTTTGAAAACTGCAACAGGCAAGGCAATTCCGCAATTTCCAGCCGGATTGGCAGTGGTCGAGCGGGTTATGGCAGGTCCGTTTTTTTGCGTTTGCGGTAGATGGTGGCATCGTCAATTCCCAGAATTCGCGCCGCCTCGGCCACGCTGCCGGTGCGTTCCAGGACCCGGCGGATGTGGAAATCCTTCAGCTTTTCCATGGAGATCAAGTCGCCGGGCTGTGGCGCGGGTTGGCTGTTGGGCGCATTGCCGCCTGGATCCAGCGGCAAGTCGTCCGCCTCGATCCGGTCCTGCCGGCACAAAACGACGGCCCGCTCGACGGCGTTGCGCAATTCCCGCAAGTTCCCCGGCCAGGCGCAGGAGTTGATGCGCGCCAGCGCCTCGCTCGAAAAGCCGGTTACGTTCCGCCCGAATTGCCGCGCGAACTGGGTGAGATAATGCCCGGCCAACCGCTGCAAATCTCCCGGACGGCTCCGCAGCGGCGGCATTTCCACCGAGATCACATTGAGCCGGAAAAACAAGTCCTCGCGAAAAAGGCCTTCGGCCATCCGCTTTCTTAAGTCCCGATTGGTGGCCGCGATGATGCGCACGTCCGCCGTCCGGGTGATGTTTTCTCCCAGCCGCTCGTATTCCCGCTCCTGCAAAAGGCGCAGCAACTTGGGTTGAATCTCCGCCGGCAAGTCGCCAATTTCGTCCAAAAACAAAGTGCCCCCGTCCGCCGCCTTCACCTTGCCCCAACGGTCTTTGACCGCCCCAGTGAAGGCGCCTTGGGCATGGCCGAAGAGTTCGCTTTCCAACAGTTCCCTGGAGAGGCTCGGACAACTGACGGTGACGAACGGCTTGTCCCGCAAACGGCTCTGCTGATGCGCCACGCGGGCCAGGGCGCTCTTGCCGGTGCCGCTTTCTCCCAACAGGAGGATGGAGGCGGGGCTTCGCGCCGCGCGGACAAGCACTTCCATGATTTTCCGCATTTGCGGCGAGGCAAAATCCAGGAGCAGCTCGGGATTTTGGGATTGGGTGTCGCGGGCCTCCTGTTCCAGGCGCCCGATGGTTCGGCTCATCTGATGGAACCGCTGCACCCGCGCCAGCGCGCGGTGGAATTGTTCGCGCAGGAACGGTTTTTCCAGAAAATCCACCGCTCCCCGCCGCATCGCCTCCACGGCGGTGTCCACATGCCCTTGCGCCGTCAACATCACCACCGGCAGGTTGGCGCGCCCGCGCAATACACGCGGCAGCAAATCCAACCCGTCCTCCCCGCCCAATTTCACATCCAATAACACCGCGTCAAAATCATCCTTCTCCAATTCCGCCAAGGCTGCCGAATCGGACCCGGCTGGCCGCGCCCTGTGCCCCTCCTCCTCGATGAGCAAACAGGCCGCGTCCCGAAAGATCTTGTCGTCATCTACAACCAGAAAATCCATGGGAGCAGCTTGATGGCAGGATCAATGGGTGGAAGGGCTGGTGGGAAAGCGCAATACGAAGGTGGCTCCGCGGCCCGGCGCGCTGATGCAGGACAACTCGCCCTGCATGGCCTGAACCAGTTTTCGGGCGATGCTCAGTCCCAGGCCGGTGGACGGTTCGCCGCCGGTGGGGCGGGCGGACAGCCGCGCATAACGCTGGTAGAGGCGGGTCGTGTCTTCCTCGGTGAAACCCGGTCCCTGATCCTGAATGTGGCATTCCGCATGGGCGTTCCCTTTTTGCATGGAAATGGAAATTTCCCTGCCCGGTGGCGAAAACTTGACGGCGTTGGAAAGAAGGTTGTCCAACACCTGATCCAATGCGCCGGGATCGGCCTGGATGACGATGCCATCGTTGGGGAGGTTGGCGCGGAGAACCAATTCCTTGCTGCGGGCGGCGTCCTCATAGCGGGCGACGGCGCGGATCGCGGCTCCGGGAAAATGGACCGGCTCCATCTTGACGGCGATGCCGCGGTCGGCGGTGGCATTGGCAAGCAAGGCTTTGATGAAAGCATGCATCTGGCTGGCTGTGCCGCGGATGTTTTCGGCGAGCAAACGGACTTTGGGATCGTCTTTCGACCGGGTGCGGTCGAGCAGAAGCTGGGCGCTCATCTCCAATCCAGACAGACGATTCTGCAGATGGTGTGAAATCATTCCCAATAACTCCTCCTTGTCTTCGGCGAACTGTTTGAGATGATCTCGTGTCGTTTTCAGCATCAAATGAGTCCGCACGCGCGACAGCAGTTCTGGCTTGTGAAAGGGTTTGGTCAGGTAATCCACGCCGCCCATTTCGAGAGCGCGGGCGATCAAATTCTTATCGTCCGACGCGGAGAGGAAGATAATGGGAATATCCGCCCATTCCGGGTTTTGCTGGATCTGTTTGCAAACCGCGAATCCATCCAGGCCGGGCATGAGCAAATCCAGCAGAATGAGGTCAGGCCGGCGGAGGGCCAGCCATTGCAAGGCTTGGGCGCCGGTGGCGGCGGGCAGAATCTCGAACCCCAGCCTGCCCAACATCAATTGCAAAGCCTGAACATTGTCCTCCTGGTCATCAACAACCAGAAGGCAATCCGTGACCATGGTGGCTGCAATTTTGGGCGCCATTTTTTCTGACGGTTACATGATGGGCGGAGGCTGCGACGCACCCGGCGCAATCAATGAGGAAAACCTAACCCACCTGCCGGTTTCTGCAAGCCGCTTTTGCAATTCGCAAGGGGCCGGGGATTGATGTCCGGCGATTTGCCAAAAGAAACTCAACCCTCCGCAGGTGCAGGAGGATATTCGCAAAATGCAGTTGAACAAGCGCGCACTCTTGCTAATTGCAACAACCAAGTTGATGGTCCCGAGCTTGGCGCGCGCAAGTGGTTGAAAATCAACGTCGCGCGCTTTTGGCATTTTTCTTGCAGGGCAATGCAGACACATAGCGGACACGAGACAATCGAACAAGAAGGGTATTATATGCCGAAACAATTGCGGGTGCTCATGGTGGAGGATTCCGAGGATGACATGTTTTTTGCGTTGCAGGAGTTGAAACGCGGCGATTTCCAACCCGAATACGAGCGCGTGGATACATTGTCACGCCTGACGGCGGCGCTGGACCGGCAGGTTTGGGACGTGATTCTGTGCGATCATGCCATGCAGGGTTTTACCAGTTTTCATGTGCTGGAATTGCTCAAACGCCGGCAGTATGACATTCCCTTTATCATCCTGTCAGGCGTGATCGGGGAGGATGTGGCCGTGCAGGCGATGAAGGCGGGGGCCAACGATTACGTGATGAAGAACGCCCTGGGCCGCCTGGTGCCATCGGTCGAACGCGAGGTGCGGGAAGCGGCCAATCGCCGGGTGGGACGCCAGGCGGAGAAGGCCTTGCGCCGCAGCCAATATGACTTGAACGACTTCTTCGAGCACGCCCCCTTCGGCCTGCATTGGGCGGGGCCGGACGGACTTATCATGCGCGTCAACGGAGCGGAACTGGAGATGCTGGGTTATGGGCCGCCGGAATATCTGGGGCACAACCTCCAGCAGTTTTTTGTGGACCCTGGCGAAGCCGAAGACTTGCTCCAGCGGTTGCGCGACGGAAAAGTGATCGAAGATTATGAGAGCCAGCTCCGCGGCAAAGACGGGACGATCAAGGAGGCGGGGATCAATGCCAACGCGCTTTGGGACGACGGCAAGTTCATCCGTTCCCGTTGGTTTGTGCGGGACATCACGGACCGGAAGAAGTATGAGCGGGCTGTGGCTTTCCTGGGGGCGATCGTGGAATCTTCCGAGGAGGCCATCATCGGCACTGATCTGAAGGCCAACATCCTGTCTTGGAACCAGGGGGCGACCCTGATGTATGGCTTTACGGCGGAGGAGGCGAAGGGGCGCTCCATCGGTTTTTTGATCCCGTCGTCCAGTCCGGGAGAACCCCTCAACAGTTACCTGCAGATTTTGGAGGGAAAGACGGTGGACCGCCAGGAAGGCATGCGTCTTTGCAAAGATGGCGCCACCATTCCGGTTTCCTTCACGCGCTCGCCCGTCAAGGACAGCCAGGGAAGGATCATCGGCATTTCCGCCATTGAGCGCGACATCAGCGCGCAAAGACTGGAGGAAGGAGAGTGGTTGCACTTGAACCAGGAACTTTCGCGCTCCCTGGCCAACGTCAAGACCTTGCGCGGCTTGTTGCCCATCTGCGCCTCCTGCAAGAAAATCCGCGACGACCAGGGCTATTGGAACCAACTGGAGTCCTACATCGCCGAGCACACCCTGGCCGAATTCACCCACGGAATATGCCCGGAATGCCAGGCTCATCTCCATTCTGAAATCGAGACCCAGCTTGCGGGCAAAGACTGATCCGGCCGGTTCAGCAGGCATGGTCGAGCAATTCTTCGATATCCGAGAGCATGGCGTACTGCTGTTCTTCCTGGGCCTCCTTCTTGAAATAAGCGTCCGCTCCCAGTTCCCGGCTGCGGGCAATGTCCCGCGGCAAAAACGAGCCGGATACAACCACCACGCGCAAGTTCGAAAATGTCCGGGTCTGCAACCAGGCCAGAACTTCATGCCCCGTCATCCGGGGCATTTTTAAATCCAGCATGAGAACATCCGGGAATGGAAATTTTTCCCGGTCTTTGTAATCTCCCTGGCCGGCCAGCCATGCGATCACGGCTTCCCCGTCATACACCTCGCCCACCAGCGCGAACCTCGGTTTTTTGCGCAAGGCCCGCCGGAGGAGCAGACGGTCGTCCTCCGAATCGTCCGCCAACAGAACGGTGTAGGTTTCCTTTGCCATTTTGGGAAGGCCGGGTTCCTCCGGAACGGTCGGGGTGTTTCAGGCGGACGAAACACGCCCCCGCCCAATGGTAAAATAAAACGTGGCGCCCTTGTTCTCCACGGCGTCCGCCCAAATGCGTCCCCCATGCCTGTGGATGATGCGGGCCACTGTGGCCAGCCCGACGCCCGTTCCCTCAAAGGCTCCAGCCGGATGCAGGCGCTGGAAAACGCCGAACAATTTGCCGGCATATTTCATGTCAAAGCCGACGCCATTGTCCCGCACGAAGATGGCGGTCTCGCCATCCACCTTCAACTGGCCCACCTCGATGAGAACCCGGGAGCGGGGCTGGGTGTATTTGACAGCGTTGGAGAGCAGATTGGCAAAGACCTGCTTCACCAGGCTGGCATCGCATTCCTCGGTGGGCAGGGGCTGCGTCTTCCACTCAATGCGGCGGCCATTGGTTTCGGCTTTGAGCGACGCGACCACTTCGTCAACCAGGGCGTTGAGATCAACCGCCGTTCGCTGCAAGCCCTGTTTTCCGATAATGGAAAGGTTCAGCAGATGGGAAATCAATTGTTCCATGTATTTTCCGCGGGAGGCGATGCGCTGCAGGTACTGGGCGCTCTCGGGCGGCAAAAGGGAGGCGGATTCCCCCTGCAGGAGCTCGGTGTAGCTGAGGATGTTGCGCAGCGGGGCCTGCAAGTCGTGGGCCACCGAGTAAGTGAAAGCTTCCAGTTCCTGATTGGCGGCCGCCAGTTCGGCGGTGCGGTCCAGGACCCGCTGCTCCAGGGCGGCGGCGGTCTGGCGGATGTTTTCCTCGGCGCGCTGGCGTTCGGCAATTTCCAACCGCAGCTTTTGGTTGGCGGCGGCCAATTCCAGGGTGCGTTCCTGGACGCGTGTTTCCGATTGGTCATGGGCCAAGCGCAACCGTTCAGCCTGCCGTTTTAATTGCCGGTTCATCTTGAACAAATCAACAAAGACCGAAACCTTGGTGCGCAGAACGTCCGGGAGCACCGGCGTCAAGATATAGTCCACCGCCCCCAGCGAATAGCCGCGGCTCATGTGCGTCTCCGTATCGCTGATCCCCGTGATGAAAATAATCGGGGTATGTTCCGTGCTCTGGCGTTGCCGTATCAAGTGGGCCGTTTCGAATCCATCCAGGCCGGGCATGTTGACATCCAAAAGGATTACCGCGAAATCCTTTTCCAACAGGCAGCGTAGCGCCTCTTTGCCGGAATTGGCCTGGATTACATTCTGCCCCAGGCTCGCAAGCACGGTCTGCATGGCCAGCGCCTTGTCGGGCCGGTCATCCACCAGCAGAATGTTGACCCGCTCCCCGGCGGCGCGCGCCAGCACAATCTCTG
>Ga0181518_10002294_pt1 | contig 18506 bp, 10 predicted proteins | sample PEATcosm2014_Bin_28_FD_119751 | JGI IMG/M metagenome (GOLD analysis project Ga0181518, IMG submission 119751) | Peatland microbial communities from MTU Mesocosm Facility, Houghton, MI, USA - PEATcosm2014_Bin01_60_metaG | ecosystem: Environmental > Terrestrial > Soil > Wetlands > Peat | place... | reverse complement strand
GATCGTAAAGGCACATCCTGCACATCCCGGGACAAGCGAGCTTGTGGGGCACGTGATTCGCGAAAGCGTCCAGGAATGCGGTTTGACAGAGGGGGTATTCTCTTTGCTGTTCGATTCCGGAACTTCCGTCGGTGCACAACTCGTGCAGCATCCGCTCGTGAAGGCGGCAGGCTTTACGGGTTCGCAAACCGCCGGGAGGGCCTTGTTTGATTTGGCGGTAAGGCGGCCGGAGCCGATTCCCTTTTTCGGCGAAATGGGGAGCACGAATCCGCTGTTTGTTTTACCGGGAGCGGCGGCCGCACAGGGTGAACGAATTGCCGCGGATTTGTACGCGTCGTTCACGCTGGGGGCGGGGCAATTCTGCACGAAGCCGGGATTGGTATTCGTTGAACGAGGAAAGCCTTTTGACTTGTTGAGTGCAACGCTGCGGGACAAAGTTTCCAGTGCAACGGGATTCACATTGCTGACCACGGGAATCAGTGCCTCGTTCAGCCGCCAGGCAGCCAAGCGCGAGGGAGGGACGAAAGCCAAGTTACTGGCGCGGGGAAGCGCTAGGGCAGCAAACGCAGGAGCCTCCGCCACGGCGCTCCTGTTTGCAGCCGAAGCTTCGACTTTTCTGAGCAACCCGGAACTTGCCGAAGAACACTTTGGCCCATCGATTCTGCTGATACCGTATGGCACAAAGCAACAACTGCTGGAATGCGCGCGCGGCCTGCACGGACACCTGACGGCGACAATCCACGGCACGCCAGAGGATTTGCGGGGGCACGGTGAGCTTCTGCAAATTCTGGAGACGAAGGTCGGGCGAATTGTGTTCAACGGATTTCCGACGGGCGTGGAAGTAGGCCATGCCATGGTGCATGGCGGGCCCTATCCCGCGAGCACGGACGTGCGAACGACATCCGTTGGGAGTCTGGCGATTTACCGGTTTGCGCGGCCGGTGTGCTATCAGAATTTTCCCGACGAAGCCCTTCCCGAAGAGCTAAGGCGGCAAAACCCACTGGGCATGTGGAGAGCGGTCGACGGGAAGCCGAGCAGGGAGCCGGCGTGATAAGCTAGGGAAGGCTAAGACACTGCAAGCCAATCCCGGCAAGGCCTGACACACCCAATAGCCGAATTTCACCCCTATTGAGGTTTTGCGTCAGAAACCGGCCTGCATAAATTAGAAAGAATCTAATATGAGAAAGCCTCAGATGAGAACCAGCCGTTCCGCGCGTGGCGCTTCTTCAAGGCTGGAAAGCGCGGGGAAAGTAAGGAGATCCGCACCGATCCCAAGGCAGTCGCTTGCGGCGGCAGTGGTCGAGCGGCTGCGAGATCAGATACTGAATGGCGAACTACGCGAAGGCGAACAGCTGCGACAGGACGCCATCGCGGCGGAATTTCAAATCAGTCGCATCCCTGTTCGCGAAGCGTTGAGCCATCTCGCGGCTGAAGGTTTGATTACCATCGTGGCAAATCGCGGCGCCGTTGTTTCCTCGCTTGCCCCAGAGGAGATTGAGCAGCTTTTTGAGACGCGGGCAGTTCTGGAATGCTACATGTTGCGTTGCGCAATTCCCAATCTCACGGACGGCGATTTTGCAAAGGCGGAGAAGATACTGAAACAGTACGAACAATCACTGGAAAAGGATTCGGAGATCAAGAATTGGGGTGACTGGAACTGGAGCTTTCATTCCACGCTCTACGCGCCCGCAAACCGCGCTTCCATGATGTCGTACATCAAAACACTGAATAACAATTGCGATCGCTACACCCGGTTGCACCTGCTGGTTACGCGCGAGCTGCACGTGGCCGGAAAAGCGCATCATGATCTTCTGGACGCATGCAAGACTCTCGATCCGGAAATCGCGTCCGCCGCGCTTTGGAAGCACATAACCGATGCGGGAATCTACTTGAAGGAATTCATCCAGAAACATCGCGCGCAGCACGATTAAGCCTGCGCGATCCAGTTCAGAAAGCCGCGAGAGCAGAGCGGATAGTGGAAGAACTGTGTTTTCGATAGGCGCAGCAAAGGATTGCATATAGTATGCATTCCGCGGGACGCGGATCTAATTTCCTTTTTTCTGAGGGCATGGCGTGACGTGCGCCTAACACCTCGAGCCTGCCTCACAGGAGTTTCATGAGCCACTTTGCAGGAACCGAAAACCTGAAAGAAAAAGCAACTACCGGATTCACGCGCGGACTGGGGCTCTTCGATTCGACCATGATTGTCGTGGGAGTGATGATCGGCTCGGGCATTTTCATCGTGTCCGCGGAAATGAGCCGGCAGATTGGCAGCGCCGGGTGGCTGCTGGTGGCGTGGGCCGCCGCCGGCGTGCTGACGATTGCAGGGGCCCTGGCCTACGGTGAACTGGCGGCGATGATGCCGCACGCCGGGGGAATGTACGTCTACCTGCGGGAGGCCTTTTCGCCGCTGTGGGGATTTCTGTACGGGTGGACGTTGATCAGCGTGATTCAGACGGGCACGATCGCGGCGGTGTCGATTGCGTTTGCACGGTTTTCAGGCGTGTTGTTTCCGGCGATTTCCGAGGAACATTACCTGATCCAGCCGGTCCACGTGTCAGCGGGGTATGCGTTTTCTCTCTCCTATACGCAGCTGGTGGCGATCGGAGTAATCGTTGTCCTGACTTGGACCAATAGCCGCGGATTGCGATACGGCAAGATCGTGCAGAACGTTTTTACGATCGGGAAGACCATCGCGCTGCTGGCACTGATTGTGGTGGGCTTTACGGTGGGCTGGAACTGGGCTGCGGTACATGAGAATTTTGGGCACGCCTGGGTGGCTCGCGGAGTCAGCCCCATCCGGGGAACGTTGGACGCGACGACGGCATTCGGACTGTTGATTGCCCTTTGCGTGGCGCAGACGGGCTCTCTCTTTTCCGCGGATTCCTGGCATGACATCACGTTCACGGCGGGTGAAGTGAAAGACCCAAAACGCAATCTGCCGCTCTGCCTGTTCCTGGGAACGAGCATTGTGATCGTGCTTTACCTGCTGGCGAACGTCGCGTATCTGGTCACTCTACCGCTTTCGGCCATCCAGCATGCCCCGTCGGATCGAGTTGCAACGGCTATGTTGCAAACAGTTTTCCCGAGGATTGGCCCGGCTTTGATGGCAGCGGCGATTATGGTTTCCACAGTGGGTACGGTAAATGCGCTGACGTTAGCGGGCGCCAGAACTTATTACGCGATGGCCCAGGATGGATTATTTTTTGCTTCAGCCGGACGTCTTAATTCTGCGCGCGTGCCTGCGGTGGCCCTGTTTATTCAAGGGCTCTGGTCCATTGTGCTTGTTCTTCCACGCACGTTCAACTCAGCCACGCATACTTACGGAAATCTCTACAGCGACCTGCTCGAATACATCATTTCCGCGGCGCTGCTTTTCTATATTCTGACGATTGCAGGAGTGATCCGATTGCGCATCACGAAACCCCAGGCAGAGAGGCCTTACCGCACTTTTGGGTATCCCGTGCTTCCCATCCTTTATATCGCTGGCGCCGGGGCAATTGTGGCGGCGCTTTTTGTGTATCGCTCCGCCACAACTTGGCCGGGTTTGGTGATTGTCATCATTGGGGTCCCAGTGTATTTGCTTTTGTCGAGGACTGGAAAGAAGCTTGCCGGTGACCAGGCAGGCTACCTCAAGGGTTAAATTCCCCTTCAGTTTTCGGAGCATTTCGGCAGGGCAGAAGCCGTGCCCTTCCGAAAGCTGTGTATGCGTCAGGCTGAATCGGATTCTGTCAGCCCAAGCGCAGCGTGGCAGTAGCCACAGACATGCGGGGAAGATCGAGCTGAACCCGAGCACCATCCACTTTAATTGGATGCTTCTGGATCACCACAGTGTCCGGCTTTTCAAAGGTGTTGCAAGCATTCAGGTCAGGGTGATGAAGGATTTCCGCGGCGCCATCTTTTGCGCTGCCGCCGAGCAAAGAACAATCCACGTGCAAATCTGCATCCGAATGCGGATTGACAAAGCTCAGGACCATTTCATTTGTGCCGCGCGAAGCGGAGGCAGAGAGTCCCAGAGGAGAAGAATCCTGAGCAGTCACACGCAGGGCCATTTTCGAGCGATGAGCCTTGAAGAGCATGAATGCGTAATAGGTGGTTGTGCGGACGCACTTGTCGCTCTCCGCGCCTTCCGTGATCAGGAGCGATTGCAGCACATTCACAATCTGCGCGATGTTGCACATGCAGAGCTGATCGGCGAGGCGATTAAAAAGGTTGAGCCCCAAGCCGGCGGCAAGCGCGCTGCGCATGGTGCTTTGCTGCCATAACGCGCCATGAAGTTTTTCGTCCGACTCACGGATGCGATCCCAAACGCCCCATTCGTCGAGAATCAAGCCCACGTTCCTGCCTTCGTGGTAGCCATCCAGAACAGAGCGCTGCAGGCGGATGGAGTCTTCCACCTTTGCGAAGATACTCAGTTGCTCGTTCATATGCGGCACGGTGAATTCCGTGGGAGCATCCTCGCCACCTTCGTAATAATGCATGGAGAATCCATCGGGGAGTTCGTACTTCATCTTGTCCAGGAAACCGCGTGACCAGCCGACGTCGCTGCCCGAAGGCCCGCTGGCAATCAGAAACGGCTTCGTGCCACCAAATTCCCGGAGGTACACAGCGAACCGCCGATATAAGGCTGCGTATTCGTCCGGCCTCATGTTGCCGCCACAACCCCAACTTTCATTGCCCACGCCCAAGTAGCGGACATGGAATGGATCTGCAGAGCCATTGGCGGCACGCTCTTCGGAAAGATCGCTCCCCGATGGATAATTGCAGTACTCGATCCAATCGCGCATTTCGCTCGGCGAACCGCTGCCCACATTTCCGGCCAGATACGGCTCGGCATCAATTTTTCGACAGAGGTCGATGAATTCGTGAGTGCCGAAACTCCCGTCCTCTATACCGCCACCCCAGTGAATATTCACGCGTTTCGGTCGTTTTGCCTCCGGGCCGATGCCATCGCGCCAGTGGTAATCATCCGCGAAGCAGCCGCCCGGCCAGCGCAATACCGGAACCCCCAATTCACGCAAGTAATCCACGGCTGCTTTACGATGACCGTTGACGTTGGGGACTTTGGAGTTTTTGCCGACCCACAAACCCCCGTAGACACAGGAACCCAGATGTTCCGCAAAGTGAGAGTGAAACTCCGGCTTGACGGTGGCAATTTCAGTATCGGTGTGCACTACAACCCGTTGCGTTGTCGTGGTGTCCGCGAAAATGTTTCGCGGCAGCAACGATGTCAGGCTGGCGACGGCCGTGCCCGCTACAAATTTTCTGCGAGAAAAAGGACGCATCATGGATACCCCATTTGTCGGGTGCTACAATCCTGCAAATAAAAGTTCGCTGGATTGCATGCCACTTCCCCGGAGATCGGCCTGAACAAGAAACCTGGCCGATGTGGCGGCTTGGGACGTACTGTATAATATATCCAAGTTGTTTGGGGGTTCCCATGACAAAAATCCTTCCTGGCTTGCTCACTCTATGCCTGTGCATTTCGGGCATGGCCGCGGGGCAAACGCGGAACGCTGCCCAGATTTCACAGGACAATATCGTGATTGCCCGTCCCCTGCCCATAGACAGCGTACGTCTGCTGGGCGGGCCATTAAAGACCGCGCAAGACCTGGACGCCAAGTACCTTCTGGAGTTGGAACCAGACCGCATGCTGGCTTTTTTGCGTCAGCGCGCCGGCTTGGAACCGAAGGCAAAGGGTTACGGAGGATGGGATGGTCCCGGACGGCAGCTTACAGGACACATTGCGGGGCATTACTTGTCGGCGGTGAGCCTGATGTATGCGGCGACGGGTGACGTGCGGTTCAAGGAACGCGCGGACTACATCGTACGCCAACTGCAGGAGATTCAGGCGAAGCAGGGCGACGGCTACCTTGGCGCGTTACTGGATAAAGACGGCGTTGATGGAAAAATGCATTTTGAGGAGTTGAGCCGGGGCGTTATCCATTCTGGTGGGTTCGACCTGAATGGGCTGTGGTCTCCGTGGTATGTGGAGCACAAACTGTTTGCGGGGCTCCGGGATGCCTACCGCTACACGGGAAACCGCACGGCCCTGGAAGTGGAAGTCAAGTTCGCCGGATGGGTGGAGGGCATACTCGCGAAACTGGATGATGAACAGATTCAGAAGATGCTGAATACGGAGTTCGGCGGGATGAACGAAGTTACCGCCGAACTTTACGCCGACACGGGCGATGCGCGATGGCTGGCGCTTTCGCAAAAGTTTCAACATCGCGCCATCGTGGATCCTCTGGCGGCGGGCCAGGACATTTTGGCGGGGAAGCATGGCAATACCCAAGTGCCGAAGCTCTACGGGTCGCTGGTGCGCTACATCTATACAGGGAATCAAGAGGATTACAAGGCGGCGACCTTTTTTTGGGACCAGGTGGCTCTGCACCATAGCTTTGCCACCGGGGGCCACGGAAAAAACGAATATTTCGGGCCAGCGGACCAGTTGAGTGACATGGTGGACGGGCGCACCGCGGAAACGTGCAACGTGTACAACATGCTCAAGATGGCGCGGGATATGTTTTCCGTCAACCCGGACATACGTTATGCGGACTTTCAAGAGCGCGCGCTTTTCAATCACATTCTGGCGTCGCAGGATCCCAACGATGGGCGGGTCTGCTACATGGTGCCGGTTGGCCGCGGCGTGCAACACGAATATCAGGACAAGTTTGAGGACTTCACGTGCTGCGTGGGAACGGGCATGGAGAGCCATGCGTTGCACGGTTACGGAATCTATTACGAATCCGGTGACAAGCTTTGGGTGAGCCTGTATGCGCCGACGGCAGTGAATTGGCAATCGGCAGGAGTGAAGCTGGAAATGAGCACGGACTTCCCTGACGGGCAATCCGCCTCGTTGCGGATCACTTCGGATTCGCCGAAGAAATTTACTTTGGCTTTGCGGCGGCCCTATTGGGCGGGCAATGGATTTAGCGTGAAGGTGAACGGTGTTGCCTTGAAGGACATTCCTAAGGCCGATTCGTACGTGGAAATCAGTCGCATCTGGAAAAAAGGGGACAAGGTGGAATTGGTGTTGCCGAAAACGCTGCGCGCGGAGCCCCTGGTGGACAACGCGACTCGTGTGGCGTTGCTCTGGGGCCCGCTGGTGTTGGCAGGAGACCTGGGACCAGAGCTGGAGAGGAAAGACGAGTGGGAGCAGGCCGCGGAGAAGCCCGCGCCCGTGTTCGTCACAGCAGCGCGATCCGTGGATCAATGGCTGAAACCCGTCGCCGGAAAGCCGGGGACGTTTCGCACTTCAGGCGTGGGGTTGAAGACGGATGTCGAGTTCCATCCATTCTATGAACTGCCCCGGCGGCGTTATGCCATCTACTGGGACGTGTTTACTCCGGCGCAGTGGAAGAACAAATCCGAGGCGTATGCGGCGGCGGAGGAAAAGAAAATGAAGCTGGAAGCGGCGACGGTGGCTTTTGTGCAGCCCGGCCAGATGCAGGCGGAACGCGATTTCAACCAGCAGGGCGAAGATACCTCGCCAATTCAAATTCCGGGCCACTATGGGCGGCGCGGGACGAAGTGGTTCTCTTTCGATGTTCCCGTGGATACGGCTCACCCCATGACGTTGGTAGTGACCTACAGCAATGGAACGTGGCGGTCTGCCGCGTTTGCCATTCTGGTGGACGGAACAAAGGTAGGAGAGCAGAAGACAGAACACCTCAGCCCGGAGCAAACTTTGCGCTTCATAGATGTCGAATACCCGCTGGCCGCCTCGCTTGTTCAAGGCAAGCAGAAGGTGACAGTGCGCTTTGAAGCTGGGAGCGGAAGCGAGATTTCGGGCGTCTTTGGCATCCGGATGATCCGTGCGGATTCTCCGCGGTAAAGGAGAGGCTTCAGCGCAACTGCCGCGGCGTTTTACAGGGATCGTCGTTGAATCATCTTCAACGGAACGACAATTCCAGAGGCTTCCCCGCAAAGAGAACCTTTTTCGTCGTCTGTTCGAGCCGGACGTTAATCGGCATCGCGACGGGGGTCAACATGCGAGAACCACTGGCCAAAGATAGTTTCAGTTTGCGTTGGCTGTCCCGCCATTCCATTTGCAGCCCCATCCAATCACCGTGACGATAGTTAAAGGATTTGCCATCGTCCTCGTAAAGCAAGAAGGAAGAATCCGCGCCGGGATAAATAGAAACGGAGAGAGGCTCGTCGACTTTTTCGCCGACGTATTGTCTTAGTGGACCAAGCGGCAGGATGGCTCCCGCGCGGACATAAAGCGGCATGGTCTCCAGATCGACCGCACGTTGAATTTCGGCTCCGCCATGCACCCGTTCGCTCGTCCAGAAATCGTACCAATCGCCACGGGGAAGGTAGACCTTGCGTGAGGTACTTCCCTGCTCCACCACCGGCGCTACCAACAGGTCGCGTCCCCACAAATATTCATCGCCACACGCAACGGCCTTGGCGTCGTCGGGATAGTGCAACCACAATGCGCGCACGATCGGCATGCCGGTGGTCGCACATTCGTGCATCGCACTATAGAGATACGGCAGCAGGCGATAGCGAAGCTCCAGATACTTCCGGCAAATTGGCTCCACTTGCGGGTTGTGCAGTTGGCTGGCATCGGGAATTGCCGCGCCGCCGTAATTCCTGATTTCGACGGGCCCCGGGTCACCCGTGTTCCAGCCCCAGGGTAGCCGCAATTTCCAAGTGCGTCCGTGGGCGCGAAAAAGCGGGCAGAAGGCGGCAAACTGAAACCAGCGTAGATACAGTTCCGCAGTAAATTCTTTTGTGGGCACAAACCCGCCGATGTCGGTTCCCCAGAGCGGAATACCGGTAAGCGCGGTGTTGATGGCGATGGGGACGTGGACCTGCAAGGTCTCCCATCTCGAGTACACATCGCCGGACCAGAGAAACGAAGCATAACGCTGCATCCCTGCATAACCGTTGCGATGCAGCGCATAGGGCCGTTCATTGGGGCGATCCAATTGGGCGCCTTCCCAGTACATGCGATTGCGGACGAGTCGCGATGCAGCGTCGAGCGGATCGCCTTCGTCCGGCCACCATCCATCCACGCCCATGGCGAAATCTTTGCGATGCGCATCCCAAAGGCAGCTTGCTTGCTCCATGTCCGGGGACTCTTTTTTGCATTTGTCGCGTGCGGATCCTTGAAGCTTTTTTGTTTCGATCACGGAGTGAAGCACTACATGGAAATGTTCCTGGTGCAGTTCGTCAATCATCTGTTTCGGATCAGGGAAGACGCTAGAGTTCCAATCGAAGGAGCCGTTCGCCGTATTCCAGCCGGAAGGACAAAATCCCGTTCCGAGATAGATCAACGCGTCGCAGGGCAATTTCTTTTCGCGAAATGTTTTTGCCTCCGCGAGAATCTCATCGCGGCTTGCCAGCGTGCGGTGCGATTGTTGATAGCCGAAGCTCCAGAGTGGCGGCATTTCGGGAAGGCCGGTGAGGCGCGCATATTCGGCCATGATGGTTGCAGGTTCGCTCGCAAAGACGAGAAAAAGATCGAGGGGCAACGCCGAATCCGGATTCGCGGGAAGAAACTTGCCTTCCGGTCCAGTCAGATCAAACGCTCCGTAAGGATAATGAACGAACATTGCCCATCCCGACGTTCCGAGGAGCCACGGAATGGGAACGCGGCCGCCATGCGTCTCCAGCTTGTAGCCCCCCTGGCCGCTACGCATGCGATCCATCGCTCCACGGCGATCAAATTGCGCTCCGCCTTCCCCAAGACCCAGCAAAGGTGCATTCCCGACTTCGAAGGACAGCACGCCGGTGGCTCCATCCATCTTGAGCTGCTGGAGGGTATGACCATCAGCGGATTGGATCGTGATGGTCACAGGAGCGGCGGTGGCCTGCACACTAAAGTTGCCAATTTTCACGGATGCCACACGCGCGGCGTCGCGCAGGCTCGCAAGCGGAGCGCCCCAGGAAGATTGCACGAGTGAGCCGTCGTCCGGCACGGCGCTTACCTGTCCCGGCTTGGCAGGATCCTCAACCGTAAACACCGTCAGCCGAAACGCATGCTCGCTGACTGGCGCAATTTGGATTTTGACATCCCGGCCCGCCACGCGGAATGTTTGTGAGGCGCCTGCTTGTGAATTAGGCAGGAGCCTCAACGCACAGGCAGCGGCCATGCCTGCAAGAACCTCTCTTCGGTTGAGATGCTCTTTCATTTTTCCCCCAACGTTAGCGATGAAATTGATCTCAGGGTTTGGCGGTAAGCTCCACCCAGGTCGTGGCCTTTTCGAGCGGGACCACATAAGCGTCACGTTCAAGCGTAAGCGGCTTCGTAGGATGGAACGCGCCAACTCCAGGAAGCTTGGCGGGCTGTTCCACGCGTAGTCGCGCCGTCGGCGTGAACTCAGTTGCGGGGCCAAGGCCTACGCGAACCGCGCCAGTTTTGGAGTTCACCTCGATGGCATCAAATTCCCCGGCTTCCAGCGTCAGCCACAGTCCAGACGAGGCGATGTAAACGCGAGTGCGAAACGAATCGAGCGGCGTCACCTTCACCGTTTCGCCGCTCACCGTCGTGTTTCCTCCGAAAGACACCCAGCCGAATTCCGGATGGTGCACGATGTAGGTGGCGGTGTTCAGAGCGTGGCCGAAAAAGTTTGGACCATTGTCTCCCGAGAGGGGATCGAATTTGAGCATGTCTGGGAAGGAATGGAACGCAGGCGCAAGAAAACCTTCCTGATCGATGTCCGTAAGGACGCCCATCATGCCGCCATAGCCAACGCGCAAAAGATAGAAATCGTCAGGATGCTCGCGATACTCAGCGAGCAGAGGAATCGCGTTGAGGCCGGAGCCGTAGTGGTGGAGCTGGCGTTCCAGCCGACGGTATTTGGCGGCGAACACGAAATCCCAGTAGCGGCGCGCGCTTCCGTTGTAACCCCAGTGCGGAATCGCGGGGTCGTAACCCAAAATAGCGTTGAGCGTGACATCCGCCTTGTCCTGGTAGCCGAAATATTTCATCCAGGCATAGACCTCTTCTTGACCGGTGGAATCCCAAGGCATCTCGCTGCCAAAGGGATACGCTTGGCTCTTCCAGACTGCCGCGCGTTCCTTCATTTTGGCTTCCATCGTTTCGGCCTGGCTGCTCATTCCTTCGCGCTTCAGGTCGTCGAGGATCCGGACGAACACCGTGCCTTCCATCTGGCCAAAAGTAGAGAGATCCGGCGCAAATTTCGTCATCGCCAGGGAAGTTTCATACGCGTGCGTCAGATACCAGGCCCACGGATGAGCAGTGACGAGGCCCTGATTGTTGCGTGCCAGACGGTAAAGCACCCAGTAGGCGGCCGCGACGTGCGGATAGTTGTAGGAGCGATCGACATGTTCGGAAGCCTCTTTATTCCAGCTTGTCCAGCTCTTCCAGTCGAAATCGCTGCGATAGAAATTAGCGGGCAACTGATCGGGCTGATAGAAAAAAAGACTCTTTCGAACACCAAACTGGTTGAGGCCATCCTTGAATTGCAGTCCACCCCAAAGGACGCCATCCACGAATTGCTGGTATTTGTCGAGTTCCTCTTTGTTGGGCTGCCCCAATTGCTTCATGATCGCAGCAAGCCAGGACCCCGCGCCCCCCTCATCGCTGAGGCCGGCAATCCATACGCGGCTGTCCTGCGTGACCGGTTGGTTTAGCTCGCGGTCGTAGGTCAAGACAGAGGGGCTGCGGTGGAACGGATCCGCGGGATCAACGAACCATTGGTTGGTCGTCAGAAAGTGCCCCATGTCGGCGACCGCTTCCTGCGCAGGCTTCACAACAAAATATTGGATGGTTTGCACCGAACCGTCTTCGAAAGTGATGGTTAATCGCGCGCGACCCCAGGTCTTGCCTTTTACTTCATAGCTTTTCCATCCGGCGGACGGGCTCTTTTCTTCTGTGAGAGTCAGTGACTCTTTCGGCTCGATTTCAAGCGACTTGACGGCGTGGGAATACTGCAGGAAAAGATGCGCATTGATGTCCGTGGGAAGCACGTAGCCGGGGACACCGACCGCTACGGGACGGTTATTTGCGTGGAGCGTTTTTTCAATAGCGCGAATGGAATCCGAGACCAGAAATTTGACGCCGTAGGTTTGTGACTCGCCGGGAGCGAGTGTGAGCAGGGTCGGCGGATTCCACTGTTTAGCATTCTTCCATTCATTGTCGGCAAACGCCTTGCTGTGAACCATCCAATCATAGAAGCCCTCGAAGGTAACCCACCGCGGAGTCGGGTCGGTAAAGATCGGCGCGGCCTCGCGCGACCGTCCTTTGCTGAGAATGGGGCTGTAAGCCTCGAAGGGAGTCTTGCCGTCGGGAACCACCAGAAGAGCGGGAGCGTGGCCATTCAAGCGAGTGACTTGCAGGTAGCCGGCGTCCTCACCGATATAGGGGTCGTAGAAAGAACATTTCGCGTGGGCTTCCTCGAGCGATCGATCGTTGAGCACATTATTGAAGACCATGGAAATGCCCAAGGCGCCTACCTGAACGGGCCCAGTGGTTTTGTTCTTCAAGGTAAAACGAAGAACGAGCTTGCCCTCGTCGAGAACCCAACTTCGCGAGATCTGCAGCGGAATATCCGCGGGCAAGGTGGAGGAGAGATCAGCCGACGCCAGGATTTCTCCTGACGCTGGGAATGCAGTCACGGTTTTGCGCGTGGTGGATGTGGAGTAGTTCTTCCATTCGCCGGAATCACCGGAACGCACGCGGAGATCCAGATCACCGAGGTGGTAATAACCGTCCTTCGAGCGTTCGATTAGCAGGTCGCCGGGCGTGAAATCAAAGTCGCTGGCAATTTTCGGCTTGAGGGCCGCAACCGTTTGGGAAGAACGCACCAGTTGGAGTGTAAAGTCTGGAGTATCCAGACTGACGATGCCCTGGTCGAGCATCGGGCCGGGCTTTGGAGGTTCTTTCTTGCGCTGCTGCTCTTGCGCCAGAGCGCCAGGCCCCAGCACAGCGAGCAGACCCAGTATCAAGAGCAACCTTTGAGCAATACTGAGCAGCCGGGGGGAACCGTCAGTCATTTGCGCAACCTTTCTGAATGTGAGTACAAACAAAACAGGTCCGCCACTAATGGAGTCCACAGAACACGGAAACAACCGACGAACCGAGTAAACGATTACTCGCACCGCGCTATCATCTCCCCTACGGCAAGGGGGATTAAGACCGATGGAATTCTAGTCCTATGCCAGCTTCAAAACAAGAATATACAGTATTCAGCCGGGTAATTGAGAGCGTTCCCGAAAGCATCTGGTGAACGCGGGGCACATCGTATATGGTTAGTTTTGAAGCCGTTAGCGGGTTCTTCCGATGACCAACTCCTTTCTTGTGTCCCGTCGGCAACTGCTGAAATACCTGGGTGGAGCATTGCTGGCAGCGGACCCCGGTTTTGCGCTCCCGCCGAGTGCCAATCGAATCACGTTTCGCGACGTCGCAAGCTCCGCGGAGATTGACTTCCGGCATGACAACGCTTCTTCCCCGGAGAAATACCTGATCGAGACGATGGGTTCGGGCTGTGCATGGATTGACTACGACCAAGATGGCTTGCTCGATATCTACCTGGTGAACGGCGCGGCGACGAAGGTCTATACACCGAAACATGCCTTGCGTAGCGCCCTTTTTCACAACAATGGAGACGGCACGTTCACCGATGTCACCGCCAAGGCAGGGGTTGCCGCGGAAGGACTTTGGGGCATGGGCGTGGCCGTGGGGGACTTCGACAACAATGGCTATCCGGACCTTTTCGTCATGGGATACGGACGAAGTATTTTGTACCGCAACAACGGCGATGGCACGTTTACCGATGTGACCGCGAAAGCTGGCGTGGAGAATAAAGGGCAATGGGCTTCCAGCGCGGCCTGGTTCGATTACGACAACGACGGCAAGCTGGACCTGGTGATTGCCAACTACGTGGATTGGTCTCCGGAGCGCAACTACTGGTGCGGCGATAAGGGGCCCGGAATGCGCAGCTATTGCCATCCGGACGTGTATAACGCGCAGTCGCCCACGCTCTATCGCAATAATGGAGACGGCACGTTCACCGACGTGAGCTTGAAATCCGGGCTGGGACTAAAGAAAGGAAACGGCTTAGGCGTGGTGACTTTTGATTACGACAATGACGGTTGGCAGGACATCTTCATCGCCAACGATCACATGCCGAATTTCCTGTTCCACAACAACCACGACGGGACCTTTGAAGAGGTAGGCTATGCGTCGGGCGTGGCCGTCGGCATGGACGGCCAATTCGAGGCAGGGATGGGAACGGACGCCGCGGACCTGACGGGAACCGGCCACATGGATCTGGTGGTCACGCATCTGGATCAGCAACTGACGCGCGTGTACCAGAACGCCGGTGATGCTTCGTTTGACGATGCCACTTTTCGTTCCAAACTTTCTTATGCCACGTTTCACATGAGCGGCTTTGGCACGCGCTTCATGGATTACGACAATGACGGGGCGCGCGACCTGTTCATGGCCAACGGGCACGTTCTGGACAACATCGAGCGCTACCAATCGAGTGTGCGCTACGCCGAACCCAAATTGATGTTTCGCAACACAGGGAAAGGAGTCTTTGAAGACGTCAGCGCTCAACTCGGAGACGACTTCCTGAAGCCCTGCGTGAGCCGAGGCGCAGCCGTTGGTGATTTCGATAATGACGGCGATCTGGACATCCTTGTGAATAACAATGGCCAAGCCGCTCAGTTGTTGCGCAATGACGGCGGAAATGCCAATCGCTGGCTGGAGATTTTTCTGATTGGGACGCGCTCCAATCGTGACGGCGTGGGGGCGCGAGTGAAGGTGATGGCTGGTGACCTGACGCTATATGACCAGCGCAAAGGAGGCATGAGCTACCAATCGGCGCAGGATCCCAGGCTGCATTTTGGTTTGGGGCAGCGCACGAACGTGAATGCCATCGAAATTACGTGGCCGAGCGGAGTGGTGACGAAGTTGACAAACCTGAAGAGCGACCAGATCATCGCCGTCAAGGAAGGAGAAGGTCAGGTGGAGCGGCGATTTCCGCGGGTTGTTTGGAAATAGACTTGGAGCATGCGCGAAATGATTGCTTGCGTTGAGCCGAATGCACTATAGGAGGGCGTTCCTTCCAGCGAACTTCGCCTTTGCTCCCAGACTGCGGCCAATTCGCAAGACTTCGTTCCACTTTGCCATCCGCTCGCTCCTCGAAAAGGAGCCCACTTTCAGCTGCCCGGCTTCCGTCCCAACCGCCAGATGCGCGACGAAGGTGTCTTCCGTTTCACCGGAACGCCCCGAGACCACGGGCTTCCAACCAGCGGACTGGGTTAAGCGGATTGCATCGAGCGTTTCGGTGACTGTGCCAATCTGGTTTGGCTTAATCAAGACGGCGTTTGCAATCCGACCTTCGATGCCCGCCTGGATACGCTCCGTATTCGTGACGAAGAGATCGTCACCGATGATCTGCAGAGAATCCGGAGTCACAGACCGGAAGTGCTGCCAGCCGGCCCAATCGTTCTCGGCCATGGGATCTTCGATGGATACGATCGGATATGTTCGGCACCAGCCCGCGAGGAGATTCGCGAAAGCCTCGGAATCGAAGGACTGCTTTTCGCTGCGAAACGTGTACTGGTGTGTCGGCTCGTCATAGAGATCGCTCGCAGCGATGTCCAGTGAAAGAGCGACGTCGTCGCCTGCGCGATAGCCGGTGCGTTGAATGGCGTTCAAGAGCAGCTCAAATGCCTGCTCATGAGAATCGATTTCTGGCCAGAAGCCGCCTTCATCCGCAACGCCGCACAACTTGCCTCGTTCGCGCAGCACGTCGGCGGTAGCATGATAGACGTTGTGCGTGATCTCCAGAGCTTCCGCAAAGGATTGCGCGCCGGTTGGCATGATTAGAAAATCTTGAACGTCGATTCGCCAGTTCGCGTGCGCACCTCCGCCGATGATTTGAATTTCCGGAAATGGAAGGAGGGTGCCTCCTCCCAAATACGCATGCAGCGGCTGGTGATTGGATGAGGCCGCTGCATAGGCGAAGGCCATGGAAACAGCCAACATCGCGTTGGCGCCGAGGCGCGACTTTTGCAGAGTGCCGTCCAATGCCATCACGCACGTGTCAACTCCTCGCTGGTCCAAATCGCCCTTTCGTAGCAGTTCGGGTCCGATGATGCGTTCGATATTCTGGATGGCCGTGAAGACGGACTTCCCCCGGAAACGGGACGAATTACCGTCCAGCAGTTCCAGAGCCTCATGCTTACCCTTGGAAGCGCCTGATGGGACGATGCCTCTGCCCTGGCTGCCGTCAGCGAGCGTGACTTCCGCTTCGACGGTGGGATTCCCTCGAGAATCGAAGACCTGGTGCGCCGAAACGGATTGAATCTTCATGTGAACCATTCCGCAATCACTGTGGACAAACTGGCGGGCCCACGCAGCAAACCAGTGATCGCAAGAGCTCGAACTTGTTCTTGTTGATTTTCCTGCAAGTATTCTACAGGCGATTTCCCGTCGACCCTGGCCAACAGCAACATCAGCAGGAGCCACGAGACCTGTACATCGAGCACGTTTCGCCCATCGTCTCTTTGTTTTTCATCGGCAAAACGTGAGGCGAGGTAGGAGGACCAGGCGACTTCAACCATTTTTTGCCACGTGCCGATGGCGGGACGCGCAACCGACTTGAGAAGAAGATGGCTCAAGAGAAATGCGACATCGAAGGCGGCGTCGCCATACCACGCGCATTCGCAATCCACCACCATCAGCCGCTCGGGGCTGACAAGAATGTTTTTTGGGCTGAAGTCGCCATGAGTGAGTACAGCACGTTCTGATCGCAAACGTGATGCTTCGGCTTCCAGAATATCCCTCAGCCGAGGATGACGCCGCGCCGTGGCCAGAAGGTAGGGTTCGATCCGGAGTTGCTCGAAGTTGGCAAGAGTTTGGAAGCGTTCGCGAGCTTCCGGGTCCTGCGCGGAACGAGCGTGAATTTTCCCGAGCAGTTTCGCAGCCTCCGAGGCAATTCCCGGATCGCACCGGCCACCCAACATCATCTCTTTCCAGTTTTGCCAGGATTCGCCGAGGTACTCCATGCAGAAGTATCCGTGGTCACCGCTGACATATTCCAAGCGGGGCACGTCGTGAGGCAGGAATCGCGCCACATAGCTGATATAAGCCGCCTCATTGCCGCTGCGGCTGGTGTCGGCAAGCCACTCCTGCTTCACCTTCAGTTTGGGAAGGGCACGCTTGACGACAAACTGCCGATGATCCGCGCGTACCAGATAGATCGCACTGGATACTCCGCCAGAGAGAGGAGTGATCGTCGCCGCGGGATCTCGGATCAGACCATCGGAACGCAACATCCGCAAGAATTCAGTCGCTGGCGCGTGGAGTTCAATCGAGCGGTCAGGCAATGGTCTGGCTCCGCGAACGAATCATAGAGGACCACCGAAGCAGCGGCCTAGCTGGCAAGGGCACCGGTCGGCAACAGATCTTCCTCGAGTTGGCGCTTGGGCCTGATGCCTTCCCGTTCGAGTTCGCCGTGATACGCCCGCACGGCTTCTTGCGGATGGAGTTCGCCGTCCGCGATCAGGCGCAGCATCCGTATGAAGGCCAGCGGATGCTCCGAATCCTTGATCCTTCTCCCAAACAAAGCGAACCTTGCACCGTGCTTGCGGGCATCGGCCAGCAGTTGGAACGCGTCGTAGGCGGTTCCACTGCTGCCGCCCAAAATGCCGACGATGAGGGAAGGATCGTACGCCACCAGTTCTTCCAGTGGCCCAGGGCCGAAATACGGAATTTTCAGAAAAAGCGGCCTGCCGCTGGACGGCACTCCCGCCAGCGCTCGCACAATGCTGTCGTTGACGAAGGCCGGAACATGCTCCGGAGAAAGGCCTCCACCTGGGGCATTCGGAGCAAACACTTCCAGAAAATAATGGAAGCCGCATTTTTCGGCTTCGGCGCGGAATTCGCGAAAGGCTGTCAATGTGCGCAGGTCTGCTTCCAGATCGTTGTTGAACGTAATGGAATACAATCCCAGATTAACCACCGGCGCGCCCGCGCGAACTGCGGTGAGGCTGCCGTATTGCGCTTCCTGAATGTAAGCTGTCGCGAACGGCACTGATGGCCGTTGGTTATAGAGGGCTCCCCGCGGGCACCAGATGTCCGTGGCATCATTCATGCGAACCGCCGGAGTGACCTTCGAGCCGTCGAACAGCCTCTCCTTGTGCGCCAGCGTTTCCATTGTGGAGACCGATGCCAGCATCACATCCACAAATCCCTGGCGAACCACAGCGCGAATCTCCTCCAGGAAAGCGGGCGCTGAACGAAAGCCCTTCCCCGAGCGAGCGGGGCCAAAACTCGGTACGCCCCAGGCCATGTCTGCATCCCGGGCGTCGGCCAGAAGGAAAGTCCGGACGGAAGGATTGGTGCGAATTTCCTCGAGCTTGGTAAGAAGCAGCTCTATGCCCATTGACGTTCAGTCCTCAACGACCGGCTGGCGGCGTATGTCCGGATTGGTGAATACGTCGAATTCATCATAGCTGGTACTGGAAAACTCGGAAACCAGGGCTCCATCCGGACCAGCTTGGAACCAGTGCAG